>Ga0157380_10001956_pt1 | contig 13722 bp, 9 predicted proteins | sample S35metaG_FD_119757 | JGI IMG/M metagenome (GOLD analysis project Ga0157380, IMG submission 119757) | Switchgrass rhizosphere microbial communities from Kellogg Biological Station, Michigan, USA - S3-5 metaG | ecosystem: Host-associated > Plants > Roots > Rhizosphere > Soil | place: USA: Michigan...
GAGGAGGACGAGCGACAACGCGACTTCGGCGGCGACCAACGTTCCCAGCACTCGCCGCGCTCTCGGACCGCCGCCGTGTCGTCCACCTTCGCGAAACGAGTCGTTGAGCGAGCGCGCTGACACAATCGCGGGCACGAGCCCAAACACGAGGCCAGTGACGAGCGAGAGGCCCATCGTGAGCATCACGACCGTGAGGTCGAGGCTGACCTCGTTCAGCCGGGGAATCGGTAGCTCGTCCGCGACCAGCGCAAGGAGTCCTCGGTGAAACAGAAACGCGAGGGCGAGACCAGCGATGCCGCCAATTGCAGCAAGTGACAGACTCTCGACGAGCAGTTGGCGAATGAGGCGGCCACGCCCGGCGCCAAGGACGGTGCGTACACCCATCTCTCGCACACGGAAGGTGCTCCGTGCCAATAGCAGATTGGCGACGTTGACGCACGAGACGAGCAGGACGAACAGCGCCGCGCCCGCAAGGACCTGCAGCGCCGGCCGAATCTGATCGACCATCTGCTCGTGAACGGGTACCAAGGTGATCGACCAGCCGGTATTGCGTTGCGGCGCCTCTTCGGCCAGTTGCGCACCAATGCCTTTCATGTCGAGGGAGGCTTGCTCGAAGGAGACGCCGTCGCGCAGACGCGCAATTCCAAACGAGTATCCGCGTCCACGCGCCGCGCGGAGCCCTTCGGTGGTCCATCCGTAGGGAACCAGGAAATCCGTACGCTCGCCGAGCAAGCTGAATCCAGCCGGCATCACGCCGATCAGCGTGCGCGATCTGCCGCTCGTGGTGATGGTGGTGCCAATGACGTCTGGACGCGCGCCGAGCCGCGTCCGCCAGAATTCGTCGCTGACGATGATCACGCCATCGTGCCCCTCTTCGTCTTCGGAAGGGCCGTAGGGGCGCCCGAGGGCTGGCTGAACACCGAGGACTGGGAATAGATCTGCGGAAGCGACTTTCCCGACAATCTCCTCGGCCTGGCCGCCGAGCATCACGCTGAGCCGAGTCGGGCCTGCCATGGCCAGATGGGTGAACGAGCGGTGTCGTTCGCGCCACTCGACGAAGTTGGCGTCGGCGATCACATTGCGATTCCGCCTTGCGTTGCTCTCCCAGACGACAACGATGCGCTCCGGATTGCTGTAGGGCAGCGGGCGCAGTATCACACCGCGCACGACGCTGAAGGTCGCCGACGTTGCACCGATGCCAAGGGCCAGCGCCAGAATGGCTGGTACCGCGAACCGGGGCGATCGGGCGAAGGATCGCGCCGCGAACCGAAGATCCTGCATCACGCTCCGCATCACATGACCTCTCGCGCGCGCCAGTTCAATTTGCGATCGCGCCCAGTGCCCAGGCCGCCTGCGCGCGGACGCTTGCGTCACGGTCTTTTAAGGAACTGATCAGCGGGGTGACGGCCCGCTGATCGTCGAGTGCTCCGAGTGCCCACGCGGCGTTGCGACGTGCGACCGCCGCCGGGCTCGCGAGCGTCTTGACGAGAGGTTCGACCGACGCGCTGCCGATGTGGACCAGCGCGCGAGCGGCAGCCTCGCCCGGGGTGATCGCGTGCTCCTCACCCCACCAGTGACGGTGATCTTCCCGGCAGACCTCGGGTGCGACTGGCTCGGCATCCTCGAGCAATTCGACGAGTGCCGGGATCGCTGCGGCAGCGCTTGCGTTGAACACGTTGCGCGCGCACGCCACACCGACGCGCACCACTGGGTCCGGGCTGCGCAGCATCTCGATCACCGCCGACAAGTCTTTCGCCGACGGAGTCTGCCGACCGGCGGAGACTTCCGGCGTGGCGAATGCGAGGGCAATGAGACAGCCTGCGGCGAATCCAAGTCGCCGCAGCGCAATTGACGCCATGGTCGCCTCCCTCAGAACGGGCGCGTTCCTGGATTCGGATTGGGATTGGGGTTCGGATTGCCACCGCCGTGCCCGTAAATCTGTGCGAGCGCCTGCGCAGCCGATCGACGGACCTCGATGTTGCTGTCCTTCAACGCGGCGGTCAGTGCATCGACGGCCTTGGGACTGCGGATGCGGCCGATCGCCCAGATCGCTTGCTTCCGCACTTCCTGATCCGAGTCCCGCAGGGCAGCGATCAGCGCGTCAACCGACTGTTCGGAGCGGATCCGTCCCAGCGCCCAGGCCGCTTGCCGGCGAACCTCGGCGTCGCTGTCCTTGAGCGCGTCCGCGAGCGCGGTGATCGTCGCAGCGGGCACTGCGGGAACTGTCTGTGCCTGGGCGTGCGAACAGACAAAGGTCGAGGCGAGAAGTACTGCTGCTAATATTTTGGCACTTGAGGGCATGGCTGTCCTTTCAGGCGATGTACGCCCGTGATGCAGTTATTACTGTCCTGCTAACTGACCGATGGCGAAGGCTGCCTGCTGACGCACGTCCGCGACCGCATCGCGCAACGCAGTTGTCAGCGCAGGGAGTGCTCTGGGATCTCGAAGCTGTCCGAGGGCGAAGGCCGCTTGCTGACGGACGTCGGCCGATGAGTCCTTCAACGCGTCGAGCAACGGCTCGACTGCACTGGCATCCCGCAGATGCCCCAATCCAAACGCCGCCTGTTGCCTAACGTCAGCCGACGGGTCCTTGAGTGCTTTCAGCAGGACGGGAACGGCGTCGCGGTTGCGCGATTGTCCGAGGAGGTGCACCGCCTGCTGGCGCACGTCTGCCGAGGCATCGTCGGTCATCGTCATCACCGCCGCAGCGGCGCGTGGATCGCCGGTTCGGGCGAGTGCGAACACGACGTTCTGACGCACGTCGGCGTTGCTGTCCTTGAGCAGCGGAAGGAGCGCGGGCACGATGCGCGCGTCGCGCATGCGCCCGAGCGTCATGACCACTGTCTCGCGAACCTCCGGATCGGAGTCCGAGAGCGCAGCGATGAGTGCTTCAATCGTCTTCGGGTCTGCTGAAGCCGCATTTTGCGCGGCGCGCGCCGCGGCGCTTCGCCCGCGGGGCTGTGAGGCAATCTGCCCATTGATCTCCGAGTCGATCTGCGCGCCGAGCCGCGAGATGTCGCCGTCACCGCGGTCGTCGATCCCCTGGGCGATCGGCTCTCTCGGGGTTACCGCAGTCACCCTCGGGCGCGGTTGAGGACTGGGGGCGGGACTCACCTGTGGCACCTCTGCGACCGGCGACGCAGGCGCGAGTGATGGAGCAGCGCTTGCGGATTCGAATTCATCCGCGATTGGCGAAGCGTTCTCCACGTGCACTGCGCCGACCGGCACCGCGATCAGCAGAACGAACGCGAGCGAGACGACACGCGTGTAGAGCGTCGACGATCGCCGGATTGCGGGATCGAGGATCGCCAGCAATCGCCCTTCGAGTTGTGACGGCCGCGCCATCGCGAGCCCGACGAGCGGGGTCACGCGGCGATGCTGCGCTGCCTTCGCGATGTCGAGCAGGTGAGCCGCGTAGTCGGGACCCTTCTCGCCAGCGGCGAGCACGAAGTCGTCGCAGGCCCGCTCACGTTCCGCACGCATCCGCCGGGCCGCGAGCCAGACGATCGGGTTGAACCAGTATGCGGCGCACACCAGCTGCGCCATCGACTGTGTCAGGAGGTCGCGCCGCTTGATGTGCGCGAGCTCGTGGAGAACGACGACGCGGCGACGCTCGTCGGACCACTGCGCTGCGTCGGCTGGTACCACGATCGACGGACGCCACACGCCACACACGATCGGCATCGTGATGGCCGCGGACTCGGCGACGACGATTGGGCCCGGGATCTCGAACACCTCTGCCAGGGTTTGTGCATCGTCAACCCACGGGGCCTCGACGATCGTTGCCGATCGGCGAATCCACCACGCGCCGATCGCACCGCTGATGGCATAGGCGAGGATCATCGTGGCGCCGAGGGCCCAGAGAAGCATCGCGGCGAGCGTCAGGTCGAGCGGCTTCGCAGCACTTTGTGCTGGTGCTCCCGACGGGAGTGCCGAGGTCACGCTATCGCGCATCGTTGCGGGCGGCGCAGCGTCGGGCGCCGAGGCGATCGCTGACTGCTGCGTGCCGCGGGGCGCCTGTGCCTCCGTTGATGCGAACGGTGCTGGAATCGGCACCGTCCAACGCGGCCCGAAGGCTGCCATCGCCGGCGCGAGCGTCGATCCCGCAATGGCGCAGATCCAGATGAAATGGCGCGTCGAGGCGGAGGCGCGGCGCATCACCGAGGTCAACGCCCACGCGGCACACAGCACCAGGCTGGCGCGTGCGCATGATTCGACGAGGGCGGCCATCAGGTCGGCAAACATCTCAGGCTCCTTCCTTGCGGGCGCGTTTGATTACTGTGTTGAGGCGGTCCCAATCCGCTTGAGAGATTCGGCTCGCGTCCTCATCGAGCAGTGCCGCAATCGCTTGCGTCGTAGACCCCTCGAAGAACGTGTTCAGCAGGTGTCGCAACGCGGAGCGTTTCGCCGCGTCGCGCGCGACGGTCGGGATGTACACGTAGCGCGACCCGTCTTGTTCGTGTCGCACGTGCCCTTTGTCTTCGAGGATTTTCAACAGCGTGCGCACGGCAGAGTAGCTGGGCGCTGCTGACATGGCCTGCTGAACTTCTGCCGCCGTCGCACGCCCCGCTTTGTAGAGGACGTCGAGAATCTGCCGTTCGCGGCGACTGAGATCGGGCGGGGCCGCACTCTTGGTCATTGGTGCCAAAAAATTAGCACCAACGATTTCAGGTTGTCAACGACGTACTCGAACCGCGCCGTACTGGCCCGGAGCATGACAGGTGAATTGTGAAATTACGACGGCCGCGTGGGTTGTGTTACTCGCGTGTGACATTGGCCTTGATTCGAGCGACCTGTGGGAGTAGTGTCCACCCAACCCATCGGGAACCGTCGCTGCGTCTTTGCGTGGCGCGATTCCATTGAGTGCGTTGGAGATACCAATTTCAGGGTAGCGGAGGAACAGACCTATCGGCGTGACCCAAGTTCGGGACGGAACCCAACCGACAGAGAGGTGGCATATGCGCTTAGGCGTGAAGGCGCTGGCAGTAGTGGCGTTGATCATCCTCATCCCCGCCGGGGCCCGTGCACAGGCAGTAATCGCAGGTTCGGTCAGGGATACCTCAGGGGCAGTACTCCCCGGTGTCACCGTTGAAGCCAGCAGTCCTGCGCTGATTGAAAAAGTCCGCACCAGCATCAGCGACAGCGGCGGACAGTACCGCATCGAAGATCTCCGCCCGGGGATCTACAAGGTCTCGTTTACATTGCCTGGGTTCAGCACCTTTGAGCGCGAAGGCGTCGAGCTGACCGGCTCGTTTACCGCCACCATCAACGCGGAACTGCGCGTTGGCAATCTTCAGGAGACCGTGACGGTTACCGGAGAGAGCCCAATCGTTGACGTCTCGAGCGCCCGGCGTCAGACCGTCATCAACAACGAGGTGCTCAAAGCCATTCCGACCGTGCGCAGCTATAACGCGCTTGTCGTTGTCGTGCCCGGTGTCGTAACGAACACGAACGACGTCGCCACCGGCACCGCCACGACACAGTTTCCCATTCACGGTGGCCGGAACAACGAAGGTCGTATGACGATCGACGGTCTCAACGTTGGGAACCCTCCCGGCGGCAACCAGCCGCCAGGCTTTTCCGTGGACGTCGGCAACTCGGAGGAGATCTCGTTCACGACTTCTGGCGGACTCGGTGAGTCGGAGACCGCGGGTCTGGTGATGAACGTCGTCCCGAAGACCGGCGGCAACTCGATTCACGGGTCGCTGTTCTACAGCGGCAGCGGCAAGAACCTTCAGTCGGACAACTCAGAAGGCACTGGTGTCGCCGCACCAACACCGCTCACCAAGATCTATGACCTGAACGGCGCTGTTGGCGGACCTATCTTGCGGGACAAGTTGTGGTACTTCGCCACGGCACGCACGCAGGGCAGCACCCGCGTCAATGCGAATCAGTTCGTCAACCTGAACGCCGGCGACGCCAGCAAATGGCTCTACGCCCCCGATCTGAACGACCCGGGCTTCTCCGATCGCACATGGGAAAACGTCAGCGGGCGGCTCACGTGGCAGGTGACCCCGCGCAACAAAATCGGCGGCTACTGGGACGAGCAGTGGGTCTGCCGCAAGTGCGAGGGCAATACGATCGGCATCACCACTCCCGCGGTTGTCTCACCTGAGGCGAACGGCCCGAATCAGACGCTGCCGCTTCGCGTGCCGCAGGTAACGTGGTCATCACCCGTGACGAATCGGCTGCTCCTCGACGCCGGTTTCGGTGGCACGTACTACGGATGGGGCAACTTCGAGCGCAACCCGAATCCGACGCACGACCTGATCAAGGTCACTGAGCAGTGTGCGGCCGGATGCGCGGCCAATGGCAACCGCCCGGGGATCGTGTACCGGTCACAGGACTACGGCGACAACCGCACAGGGTCCTATACGTGGAGAGGGTCACTGGCGTACGTGACAGGCCGGCACAGCTTCAAGGTGGGTTATCAGGGTACGCTGATGACTGACGACCGGACCTGGAACACCAACACCACGGACCTCTGGTACCGCTTCAACAACGGTATTCCGAATCAGTTGACGCAGACCATTTCGCCCTGGATCAACAACGCTCGCGCAGGGTGGGATGCCGTCTTCGCGCAGGAACAGTTCACGATGGGCCGCCTGACGCTCCAGGGAGCGGTGCGGTTCGATGTGGCCAAGAGCTGGTTCCCGGAGCAGAACATCGGGCCGGATAGATTCCTCGCAACGCCCTACCATTTCGATGAAACGAAGGGTGTCAACAGCTACAAGGACATCACGCCGCGGTTTGGTGCGGCATATGACGTCTTCGGCAACGGCAAGACCGCCGTCAAAATGAACCTTGGCAGGTATCTGGAAGGCGTCGGCGTGCAGTTGACCTATGCCAACTCGAATCCCACCCTTCGAATCCCGACGTCAACGGGTCCTTTCGGCGTCCCGGGTGTCACCAGGACGTGGATTGACGCGAACGCGGATCTGACGCCCAACTGCGATCTGTCCAATCCGAACGCCAACGGAAATCCTGCCGCGGTCAACGGGGGCGGCGGTGCGGATTTCTGTGGGGCGATTTCGAATCTGAGCTTCGGCCAGCCGGTTCTGTCGGGCAATTACGATCCCGACCTTCTCAACGGGTGGGGCGTGCGCGCCGGTGACTGGAGCCTGGGACTCTCGGTGCAGCAGCAGATCTTTACGCGCATGTCGATCGAGGTCGGTTACTACCGGCGATCGTTCGACGGCTTCACCGTGAACGACAACCAATCCCTGGCGAACTCTGACCTGACGCCGTACACCGTGCTGGCGCCGTCGGATTCACGGCTCCCGAACGGCGGGGGGTATCCGATCGGCACGCTCTACGACGTCGTGCCTGCTAAGGCGGGGCAGGTCAACACCCTGTCGACGCTTGCTGACAAATATGGCAAGGAGTACCAGTACTTCAACGGCCTCGACGTCACTGTCAGCCTGCGCCAGGGTGGTCTGACTCTTCAGGGGGGCACCAGTACGGGTCAGAACGTCGCGGATGCATGCGAGGTCAGGGACAGCCTCTTCGAAGTGAACACCGGGATCGGCGCGGGCCTCGTCGGTTCGACCGTCAGCACGACGAGTCCCTATTGTCACGTCGCGTACGGAGTCCTCACGCAGCTGCGCGGACTCGGTTCGTATGTGATTCCGAAGATCGATGCGCAGGTGAGTGCGGTCTTCCAGAGCAAGCCCGGACAGTTGCTCGCCGCCAACTACGCGATGCCGGCGGCCCAGGTGGCACAGTTCCTTGGCCGTGCGCCATCCGGCAACGTAACCAACGTGACAATCAACCTGATCGAGCCCGGGTCGCAGTACGGGGACCGGATCAATCAGCTCGACTTCCGCATCGCCAAGAACTTCAAGTTCGGTTCGACCCGCTCGATGGTGTCCGCCGATCTCTACAACGTGATGAACGTGAACCCGGTGATCAGCTACAACAACGCCTTCACGCCGAATGGTCCGTGGCTGCAGCCGAACGCGATCCTCACGGGTAGGTTGGTTCGCATCAGCGTGGACTTCAACTTCTAAAACACGAAGTTCTCGAAAAGGAGGCGGGTTTAGACCCGCCTCCTCCAACTGCCAAACTCCAATTCACAAGGATGTAGAGGCGGGTCTTCAGACCCGCCTGACGTTGGCCGATAAGACGGTCGTGGCTAATTGCGCCAATTGTGGAGCACCGCTGCAGACCGAGCGGGGGAGCGGTGTGCTTGCGTGCGGTCACTGTGGCTCGAGCGAGCAGCTCGCCGGAATCGCTGCGCTCATTGAGCCCTTGGGCGCGAGCAACCAGATGTGCCCGGCCTGTCAGGCACCGCTGGCGAGCGGACGCCTCGACGGGCACCCGCTGCTGTTCTGTCAACGCTGCGAAGGGCTGCTCGTCGAGATGGAGAACTTCGTGTCCGTGATCAACGCGGCGCGCGCACGCGAGCAGCAGTCAGGACTGATTCCGCCACGACGGCAAACGCCCGGCGATCGCACCATCACCTGTCCGTCGTGCCAGCGTCCGATGCTGAGCCACTTCTATGGCGGTCCTGGCAACCTGGTGATCGACACCTGCGAGCGGTGTCATTTGAACTGGCTCGATCCTGGCGAGCTGCGCCGCATCGCGCGCGCCCCGCGCTCGTAGGGCGGATCCTGGTGTCCGGACCCGCTGTCGCCTTACGACCCGCTCGAAATCGACTTCGGCGCCGTAACTTCGAACGTGAAGCGAAGTGCGGGAATCTTGTTGCCCGGGTGATCGTCCGCGTAGGTGAGCTGTGGCTGACGGTAGAGCAACTGCGTCTCAGTCGGTGGGCCCTGATAGATACCAGGATACAAGTCGATGATGTGAACGCCCGGCGAACCCGTCGCATGGAAGTTGATCACGACGTCGCCCTGGCTGTTGAAGCCGCACGCGTAGCCCATGTACGCGTTGTCGTAGGTGGCGACGTAGATGTTGTCGTACTCAGTCCAGCCGACGCCCTTCAAGTGGATCGTGACCGGCGTGCCAACCGGTCCCGATGTCGCTGAGATGCTGACGATGCTGGTTTCGATGACGAAGAAGGCGCGCCCAAGTGTCTTGTCGCCATCACGCAGCGCGAGCCCGTGCAGGCCGCCGAGATCGTCCGGGACCGTCAGCGGCGACTCGATGCGACCGTCGCTGCCGACCTTCACGCTGCCGAACTCTTGCTCCTGTGGTTCGAATCCGTTCCCGCTGACGCGACTGCCGACATAGGTCTGCCACGCGAGTTGCAGCGACGCGTTCGATGGAAAGCCGTCGCCGCGAAGCATCACGCGTGAGCCGACAGGTCCCTGCGTTCGATCGAGCGTCAGCGTTGCGCCATCGATGTGCACTTCAGTCTTTGGCACCGGCTGACGCTGATAGGGCTCCGCAAATGCCGTCAACGACGGCGGAGCACCCGGCGTCGTTCTGAATGTGAACTGCGGACGCGGCAGATGCGCAACGGGTGACTGCTCGTAGTTCAGGTAACCCTGGCCCTGATAGCCGGTGAGGATCCGGACGACGTGATCCCCCGACGGTCCGGCCGCGCGGAATCTCGCCACCGCCGATCCTTTCGTCCCGGCAGCCGAAACGAATCCCACGAGGTTGTTGTCCCAGTTCACCACCCATGTGCTCTCCATCGTCCGCCAGCCGAGCCCTTTGACCTTGAGCTCGATGGGTGTGCCCACTGGGCCGGAGGCAGGACTCAGCTCAAAACTTTGCGTGACTTCGATGCCGTTTTGCGCGACCGGCTTGCCATCGATGAGCGCGACGATTTCGTGAACGCCGCCATAGTCCTCGGGGATCGCGAACCGCGCGTCGAGCGCTCCGTTCGCGTCAATTGTGAACTTGCCGAGCGAGATGGTTAACTCCTCGTACTTCTTGCCGCGGAAGCGGTAGTAGTCTTCGACCACCCAGCCGCCCGTTACCGTTCCCCAGGTGAGATCGACAGTCTTGCCCGCTGGAAGCCCGGTCGCCTTTGCGATGACTTCCGTTCCAACGGTCGGCGACTTGTACGTGAGCGACAACGCCTGCGACGCCGCAGCGGGGGCATCCGAGGCCCCGGCGGGCGTCGACGACTCAGGGGGAGAGGCGGCCGTCTTCGAGCAGGCGACGACCGCGACGAGCGCCAGCAGCGGGAAAGCCGAGCGCAAGAACCGCATCGCCTACGGGACGATGACGAGTTGCGAGGCCTCGGCCGAGAACGGCGTGAACGTCGCCTTTCTTCCGAACTTGTCGGTCGCCGTCACGGTGTAGCTGATGCGGCCAACCGGCGCATCGGCCGGGACGGTCCACGATCCCGTCCAGAGCTCGTACGGCGATCGGATATAGCCCCGGGGTGCTGGGGCTTTCGGACCCGCGTCGCCGCGCCATCGCATCGGCACGTCGACTGTCTTCCCGGCATAGGTGACGTGCGCGACGAGGCCCGCCGTCTGCTCCACTTCGCCAGTGCCGCCATCGATCGCCGTCATGCGGAATCCGACGCGCTCCCCGCGTTTGAAGCGATTCGTCAGGATGCAGTTGTTGGGGTCGGTCGGGTTGATGAAGATGGCAGTGTCTCCCCAGATCACCAGCTTTCCTGATGGGTGTCCGGTCTGCGGGGGTGGCGGAGCGGCGGGGGCCTGTGCTTCCAGATAGCCGGAAAAGCTGATGACTGACAGGGCGATAAGGGCCGCTGAAAACACGGCGGTATATAGCGATTTCATAAGGCGGGACTATAGCCGATCCCCTTGACGTTGACCACCCAGAATGTCTTCGGGCCTCAGTCCACGGTCCGCGGTGTTAGAAGACCAGGTAGCAGCCGATCGCTCCGATGACGGTCATCGACAGGCCCCAGATGAGAAGCTTGTTATAGGTCTGGCGCACCTGTTCGGGGTCGTTGATACCAGCGATGCACATCGCGCCCGTCGTCGAGAGCGGCGACATGTCCACGAGGTGAGCGCCGATGTTCATTGACGAGGCGACGCCGAAGGGCTCGCCGCCCAGTCGTGCGATCAGGCCAGGCACGGTCGGGAGAAACGCCGGAAGTACGACGCCGGAGGTGCTGCTGTAGACGGAGATGACGCCAGTGACAAACGCGACTACTCCGGTGAGCGTACCGGGCGTCGCAAACTTCGCCAGGATCTCTGTGAATAAGTCCAAGCCTCCCGTTTTTTCGAGGAGCGCCACCAGCACGCTGACACCGCACACCATGAGGATCGGGATCCAGGGCATCTTCCGGATCGCCTGTTCGTGATCGGCGACTCGCAACCCAGCCAGCACTACCGCACCAGTAAATGCAGCCATGCCGATGTTGGCGTTGCGGAAGAGCACGAATACGAGGACAACGCCGATGACCCCGAGCGTCGTCCAATGCGAGCGGTTCAGGCGAGTCGACTCGTCCTGCTCACCGCCGGTGTAGATATTCTTGAACAGCTTGAGACCGCCAAGCAGAAAGTACCCACCGAAGGCGATGATCGCGTGCGCCAGCAGATTGGCGATGTAGGTCCGCATTCCGAACCCGCCGAGTCCGATCTTGTCCATGAGGCCGGTGACGATGATTCCGGTAGGAGCGACGGGCGAGAGCGCGCCGGACTGAGCACCGTTGCCGACCATGATCGCCATGAGGAACGGCGGGATCGAGGCGCGTGCGGCGACCGCCATTGCCATTGGCGCCAGCATCGCCGCCGTCGCGACATTGCCGGGGCCGAGCGACGCGATGATCGATCCGAGCACGAAGAACATCACCGGAATGAGACCGGCGTTGCCTCGGCAGATGCGGACGGCCGCGTGTGCCACCCGGTCGAGCGTTCCATTGAGTTGCGCCTGCGTGAACATGAGCGTCACGCCCGCGAGCGTCAGAAACAGTTGCACCGGGAAGCCGCTCAACACGTCGTTGAGGCTCATGCTGCCGAGATACACGCCGACGATCCACGCCAGTGCCAGTGCCAGGACGCCCACGTTGAGCGTCGAGAAGCAACTGACGATCATGGCGACGACGAGCGCACCGAGTGAAAGCCAGGCCAGAGTCATAGCGGAGTGGGAAGTATAGAGGTCAAAGGAGGCTTTCCAGCAGCAGCGCCGGATGAATCGCCATTTCACCTGTGAAGTCAGCGATCTGATGCCGACACGATGTGCCCGCCGCGACGACGACCGAACCCTCGGCTTTCGCGCGCACTGCCGGAAAGAGCTTGCGCTCGCCGATCGTACGCGACACCTCGTAGTGATCGTGTCCGTAGCCGAACGATCCGGCCATGCCGCAGCAGCCGGCATCGAGATCCACGACGTTTGTGCCCGGAATATGCGACAGCATCGTCATCGCCGGACCCACGAGCGCCATCGACTTCTGGTGACAGTGCCCGTGTAGCAGCACAGACCTGGGTCCTGGTTTCAGGGACAGGCGATCCATCAACTTCGCGGCGAACTCCTCGAACAGTACGCTGACGGAGGCGACCTTTTCGGCTTTGCGACGACTTTCGCCGCGCAGGAGCGCCGGCGCGTCCTCGCGGACGGCGGACAGGCAACTCGGCTCGCAGAACACGAGCGGGCGGCCGGCGACCGCGCCCTCATACAGAGCCTCGCTGTTTCGCTCCGCCATCCTCCGCGCAGTCCCGAGCAGGCCCTTTGAGATCTGCGGGCGTCCGCAGCAGTGGTTCAGCGCAAGCGCAGTGCGGAGCCCCGCCTGCTTCATCACTCGGATCGCGGCAAGTCCGATCTCGGGATCGTAGTGATTCGTGAACGTGTCGTTGAACAGGAGTGCGTCAACCTGTCCAGCCTCGTGTGACACCTGCGAACGAAGCGTGCGTCGCTTGAACTGCGGCAGCCGCCGGCGTCGATCGACGCCGATCAGTTTCTCGTTGAGGCTGCGTGCCGGGCCGCTTCCTGCAATCCAGTTCGAGAGCGGCGCGAACCGGCTGCCCCATTTGGCGAGTGTCGACACATTGCCGAGAACGCGTGCCTCCATCGACGTGCCGTGACGCTGCCAGTAGTCGGCGAGGAACTCGCTCTTGAAGCGGGCAACGTCGACGCCGACAGGGCACTCGGCCTTGCACGCGCGGCACTCGAGGCAGAGGTCGAGGGACTCGTAGACCCCCTGATCGCCGAGTCCGGACTCGCCGAGTTTTCCGGCGATGGTCAAACGGAGGACATTCGCCCGTCCCCGTGTCGAGTGCTGCTCGTCGCGTGTCGCCATATACGACGGGCACATCGTTCCTTCGAGCGTCTTGCGGCACGCGCCGAGGCCGCTGCACATCTCGATCGCGCCCGCGACGCCGCCGATGTCGTAGTCGAAGAAGGTGATCGGATTGCGAGCGGAGTACTTCGGGCCGAAACGCAGGTTGGAGGTGATGGGAGGGCAGTCGACAATCTTGCCGGGGTTGAAGAGGCCGTGCGGATCGAACGTTTGCTTGATGGTGCGGAACGCCGCGTAGATCGTGGATCCGAACATCTTCTCCATGAACGGGCCGCGTACGAGCCCGTCGCCATGCTCGCCGGACAGCGCGCCGCCGAATTCGAGAACGAGGTCGGAGATGTCGTTGGCGATCGCCTCGAACTGCTTCACGCCGGCATCGGTCTTCATGTTGACCACCGGCCGCACGTGCAGGCAGCCGACGGACGCATGCGCATAGACACCAGCCGTCGTGCCGTGGCCGCGGACGATGGCGAGGAAGCGGGCAATGTAGTCGCGCAGCCGTTCGGGCGGCACCGCCGTGTCCTCGACGAACGAGAGCGATTTGGCGTCGTCCTTCATCGCCATCGACAAGCCAAGCGCCGCTTCGCGCAGGC
>Ga0157380_10001957_pt1 | contig 13715 bp, 19 predicted proteins | sample S35metaG_FD_119757 | JGI IMG/M metagenome (GOLD analysis project Ga0157380, IMG submission 119757) | Switchgrass rhizosphere microbial communities from Kellogg Biological Station, Michigan, USA - S3-5 metaG | ecosystem: Host-associated > Plants > Roots > Rhizosphere > Soil | place: USA...
AGTCGCTGGGCCAGAAGAAGATGATGCTGCGCGAGATCCACCACCGCGTGAAGAACAACCTGCAGACCGTCACCAGTCTGCTCAACCTCTATGCCCGCATCCCGCGCGGCGAGGCGGTGAAGCAGGCCTTTGCCGACGTGCAGATGCGCATCAACGCGCTCGCGCTGGTGCACCGCCATCTCTACGAGAGCCAGGACATGCAGGAGGTCGACCTGCATCCCTTCATGACCAACCTGTGCAGCCTGCTGCAGGATGGCTCCGGCGTGCCGCCACGCCGGGTGCGGCTCAGCGTCGACATTCCGCACGTCCGGGTGACCGGCGACCGCGCCGTTCCGCTCGCGCTGCTGACCACCGAGATCCTGACCAACTCCTTCAAGCACGCCTTTCCCAACCAGCGCGCCGGCGCCATCTCGGTGCGCATCGCGCGCGAGCCGGACGGGATGGCGAAGCTGATGATCGCCGACGACGGGGTCGGCCAGGGAGAACGCAACACCGATGGCGAACTGCCGGGCAGCATGGGGCAGACGCTGATCGAGGCCTTTACCCGGCAGTTGGGCGGCGAGATCACCGTTTCCGGTCCCCCGGGCACCGTCACCACTCAGGTCTTCCGCCTGGAATCTGCGCCGGCCAGAACCTCCGGTGAGCCGCCGGCGCCGGCCGGCACCGCCGCGCCGCGCTCGCGCGAACCTGTCTAGCGCACGCGGAACAAAGCGGCTCGATCCGGGTTTTTTCGACAATCCGGTGGTGCGTCGGAATGACGCGGCCCGCGGGGATCCTACAAAAGCGGAAAACCCCATGCGTTACGCATTGTTGTGGCTGTTGGGCGTGCCCATTCCAGTCCTCATCGTCGTCTGGCTGTTGTTCCACTGAGTCTGCGTCGTTTGGCCCGGTCTCTCGGGGAGGTCGCCATGCGGTGGGTCATCCTGTTTCTGATCGCTACAGTCGGTTCCGGCGCGCTTGGGTTCGGCGCGACATCGCCGATCGCCGGCAGCATCGGCCAGTTGCTCTTCGGCATTTCCTTGATCATGCTGCTGGTGGCGCTGATGGTGCGCGCTTTGCAAAAAGGCGGCCCGGCGCGGATCATCGATTGATCGTTCGACTGCCCAAAGAAAACGGCCCGCGAATAGTGCGGGCCGTTTCCGTCTTGCCGTTAGCGCAGCCTAGGGCCACAGATCCTCGTTGCGGCGGCGGAAATCCTTGATCTGCTTTTCCGCCTCTTCGCGCTGGACGCCGTAACGCTCCTGCACCCGGCCGGCCAACTGATCCATGTTGCCTTCAACGACGGTCAGATCGTTGTCGGTCAGCTTGCCCCACTGCTCCTTCACCTTGCCCTTGAGCTGCTTCCAATTGCCCTCAACCTGGTCCTTATTCATTTGTGGCTCCTCTATGCTGATGATGAAGCTCAGCGATCGGGACGGCGTACCGTCCTCTATCGTAAACAAGTGAGCGACTGAACCGTTGCTAGCGGCGCAGGAGGCGCACGGTCTGCCACACGGCAAGACCGGTGCGCGCCATCCTGAGGAACGGCCGGGTGCGCTTGAACAGCCCACCCGCCAACAGCACGCCGACCGGCAGCCAATAGCGGCGCATAAGAGTGACGCCGACAATCGCGATGCGCGCGATGCGCTCGCTCGCGATCTGCAGGTCTTGCGTTGCATCGCGAACCGCCGCCCGCTCCAATGCGGCGCGCGCGATCAGCGCATCGCGCGATGCCTTGAGGTCGGTGGCGCTATTGCGCGCGGCGGCGCGTTTGGACGTCAAAGTCCACCTCGTCGGCATCGAATGCGTCTTCGAGTTCGTCGGTATCTTTGGATAGCTCGCGCAGCGTGTGCGAGAACAACGGCGACCCGATCTTGGCCTTGTGCCGCAGCACAAGCAGCGAGGCGGCGGCCGCGGCGACATAGAACACGAGCAGCCCGCCGATTGCGAGCAGCCTGTTGTCGTCCCAGAACGCCACAATCACCAGCGCCGAGAGCATCAGCAGGGCCATCGAGGCAAAGATCAAAGCCAGCGCCGTCAGCACCAGCATGAGCCAGATCCGGCTCTTCTCTTCCATCAATTCGACGGCAAGCAGGCCAAGCCGCGTCCGCACCATGGTCACGAGGATGGCGAGGATACGCCGGCCGGATTGGACGATGCCGTCGGTCGCGTGCACGGACATGGGATGGCGCGCGTCGGAGCGCAGGCTCATTTCCGCCCGATCAGCAATCCCAGCAGCAGGCCGACGCCCGCTCCCACGCCGATCGCGGTCCATGGGTTCTCGTGCACGTAGTCGTCGGAGTCGGAGGCGATCTTGCGCGCCTTCGCCATGGTGTTCTTTTCCAGCACGCCCAGCCGGGCCTTCGCCTTCTTCAGGCTTGCTTCGGCCTGGCCTTTGAGCTCGGTGAGCTTTTCGCCCCCGTCCTCGGCAGCGGCGGAGAACACGTCTTCCATCGCCTCGACCAGGGTAGAGAACTCGTCCATCAGGTCGTCATAGGCGCGCTCGGTGTTGCTGACTTTCGTACGTCTGGACATTCTTGCCTCCTCAATACGCGTAGTCCGAAAACGAAAGCAGGCGGGCTTTTGCCCGCCTGCTCTCCTGCAACCTGCAGGTCGGCTACTGTTTTGAAACCTCGTAGGCCGGCATTTGTTCCAGCTTTTCCTTGGTGAGGTTAACGACCGCCCGGTCCTTGCCGTCCTGGCTGGCCATGGTCACGTCTTTCCAGTCCAATAGGACTGGGTGGGTGGCGATGCCGAGAAAGCCGCCGACGTCAACCACGACGCCCTCGACCTTGCCGTTCTTGCCGAGCACGACTTCACCGATGTCGCCGACCTTCTTGTCCTCCGGGCTCTGCACGTCGAGGCCGATCAGCTTGCTGGCGTTCATCGAACCGTCGGCGTTGATGACCGCGGAGTTGTCGGTGGCATCGGCCGTCGCGGTGGCCGTGCCGTCAGCAGTCGTATCCGCCGGCGCGTCGGTCGCGGCATAACGCTCTCCGGACTCGGTCAGCACCTGACCGCGCAGGGCCGGGTCCGTATAGTCGTAGGCCGCAGCTGCCTTGGCGCTGTCTTTGGTGAGCGAAGAGACGATCTTGTTGTCTTCGCCGGTCTTGAGATCCGACCACTTCACGGCCACCAGCTTCTCGCTCTCGAGCCATCCGCTCACATCAAGCACAACGGATGTGACCTTGCCCTTGGCATCGACCATCACGCTGTCGATCTCGCCGACCTTGTCGCCATTCGCGTCGTAGACTTCCTCGCCGATCAGCTTGCCTGCGTCGATATCGCCGGCTGCGGCTTGTGCGATCTGCACGGAGTCGATCTCGGTCACGATCGCGTTATCGGCCATCGCAAATGGCGCAGCACCGAGCATCGCGGTGACCGCACCGCTCAGGAGCAGTGTTCTTTTCATTCTAGTCTCCTCAAAGGACATTAAGCTTCGCACCAATGAACAAGTCAGTGACGTTTCGGTTGCGCGATGCCTCCGGAACCTCACAAGTGGGCCGGTGTTGATCCGTGAGTGTGTACGATCCACAGCAACGGCAATGGAGCGCATCATGGATCAGCAATCATTCGACAAGCTGGTCGGCGACGTTTCGAAGCATTTCGCGACGCCAGAGGCGCTGCTCGCGGAAGAAGCTCTCACGCGCGATCAGAAGCTGGAGCTATTGCGCCAGTGGGAATACGACCTGCACCTGCTGCAGGTGGCGACCGAAGAGAACATGACCGGCGACGCGCCACCGGGCACAAACGCCGAGAAGATCCGCCAGGTGCATGCCGCGGCCGAGACGCTCGGCGCCGAGCTCGACACCGAAGGCAGCGGCGCCGCGAAGACGGGCGCTGTCATCAAGGAAGAGAAGCCGAAGAAGGTCAGCTCAGCGCGCTGATCGGCTGATCCGGGTTAGGCCCGGGCTGGGGCTGTCCCGGCCCGGGAACCGGCGGCGGTATCGGGTCACCCGGCCGATCAGCCGGCGGATCGCCCGGTGCCGGCGGCGCCGGTGGGATCGGGGTCGGTGGATTGGCGACGATCCAGTTCAGCATTTGACTCGCTCCGCCGCGCCAGTACTCGGTGCGCGCTGCAGTCTCGACCATCCCTCTCCGCTGCCGACGCCGCGCTGGCGTTTCTGCGACGGATCTGAAGGGGCCGAGGATGTGCGTTCCTTTGCGGGGCGATTCTCGAACAGCCCCCAATGCTTCGAATCATTGTCATCCATGGCCCTCTCCCTCCGCGTTGGTTCCATTCGAGAGAACAGTCTGAACCGGCTGCCGTTGCCGCCGCGGCGGGAACCCGCAACCCGCGGATGACATTGAGTCCACGAAGGCTGTGCAAACAGACCGACCGTCCCGCATGAATTTTTTCGACCACGCTGCCGCCCGTGTCGCCCGTCTGATGGGCCATCCTGCTATTTTTGCATTCGCCTGCCTGGTCATCCTGATCTGGGGCGCGATGGGCCCGTTCCTCGGCTACTCCGATACGTGGCAGCTGGTCATCAATACCTCCACCACCATCGTGACCTTCCTGATGGTGTTCCTGATTCAGAACACGCAGAACCGCGAGAGCGAAGCGCTGCATCTCAAGATCGACGAATTGCTGCGCGCACTCGACGCGGCCGATACGCGATTGGTCGATCTCGAGGACCGCAGCGAGCAAGAGCTGCAGAGGCTGCGCGAACATTACAAGGCACTGGCCGCGAGCTCTCCGAATCGCGAGACGTGAGAGTCCGCGCACGGTGCCAGCGACGGTCGTGCCACCCGCCGACCCCCGGAACCAATCATTGCGCAATCGCGTTCAAGACCCACAAACCTGAGAGGAGCCCATCATGCTTGGAACAATTCTGCTGATCATTCTGATCTTGCTGCTGATCGGCGCGGTGCCGGCCTGGCCGTATAGCCGGTCTTGGGGCTATGCGCCGAGCGGCCTGCTGACGATTCTGGTGATCGTGGCCATCGTGGCCCTGTTGACCGGCTACGTCTAAGCGCCGGGGTCTATCCCCGCGTCCCTGTTCGCCGCAGCGCGTCGCCGATCTGGCGGCCGCCGCGGGAACGGGACTTGGTCCCGCTCTTCGGTTCCGTCTCGGCAGCGTCGCCGCCGGTGTCGGTTCCGTTCTCCAGCTCCATCAGCTGCTTCAGATGCTCGCGCGCGCGGCACAGGCGCGAGCGCACGGTGCCGACCGGAACGTCGAGCTGGCGCGCCACCTCGTTGTAGTCCATCTGCTCCACGCAGATGAACCAGATGATCTGCCGATGCTGCCAGCTCAAGGCTTCAAATGCCCGTTGCACGTCGCGCATCTGGTGGCGTGCCTCCTGCCCGCCTTCGATCGGTGTGGCGCGCTCGAGCACGCCATCCTGAGTCAGCAGCGGCCGGCGCTTCTTGGTCTCGTTGACGAAGTTGTTGTGCAGGATGGTCATGAGCCACGAGCGGATGTTCGTGCCCGGCTGGAACTTGTCGATATTGTCGATCGCGCGCACCAGGCATTCCTGCACCAGGTCGTCCGCCTTCTCCGGATCTCTGGCCAGGAACATCGCATATCGGCGCAGCCGCGGGATCTCCAGCTCGATGAGTTGGCTGAGCTCCTCATTCAGCATTCCGACCGTACTCCCATGAATATCGATTGTGGTGGAGCGGCGCCGCCGTCGTCGCAACCTTGAAAAACCAAGTCCTGCAAGCCGGTATGGTTCCGGAGAACGTTCAGGTTTTCGCAGCCGCGCGGAAGGAACAAAAGCCAACCTGGACTGTTTCTCCCCCATGGTCGTAAGCGGCCGGGATTACTTGTGTCCCCAACGATTGAAGCCGCTGCGAAAAGCCGGCACGCCACCAGGGAGCTTCTCATGCCCTCACGCATCCGCACCGCGGTCATTCCAGCCGGCGGCCTCGGAACACGACTGCTGCCGCTCACGCGCGCGGTGCCGAAGGAGCTGTTGCCGGTGTGGAAGCGCCCGGTGCTCGACTACGCGATCGAGGAGGCGGCCGCTGCAGGGATCGAGCGCGTGGTAATCATCACGGCGCCCGGCAAGGAGGCCCTGCAGACCTATTTCGCGAATGGCTGCCTCACTTATGATTGCGCACCGAAGGGACTCACGCTCGATTTCGTCGAGCAGCGCGAGCCGCGCGGCCTCGGCGACGCGGTGCGGCGGGGCGCGCCCGCGGGCGAGCCGATCGCGGTGCTGCTGCCGGACGAATTGCTGATCGGGCCGAATTGCCTGGCGCAGCTGCTCGAGTGCCGGCAACGCGACGGCGGCTCGGCGATCGCGGTTAAGCGCGTGGCGCGCACGGAGGTCAATCGCTACGGCATCGTCGATGTCGATGGCGAGGCCGGCTCCGCTTGGCGCGTGCGCAGCGTGATCGAAAAGCCGCATCCCGATATAGCGCCCTCGGACTTGGCGGTCATCGGGCGCTATGTGCTCGACGCGGAAGTGCTGGAGCGCCTGCAAAGCGCGCTTCCCACCCTGAACGGCGAGATCCAGCTGACCGACTCCATCGCCGCCACCTGCCGCTCTGCCGGCGTCAGCGCCGTGCGCTATGACGGCCGCCGGTTCGATTGCGGCAATTTCGCCGGACTGCTCCAGGCCAATATCGCGGTCTCGCAGCTCGACGAGGCCCCGGTCGCCGCGCCGATGCCGCCTGCCCAGCCAGCTGCCACGCAACCCGCCGCCGCGGAGGCTTCCGCCGCATGAGGAAGGAAGACGGCCACGTGACCGTGACCACCAGGGAAGCCCGCTCGGGCGAAACCAGCGGTCACGTGCGTATCGTCTTGATTGCTGGGCTGGCTCTCGCCATCATCGGAATGATTGTAGTGCTTGCCATCTGGAGCCAGGGCTAGCTTCGCGCACTGGTTCGCCCAAAAGGGGGAGCCCATGCGTGCATTGCGCGCGGCGGATATCGGAATTCCACGCCACAGCTGGCACCCCGGCAGCGAGGACACGTTCGCCCTCAGCAGCCACGCCCGCGCCCGCGAGGCGCTGGATCTCTCCCTTTCCATCAACGCGCCAGGCTTCAACGTCTACGTGCTGGGCGAGGACCGCACCGGCCGCATGTCGGCGACGGTGGCCTATCTCAGCGCCATCTGCACGCCCGCCAACTCCCGGCGCAAGGACTGGATCTATCTGCAGAACTACCGTGACGCACGGCAGCCCCTGGCGTTCGGCCTCGCTGTGGGGGACGGTGCGCGTTTCTCCGAGGCGCTGCGCCGGTATATGGGCCGGTTGCGCTCCATGCTGATCGCGACGCTGGAAAGCGATGCACACCGCGAACGGATCAAGCGCATCCACCGCGAAGCCGACGAGCAGATCAACGAGAAGCAGGCCGCCCTGGCGCGCGCCGCCGAGCAGGTCGGATTCACGCTCGAGGAAAGCGCGGAAGGGGTCCGGCTGCGCCCGCCCGTCGCCGATACGCCAGACCGCGAGCGCAACCGCGACCGCCTGTCGAGCGAACTCGACCAGCTGGAACGCGAGGCCGGCCAGCTGCGCGCCAGCGCCGAGGCCCAGGCCCTGGCGCTCGACCGGCAGACCCTGGCCGGCTTGATCGAGGGCGAGGTAGCGGATTTCGCGGCGACCTTCGCCGACTATCCGGCACTGTCGGAATGGATCGACGACCTGACCGAGGAGATGATCCGCGACGTGCGCAACCTGGCCCGCTCGGCCCCCGACGAGCGGTTGCCGCCGAAATACAGCACCAACCTCCTGGTCGATCATTCGCACGGCGACGAGTGCGTGGTGCTGGAGCCCAATCCGACCTACGAAAATCTGTTCGGCTACATCGAGTACCGCCGCGTTGAGGGCGTCTCGGAGACCGACCTGACCCTGATCCGACCGGGCGCCTTGCAGCGCGCCAATGGCGGTGTGCTGGTCTTGCGCGCCGAACCGCTGGCCAAGGACGAAACGGTCTGGACCCATCTGAAGGCGGCGCTGCGCGATGGCGTCATCCGGATCGAGGAGCCGCATCGCAGCGGTGGCATGCCGCTGATCGGCACACCGCGCCCGGAGGCGATCCCCCTCGATGCGAAGATCATTATCGTCGGCACGCCGGACAGCTACTACAACTTCTTCAGCAACGATCCGGACTTCAAGACCTACTTCAAGATCAAGGCAGACATCGATCCGGACATGCCGGCGACGCCGGAGAATCTCGACATCCTCGGCAGCCTGATCGACCGGATGGCCGCGCGCCAGGGCATCCTCTGCACGGCCGAGGCGATCGGATTGCTGCTCGGTCTCTCCTCTCGCCTGGCGATGCGGCGCGATTCGCTCTCCTCGCGCTTCGAGCTGATCGAGGACCTGCTGTACGAGGCTGGGCGGTACGTGACGCCCGGCGAGCGCCTAAGGCCGGAGGCCGTCTTGGCCGCCTGGCGCGCGCGCTCGAAGCGCGAGGCGCGTGCGGAAGAGCGCTTTCAGCTGAGCGTGAAGCGGCGCCACGTCGCCATCGCCACCAGCGGCGCGGTCGTCGGCCAGGTCAACGCGCTCACCATCCGCGAGCTGGGCGACAGCCATTTCGGCCGGCCCAGCCGCCTGACTGCGCGCGCTTCGGTCGGTCATCGCGGCCTCATCAACATCGAGCGCGTCACCGAGCTCGGCGGGCGGACCCAGCAGAAGGGCGCATTGGTGGTCGAAGGTTATCTGCGCGGCACGTTCGCGCGCCGCCATCCGGTCTCGTTCGATTGCTCGATCACCTTCGAGCAGAGCTACGGCAGCGTCGACGGCGACAGCGCCTCTGTCGGTGAGCTGGTCAGCATCATCTCCGCGCTCTCCGGATCGCCGGTCCGACAGGAGCTGGCCGTCACCGGCTCCTTCAACCAGCTGGGCGAAGTGCAGGCCGTCGGCGACGTGATCGAAAAGGTCGAGGGCTATTTCCGCGTGACGGCGCAAGAGCGCGCCGACGGCATCCGCCACGGCGTCATCCTGCCGAGCGCCAACGCCCACGATCTGGTGCTGGAGGACGAAGTGGCGGCGGCCGTTGCCGACGGTACCTTCTCGGTCTGGGCGATCGATCGGGTGGAGGAAGCGGTCGAGCTGTTCCTGGGCAGCCCGGCGGCGGAGGCCTATGACCGGGCAGCCGCCACCCTCAAGACCTTCGACGATCTCATCCGAGACCGCATGACACCCGAACCCTGGCGCGGCCGGAGCAGTCCCGCCGGCGCGGAGCCCGACGATCCCGACTGACCGGCCGGCCACACTTGTCAAATTACAGACTCGACCTGCAACCCATGGGCGACTCGCCTGTTTGTCATTCCAGAAACGCACGGCACCCGGGAGCCGCCGGCCAAGACGGAGGTGCGCGATGGGGTTGGTCAATCGTGAAAGCACGTCGGCCGTGGCGCCGACGTTGGCGAGTGCCGGCATCCGGCCGCGACTGCCGCGCCATGTTTCGGAGTTCGAAAGCGAAATCCAGCAGCTCTATGTGCGAATGATCGACGACCCCATCCCACCGCGGTTGATTGATGTTTTGCGAGCTGGCTTGGCCGGTCCCAAACCTTAACGCTTTCCCGAGATCGTTCCGCTTACGGGAACGGTGCCGGTGGTCACTTGTTTACTTTCTGCCTCACCAACGAGCAGGAGATCAAATATGGGCGAGCAGAAAATGCCGAACCCCAATCAGAACCAGACGGGCCAGAATCAGCCTGGCAAGCAGAACCCGCAGCAGGATCGTGATTCCGCGTCCCGCCCGGATCAGCAGAACCCGCAGCAGGATCGCGAGTCTGCGTCCCGCCAGCCTGGCAAGCAGGCTCCGGGCGAGCACCAGGAGCCGCGCGACCGGGCGTCCAACCCGAACCGTGACGACGAAGCGGCCCGCCGTCAGTCGAAACAGGATCCGCTGCAGAACCGCGATCGCTAAGTCGCGATAGCGTCAACACCCGGGCCCGGAGGCAACTCCGGGCCCGTCGCTAGGGGGGATCAACCCACATGAAGCATCTTGTCGAATTCGCCCGGCGTGCGGTGCGCATGATCACGACGCGCCGGCGCCCGCCGCCGCACACAGGTCGGCGCATCCCGAATAGTTTTTGCTGATATTGAAGTTCAGAATCCGACCGTCATATTGAGTCCCCACAGAGTGGTCGGCTTGTCCTGGTCCTCGAATTCCTCGGTGCGATAGGTGATCGCGGTATCGAGCCGGACCGCGTCGCCCCAGAACAACGCCAAGCCGCCCGTCAGGTCGCCGACCAGTGCTTCGCTGTCGACGCTGCGGCTGTCTTGGAAGGTGTTGCCGTCGAGGAACAGATTGCGCGCGACGGCGCGCCCCTGGGTGCCGACGAAAAAATAGAATCCGAACGGACCGTCCAGGTAGTCGCTGTTGAAGTACGGCGTGCCTGACAGCGCGGGCCGGATGCGCTGCGGGCCGTAATCCGCCTCGAGGTTCTTGCCGAAGCGCAGCATGCCGCCGGCCTGAACATAGTCCATCACGTTGCCGACGGTGACGCCGAGCTCAGGGATCGCATCGACTGCGAAGCCGCCGCCGATCGGCTGCAGGAAGCGCCACTTGCGCTCGTACGACAGCATCACGCCCGGCTCGTTGTGCAGCTGCTCGTCCCAGCCGCGCGACTTGTCGAGCCCGATGAACTGGTGCCAGTCGTTCTGCGCCTCTTCTCCGTGCGCATCAGGCCCGACCACGCCGGCCAGCAGCTCCAGATGATCGAGCCGGCGCCGGTCGGTATCCTGGATCAATCCCACGCCGCCGAACAGCCAGCCGACATAGGGCCGGTCGTCCGGATCCGGATCCTCGCGCGCTGTGTCTTTCGGCGTGAAAACGCTTTGCCCGAGCAGGATCTCGTAGCGCCGCGAAACTTCGCCGGCGCCTTCGGCGTCGAACGGTCCGAGATCGCCGAGCAGGTCGAACGGCCCGATCCACGCGCTGTCCACTTCGACATCGGGCCCGAGATACGTGAACTCCAGGCCTTGCGTGTAGTACTTGTCGCTGTCGAACAGCACCGAATCGTTTTCTTCGATCACCGAGACTCGGCTGCTGTCGTCGGCTCGCGCCGCGCCGGCGCCGAGCGCCGCCGCAATGGTGGCCGCTGCCAGGCAGAGCCGGCGCGCAGTTCGTTCTGTCATGGAGAATCCAGTCTGTCCGTGGCTGGGGTGCGAAAGGGGTAGCGTCAAGCCGGCTTCGCCTCATAGCGGAAGCCGAGCTTCAGCGCGACCTGGTAATGCGCGACGCGGCCGTCCTTGATGTGGCCGCGCAGCTCCGACACCTGGAACCAGTCCAGGTTGCGGATCGACTGGCCGGCGACATTGATCGCCTGGTCGATCGCATCCTCGATGCTCTTGTCAGAGGTCCCGATGACTTCGCTCAGCGCATAGACGTGGTTCATGGCGATTTCTCCCGATCCTGCTTCCGGATTTCCCCGAGAGCCTAACGCGCGCCCCGCACGCGCGGTTCCTATGTCGCCGCCCAAGATGGCGCGAATGGGGCCGTCAACGCCACATTGCCGCCATTTTCCGCGACGGCCGTCTCGCCCGCCTGCTATGGTTCAGCCCATGAAACTCTTGAAATTCCTGGCTGCCGCCGTGCCGATCGCCGTTACTGCCACGACCGCGACCGCCGACCCGGTGGTGGATGCGTTCTATAGCCGCTGCGTCTCGGAGAACTCCTACCAGATGGCGCCGAACGAGCTGGAGAGCGCCTGCGCCTGCATGGCGCCGGTCATGGTCTCGTTCCTGACCGACGATGCACGCCAGCGGATCGAGTACGCGATCAAGAACAACCAGCCGATCGGCCTGAGCGGCAATCCCTTCAGGGGTGATCCCGCCGACCTGGCTCGTAGCGCGATCAAGCAATGCCCGGCCGTCGGCGCCGCGATGTACCAGCAGAAATGCTCCGGCGACAACGCAAGCGCGCCGCAATGCCAGGAAATGAAGGGCATGCTCGATCAAGCCCAGTAATTCTCCGAGGGCGTGATTTATTCGCTCCAGCCGGTTGAACCGGCCACCGATATAACGTAAAGTGCGTTACGGTCTTTGCGGTTTGCGTTGGGACGGGGAAAGCATGTCGGAAGTCTCGGAAGTTGCGCGCCGGCTGAAAGAACTGCGGGAGCAGGCCGGCCTGACCATGCGGTCGGTGTCCGACGCGCTCGGCTGGAGCCTCACCCGCTATCAGCACTACGAGGATCGCTATAAGCGTAAATATCTGCCCTTCGAGCTTGCCCGCGCGCTGGAGGATATGTTCGTGCGCCAGGGCGTGGTCGCCGGCGCGGTGCTGCAACTCGCGGGACTGGAGGGCAGCCAGAACCTGCCGGCGCGGCCGGGCACCGCGGCGATGCGGCCGGTCTCGCTCAACGCCGCTGCCAGCCAGCGCGATCTGCCGGTGCACAGTTCTTTCCGCGAAGGCGCAGACGGCTTCTGGTTCGTCGAGGGCGATGCCAAAGAATTCGTCGAGCGCCCCGCCAACCTGCGCGGCGTCGCGAATGCGTTAGCGCTCTATGCCGACGGCGAGACCATGCAGCCGCGCTATTTCGCGGGCGAGCTTTTGTTCGTCAACCCCAACCGCCCGATCACACCCAATTGCTTCGTCGCAATCGAGCTTGCCGACGGACGCGGCCAGGTGCGCCAGTTCCTGCGCCGCACCCACGACGGCATCTTCGTCCGCCGCTTCAACCCCGACCAGGAGCAGAAACTACCGGCGGCGGAGGTGAAGCGGATGTACCGCATCACGGGCTCGGCGGAGTTGGGATAGCGCGCACGCTCTGCTTCCACTACTCCGTCATCCTCGTGCCAAGCACGACCATGACGAAATGAGAAAGTCCTACGCCCCGATCTCCACCACCACCCGGCCGCGGATCTTGCCTTCGAGGATCTGCTTCGATAGCCCGGGCAAATCTTCGAGCTTGGCCGGCACGATCATCTTTTCCAGCTTGTCGGCAGGCAGGTCGCGCGCGAGGCGGGTCCAGGCTTCCCAGCGCTCGTCCGGCGGGCTGGCGACGGAATCGATGCCGAGCAGCTTCACGCCGCGGATGATGAAGGGGATGACCGTGGTCTCCAGCTTGTTGCCGCCGGCGAGGCCGCAGGCCGCGACGCTGGCGCGGTATTTCATCTGCGGCAGCACCGCCGCGAGGGTGGCGCCGCCGACGGAATCGATGCAGCCGGCCCAACGCTCGCTGTCCAGCGGCTTGCCCGACGGCTGCGCGATGGTGGCGCGATCGATGATCTCCGCCGCGCCGAGCTCCTTCAAATAGTCGTGCGTGTTGGCGCGACCGGTCGACGCGACCACGCGATAGCCGAGCTTCTTGAGAATGGCGACCGCCACGCTGCCGACACCGCCGGCCGCGCCCGTCACCAGCACGTCGCCGGATGCCGGCGTCAGCGCATGCTGCTCCAGCGCCATCACGCACAGCATCGCGGTGAAGCCGGCGGTGCCGACCGCCATCGCGTTGCGCGCGGTCAGGTCCGCCGGCAGCTTCACCAGCCAGTCGCCGCGCACCCGCGCCCGCTCGGCATAGCCGCCCCATTGCGCTTCGCCGACGCGCCAGCCGGTCAGGATGACATTGTCGTTCGGTCTGAATCTGGGATGCTGCGAAGCCTCGACCACGCCCGCGAAATCGACACCCGGCACGTGCGGATAATTGCGCACCAGCCGCCCGAGCCCGTTGAGGATGAGGCCGTCCTTGTAGTTGAGCGTCGAATACTGCACGCGCACCGTGACGTCGCCCTCGGGCAGGCGCTCCTCGTCGAGCTGCGTGATCTGCGGCGTGACCTTGCCGTCTTTCTCGGTCAGCAGGAGGGCTTTGAACATTGGGCAATCACGCTCG
>Ga0157380_10001959_pt1 | contig 13710 bp, 7 predicted proteins | sample S35metaG_FD_119757 | JGI IMG/M metagenome (GOLD analysis project Ga0157380, IMG submission 119757) | Switchgrass rhizosphere microbial communities from Kellogg Biological Station, Michigan, USA - S3-5 metaG | ecosystem: Host-associated > Plants > Roots > Rhizosphere > Soil | place: USA: Michigan...
CTTTTGTTATGCCGAGAGTTGCGCGTTCGTGCCGAGCATAAAAAGCGGCGCCGGGCCGCCGCACTCCAAAGAGGCCGTCAGGTTGAAATCGGCTGACCCACGTGGCATCCTCAGGCCTGTAATGCGAACAGAATCCCAAGTAAAAACGCGGCTTTTACGGCGGATCGGCAACGCCATTTCCGACTTTGGCATGATCGAAGACGGCGATCGTTTGATGGTTTGCCTGTCAGGCGGTAAGGACAGTCACACGCTGTTGGACTTGCTGTTGGACTTGCAGGGCAGGGCGCCGGTGCGGTTTGAATTACTGGCGGTGAACCTGGACCAGAAGCAGCCGGGCTTCCCGGCCGAAGTCCTTCCGAAGTATTTGAGCGAGCGGGGCGTCCCTTTCCGAATTGTCGAGCGCGATACTTACTCGATCGTCAAGCAACTGGTACCCGAGGGCAAAACCTTCTGTTCGGTTTGTTCAAGACTACGACGAGGGATTCTTTACAACATCGCGGTCGAGGAAAGCTGCAACAAGATCGCGCTGGGCCATCACGCCGATGACATCATCACAACTCTGCTCCTTAATCTTTTTTACGTCGGAACTCTGAAAACGATGCCGCCCAAGTTGCGATCCACTGACGGTCGGAACACTGTCATTCGCCCGTTGGCCTATTGCTCTGAGGCAGACATTTCAGAGCACGCTGCGTCAGAAAACTTTCCGATCATTCCCTGCGATCTTTGCGGATCGCAAGACAACCTCAAACGAGCTCGCATGAAGCAGCTCATTACAGATCTGGAGAAAGAAATTCCACACATTCGCTCATCAATGCTGACGGCAACCGGTAACGTTGTCCCAACACATCTGCTCGATCACAGGCTATTCGACTTCCGAAGATTGAACTCCACCACAGGAGACGTCGAAGCGGAACTAGATCTCGCCGTCGGTCATACCGACGATGAATTGCAACCCGCGTTGGTCCAACTCATGCAGATCAATGCTTGATCTCGAATCATGACACAAACTCGTGAGCTCGATTTCAGTGACTTTCCTCCCGGATCAGTCACTGAGTACACGACGCTGGTTTGTCTCGCATGTATCTTCGACATCTTCACTAAGCAGTTTGGCCTGGCTCCTCGTTCGGCATATTCAGAGATCAAACGGTACGCGCCTTCGGTTAAGGAGTTAACCTGCCCGAAGGCCGTCCGTCCGTTCTTCGATAGCGAAGATAAACATCCGCGCTGTCCTTACTGTGAAGCGGCAAAACGTTGGCACGCCCGACTCGACACGCATTCGATCGAGGGTGGCAAAACAACCGATGCGCCTCGACGTGCGTTGTTCAAGCAGCTGCAAAAGAAAGGCGAACGTTTTCAATTGCTTGAGTTGAAATCGAACAGGCGGGAAGCGTTCTTTGCGTGGCTCGACACACTGCGAATCTCGTTGGATTTCTCAAAGCCTGAGTGGCTTATCGAATCGACGCGCGCTTACCTGGAGCGACGCGAACCTAAAACGAAGTGGGAGACTGTGTTGGCTGACTTGCGAGCCGTGCGACCGTCGTCTCGGATTTCAGAGGGCTGGGAACTGGATGGCAACCGGCTTTTCCTGGCGCCGGATCTCTACAATGAGGTGTTGTTGGTGCAATACCTTGTCAGTCGTTCGCAGGAACACGGAGGGCGCACGCTTGAAGGTCGGTTGACGCTGCTGGAGTTAATTCGTCGGATACGACGCGGCGGCTATCTCAATTCACACGGGATCTCAACTACCGATCAGTTTGAAACACTGGACCAGCTTGTTGATGAGGTAGCAGGTAGCGGCAATCTGAAAGTCTACTACGTCGTCGATCGGAGAGAGTTTTTGGAGAAGGTGAAGCTGGTTTATGCGAGCTACGCGTGAAGACATTCAAAAATGTCCTACGGCTTTGGTTTGTATTTGTCGATTAATTGCTGCAGTCCTTCCGTCGAGTTGTTATGACGAAACTTGTAGTAGTCCGTTAGATCCGTTGTCAGCTGTTGCATCATCGCTTGATGCTCAGGCTTACCGGATCCCAACGCTACAGCATGAGCATAGGCATCAATGATTTGATCGATTAATCCCTCGACCCTTTTCAGTGCCGCTGGTTTCTCAGCACTCTCCGGCATCGATTTGTAATCCGTCGCCGCTTTCAAATAATCGCTATTGATTACCATGCCCAGGAGAGCGAAGGCCGCTGGATCGTTGGGATTGAGTGCCGTTGCTTTCGTTGCTTGCGTATGCGCTTCGCTTAGATTCCCTTCGACAAGATTTAGAATCGCCGCCTGGTGATAGAGTTGTGGCAACAAGGCCTTATGACTGGCCCAATTCGCTGCATCCATGTACGCCGGTTTTTTATCAGCTTCAATCAACGCGATCGCTTTGACACTGGATTGTAGAGCCTGCTTTACGAACTTGCCGTTCTGTTTCTTTACTTCGTTCGCGCCCGCAAACGCCAGCTGCACATGCGTGTGCACCTCATCGGGGTTTTTCGCGAAGATCAATCCACCGATACGAAATGCATCTTCGGAACGTCCCGCCGTAATGTAGGCATCAAGTAAGACGCCCAGGAGGTTTTCCTGTTCATCAGCGCCGGTAAAGATTTTTTGCGCTGCTTCTCCCAACGTTACTGCTTGTTGGGGGTCCTTAATTTTGGCAATTTCAGCGGCAGCGGTATCGGCTAGCTGAATGCGAATCGGTGTTTTGGGATACTTCTTGAGGAACTCTTCTACCGCTTTGAGCTTCGCAGCCGGATCCGTCAGCGCATTGATTGCGTTAAGCGCCTTCGTTTCTCCCTCCGAGAGTTTTACTTCCGGCTTTTTCTCCTGCGCAACGGCATGAGCGGCGATGACCAGAGAAAGGACGAAGCCAATAAAGGACGAGATAATTGTTTTGGTTTTCATGATAGTGATTGATCTAAGAGTGGGATCATGGGAAGAAGATCATATTGCTTCAGAGTTGACGGAATACGCAAGGCGAAAGTCGAAGCGCAAAGCGGAAAGAGAAAAAGGGAAAGCGTTTTCAACTCGCCCTCCAGTTTTATCCTGTCAATCCAGTTAATCCTGTCTAAGTTCTTCAACAATCCAACTGTTCGCGTTTGTAGTGATGGGTGACCGGACGACGCCGGCCGATGCCAATAGCGTTTCTCGAAATGATCAGTGTGGGCGGCAACTGGCGCCGCTTGAATTCGTTCACCGGCGATTCCACGCGATTCAAGATGTCGTAGACCAACTCACGCTCGTAACCTGCAGCAACGATGTCTTTCGGGGTCGCCTTCTGTTCAAAGTACAACCGGAGAATTGGATCCAGGACGTCATATGGTGGCAACGACTGATCATCAAACTGGTCAGGTGCGAGTTCGGCTGACGGTCGCTTCTCGATAATCGCGCGCGGAATGATCTCACGCGTGATGTTCATCTCATTAGCCAGGGCGTACACCTCGGTTTTTAAAACATCGCCGATCACTGCGAGCCCGCCGTTTGTATCACCATACAATGTGCAGTAGCCGAGGGCGAGTTCCGATTTGTTTCCGGTGGAGAGAAGCAAACGACCTTCAGCGTTTGAGATCGTCATCAAGATGTTTCCACGAAGGCGACTCTGTAGATTCTCCGCAGCGTGCGATGTGGTGTCGCGAGATGGCGCCGAGAGTTGTAGTTGATCGAGCAATGTAGAAAATGCGGGCGTTATTGGCTGCTCGATAATCTTCATACCCAGGCGCTCTGCAAGTTCGACGGAATCGTTGATGCTCGAATGCGATGAATACGGAGACGGCATCATCACTGCCAACACGTTCTCGGCACCGATCGCTTCGCATGCCAGGGCTGCAACCACAGCCGAATCGATGCCGCCTGACAATCCCAGCACCGCGGTTTTGAAACCATTCTTGCTTGCGTAATCTCGAATGCCGAGCACGAGTGCTTGATGAACCGTCGCGATGTCGTCGCCCGGCAGGCATCGTTCATCAGCTACATCGCAATCGAGATCGACGGTGCCAATGAACTCCTCAAACGGCGGCGCCTGCAGAATTATTTTGCCGCGACAGTCAGCGACAATACTCGCACCGTCAAAAATAATGCCGTCGTTACCACCGACAAGGTTCACAAAAACGATTGGTAGGTTAGCGGCCCTGGCGCGGTGCGACACCATAGCGCAACGCTGGGCCATCTTAGCTTTGTTGAAAGGCGAAGCATTGATCGACACAAGTATGTCAGCGCCCATCTCGATCAACTCGTCGGCAGGATCGTTTGTGTACAGCCGCTCTCGCCAGAATGTCTTGTCGTTCCAGAAGTCTTCGCAAACGGCGACACCGAGCTTTTGGTCATGAAGCTGAAAAAGGTGTCGTTCGGGAGCTGGTTGGAAGTAGCGAGGATCGTCAAACACGTCGTACTCCGGCAGCAGCGTTTTATCAGCAAAGCCGATCAACTCTCGATTGCGAATGATCGCTGCTGAGTTAAATAGGCGCCGACCGGTAGTTAATTCCGACGGCCTGACTGTGCCGACGACGGCCGTGATTCCTTCTGTGGCAGCTATTATTTTTTCCAGCGGCCGCAATGCGCATCGTGCGACATCGCGATCGAGGAACCAATCAAGTGATGTGTAGCCCTGGATTGCAGTCTCGGGCAGCACAACCATGTCTGAGCGTTCGGCTTTGGCTTGTTCAATAGCCCGAACGATGCTCGCGCTGTTGCTCTCGAAGTCGCCGTTGATGGTGTTGATTTGGCCGATGGTGACGCGCATTTTCGACTAGTATTTACGCTTTAAGTTCAGAGCTTTGTAACATCGTGCATTGTTTACGGTTGAGTTGGCAAACGATGGTGCAGGGGCCTTGTGGCGCGGTGGCCTTACGTTAGCGGGCTCCGGAATGCAATCGAGACTGATTAAAGCGTTCGGCCAAAAGAGTGAACTGAACGGAGGAGCTTAACGAACTGTCGTGGGTCGGTGTACACTCTCCGCCGCTCTGCCCAGAAAGACACGGCCGATACACTTCAGCTTGTCGGTGCCTGTAGGTTCAATCAACTATAAGACGGACAAACCAGCACGACATCCTAAGCTCATCTGACCGTTCACCAGGAGGTTTCCATTGAAAAAGATCACGTTAACATCAACACTCACATTTCTATTCTTTTCGATAGCTCTCTCGCCCTGCGTCAAGAATACGTCTGCACATCAGGACGGACCGACAATTGCCAAAGATAGCGTCCAGGTGACTGCGTTCACGGTTAACGAGTACAAGAAGAACTATGATTTTTGGAGTTGGCTGCCGCGCACTTCATTCCGTGTAAATGGTCCTATTCCCAGCGGTGGCCAACTGTACGTCGAATTTGCATTAGCAACAGGACCATGGGTTAGTTACGACTGCGCGACTCAAGAAACCCAAGTCGGTTATTGGTGGAAGGTTGACTGCGGCGGACGAGACATCGGGGAAGAAAAAGCTTCCACATATACCGGCCCGGTCAGTTTCGCAATCAAACTTAGAAACGAACTTGCTGGCACTAACGTCACGCTCTTCAATGGAAAGGCGAACGTTGAAAAAGCCAAGGACAACGAGTTCGGACCGAAAGCCGTGAACCACTGGGTCTACTTCATCAACCACGACTGGAACTTGCCCATCGGTTACGTGTCCCTTTCGACAAAGGACACAAATTTGCCGAACCTCCAGGTTGCCTTCTGGGTGCGCGGAGACGCATACAAGATGGACCCGCATGTGTTTTATCAGGGCAAGGAGATTGGCAGAATTTCAATTGATGGAACCATTGCCGGGTCCGCAGGCTGCGACGCAGAAGTCGAGAACAATACGACCCATTATGTCGAAGACAAGTTGCCGCAAAAAGCGAAGTGGGCCCGAGTCATCTGTAGTTTTCCAAATATTATGGGTTCCATGAAAGAAAAGCCGTCTATGTTTCCCGGTCAAGTTGGAAGCATCCATATCCTCGCCGAGAACCCGGGAGAGTATGAGGTGAAAATACTACGCGCTAACAAGTTGGCGAGATCGTTGAAGTTTACAGTCGCGTCGGGCGGAAGTTTTGACAACGGCATTGCAAAGAATAACAAGCTCGGAAGTGATCGCGTAATTGTACCGGTGCAGATCATTGGCGACCAGGATGGGGTCTGGGATCGAGCGGCGTGGAAAAATGCTTTCTACGGAAACCCGTTAACCGGTTTCACTCCGTTGCCTTAATGGTGAGGGTTTTGAGCCGCAGATTTTCGCAGATAAACACAGATCAGAAAGTCAGCACAGAAACGCGGTAAGATCCCCTGCAAGCATTCATCTGAATTCTGATCTGTGTCTATCTGTGAAAATCTGCGGCTCAATTGGTCTTTGGTGGGCAACGTAACCTTGCGCTATATTCGTGCGTGCCACGATGCGGAGGGGTCGCATAATGGTAGTGCAGCGGTCTTGAAAACCGCCGGCCGAAAGGCTATGCAGGTTCGAGTCCTGTCCCCTCCGCCATTTCTTTAATTAAGCTAACCGTTTTAATAGCTAACCGTTTACTAAGTTTCCTTCTGTTTTCCCCACGGAGCTGCAAGCTGTTCGTTGAGGTTAGGCGGCGATCTACTTTCGTTTCAACAAGGGAGAACCACGGAATGCGGCCAGTCAAACACGCCACTCATTCACACCGCGACGCGCAAGAAATCTTCGACATAGCAATCGCTCGTCTGGGGGAAAAAGAAAAGGCGATTCCGGTCGTCACCACTTCAGAGGCTGACAAGATCACTCTGTTTGTGTGGGCCCAAGACGATGGAGAGTGGAAGAACATTGATATTAATCACGTTCCAATTGCGACTCCACGTGATGTTCCATCGATCACGAACACATGGAACTGGTCGCGACGAGTTGGTCTGACTGCCTTCGACGACACTATTGCCGTGGTTTACAAACGCGGCGAACCGGTACCGGTCGGAGAAACACCAAAGCCGGCGGTGTTGATGTTGGATACGTACACGTTGCGCGACAACGGCTATCCGCAGCGACAGTTGCACGTACAGGTCCCGATGCCGACGTACTTTGTCGAGTTAGGCTTGCTGGGACAATTTGTTGCTGAAAGGCCCGGGTTCGAATTATGGACTGGAGTAGATCTCAAGAGACGAAAACTCTTAATCGTTACGCAGACATTAGGTGAGCACGCGACGGACAAGGGAGACAATGCTGATCTGACATTGCTAATCGGCGATCTCGACCAGCTCGAAAATGAAAACGCTTGGACGTCGAAACGCCTGGATACTGGCGGCTATGGTCTTGATGTTAGGAACACCGGCGACCAACTGATTCTCGTTTATCGAAACAGTCCTAATGCGCTGAGACTACCGATGCCGTTCGGCGGGATCGATCCGTTATTCAGCGGGCTGCCAAACTTTGAACTCGATGCACAACAAGCTTCGGATCAGTTTTATTCGCCGTTGAGCGTGATGGTACTTCAGTTAGAAAGCTTTTCATCGACTAAGTTCGAATTGCCAGGAGGCGAGCATCCACGGATTCAAAATGTTGAACCACTGTTCGTTGTCATTGACCGCCCTCAGTTGAGGATCCGTTTTCGGATTGTACGAGTTGAAGATCGTGGTGAGGCACGAATCGATTGGCTTTTGAGCGGCGTAGATAAGCTGGCATTTCTTTTTGACGATCAGGATCGCGTTGCTCGCGGAGTGCTGATGTCATTTCGTGAAGGTGATAGACCAACATTCCCGCGCACGAGTGCGCCCTGGGTCAATGCTCAAGATCTCACGGACTTAACTCTAACCGCACTCGGAGCTGCGTCAATTAAAAGTCGCTTTCCGATTGAACCTCTAAAACTCGAGCGAGATCGTAAAGGTTTGTATTTCGATTTTCTTCAGAAAGCTCCGCTGTTTGCGCTGCTGGAATCACGCGTTCGATTGGATGCAAACTTTCCTCAAGGCACCCTCACCGCTATGGCTCTGGAAAGCGTTGTTTACGATATTAATCATGCGCAGTTTGGTCCACCCGATGTACTGCGTCCTGACGCTACTGGTGAGAATGCTCAGTTCGCTCCATTCGAACGCTTATCGGAACAAGCAGGAAATATTTTGGTGATGCCCTCATATCTTCCCGATAACACGATCGGCGGATCGATTGTTACAGATCGAGATGGCATTCCTTATCAGTTCTTCTCTTACATCGATCTGGGCGACGGTGGACTGCGTGTGATCTATGATGCGGATCTTGGTCCACCTAATGCTCCGCCACCTGTCGAGAAACCAAAGTCGCTCGAGCCAGACCGTGTGCCTGGACCAGGATCGGGTGATGAACGGTGGATTGAACTCGACGAAGCGCCCGATTGGCGTGACGCCGGGGTTCCGAGAATCATGATGCCTAACGACAGTCTCACGAGTGGACTGAAAACCTATACATCAGCAGTGCACGCTCAAATTGAATCGTTGTTGGTCGCAGGTCTCACTAAAGCTGCCTTGCCTCCTATAGAAGATGATGGCTGGACCGATGATCAGGTTAACAACATACAAACTGCCCTAAACCAGCTAGAGATTGACGTCGGCGCAGAGCCAGGAGTCATATTCTCTGATGGCCAGCCTCGCGCGTTTATCAGCATGCTGCCTGGAACAGTTGTCGCTGACGCGGACACCATCTGGGAAGCGGGCGTTGAAGGATCGATAGTCGTCGACGTCGAGTGGCGATTTACACTCATTATTGATCTCTTTAACCCGCCGACGCTTACACGCACCGGCAATACAATTCCTGTGTCGTTACCGCTAGATGGCGACTGGACGATCAGAGCAACAATAACCCTTGACGACGGTACTGTTCGCGCGTTCGAAACAGTAGTTACCGCTGAAGAGTCTCTGTTCCGTCGTACTGCCAGCGTCCATCGCGAAATCGCTAATCGCGAATTAGGTCCTCCCATTAATTCGCTTGGCTCGGCACGTCTTGGTACATCGACGATCAATTTGCTTCAGTACGAATTGGACTTTGACGTAGAACCAGACGAATTGGCTACTCACCATATCAATATCAAGACATTAGATAAGACGGATGCCCAATGGCGATTCCGGAAGAATGGAACCGAACAAGGATTAATTGATTATCGTCTGCGGATCGGTTTCGAATGTAAGGACGTAAGACTTAGAGGTCTGTTGGATTTGTTGTTGAAGATCGAGAGCATAAAAGCATCGTTCTTTTATGGTCGGAGTTTTACGCCAGGTGTGCTAATGAACGATACGCGGAGTGTCGCACCGCTTTCCGGAGCTGAATTGTCGGATGATGGTTTGGCGGTCGGTCAAGAAGGAGGCAGTCTCGTACGACTTGCTTCCGCGATGACTACTCGACCATACCGGAACGATAGAGTCACGAAAGAAAGCGTCAAGGTTAAAGTCTCAATGCTGCCTCAGGCGGCTGCAGCTAGTGTGGTTACTTTGTTAATCGGTTTAGGTGCCGCCACCGCTGCAGCTACGTTAGTGGCACTCATAGCTGCGCTTGGAGTTGCGACCGCGGCTGCTGCCGCCCCGATTGTTGGCGTCGTCAGCGCAGCAGCTGTAATTGCTGCGACGGTCGCGATCTTTTTATTCATCACTTTTGTTGTTCCGCCCATCGTGGAAAATGCTGTTGAGAAAAGCATTGGGGATGGGCTAGTCAATGACGACACGAGAGAGTCGCTTGAGGATGCGCGTCTGCTGCAATTCGCGGGCGAGGGCATTGCCGAAGCGATCTCGCGTCAGGTGATTGACAAAGCGGCACTTGATCCGGCGCCACTTGATAGGGTTGGGCTCGATCGATATCGTCAAGATCTTTACCAGATGATCCATGTTTCTGAAGGCCGCGTACGAGTGCTCATTCGCGGTTAGGCTATGCAGGTTCGAGTCCTGTCCCCTCCGCCACAAATTGTCGATCGATGATTGCCGATTGGCGGATTGGCCGGGACGGCAATCCGTAGTCGGCGATGTGCATTTGTGGACTTGGAGTTACTGAATTGGCAAAGGAGGTCACGCCATGCGTCGCACTATCTCCGGGATGCTCACTCTTTTGATCGTTCTCACAACGGTGGTTGTTTTGACGCAGCCTGCCGAGTCTCAAACACGCAAAAGCCAAACCGTGAAACCAAGCGCTGCTTCCCAGCCCGCCGCGATAGCTACCGCCGAACACGAAGTGGGCGGAGTGGAAGTTGCTCTCATGGAGGTCAAGCGCACCACCGGAGATTCAGTGACCATCAAGTTCCGCTATACGAACAAGACAACCAGCACGAAGAAGCTGGACCACGGCGGTCAGGGGCTGGACGCCTGGCGATTCGCCTGGGATGCCTACTTCGTCGACCCGGCAACTAACAAGAAATACGTCACGCTCAAGGATCAGGATGGTAATCCCGTAGCGGCCAACCATCAGCAGTTTGGTACTGGGATTACTCTCGCGGCCAGGCAGGTGGTAAACACTTGGGCGAAGTTTCCGGCACCCCCGACCGACGTGGAGAAGGTCACCGTTTACTTGCCCGGCGCCCCGCCTTTCGAAGACGTGGCCGTGACGAAGTGAGCCCGAAAACTTGGCGCCTAGATGGCGCCTGATGGAAACGAACCTACTCTCACCTCACCGTGATAACTGTGCACCCAGTTTTCATTGATAAATACGCGGAGCCGTGAACAAGCTTAGAACTGACCCGAATATTTTGATTGGCGCTGGGAACGTGGGCTTTGGGTGTAACTATTTTCGTGTTGGTTAGTGTGACTTCGTGGATCGTCTTTGTTTTTCCGGGTAAGCGAAAACGATCCACCAAGTCACCCGAACTAAGCACGAAAAACATCTCCTTGAAGTCATTACCGCCGCAGAGGTTTTTGAACTTTCATCTCACTGAAGAGTGAAAGCTGATACAAGCTGTCAGTCTCTGGAGGAAGTCACATGCTCATGTTGTGGCAGGACATTCGTTTTGGCGTACGAATGTTACTTAAGAACTGGTCGTTTACGCTGGTCGTCGTTCTGTCGCTGGCGTTCGGTATCGGGGCTAACACCGCGATCTTCAGCATCGTTGACGTGGTTCTGATCAAGCAGCTACCAGTTAGAAACCCTGAACAGCTGGTAGTCCTGGATACGTTCAGTGAGCGCGGCGAGCAACGCGACATTGCATATCCTATCTTCGAGCAACTGCGCGCGCGTAACAAAGTATTCTCCGGAATGTTCGCTGCGATGGACGGCACAAGAAGGTTGGATGTGGCCGGCGAATTTTCTGGTTTGGGGCAGGCTGAGGTGCAACTTGTCTCTGGCGAATATTTTGAAGTTCTGGGAGTGAACGCGATCCTGGGCCGGACGCTCACTGTGTCAGATGATCAAACACCGGGAGCACACCCGGTCGCTGTTTTGAGCTACGGCTTTTGGCAGCGGGCCTTCGCCGGCGACACTTCCATCACCGGCAAGACGATCAGAATAAAAGACCAACCTTTTACTGTTATCGGCGTCACTCCGCGCGCCTTCTTTGGCGAAGCTGTCGGACGCGCTCCCGATGTTTGGGCGCCGCTGATGATGGAGCCACCGTTGAGTGGCAATCAATCATATCTTCGCGAAGTGAATGTGAATTGGCTTCGCGTGATGGCGCGGTGTCAATCCGCCCCCTGTGAGCAACAAGCGCAGAGTGAGCTGACCAATTCGCTCGCGCAGCTCAGCGACGATCCACAAATGGGTAAAGCGGTACGCCGGATTGCGAGGCTTGAAGTAATGTCCGGTGGCCAAGGTCTGTCAGGGCTACGGAGCGAGTTTGGCAAGCCGCTGCGCATTCTGATGGCGGCTGTGATTCTCGTGCTGTTGATTGCTTGCGCGAACGTCGCCAATCTCCTCTTAGCGCGTGCAACGTCGCGTCAACGAGAAGTGGCGGTGCGAATGGCGATCGGCGCAGGTCGTTTCCGTTTGATCCGCCAATTTCTTACCGAGAGTTTCTTGTTAGCTTCCGTTGGCGGTGTCATCGGATTATTTCTCGCGTGGTGGGGTACAAGAGTTTTACTGATCCTGGCTTCAGGGGGTTCGGTTCCGATCCCGATCGATGTCGCACCAAACCGGCGAATTTTGATGTTCACCATCACGATCTCGGTAGCAACGGCGATCATTTCGGGTCTTGCGCCAGCGATCATTGTTACGGGGCAGCAGTTAACATCGGCTCTAAGGACAAGCACCATGTCGCGTCCTCGCCTTTGGCTTTCTCGTCCACTAGTTGTTGCGCAGGTTGCCTTGTCGCTGTTGTTGCTGACTGGAGCGGGCCTGTTTGTGAAGACCCTGCGGAATCTTCGGGCAGTGGATCTCGGCTTCGCTGCCGACGATATCGTTCAAGCCCGCATCGATCCGCAAGGAAGCGGTTACAAACGAGAACAACTTCCCCAACTCTACAGCACGCTTCTCGAGAGAATTCGTTCCGCACCGGGAGTTCAATCTGCAAGTTTGGCTGCGACAGGTTTCCGTAGCGGTATGTCACGAACCTGCTGTATCGCCGTTGAGGGTCGTACCGCTTCTCCCGAAGAAAATCGCGAGGTGCAAACTGTCAGCGCGACACCCGGCTATTTCCAGACGATGGGAATGTCCCTGCAAGCCGGCCGTGAGTTCACCTGGCAGGAGATCCCTGGCAAGAGCGGACAATTCGCAAAAGTTGCGGTCATCAACAAGACATTGGCCCAGTACTATTTTGGTGATACCAATCCAGTTGGACACCGTTTTGGCTGGGGTGATCCAAGCAAAGAACAGGTTAAGTACGATATGGAGATCGTCGGAGTGGTGAACGACGCGAAATATGGCAACCTGCGCGATCAGACCAAGCCGCTCATCTATTTCCCGACTGAGGGTGGAACACTTTTGGTGGTGCGTGGCCAGGGTTCTTTAGTATCGGCCGCTGCAATTCGTCGAGAGATTCAGGTAGTCGATCCGCGTTTGGAGATTCTTAGCATCCAAACTGTACCGCAACTTCTCGATACAGCTTTGACGCAGGAACGACTGCTGGCAAAACTCTCCAGCTTTTTCAGCGCAATAGCTCTGTTACTAGCGTGCATTGGTTTGTATGGGGTTGTCAGCTATGACGTGGGAAGAAGGACACACGAGTTTGGCATTCGCATCGCACTGGGTGCACAAAGAACGGACGTGCTTCGATTGGTAATGAAGTACGCAGTTGTTCTCGTGCTGGCGGGAATTGCGATCGGATTAGGTGCGGCCTTCGCGTTCACCAGGTTGATGTCGAGCTTACTCTTCGGAGTTACGCCCACTGACACTGTTACTCTTGCGACAGTTTCCTTCGCCCTGGTCTCTGTCGCGCTGATTGCCTGTTATCTTCCTGCGCGGCGCGCTACGAGAGTGGATCCATTAGTTGCCCTGCGTGAGGAGTGAAGATTAGTCGGCGTTCTGACAGCGGAGAGTTCCACGTACATAATCATCAGTTCTCAATTGCACTGAAATAACTCAAGCTCAAATCAGTTTCAGAAACAGAAGCCAAGCGACTGCCTTACTATCCGGACATTCTGCACGGCGAAAACAGTCGCTTCGCTCCTGTTCGAACTGATTTGAGCTTGAGTTATTTCATTTGAGTTGAGCACTGGTCCTTTGCCGCACTCGGTGTTAACCCCTGTCCAATCGATTTGCTTCAGTCTAACTTCATTCAATTAACAGCAATCTCAACGGTATCAACCTGCAGAGTCGGTTAGTTTGTTTCATTCAACGTGTTGGATTCGTTCAAGACTCCCCAAGTCCTAACTTGTTACCCTCCGGCGAATCAGTTTCGAGCTACAAGGAGAAATAA
>Ga0157380_10001960_pt1 | contig 13708 bp, 8 predicted proteins | sample S35metaG_FD_119757 | JGI IMG/M metagenome (GOLD analysis project Ga0157380, IMG submission 119757) | Switchgrass rhizosphere microbial communities from Kellogg Biological Station, Michigan, USA - S3-5 metaG | ecosystem: Host-associated > Plants > Roots > Rhizosphere > Soil | place: USA: Michigan...
GCGACGTTCCGGCCGGCGCTGCGCACGAAATCGACGCCGGCGCGGGTCGTCACGTGCTCGAGCACGATGCGCAGGCGCGGATGGCGCGCGGCGAGCGGGGCGAGCTCGCGCTCGATGAACACGCTCTCGCGGTCGTAAGGGTCGATGTCGTCGCCCGTTGCTTCGCCATGCACCTGCAGAACCACGTCGCGCTCTTCCATGCGGGCGAGGACCGCTTCGCACCGGGCGAGGGAATTGACGCCCGCGTCCGAATGCGTCGTCGCCCCCGCCGGGTAGAGCTTTACCCCGGCCACGAACCCGCTCGCCGCGGCAGTGTCGATCTCGGCGGGTGCGGTCGTGTCGGTCAGGTACAGCGTCATGAGCGGCTCGAACGAGGCACCCGCGGGGAGCGCCGCCCGGATGCGGTCGCGGTAGCGGGCCGCCTGCTCGACGGTCGTGACGGGCGGCTTGAGGTTCGGCATGACGACGGCGCGCGCGAAGGCGCGCACGGTATGGCCGACGACCGACGCGAGCTCCGGGCCGTCCCGCAGGTGCAGGTGCCAGTCGTCCGGCCGCGTGATCGTCAGTGTGGAATTCGGGCTCGACAAGGGGAATTGATTCTTGACCCGTGGCCGCCGCAGCACGGATCATATCGGGCCGGCCGCCGGCGTGGGAAACGATCCGAGGACCAGCATGGCTGACGGCCCAGACAGCCGCGACATCGATCCGCTCGAAACCCGCGACTGGGTCGACTCCATCGACGCAGTGCTGAAGGTCCACGGCCCCGCACGCGCGCATTTCCTGCTGGACCAGCTGATCGACCACGCGCGTCGCTCCGGGGCCTGGCTGCCGTTCAAGGCCACCACGGCGTACCAGAACACGATCCACGTGTCGCGCGAGAAGCCGTACCCGGGTGATCGTGCGATCGAGCGGCGCATCGAGGCGCTGATCCGCTGGAACGCCGTCGCGATGGTCGTGCACGCGAACCGCATCAGCACGGAGTACGGCGGCCACATCGCGACCTACGCCTCCTCGGCGACGCTCTACGAGGTCGGCTTCAACCACTTCTGGCGCGCGCCGTCGGAGCACCACCGCGGCGACATGGTCTTCATCCAGGGCCATGCGAGTCCGGGCATCTACGGCCGCGCCTACCTCGAGGGGCGGCTGACGGAGGAACAGCTCCGCCACTTCCGCCAGGAGGTCGGCGGCAAGGGGCTTTCGTCGTACCCGCATCCCTGGCTGATGCCGGACTTCTGGCAGTTCCCGACCGTGTCGATGGGCCTCGGCCCCCTGCAGGCGATCATGCAGGCGCGCTTCGTGCGTTACCTCGAGCATCGCGGCCTGGTGGAGCCCTCGGACCAGAAGGTGTGGTGCTTCCTCGGCGACGGCGAGATGGACGAGCCGGAGTCGATGGGCGCGCTGACGATGCCGGTGCGCGAGAAGCTCGACAACCTGGTGTTCGTCATCAACTGCAACCTGCAGCGCCTCGACGGGCCGGTGCGCGGCAACGGCAAGATCATCCAGGAGCTCGAGTCCGCCTTCCTCGGGGCCGGCTGGAACGTGATCAAGGTGATCTGGGGCTATCGCTGGGAGTCGCTCCTGGCGCGCGACACCTCCGGGATGCTGCGCAAGCGCATGGAGGAAGCGGTCGACGGCGAGTACCAGAACTTCAAGGCCAAGGGCGGCGCGTACACGCGCGAGCACTTCTTCGGCAAGTACCCGGAGTGTCTCGAGCTGGTCGCGAACATGTCGGACGACGAGATCGCGCTGCTGAACCGCGGCGGCCACGACTCGCTCAAGGTCTGGAATGCCTACGCTTCGGCCACGGCGCACAAGGGCCGGCCGACCGTGATCCTCGCGAAGACGGTCAAGGGTTACGGCATGGGCAAGGCCGGCGAGGCGCTGAACGTCACGCACCAGCAGAAGAAGATGGACGACGAGGCGCTCAAGGCATTCCGGGACCGTTTCGCCATCCCGATCTCGGACGAGGAGATCGGCCGCCTGCCATTCTTCAAGCCCGCCGAGGACAGCGCGGAGATGCAGTACCTGAAGGCACGCCGCAAGTCGCTCGGCGGCTCGCTGCCGGTGCGGCGCACGCTGGCGCCGCCGCTCGTCGTCCCGCCGCTGGAGGCCTTCAAGAACCTGCTGGACGGCAGCGAGGGGCGGGAGATCTCGACCACCATGGTGTTCGTGCGCATCCTGACGCAGCTCCTCAAGGACAAGAACATCGGTTCCCATGTCGTGCCGATCGTTCCGGACGAGGCGCGCACCTTCGGCATGGAGGGCCTGTTCCGCCAGGTCGGCATCTATTCCTCGATCGGCCAGCTGTACACGCCGCAGGACGCCGACCAGCTGATGTACTACAAGGAGGACAGGAAGGGCCAGATCCTGGAGGAGGGCATCAACGAGGCGGGCGCGTTCTGCTCGTGGATGGCCGCCGGCACGGCTTACGCGAACCACGGGATCAACATGATCCCGATGTACATCTTTTACTCAATGTTCGGCTTCCAGCGGATCGGCGACTTCGCCTGGGCGGCGGGTGACATGCAGGCGCGCGGTTTCCTGCTGGGCGCGACCGCGGGACGCACGACGCTCGCGGGCGAGGGCCTGCAGCACCAGGACGGCCACAGCCACCTGCTCGCGTCCACGATCCCGAACTGCATCGCCTACGATCCCTGCTTCTCGTACGAGCTCGCGGTGATCATGCAGGACGGCCTGCGGCGCATGTACGCCGAGCAGGAGAGCGTCTTCTATTACATCTCCTGCATGAACGAGAATTACGCGCACCCGCCGATGCCGAAGGGCGTCGAGCAGGGGATCCTGCGCGGCATGTACCTGCTGCACATCGGCGGTCGCGGCGCCGTGCGCGCGACGCTGCTCGGATCCGGCACGATCCTGCGCGAGGTGCTCGCTGCGGCGGAGTTGCTGGAATCCGAGTTCGGGATCCCGGCCGACGTGTTCAGCGTCACCAGCTTCTCCGAGCTCCGGCGCGACGCGCTCGCCGCCGAGCGCGTGGCCATGCTTAAGCCGAACGAGAAGCCGCGCCAGCCGTGGGTGCGCGAGTGCCTGGCCGACCGGCAGGGGCCGTTCGTCGCCGCGACCGACTACATGAAGACCGTCGCCGACCAGATCCGGCAATGGGTGCCCGGCCGCTACGTCGCGCTCGGCACCGACGGCTACGGCCGCAGCGATGCGCGCGAGGCCCTGCGCGCGCACTTCGAGGTGGACCGGCGCTGGATCGTGGTCGCGGCGCTCAAGGCGCTCGCGGACGACGGGCGCATCGACCGCTCGAGCGTCACCCTGGCGATCAAGAAGTTCGGCATCGACCCGGCCAAGCCCGAGCCGCTGGAGAGCTGAGCCCGATGGCCGGCAGAACCACCGTCGTCGTGCCCGACCTCGGCGATTTCGCCGACGTCGAGGTGATCGAGGTCCTGGTGAAGGCCGGCGACACGGTCGCCGTCGAGGCGCCGCTCATCACGCTCGAGACCGACAAGGCGACGATGGACGTTCCGTCCACCGCCGCGGGCCGCGTCTCGGAAGTGGCCGTGAAGAAGGGCGACCGCGTGTCGAAGGGATCCGCGATCGCGGTGGTCGAAACGGCCGAGGTCGCCGCGGCACCGAAGGCCGAAACGGCTGCGGCCGCAGCTGCGCCGGCCGCCACCCCCGCCATTCCTGCGGCGCCCGCGCCGGCGCCGAATCCGGAAGCGACGGTGCGGATGACGGCCACGGCGGCGGCAGCACCCGCCGGGGCACCGCCTGCAGACAACCGCGCGGCCCATGCGAGCCCCGGCGTGCGCCGCTTCGCCCGCGAGCTGGGGGTGGACCTCGCGCGCGTCACCGGCACCGGGCTCAAGGGCCGCATCAGCGAGGAGGACGTCAAGGCCTGGGTCAAGCGGACGCTCGCATCGCCGCCGCAGGCGGGAGCCGCGGCTGCGGCGCTGCCGAAGGTCCACGAGGTCGACTTTGCGGCCTTCGGCCCGGTCGAGGTCAAGCCGCTCGGCCGCATCCAGAAGATCTCCGGGACGCGGCTGCAGGCGGCGTGGGTCAACATCCCGCACGTCACGCAGCACGACGAGGCGGACATCACGGAACTCGAGAAGCTGCGCGCCTCTCTCAAGGACCGTGCGGCGAGCCGCGGGATCAAGCTGACGCCGCTGGCCTTCATCGCGCGCGCCTGCGCGAAGGTCATCACCAAGTTCCCGAATTTCAACGCCTCGCTCGACGCCGGCGGGCAGAACCTCGTCTTCAAGAAGTACCTGCACATTGGCTTCGCCGCGGACACGCCGAACGGCCTCGTCGTGCCCGTGATCCGCGACGCCGGCCGCAAGGACATCTACGAGCTCGCGCGCGACCTCGGCGAGCTCGCCGGCAAGGCGCGCGCCGGCAAGCTCACGGCGGCCGAGATGCAGGGCGGCTGCTTCACGATCTCGAGCCTGGGGGGCATCGGCGGCACCGCCTTCACGCCGATCATCAACGCGCCCGAGGTCGCGATCCTCGGCGTCTCGCGCTCGCAGCAGCGCCCCGTGTGGCAGGACGGCAAGTTCGAGCCGCGCCTGATGCTGCCGCTGTCGCTGTCCTACGACCACCGCGTCATCGACGGCGCGGAGGCCGTGCGCTTCGTGGTCGCGCTCGCCGAGGCGCTGGCTGCGCCCGCGAGCCTTACCGAGGCGGTGCCTTGAGCCAAGTGGTGGAGCAGCGCGTACCGGATCTCGGCGAGTTCAAGGACGTCGAAGTCATCGAGGTGCTGGTCAAGCCGGGCGATCGCGTCGAGCCCGAGACGCCGCTCATCACGCTCGAGACCGACAAGGCGACGATGGACGTGCCGGCGACATCCGGCGGCGTGATCCAGGAGCTCAAGGTCAAGAAGGGCGATCGCGTCTCGAAGGATTCGCTGATCGCGCTCGTGCAGGCCGGCACGAGCGACACCGTGCGGATCCCCTCGCTGCGCGAGACCGTGGTGCTGGAGAAGGCGCCGGCGGATGCGCCCGCGAAGCCGCCTCCCGCACCGAAGCCGGCACCGGGCTCGCCCGAGCCGGCCGCGGACGTTTCGGCGCAGCTGCTCGTGATCGGCGCCGGGCCCGGCGGCTACACGGCGGCCTTCCGTGCCGCCGACCTCGGCCTCTCCGTGACGCTCGTCGACCGCTGGCCGCAGCTTGGCGGCGTGTGCCTGAACGTGGGCTGCATCCCGTCGAAGGCCCTGCTGCACGCCGCGCGCGTGATCGAGGAGGCGCACGCGATGTCCGCGCACGGCATCCGGTTCCAGGCGCCGGAAATCGACCCCGGCGCGCTCAAGCAGTGGAAGAACCGCATCGTCGGCAAGCTGACCGCCGGGCTCACGATCCTCGCCAAGCAGCGCAAGGTGACGGTCGTGCGCGGCACCGCGCGATTCGTCTCGCCGCACCGCGTCGAGATCGTGGACGAGAAAGGCGGGCGCAGCATTGTCGGCTTCGAGCAATGCATCGTCGCCGCCGGCTCGGAGCCCGCGCGCATTCCGGGACTGCCCGACGACCCGCGCGTCGTCGATTCGACCGGCGCGCTCGACCTGGCGGACGTGCCAAAACGCTTCCTCGTCATCGGCGGCGGCATCATTGGCCTCGAGATGGCCTGCGTCTACGACGCGCTCGGATCCGAAGTGAGCGTCGTGGAGCTGACCGACACGCTCATGCCCGGCTGCGACCGCGACCTCGTGCGACCGCTCGAGAAGCGGCTCCGGGCGCGCTACGACGCAGTCCTGACCGGCACGAAAGTGGCGGGTGTCGCGGCGAAGGATGCAGGCCTTGAAGTCACCTTCGAGGGCAAGGACGCGCCCGCGCCCGCGCTTTACGACCGCGTGCTGTGCGCGGTCGGGCGCGTGCCGAACGGCAAGGCGATCCGCGCCGGGGCGGCGGGGATCACGGTCGACGAGCGGGGCTTCATCCCCGCTGACCGCCAGATGCGCACCAACGTCCCGCACATCTTCGCGATCGGCGACATCGTCGGCCAGCCGATGCTGGCCCACAAGGCGACGCACGAGGGCAAGGTTGCGGCCGAGGTCGCCGCCGGCGAGAAGAGCGCCTTCGACGCGCGCGTGATTCCGTCGGTCGCTTACACGGATCCGGAGGTTGCCTGGGCCGGCCTGACCGAGACCGAGGCCAAGGCGAACGGGCAGAAGTTCGAGAAAGGCATGTTCCCGTGGATGGCAAGCGGCCGCTCGCTCGCGCTCAACCGCGACGAGGGCTTCACGAAGCTCCTGTTCGACCCGGATACGCACCGCGTGATCGGCGGCGGCATCGTCGGCACGAATGCGGGCGACCTGATCTCGGAAGTCGCGCTCGCGATCGAGATGGGATCGACCGCGGCCGACATCGGCCTCACCGTCCACCCGCACCCGACGCTCTCCGAGACCGTCGCCTTCGCGGCGGAGGCCTATGAGGGCACGCTGACCGACCTCTTCATCCCGAAGAAGAAGTGACTGCTGCCGCGGCCGCGGTCTTGTGTGGCCACAGGCAGAGATCGCGGATCGGGCACTGCGGGCACTTCGGCTTGCGCGCCACGCAGGTGTAACGCCCGTGCAGGATCAGCAGGTGGTGGGCGTCCAGCGCGAACTCCGCCGGCGTCACGGCGACCAGGCCGTCTTCGACTTCGCGGACATTGCGGCCCGGCGCGAGCCCGGTGCGATTCGCGACGCGGAAGATGTGCGTGTCCACGGCAATCGTCGGCTCGCCGAAGGCGGAGTTCATGACGACGTTCGCGGTCTTGCGCCCGACGCCGGGCAGCGCCTCGAGCGCGGCGCGCTCGCGCGGCACCTCGCCGCCGTGGCGCTCGAGGATCATGCGCGAGGCGGCGACGATGTTCCTCGCCTTCATGCGCCACAGCCCGATCGTGCGGATGTAGCTGGCGAGCCTGCGCGCGCCGAGCGCCACGATCGCCTCCGGCGTGCCGGCGACCGGGTAGAGGCGCTCGGTCGCGAGGTTGACGCTCCTGTCGGTGGCCTGCGCCGACAGGATCACCGCGACCAGGAGCTGGTAGGGCGAGCGGTAGACGAGCTCGCTGCGCGGCGCGGGAATCGCGGCACGCAGGCGCCCATAAAACGCGCGGATCTCCGCGGGTCCCAGGCGCTTGTATCGTTTGCGCCGTGGCTTAGCGGCCATCGTTCCGCGCGAGCCTCGCGGTTCGCCGCTCGTACAGCCTGCGGAAGTGCGGGGCGCGGCCGGCGGCCGGTTCCGGCGCCGGCACCATGCGGATGCAGTCCACCGGACAGGCCGGGATGCAGAGCTCGCAGCCGCTGCAGTCCGCGGCGATGACCGTGTGCATGTGCTTGCGCGCGCCGATGATCGCGTCCGTCGGGCAGGGATCGAGGCAGCGCGCGCAGCCGATGCAGGCGGGCTCGTCGATGAAAGCGACGCGCGGCGGGCCCTCCGTGCCGCAGCCCGGATCGAGCGGCCGCAGCGGGCGCCCGAGGAGGGCCGCGAGCTCGCCAATCAGCGCAGACCCGCCGGGCGGACAGCGGTTGAGCTCCGTCTCGCCGCGCGCGAGCGCTTCGGCGTAAGGCCGGCAGGCGTCGAAGCCGCAGCGGCGGCACTGGGTCTGCGGCAGCAGCGCGTCGATCCGTGCGGCGAGCGCGTCAAACGCGGCCACGCCGTCCTCAGCTCACCTTCATGCCGGCCCGGGCGCCGGAGTCCGGCGAGAGGAGAAACAGGCCCGAGTCATCCGAGGCGGCGAGCGCCATGCCTTCCGAAGTGCCGAAGCGCATCTTCTTGGGCTTGAGGTTCGCGACTACGACGATGTGGCGGCCGACGAGGGCCGCCGGCTCGTAGGCGCCGCGAATACCGGCGAAGACGGTGCGGCGCTCGCCGCCGAGATCGACGCCGAGTTTCAGCAGGCGGTCCGCGCCCTCCACGAACTCCGCGGTCTCGACGCGTGCGACACGCAGGTCCACTTTCGCGAAGTCGTCGGGCGTGATCTGCGCGGGCCCGGCCGCGGCGGGCGCCGCGGGAGTAGCGGTTTCGGTCGGGGTCATGGGCGTCTCCACGAGTTCCTGCACGGCCGTCGCATCCACGCGGGTCACGAGCGGCCGGTATTCGTTGATCAGGGTGCCGACGAGCGGCTTCTCGACGTCGCGCCAGTGCGTGACCGGGGCGCCGAGGAAGGCCTCGGCCTGTTCTGCGGTCTGCGGCAGCACGGGCTTCAGGTAGGCCATCAGCACGCGGAAGAGGTTGATGCCCTGGGTGCAGACCGCCTGCACCTCGGCGGCGCGCGCCGGGTCCTTGGCGGCGAGCCAGGGCTTCTGGCGGTCGATGTACAGGTTCGCCTGGTCGGCGAGCGCCATGGTCTCGCGCACGGCCGCGGCGTACTCGAGCGTCTCCCAGGCCTCCATGATGCCGGCGCCGGCGTCCGTGAACTCGCTGTACAGGGCTGGGTCCGGCAGCGCCGCGGCGAGGCGGCCGCCGTGGCCGCGGTGGATGAAGCTCGCGCAGCGGCTCGCGATGTTGACCAGCTTGCCGACCAGCTCGGCGTTGATGCGGGTCGCGAACTCCTCGAGGTTCATGTCGATGTCCTCGAGGCCGGGCCCGAGCTTGGCCGCGAGGAAATAGCGGAAATACTCGGGCGGCAGCCGGTCGAGGTAGCGCCTCGCGGTGACGAAGGTGCCGCGCGACTTCGACATCTTCTCGCCGTTCACGGTCAGGAAGCCGTGCGCGTGCACGGCCGTCGGCTTCCTGAATCCCGCGCCCTCGAGCGTCGCCGGCCAGAACAGCGAGTGGAAGTACAGGATGTCCTTGCCGATGAAGTGGTGCAGCTCGGCCGTGCTGCCCGGCGCCCAGTAGTCGTCGAAGGAGAGCCCGCGGCGCGCGCAGAGGTTGTCGAAGCTCGCCATGTAACCGACCGGCGCGTCGAGCCAGACGTAGAAGTACTTGCCCGGCGCGTCCGGGATCTCGAAGCCGAAGTAGGGCGCGTCGCGCGACACGTCCCAGTCGCGCAGCCCCGCGTCGAACCACTCGTCCAGCTTGTTGGCGACCGCCGTCTGCAGGGTCCCGGAGCGGGTCCACTCGCGCAGCATTGGCTCGAAGTCGCCGAGCTTGAAGAAGATGTGCTCGGACTCGCGCTCGACCGGACGCGTGCCGGAGACGACCGAGACGGGGTCGATCAGGTCGGAAGTCGAGTAGGTGGCGCCGCAGTTCTCGCAGCTGTCGCCGTACTGGTCCGGCGTCCGGCAGCGCGGGCAGGTGCCCTTGACGTAGCGGTCCGGCAGGAACAGGCCCGCCTTCTCGTCGTAGGCCTGGCGGACGCTGCGCCGCGTAATGTGCCCGGCTTTCGCGAGCGCCTCGTACATGCGCACGGTGAGGCGCCGGTTCTCCTCCGAGTGGGTCGTGTAGTAGTTGTCGAAGCCGATGCCGAAGCCCGCGAAGTCGGCGCGCCGCTCGGCACCCACCTGCTCGATGAGCTGCTCGGGCGTCATGTTCTCCGACTGCGCCTTCAGCATGATCGGCGTGCCGTGCGCGTCGTCAGCGCAGACGTAGACGACGTCGTGGCCCATGAGGCGCATGGCGCGCACCCAGATGTCGCACTGGATGACCTCGGTCATGTGGCCGAGGTGGGTCGGCCCGTTCGCGTAGGGAAGGGCGCTGGTGACCAGGATGCGCCGCGCCATCAGTCCTGCTCGCGGCCGGCCTCGAACTTGGCCTTGTTGATGGCTTTCTCGAAGGCGGAGCGGCCGGTGATGAGGCCCTGCTCGAGCAGCTGTTCGATGGCCGAGTCCATGGTGCGCATGCCCGCCGCCGCCCCGGACTGCATGGTCGACTCGAGCTGGTCGATCTTGCCCTGCCGGATCAGGTTCGCGGCCGCGGGCGTGTTGATCAGGACCTCGAGCGCGGCCACGCGCCCGGGCGAGCCCTTGCGCGAGATCAGCTGCTGCGAGACGACGCCGCGCAGCGAGGTCGAGAGCATGGTGCGCACGTGGTTCTGCTTGTCGGCCGGGAAGGCGTTGACGATGCGGTCCACCGTCGCAGCCGCGCCGTTCGTGTGCAGCGTCGCCATCACGAGGATGCCCATCTCGGCGGCGGTGATCGCGGTCGAGATGGTCTCGAGGTCGCGCAACTCGCCGACCAGGATCACGTCGGGATCCTCGCGCAGGGCCGACAGCAGCGCGGAGGCGAACGATTCCGCGTGCGCGCCGATCTCGCGCTGGCTGATCAGGCAATTCCTGCGCGGGTGCACGAACTCGATCGGGTCCTCGATCGTCAGGATGTGCCCCTTGATGCGCGAATTGATGTCGTCGATCATCGCCGCGAGCGTCGTCGACTTTCCGGAACCCGTCTTGCCGGTCACGAGGATGAGCCCGTTCGAGACCTTGGCGAGATTCCGCACCGCCTCCGGCATGCGCAGCTGCTCGAGCGTCTGCGCCTTCGACGGAATCGCCCGGAACACTGCGCCCATGCCGTTCAGCTGCCGGAGCACGTTGACCCGGAAGCGCGCCAGCGTGCCGAGCGAGTACGCGAAGTCCGTGCCGTCGCGCGTCTCGAGTCGGTCGAGCGCCTTGCGCGGCATGATCTCGTAGATCGTCTCGCGCACGAAGTCGGCCCCGAGCCGCTCGGAGCGCAAGGGAGAGAGCTTCCCGTACTGGCGGATGCGCGGCGGGTCGCCGGCCATGAAGTGCAGGTCCGACCCGTCGCGCTTCAGGATCTCCTCGAGGTATTCGTCGATGCGTGCCAAGGCGCCCCGCTCAGAGCGTCTCGAACCGGGGCAGCAGGCTCCGGTCCACGACGAACTTGGAGAACAGCTTCTTGTCGCTCGCGTAGGTGTAGGCGTCGTCCGGGTCGACTTCCTTGGCCATGATCGCGCGCTGCAGCGCCTGGTCCATCAGCTCCATGCTGAGGTCCTTGCCGGTCTGCAGCTGCGCCGGTATCTGGTGCGTCTGGTCGGTCTGCACGAGCTTCGCGATCGCGCGGTTCATGACCATGACCTCGCAGACCGCGCGGCGCCCGCGGCCCTCCGGCCGCTTGACCAGCACCTGCGTGATCACGGCGATCAGGCTCTGCGCGAGGAAGCTCTTGGTCTGCTCGCGCTCGTCGGCGGGCAGCGCGTCGATCATGCGGTCGATGGTCTTGACCGCGCTGGTCGTGTGCAGCGTGCCGAGCACGAGGTGCCCGGTCTCGGCGGCCGTCATCGCCATCGCGATGGTCTCCGGGTCGCGCAGCTCGCCGACCAGGATCACGTCCGGGTCCTCGCGCATCGCGGCGCGCACGCCCTCGGCGAAGGTCGGCAGGTGCGTGCCGAGCTCGCGCTGCACGACCTGGCTCTGCTTGCTGCGGTGGACGAACTCGATCGGGTCCTCGAGGCTGATGATGTTCAGCTTCTTGTTCGTGTTCAGCATGTCGATCATCGCCGCCAGCGTCGTCGACTTGCCGGTGCCGGTCGAGCCGGTCACCAGGATCATGCCCTGGTGGTAGTCGCAGAGCCTCTTGACGATCGGCGGCAGCGCCAGCGAGTCGAGCGTCGGCACCTCGGCCGGGATGGTCCGGAACACGGCCCCGACCCCCGAGTCCTTGCGGAACACGTTGACGCGGAACCGGCCGCCATCCTCTGACACGTACGAGAAGTCGACGTCGTGGCCGCCCTTGAAGCGGTCCGCGAGGTTGCGCGTCAGGATCTCCATCACGTAGGCCTCGAGCTCGGCCGCCGCGAGCTCGCGGAACCGGATCGGCACCAGGTCGCCGTTCATGCGCAGCATCGGCGGCACGCCGACCGCCAGGTGGACGTCAGAGCATCCCTGGGCGGAACCGAGCTTGAGAAATGCGTCTATGCGCGGCATTGCCGCGCGAGTGAATCACAAGAACCGCTCCAGCGCCACATTGACCTCGTCCATCGAGGCGAAGCGCTTCTCCTTGTCCACGGACATGCACTTCACGACGAGGTCGGAAATGCCCTGCGGCAGCGCGGGGTTGAGCTCGATCGGCGGCCGCGCGCGGCCCTGCACGTGCTGGTACATGACCGACATGTGGTCGCCGCGGTGGTAGGGCGGGGTGCCGGTCAGCATCTCGTACATGATCACGCCCAGCGAGTAGATGTCCGCCCGCTCGTCCACTTTCTTGCCGAGGATCTGCTCGGGCGCCATGTACTTGGGCGAGCCGATGACGTAGCCGGTCTTGGTGAGCTGCGTGTCGCCCTGGTGCTGGGCGGCGGCGACGCCGAAGTCCACGATCTTGACCACGCCTTCCTCGTTGATCAGCACGTTCGCCGGCTTCAGGTCGCGGTGCACGATGCCGACCGCGTGCGCGACCGACATGCCCTTCGCGACGTCCATGCCGAGGCGAACGGCGCGGCGCAGCGCGAGCGGCTTGCCGTCCTGGACCTCGCCGCCGAGCGTGTGCGACGGGAAGTACTCCATCGAGATCGCGTAGTTGCCGCGGATGTGCAGGAAGTCGTAGATGCGGATCACGTTCGGGTGCGTGATCTTGCGGCTGTAGCGAAGCTCATGCACGAAGCGCTGCATCATCTCCTCGTCCTGGGAGATGCTCGGATTCAGGAACTTCAGCACCAGGCGCTCGTCGACGACCGTGTCCTCCATCAGCAGCACGGTGCCGAACGCGCCGCGCCCGATGCGCTCGATGTACTTGTAGCGGCCCTCGATCACGTCGCCGGGCTTCAGCGTGGCGATGTCGAGCCGCTGCAGCGTCTCGGCCTGCTTCATGATCGCCGAGACGTCCGCGGACTCGATCAGCATCGTGCGCTGCTGGTCGGCGCGTGCCTGCGCCGCCGCCTGGGTCAGCGTGCCCGGCGAGGACATGATCGACGAGCTGCCGAACTTGTTGTCGAGCTCGCTGATCGCGCGGTGCGCGGCGCCGGCCAGCGTCTGGTCGGTGAGCGTCGTGAACGGCAGGATCTTCGCGCGCACGGCGTCGAGCGACCGGTCGTCCGCGAGCCGCGCGAGCGCCGACATGCCCTCGACGCGGATGTCGGTCTCGGAGCGATCGAGCGCGGCCAGCACGCCCTCGGTCGCGGTCGCATCGCCGATCTTGCCGAGCGCGCGTACCACGGTCGGCACCGACTTCGGGTTGGTCTTCAGCATCTCGATGAGGCGCGGCACCGCCTTGCGGTTGCCCATCTCGCCGAGCGCATCGACCGCGCGCTCGCTGACCCACCAGTCCTTGTCCTTGGTCGCCTCGATGAGGTGGGCGAGCGCACGCTCGTCCTTGGTCTGGTTGAGGATCTCGATCGCGGTGCGGCGCACCTCGTCGTCCTTGTCGGAAACGAGCTGCAGCGCGGCGCCGATGACCTGCGGGCCGCCGATCTTGCCGAGCGCGTCGGCCGCGCGGCTGCGGACCCACCAGTCGGCGTCCCGGATCGCCTTCAGCAGGTACTTCACCGAGCCCTCGTCGCCGACGACGTTCAGCACCTCGACCGCCGCGCGGCGGGCGCCCTCGGACTCGTCCTTCAGCACCTCGACCAGGTGCTTGACCGTGTCCGGGTGCTTGCTGCGGCACAGGAGCTCGATCGCCGGGTTCTGCACGTCGAGCTCGGGGTCGCGCAGCAGCGGCGCGATGAGCGCGGGATCCACCTCGCCGCTGCCGTTCGCGATCGCGCGCAGCGCCGCCGAGCGGACCAGCTTGTTGGGGTCCTTGAGCGTGCGCAGCAGGGCGCTTTGCACCTTCGGCGTGTCGAATCGGGCGAGCAGGGCGATGATGTGCGTGCGGGCAATCGTGTCCTTGCCCTCGACGCGTGCGACCAGCTCGTCCACCGATGTCGCGTCCAC
>Ga0157380_10001961_pt1 | contig 13704 bp, 13 predicted proteins | sample S35metaG_FD_119757 | JGI IMG/M metagenome (GOLD analysis project Ga0157380, IMG submission 119757) | Switchgrass rhizosphere microbial communities from Kellogg Biological Station, Michigan, USA - S3-5 metaG | ecosystem: Host-associated > Plants > Roots > Rhizosphere > Soil | place: USA...
CCTCGTCCTCGACGACGGCCTCCTCGGACTCGCTCACCTCCTCGCCGGTTTCAGCGGCATGCTGTGCCGCCAGCTCGTCGGCGAGCACCTGGGCCTCGTCGCGGTCGTCAGCCTTCTGGCTCTTGGGCGGCCCGAAGACGCCGAGCTTCCGAAGACGCTCAGCCTCCCCCGGTGCCACATCGGAAGGCAGCGAGTCGCCCTTACGCAGGGTGACTCGGCGCCCGCTCTCGGTCTTGACCATCGCCGAGAGCCCGTGGAGTACCTCGCCCTTAGGAGCCATCAGCGTCGACCCCCGTCACGCGCAGCACCGCCGCGGCGTTGTCGGCGACGAATACCGGAACGGTCTCCAGCGTGTACTCGTCGGTTTTGCGCCGAGCGTGGTATTCGTGCTCCTGTTCGAGCGGCACCTCGAACCCGATGTGCCCGACCGCGCCGGCCTTCGCCCAGATCGGCTGACCCTCGGTGACCTGGGGGGAGATCCGCAGGTGCTTTATCCCGAAGCTCTCCAGCAGGGCTTTGAGCTTGCCTTCGGGGTAGCCGACGCGCAGGTAATACGCATCTTTCTGGTTGACGAGGAGCGTATCGGGCCGTTCGCCCGCCTTGTCCTCGATGAACTGTTCCTCGACCGCGGCGAAGTCCGCCTCGGGCCGAAGCAGCGGGTCGGTGTTGATCACACCGTCTTCGGCGGGTTTGCGCCACCCTTCGGTCCGCGTCGTAATGACGCGGTCCCAAGCGCTGACCGCGCCGTTGACGGTCTGGATGCCGCGGGTCTGGAGCCGGTCGGCGAACGTGTTGGCGGCCTGCGTGAACTGCCGCAGAACCGCGGCGGCGTTCATGCGCCGACGGTGCTCTTTAGTCACCTCGATCGTGCCGGACCAGCTCTCCGGCCGGGCGAGCTTGGGCGCGCGCCGGGTCGAGCCGATGAGCGGAGCGTTCGCACCCGGAGCACGCGGTGCGATCGTCTGATCCTCGGGGAGGAAGTGATCCTCGGGGAAGCTCTCGCGGTAGATCACCGCGCCGCCCTCGACCGTGAAGCCGGCGGTGCTGAAGATCTCCTCGATGAAGTACCCCTCGTTGTCGGCGACCAGTTCCCGGATGATCTCCGGGATCACCGTCGGTGGATTGACGAGGTCGTCAATCGTGATGAGGTTTCCGTTGAGAGTCGCCGATCCGAGCGGGCCGGCGACGGGATTCTGTTCACTCATGGCGTTGTTCTCCTATCGCCTAGTAGAGCTCGCACTCGCCGACTTCATCGGCGTCTGCGTCGGTCAGGAACTTGCCCACAGCCACGCCCGAACCACCGGCCAGGCTGGCTTTGGCAACGGCCGCGACGACCCCAGCTCCGCTCGACGCCCCAGTGTTGGCGCCTTTGACGAGCTGGGATGCGGTGTCGTGCTCGGCAATCGCAGCGATCACCTGGGCGGCGGTGGAGGTGAGCTCCCCCGCGCCGGTCCCGTTGGTCGCCAGATTGACAGTGATGTCGTTGCCATCGACGTCGACCGAGAGGGCTTTTTCTTTGCCCCCCGGGTCGACGAGGGTGACCGTGAGGCTGTTGCCTCCCGGACCCGACTCGCGAGCCGTGAAGGTGATCGCGTTGTTGTCGGCGACTTTCCCCGTTGCCAAGGAGGCGGCGACCACCGCGACGGCCTTGCCGCCCGTGCCGACCGCGACCTCGTCCAGGGCTTCGAGACCCTCGCCGGCTACGACCCGGGCAATGGCACCCGGACGCACGCAGTTGATCCGGCGCTCGACCGAGTAGGAGTCCTGCGTGGCAGGGCCCGAGTCACGCTCGGCAACGCCGAACGGATGAGAGGCGCCAGCCGCAGCGTGTTCGACCGGGTAGTCACCCTGCTCGGTCTTCGGGCCGACGATGGCGATGAACCGTCCAGCGCTCACCGCCGCTTCGGCGAAGACCGGGATGTTGTCCCCGGGGTTGAAGCGGGGCATGTGCTCAGTCATCTGTGATTCCTCCTTGTGAGCAGCGCCCGCTTACGCGGCCTGCTTGTTGTTGCCGCGGATGGATGCCATGACGCGGGCTACCTGGTCGCCGGGGGCGGACTCGGCGGCAACGCCGAGCTCGTCGACCGGCACGGTGTTCTCGGGAAGGTCTTCGATGAACTTCCGGGTGGCCGCCTCGATCTCACCGCCCTTGTCGAGCTGCTGGCGGTAGGACGCCGCGGCAGAGGGCGGGAACTTCCCGGCCTCCACGGCACCGTCCACGATGCCCTCACGCTCAGCGGAGAGCTGGGTCTGGCGAGCCTCGCGACCCGCGGCAGCGTCGGACTGGAGCTGAGAGAGAGCCTCTTTGTCGACGGTGACGCCATGACTGGCGGCAACGGCGGCAGGCTCCTCGGTCTCCTCCGGGGTCTCCTCAACCTCGGGGGTCTCCTCCGTCTCCTCGGCAGGCGTCTCCGGCTCAGCCGCGAGCGCCTCGTTGATCTGCTCCTCGGTCGCGTCCTCAGCCAAGCCGAGCCGCTCGCGGAGCTTCTCCATGTCGATCGACATGTCGTCCTCCTGTGGATCAGGCTGCGCGGAGGCAGCCGTTTTCGGCGCCGGCTTGTCCGGTCGCTCAAGATTGCTGGCGAGCACTCGCTGATCGGAGCGCTCATTCCGGGCAGCGATGACGGCGGTGGCCGAAGCGCTGACCGGGACGAACTCCTCGCGGACACGCACCGGCTCGCCGAAGGCCACCTCGTCTTTGCCATCGGTCTCGAAGGGGACGCTCCAGGTGCCACCCTCAGTGTCGTCAGCGATGACCTCGTTGGGATCTACCCGAACGTCGCGAGCCCACCAGTAGTAGGTGTCGAGGCCCTCGACCGGGTCACTGGTCGCCCAGCCCCAGTTGAAGCGTTCGCGGATCGTGCCGGTGGCGACACTCGCGGTGATCTCCATTCGTCCCTCCTCAGGGGTTGCGGCGGCGCTCAGAACGGCGTCACCCGGTCCCTCAATGAGGAACCGTTCGAGGTCTGCAAGGTCTTTAATCGCCGGGATCACCGGGCCGAGAAGCGCGATAGCGGTGATGACGGCCGTGTAGGTCTTGCCGCCCTCGGTGGTGACGCGCTGGCGGCACTCCATCGACCGGCTGCGGTAGGCAGAGGGCAGCGCGTCGGCCAGCCAAACGGGGACCTCGATGTAGTCCCCAATCAGCTTGGCGCCAGCGTTGGTGAGGCGAAGGTTCTGTGCCGCGCCGAAGGCCGGGGCGCCATCGCCAAGCTCAGCGAACGGGTCGACCACACGCATCTCACCGTTAATCTCAGAGGTGTGCCCGAGCTTCAGCCGCGGGATCTGGATCAGCGGATCCTCGTTCGCGGCGGTGGCGGCGTCGGCCAGGTGCTCGAAGGTGCAAGTGAAGGGACCGGTGCTCGCCTGCCACTCCATACCGACCGTGGCGATCTCGACACCCGTGACGGTGCGGTACTCCATGCGGGTGTCCTCCTGGCTCGGGCGTAGAATTCGGCGCGTATGGCTGATAGACCGTTTGCTCTCGACGACCCCTGCACCCACGCAGGCGGTCACGAGGACCCTGACCACAGCGGGCTGTGCATCTACTGCAGCGGCCTGCTGGACCCGACCGCCAAGGAGATTCAGCAGGCGATTGAGGGCGGCCGAGATCCGGCGACTCTCAAGGAGTCGATCGAGTGGCGTGAAGCCCGGGACTGGCTAATGGCCCGAGCCGAACGCACTACTGGCTAGGCGCGGCCTCATCAACATGCACCGCAACCAACGTCCCCCGGCACCGGGGTCCGCCAAGGCATTCGGCGTACCCCCCGGTGGGGTAGTCGGCCTCGGCCTCTTCGAGCGACTCGTATTCGGTGCCGTCGATCGCCGTGCATTCCTCGCAGGCGTTCTCGTCGAGCAGCTCTGAGGCGTAGAGGTACTTCGGCGGGTTCTCAGCGAACACGGCCTTGCGGCCGGTGTTCATGGCCTGCACCGTGGCACCGGAGAGCTGCTGCTGGAGGTAGTCCTCGGAGAGGCCCAGCAGGTACTCGCTGACCGACGATGCGACCTCGGCAGCCGTGACGGCACCGGACTCCGCAGTGAGGCTGACCGCTTTGCGACCGGCCGCCTCGGAGAGCGAGCGCGTCAACAGCGTGTCGACGGCGCTGGCGCGAGCGGTGAGCCCGGCCGTGTCGAGATCAGGAATCACCGCGGTGATTCCTTGGCGGGCAGCCTCTCCCACGGCCTGGTCGACACCCTGGGCGGCCATCTCTAGCATGGCCCCCTCAAGGGTCTCGGCGAAGAGGGGCGTGGCCTCGATGCTGGCGAGCTTCGTCAGGTCACCGGCAGCGTCCTCGATCTTCGAGGCCAGCTCGGCAATCTGGTCGGCCTGCTTCGCCTTGACCGCCCCAACCAGCTCGTCGATACGGCCTTGGACCTGGGCGTCCATCAGCTCGTAGTCGACCTTGGCCTGGACCTCTTGCTCGTAAGGCTGGCGGCGCAGCGGGCGGTCAGGCAGCCGGAGAGAGTCCGTAGCTGCCGCGGCGACCGTCGCGCGCCGCCTCTCCCTCGCCTTTGCCTGGACAGCGGCAGGCTCGGGCGGGGAAGGTGGGGCCGGCGGCGGGGGTGCGTCCTCGCTCGGCGGCGGGAAGTTGTAGCGCTGGCGGAAGTAGGAGCGCAGATCGTCGTCGACTAGCACGACTTGTTTGTCGATCAGGACGCCGAGGTCAGAGACCGATGCCTCCCGCTCCTCGCGCCGTTCCCAGCCGATGAGGGGCGCGCCCTCGTCGGCGCCGTAGTTCCAGTCGACCCAGTCCCACAGCGCGTGTTCGGTGGTGATGCTCGCGTGCCAGTTGGCGATGGCCTCCTGGCCGAAGGCGAAGAAGTCGATGAGGCTCTCACCGAGGGAGCGCGAACCCGTCTCGGAGTTCCGCCCCAGGTCGGCGAACATCTCCAGCATCGCCATGGACATCTGCTGGTCGTCGTAGCGGATCGAAGCGAGGATGTCCGAGAGCGAGCCTTCGACGCCCTTGACATGAAGTCGCCCGGGCCCGGCGCCGCCAGAGACTTCGCCGGCCCGCAGTTCTTCGGCCTTGCGCGCTAGCGCATCGACCTGATCCTGCCCCAGCTCGGGGCCGGTCTCAAACCACGGCACGCCCATCGAGTTCCGCGAGTGCTTCATCACGTCGAGTCGGAGCAGCTCGTCCTTGCGCCGCCAGTGCCGGTACATCGGCCGGAGCATTGAGCGGCCGAACCAGTTGGCGCCCTCCTGGTTCCAGACGTAGGCGACGAGGCGGTCAACGGGGATCGGCTTGCGGTCGCGCCCGATCTGGAAGCCCTGGGTGATCGATTCGAGCCCGCCGTCGGGGGCGACCTGGATGCCCCCGCCCTTGGCGATCGTCACCGGGGGGCGTGGCGCGAGCTTGCGCAGCCGCCATTCGCCCTCGACGATCTCCCCGACCTGCTCGAAGAAGTAGTGCCCGTAGACGCAGGGCGAGCGCAGGACGTGGGCCAAGTGGCGGTCGTGGGAGAAGCGGCGGCGGTCACGGCCGACAGAGGGCGGCGCGTCCTCGCCTTTGACCGGCAGGTTGAAGTTCAGCGCGGCCTTCTCGACCAGCTCGTCGCGGGCGCCGTTCGGGTCGATGAACCAGTCGAAGCGGCGGACAGGAAGCGTCATCCCGAGGCTGAGCCCCGCGACCTGCGCATCGGCCTCCATGCGCTCGGCGACGCCGACCCACTTGGGCCAGCGCAGCTTGGCGGCGTACTCGCGGTCATCGACGGCGCTGGTCAGGTGCCCCCAGCTAGGAGCTGAGTGGTGGAGGCTGGCCTGCCCGATCTCTTTCGTGGGAGCAGATGGGCTCACCATTCCTCCTTCATCAGCGCTGCGGCGGGGTCAGGCTTGGGGCGCTTGGACTTGCCGACCTTCTGGGTGGAGCCGACGGAGAGGCGCTTGAGGGCCTGCGTCAGCGCGTCGACCTGGTCGTCGTTGGTCGCGTTGGGGAAAGCGCGGTGCTCCCCAATGAACGTGTCGGTGCGCGTGGGCTTGTAGCCCTGCGGCGCCGGGATCAGCCCCTCGGGGATGAAGACGTTGCCGGACTCGATCTGCGGTTCGACGGCGTGGGCTCGGGCTTCCTTGCCCCCCTCAGGCTCGACCGGGATCAGGCCCTCGATCTCGCCACGCAGATCATCGATGATCGCCGAGCCGTTGGCCTTGTCCTCGACCAGCTTGCGGTGCGAGCCGACGCCCTGCTGGTGCACCCAAGCCGTCAGCGCTCTCATCGCCTTCTTCGTCTCGGTGAAGGACATGCGACCCCGGACCTGCGCCATCAGGTAGCGGTTGGCGCCCTTGCACCCCCACACCTGGCCGACGACGTAGTCGGTGTCCGACTTCTTCTTGAAGGCCATATCCCACGACTGCGTTACGTCGCGGATCAGCTTGGGCCAGCGGAGCGCTGGGTAGAACTGCCACCAGGCATCCTTGAAGATCCCGCCCGCTACGGGCGCCGGGCGCTGCTGGTAAAGGGCCTCCCAGACGTAGGTGCCGACGGCGAGCTTGATCGCCGTCAGGGCCTCCTCGTCGTAGCGCTCGGGCCAGAGCGAGGCACCGGGCTCGCGGGCGAGCGGGTCGTCGGCCTCGGCCAGCGCCGGCAGCCGCACGACGTGCCACTCCTCCCCGCCCGACTCCATCTCGGCGATGAGGCGGCCGGGGAGGTCGTCCTCGTGCCAGCGCGTCTGCATGACGACAGCGATGCCGCCGGGCTCGAGGCGGGTGTAGGCGGTGGACTGCCACCACTCCCACGCGCGCTTGCGGTAGGTCGGGGAGTCGGCCTCCTCCCGGTTCTTGACCGGGTCATCGACGATGAGGAGGTCAGCGCCCTTGCCGGTGAGCGGACCACCGACGCCGGCCGTGATCATCCCGCCGCCCTCGGCAGCGACCCAGTCGAAGAGGTCGCCTTCCTCGGGGGTCCAACTCAGCCGGGCCTCCCAGAGGTTGCGCGCCCGGGCGTCCTCGGCAACGTTGACGCCGAAGACCGGCTGCCCGACCGCCTCCAGGATGTTGCGCGACTTGCGCCCCCAGGTCGCAGCGAATTCCGCCTCGTAGGAGGCGAGCATCACGCGCCGGTCGGGGAAGGTTCCGACGTACCAGGCCGGGGTGTACTTGGACACCATCTCGCTCTTGCCGTGGCGAGGGGGTGCCTCGAAGATGATCCGCGGAGGCAGGGTGCCCGCGATCGCCTCGACGAGCGTTTCGTCGATCAGCTCGACGTGGGCGGGGTACTGGAAACGGGGGTCAGTGGCTAGCGCGAGACCGGCCGGACTGCTGCGAGCGAGAAGCACCGACTCGCTGACGGAGTCCTGCGGCATGCTTTCGAGCGTCTGCGTCGTTGAGGATGGCGGCACCTGTCACCTCCAGTTGCAGCGGGGCGCCATCTGCTCCAGTGATCTCTTGGCGGGGGCGGCCGTAGCCTCGGTCGAGTGCGATGGACAGAGCCTTAAGGCGAATGTTGTGATCCTCGACTTCGATCGGCTCAGCCATCTCACCCTCACCGACGACGCCTACGACCTTCATTGCCACGCTCGCGTCCTTGAGGAGGTCGAACCAGTGGTCGGCTTCCTCCTCGATGCGCTCCCTGAGCACGTCTACGACGCGAGGCTTCTTGGGGCGGCCCGCCTTACCGTTGTCTGCGACGAATCCCACCGATTCCCGTGTTTTCGCGTCGGAGTGGGCGAGGCAAAAGTCGGAGTCCCTGAGGGGCGCCGCCTTACAAAGCTCGCCCTTCTTGGTCGTACCGCAGCACTGGCGTTTCGTGCTAGCCGCCACGACGCACCGCCTTGCGGACCCCCCCGACTCGGCGCACCTTCCGCCCGCGGCCTACACCGCAATGGACGCATTTGGGTCCGCGGCCAAACCGCTCCTTGCAGCGTCGGCAGAACGTGGCGGGCATGGTCGGCACTCCTGGTCGAGGTGGATGAAGAACGCTCGCGCTGTCGCCATGTGCGGTGTGACGTGTGCGAACTGGCGAGCGAGATGGCGCCGCCCGGACTCGAACCGGGAACCTCCGGGTTATGGGTTATGGGCCCGGCGAGCTACCAATTGCTCTACGGCGCGTCGAAGGCATGTACGCTGGCGGCATGCCAACCGTCATTCGATTCGACAGCGAGAAGATTGAGGTCACCGAGACTCCACAAGAGATCCGGGACGCGATCCTGGCGGCCGGCACGGCCAACGTGCCGATGATCGAAGTGACCGACAAGAAGGGCGCGAAGGTCCACGTCAACGCCCACCGGATCACAACGATCAACGAGCGAGGCGAGTACCGGGCAGCGTCCTTCCAGTGAGGCTCAGGGCATAGCGGGGGCCAGGGTTCTTCTCGACTCCCTACCGTCTAGCTGCTGCCGGCGGGGCGGCTACCCAGAGCTGAACTTGAGGGTTAGTCTAGCGGTTCGCCGGACGGATTACTGCTCGGCAGTCGGACTATCGGAGATCGGGTCATATGCCGGACTCATCGGGTCGCCACCCCCTGGCGGGCGCACGACTACGCGGTCCGCCTCTCGCCCGAGCGTCATCATGCCGCCCATTCTATGCCACTGTGAGCGGCCGACGCCCGCGCTCGCTGCCGCTTTGCCCGCCGGTACTCCGCCGCCATCTGCATCTCCCGGCGCATCCCCGCTTCCATCTTGTGCTGCTCCATGCGGCGTCGAAGGTTGGGCATCTCGGCATCGGCAGCGAAGCGGTTGAGGGTGGCGTCGTCCACCGCAGTCGCCGGCACGTGCTGGCCCTCGGTGTCGCGCTGGTCGAGACCTCGGGCTGAGCCGCCGCCGTAGCCTCGCTCGGTCTCGGGGGTCCAGTTCTCGCGCTGCTCCTCTTTGGTCGGGACGCGCTTGAGCTGGACCTCGATCTTGCCGTCGCGGTGGACCACCTGTGTGCCCGAGCGGGTCTTGAGGCCGGCTTCACGGGGATGACCACCGATGCCACTGGCCAGCTCGCGGTTGGTCTCGCGAAGGTCGTGGATCACCACGTCGGTCTGCCATTCGGTCTCGCCCTGTTTGAGGTGCCAGCCTTTGATGACGATCCAGAGGCGGGGCTGGCGGGGCAAGTCGATGGTGGCCCCGGTCTCGCGGTCGACGACGTGGCGACCGCCGCGGGTCTCGGAGATGACGACTTTGGCCCCGGTCTCCTGGTCGGGCTTCTCTGGGCGACGAAGGACGTTGAGGGAGCCGGCGAAAGCAGCCTTGCGCTCGTCTCGGGTGAGTTTCACGCGATCCGCGCTCCCTTCCTGATCGCGCCAGGCATTCCGGAACGCCTACGCTTCCCGCCGACGCTGAAGGAAAGCGAACGGGGGGGGCTGGCCGGCATGGGGGCGCGTTCGTTCTGGAGACGCGCGACGCTTCGGCGGTTCTCTGCGGGGGTCATGCTGCGACTGCCAACCCATCAGTGAGCGCGCGGTCGGGACCTTGGGCGGTTGCGCGTCCTGAAGTGGCGTCTATTGAAGCCCTTCATCGCGGCGACCATCCCGACCATCAGCAGCGAGACGAGCAGGATCAGCCCGACATACTCGACGGTTCCCTGCCCTCGCTCGCCAGCTGCCAGCGAGCGGATTGTCCGCACCCGCGCCTCGATCGAAGCGTGCAGGTACCCCATCAGCGCGTAAAGCATCGAGTTCCTCCTTCTCGTAGTTGGAGGTCGAGGCTCGGGCCTCGAGGCGCGCCGAACAAGACGAGAACGTGCCGTCTCTCGAGCGGCAAACCGACGCGATCCGCTATCTAACCGCGGCCACCCGGCGAGCCCACTCGACCCCGAGGTAGGGAGTCAGGGCGAACTGGATCGCGTCGGGGACCAGCTCCGAGAGCTCGCTTGCGCGCCCCTGGTCGACGCGCTGCGCGACGAGCATGATGATTCCACCGGCCACCGACTGCTCGATGATCCCGGGCAGCAGCGCGCCGTCGGGGCTTTGCTGGCGACCCGGCAAGAGCAGGCCAGATCCGTAGCCGAGAAGTCGCTGGTAGCGGGCAATCCCGTCGCTGCCACTGGCCAGCGCCTTGTTGGTGAGAAGGTCGGCCGCCTCTGGGTCGGAGACCGCGAACTCAAATGCGGCGCGAATGGCGGCGGCTACCTGATCCGGCCACTCGGCCTGCGACACATAGGCCTCTTCGACCACCACTTGCAGGCGGGCGAATGCAGCCTCAAAGGCACGGGGAAAGTCGTCGTTTGAAGAACTCTCGGGCACCAAAAACCTGCTTGCCTGCCTGGGTCTTCTCGCCGGGCGGGAGAACTGCCCGCGAACTATAAACGTCGATGTCTACGCAAGGGGCCAGCTGGATATGCCTCAGGCGGCACGACGCATTTCCTCGGCCGCCGCCGTGGGCCCTATGTAGGGGACGAGCATCGCGAAGAGCAGGTCGGGCATCAGGTCGGGCAGCTGCGACGTGCGCCCGGCCACGAGCTCGTCGAAGATCAGGCCGGAAACGGCGCCGACGGCCATCGTCGAGATGTGCTCTGGAAGGTCGGCGCCGCTGTCGAGCTTGCGGCCGGCATCGAGATACGCGGTGAGGCGGGCGACCGCGTCCCAGTGTCGCTGGCGAGCCTCCGCTCCCGCTGCCGCGACCTCGACCAGCGCGGTCCGCGCCAGCTCGGGTTCCCGCGAGAAGATCTCGACGAGCGTGGCTAGGCCCTTGCGCACCCGCGGCAGCCAGGGCTGCTCTCCTTCGCATTCGGCGACGACGGTGGCGAAGACGCGCTCGACCATCGCGTCATAGGCGGCGAGGAAGCAATCGTGCTTGTCCTCGAAGTGCTTGTAGAAGGTCGTCCGCGACGTGCCCGCCTCCTCGATCACGTCGGCGACCGCCGTCGCGTCGTAGCCCTTGCGCCCGACGACGCGGATCATCGCGGTGAGGATGCGGTCGCGCAGGCTTTCGAGCTGATCTGCCATGAGAGACGAGAGCTGGAAACTCGTTTGTCTAGACATCATAGCGGTAAATGTACGACGTGGTTTATCCCCTTCCCACCTCCTTCGCGGCGGCGGCTGGGCCGAGATACGGAACCAAGGTGGCGAAGAGAACGTCGGGGAGGAGATCGGGGAGGAGATCGGCTCGCCCCGCCTCGATCTCATCGGAGACGAGGCCGACGACGGCCCCGATCGCCATGCGCGACACGTTGGCAGGCAACCTGCGGCCGTCGGGAGCGAAATCCCGGCCCTCGTCGAAGAACGGCGTCATCCGCTGCAGCCCCGCCCGGTACCGGCGCTGTGCCGCCGGTCCGGCCGAGCCGACGTCGACCAGGGCCAGGCGGGCAAACCGAGGCTCCTTAGCCAGTGACTCCAGCAGCACCCGCAGACCCGCTCGCACGCGTTGGGGCCAGCCTTCCTCGGCTTCGAAAGCCGCGGCGATCCGTCGCACGAAGACGTCGACGGCGCTGTCGTAGGCAGCGAGGAAGCAGGCTTCCTTGTCCTCGAACATCTCGTAGAAGGTAGTGCGCGATATGCCCGCCTCCCTGGTCAAGTCGGCGATCGTCGTGGCCCCATAGCCCTTCTCCGCGACCACATCGAAGGCCGCGTCGAGCAGCCGTTCGCGCTGGGAGCGAGCGACCACCTCGGCCGGTAGCCGGTGACGCCCCCGCGGCGGCCGCCAGTGCTCGCGTTTCGGGCGCCCCGCCTGCCGCCCCAACTCAGCGATCCGCCACGGCCTGACGCCTCTCGGCCTCCCGGGATTGGCGCAGCGCCTCCTCCTGGCCGAGGTAGGGGACGGTCGTGATGTAGACGATGTCGGGCAGCAGCTCCGGCAATCTCGCGGTGTTGCCGGAGAGGATCTGGCCGACGATCAGCGACTCGGCCGCGGAGAGCGCGGCGCGGGAGACGCTCGAGGGAATCGCCTCTTCCTCGACCGGGTCGTCGCGGCCGCGTTCGAGCAAGGACTGCAAGACCCGCTTGCCGGAGGCATAGAGCTCGAAGGAGCGCCCGCCCGAGGCCGGGGCCTCGATCAGCGCCATGCGGGCGAAGGTGGGCCTGCTGGCTAGCAGCTCGAGGAAGCCCGCCGTCGCGTCGCGGACCATCGTCGCCCAGGGCTTGTCCGGCGAGTAGGCCGCGACGATGATTCCCATCGCGTCGGCAAGGGACAGCTCCATCGCGGCGTGGAAGCAATCCTCCTTGTCCTTGAAGAGCTCGTAGAAGGTTGCGCGGGAGACGCCGGCCGCGGTACAGATGTCGGCGATCGTGGTCGCGCCGTAGCCTTTGTCCGCGGCGTTCTTCGCCATCGCGACGAGCAGGCGTTCGCGCTGGGAGTGGGCGACGGGCGGCTCGAGGAGCGCCTCGCGCCCGGCCGGCAACCGCTCCTGCTCTAGCAGGCCTCCAATGTCCTTGGGCGGCGGGGCTGATGCGCTGCTATCGGGCGAGGCGGAGGGCATTGGGGCATCTCCTGAGGCAGACAGCGGTGTTTAGGTAAACGCGATTGTACACCCCCTCGGCCCTCTATGGACGCATCTGTACCAGGCTGGACAATCAGGCAGCCTCTTTTGGAACGCATGGGTTAACTACACCGCGGCCGGCAGGCAAGGTACTCGGTGGGCTTCCGGAAGGCGTCAGGCGTTCTTCAGCCGCACCGCGTGCGGATGGATCCCGGTCCCGGTGACTCTCGCCGCCAAGGCCCGGCGACCCTCCAGCTCTGCCAGCGCGCGGCTGCTGAGTTTGATCTGCAGCACCGTCGAAGCGCCGGGCTGGAGGTCGAAGGAGGCCTTGCCGATCGTCACGAAACGCTTGCGCCCTTTGGTGCCACCGGGGACCTTCATCCCCAATTTGAGCTCGCCTTTGCAAGCCGAGGGGCCATTGCAGAACACCCTCAGCGAAGCCTTGCCGTTCTTCACTTTGGCGGTACCGGCGACCACGACGAGCCCGACCGTGGGTGCGGGACCTGTGTTGAGCTCGAAGGTGGCGGTGAGGCTGCGGGCCTCCGACATCGTCACCTGGCATTTGCCGGTGCCGGTGCAGGCCCCGGAGAAGCCCGTGAAGGTCGAGCCCTCGGCGGCCTCCGCGAAGACGGTCACCTTCTTGCCGACGTCGAAGCTCGCGCTGCAGGTCGTGCCGCAGTCGATGCCTTTGGGGGCGCTGGTCACCGTGCCGGTGCCGGTGCCTGCCTTGGAAACCGTGAGCGTGCGCTCGCCGACCGCGTCGAAGACCGCTTTGATCGTCCTTGCCCTGCTCATCGTCACCACGCAGGGGCCTTTGTTGCAGCCGCTGCCGGTCCAGTGATCGAAGGCCGACCCTTCGTCCGGAGTGGCGGTGAGGGTGACTTTGGTTTCGTCGGCGAAGTTCGCCTCACAGTCGGAGCCGCAGTCGATGCCTTTGGGAGAGCTGGTCACCGTGCCGGTACCCGTGCCGATCTTTTCGATCGCAAGGCCGTACTCGACAACCACCGGTTTGAGGTTGAAGGTGGCGGTGACCGTCTTGGCGGCGTTCATCGTCAAGGCGCAGCTGCCGGTCCCAGAGCAACCCCCACCCGACCAGCCGGCGAATTCGGATCCGGCACTGGCTTCGGCGATCAACGTCAGGGCGGTGCCTTCGGGGTATTTGGCCGCACAGGTCCCAGGCGACCCGGCCCCCACTTTGCATTTGACGGCGCCCGAGCCGGTGCCGGCTTTGTTGACGGTCAGGGGGAATTCGGTGACCGGTTTGAGGGTGAAGGTCGCCGTCACCGAGCTGTTCGCCGTGATCGTGAACGAGCAGGGCGATGTCGTGCAGCTGCTCGCCGAGCCGGTGCCGGAGCTGAAACCCGCGA
>Ga0157380_10001962_pt1 | contig 13697 bp, 10 predicted proteins | sample S35metaG_FD_119757 | JGI IMG/M metagenome (GOLD analysis project Ga0157380, IMG submission 119757) | Switchgrass rhizosphere microbial communities from Kellogg Biological Station, Michigan, USA - S3-5 metaG | ecosystem: Host-associated > Plants > Roots > Rhizosphere > Soil | place: USA...
CATCCAGGACGTGTCGCGCGCGATTCGCACCCTGCACGCCATGGCGTATGGCTCTTTTCTGCGCCTGCTCGACCGTCGCGCGCGCGCGGCGTTCGAGGACCTGCTTCCGCTTCTCCTCGAAGACGCTGCGCACACAGGCAATCCCGAACAGACGCTCGCGCATGTCGCGTCGATTGCGACCGCCGAGAAGAGCGAAGCGTCGTTCTATCGGATGCTTGTCGACTCGCCTTCCATCCGCAAGCTCGTGATGTCCATTGCAGGCATGTCGTCGATGCTGACGCGCGAGCTGTGCGCGCAGATCGGCGTGCTCGATTCGCTGATCGAAGAGGACGGGACCACGGTGGAGAACATGCTCGACAACGTGCCCGAGTGGGAGCGCTTCTCCGCTCTGGATGTGACGGCGCGGCGCGGGCTCGCCAGCGCGGCCGCCGAGCGTCAGAACCGCGAGCGCATGTGGTTCGAACGGCTGCGCCTGTTCACCTTCGCCGAATGTCTGCGCAACCACTTCGAGAATGCTCCCCACGGTGCCACCGGCGAGAAAGCGCGTGCTCGTGCGGCACGTGCCCACCTCTCCGTTGCCTTCGATGAAATGGTGCCTGAAAAAGATCGCGTGGCCGTCTTCGCTTTTGGCTCCTACGCCACCGGTGAACCGCGCATCCACAGCGATCTCGACCTCATCGTGGTCGCCGACGGTGTCGATCTTCCCGACCTCATGACACGCGTCCAGGTCCTCAATCAGTGGTTCATGGACGGTCGCATTCTGAAGCTCGACTTCCGGCTCCGCGCCGAGGGCGCGAGCTCGCCTTTGGTTCAGGACCTCTCGTTCTATGACGACTACTTCACCCGGCGCGCGTCCCTGTGGGAGCGCGTCGCGTTTTCCAAGTGTGCGTACTGGTGGGGCGGCGACGAGATTCGCAGACAGTTCCAGAAGCGTTTGCGCTCATTCGTCGTGCGCGAGTTCCTCCCCAACGAAGTGACACAGCTCGCGTCCATGCGCAAGCGCGTGGAAGCGCTCGCACCCAAACATTTCATCGAGTGGGACACCAAGCGCTCCGCCGGCGGACGCTACGACATCGAGTATCTGACCGCAGTGGGAATGGCCGCGACATGCGGCGACCGCCTCGATTACTTCACCATGAGCACCGCCGAACGTGTGCGCGCGCTGGTGCAATCGGGTTATCTCACCAAGGACGATGGTACCGTGTTGGAAGAAGCGCTCGCGTTGTTCACGCTCGTCGAGCACTTCATCGAGCTGCAGGAAATGACGCACCCGGGTAGTGCCGAGAAGGCGAAACGGATAACGGACTATGTCACGTCGGCATTCGAGTCGGTCGGGCAGGGCTACCAGAGCATCTCGGAACTGAAGGCGCGAGTTCGGGCCCGCTACCAGAGCAGGATCGCGTAATTATTTCCCCGCCGTCCACGCGCTGATCGCGTCTTCGAGTTTGTCGCGCGCTTCCGACAGCTTCGGTCCTTCGTACAATTTCTTCCCGTCCGCGCCACGCACATAGAATGAATCGATGGCTTTGGTGGCCTCGGTGGAGACTTTGGCGCGAGCAATGGAGAGGCCAAGCTGCGAGAGCGTGCGCGTGATGGCGTAGAGCAGACCGGGCCGGTCGGATGCGAACACATCTATGATGGTGTACTCGTCGGAGGTGTCGTTCTCGAACTTCACCTGGGTCTGATACGGAATTGCCGCTCTGGTGACCCGGCGCCAGCGTTGCGCGTGGCGTCGCGTCGCGGCATCGAGGTCAAGCTTTCCCGAAAACACATCCTTGAGATCGCTGCGCAGATGCTCGATGCGCAGGAGCGTCTCTTCCGGGGCCATGAGATCACCGCGGTCCACGGGCTCGGTGACGAACACGTCCACCACCTTGCCGTCTTTTCGTGTGAACGCAAACGCGTTCAGAATGGTGAAGTCGTTGATGGCGAGCACACCGCACAACTCGGAGAGACGGTAGGGTTTGTCCTGGGTGCAGAACGTGATCTCGTGGGCCGCGCCGCTGTAGCGGTGTCCCACCACGATGGGCTGGTGGTCGAGCTGCGCGATCATCTGGATGTGCTCGCGCACGAGGTCGGCGCTCATGGTGAGCAGGTAGCCGCCGGGCAGGAGATCGAGATGCTCCAACGCCTGCGTCCGCTCGTGGCCTTCGGCGAACGTTTCCAACAGGCGCTCCTTGTGCTGTTGGTACACCTCGCGCGGCTGCTTCTCACGCCGCGCCATGAAGTCGTACGCGCGCACGTACAGCTCCCAGAGAAGCGTGCGCTTCCACTCATTCCATACCAGCGGTGACGTGGCGCGATAATCGGCGTACGTGAGCAGCGTGAGGTATTTCAACCGCTGCCGCGTGCGGATGCGATCACAGAACGCGGTGATGGTGCCGAGGTCGGAAGGATCGCGCCGCTGGCTGAAGTGCGACATGACCAGATGGTTCTCCACCAGGAAGCACACGAGCTCGATCTCTTCGATGGGCAGATCCATGCGCTCGAGAATGGTGCGCGAGAGAATGGCGCCGCGTACGGCATGATCGTGTCCCTCGATTTTTCCCACATCGTGCAGGAGTGCCGCGAGAAACAACACGCGCTTCTCGGGCAGCTCCGAATACAGCCGCACGAGCGAATCGCCGGCCTTGGTGGCCGGGGCGTCGGGGGCCATGGGGTCGCGGCTGGTGACCTCCGGATTCCCGAGCTCGGCGAGATTCTCGAGCACCTTGAAGCTGTGCTCATCCACGGTGAAGTGGTGATACAGATCGTAGCGCTTGAGACACGTGAGCTGGTCGTACTCGGGAATGATGCGCATCAGAAAGCACGTCTCGTGGAGTGAGCGCACGACGCGCACCACGTTGCGGTCATCATCCAGGAGCGGCGGGAATGCCTTCCGCATGCGGTGCAGCACCTGTGCACCGTGGAGCTCCTGTTGCGCCAGCTCGAGGCGGCGGCGCAGGCCGCGGTCGAGCTTCTGCCCGGTTTCCTTCTGCTTTTCGAACACGTAGAGAGGGCGCTCACGAAGCATCTTCGGACGCAGCGGTACGCTCAGCCGGTTGTCGCGGCGCATCACCTTGCCCTGGCCGAGCAACACACCGACATGCCGACCGAAATCCATGGATTCGATGCAGTCGCGCGTGATGCGATAGATGGTGCGCGTGTGCTTGTAGTACTCGCGCATGAAATTCTCGACCGGCAGATGATCGCCGCGCGCGACATGGCCGAGGTTTTTCGCGATTTCCTGCTGCACCGCCACGGTCAGCGCGTCCTGCTTCGACTTCGTGTTGATGTGCATCTCCGCGCGTACGCGCAAGAGATAGTCGTAGGCTTCCTCGAGCTCGCGCCGTTCACCGGGCAGCAGCAGTCCCTTGCGACGCAGCGCCACCAGACCGTGCGGCAACCGTCCCACCGATCCCAGCCAGACCAGCGTCTGATAATCACGAAGACCGCCCGGGCTCATTTTGACTTCGGGCTCGATGAGCTGGAAGCTGCGGCCGAACTTGTCGTGGCGGGAGAGCGCGTCGGAAATCTTGCGGCGCAGGAATTCTTCGCGGTCGTTGCGGCGCAAAAGACCCACGCGCTTCTCGAACGCACGCGCGACGCGCTTGGATCCGCACACCCACCGGCTCTCGATGAGCGACGTCTTCATGTCCATGTCGCGCGTGATGGCTTCGTCGGCTTCGATGAGCGACTCGACCGCGTGGCCGAGCTCGAAGCCGATGTCCCACATATAACGGATGAAGGCGGCGGCGATGGCCTCGATCAGGGGCGTCTTGTGACCGCACGTGATGAAGAGGTCGACGTCCGAGTACGGCGCCATCTCGGAGCGGCCGTAGCCGCCCAGCGCCATGACGGCGATGTCGGCCTCATCCAGCGCGAGCCCGTGCTCGTCGACGGCCCGCTGAAAGAGCAGCGCCACGATGGTGTCGACCATGCGCGTGTACTTGAGCGCAAAGTCCCGCCCGCCGGTCTTGGGCGTGCGCATATCAATGAGCGGGCGGGTGAGAAGCGAGAAGTAGGAGCGCGCCTCGACGACAAACTGTTCGCGCGATGCAGCCGTTTCCGGGCTGAGCGGCGACGGCAGGGCGTGGGCGGAGGTGGCACGACGGTTCTTGCCGCGGGGTTTCCTGGATGAGCGCGTCGCCACGGAGTGATTGTACGCACGTCCCACTATAAATGAAAGAAGTGCCTCGACGGTGGTGTCGTTGGTTCGACACCGGCCAATGCTCCCAATTGCAACGCAACTCGTTGCAGGCGACAGAGAACCTTGCGGAAGCACACAACGCCCGATGTGAGCATTACGCGCGGGGTACGGGCACGAAGCGGCGCAAGTCATTGCACCTGCACGCTGACGAGCCTCGCGTGCGCTGGCACATCCAATGCCAACGCCTTCCTCCCGTCACCATCAGCAACCGGCAGGAAGTAACGGAGGTGGGGACATGAAGCGGAAACTGGCCGGGATCCTGATGTGCGTGCTGCCACTCGTTGGTTGCAACAACGATGTACAGAAACCCGATGCACACGAGAAACAGGGAACGAGAGAAATTGTAGTCCAGACGAAGAGCGGCCCCGTCGTGATGAAGAACCTCAACCGGAATGATGAACGCAGGGAGACAACGGCAACTGTCGAAGGCGCCGGCTTCAGTGCGACATTGCAGATCGAGGCCGCGGGTGACGGCGTCGTGACGGTTGGCGGCAACGCCAGATTGATCGACGCGTCAGGCCGGCTGCTCTACTCGATCGAGATGACTGTCAACCAGGAAACCAACGAAGTCACATATCGTCAGGCCACCGAAGAGGACTACGTGGCCTGGAGCGTCCTTGAAACCGACGAACGTGTGCGCGAGTCTTATGACGCGAACGGCGATCGGGCGTCGTTCGACTATCCGCAAATTTCCGAGGAGACGAAGGCACGCACGATCAATCAGATCGAGCACGGCGTGCCGACTACTCATCTTCCCGAAAGTGCCCGCGAGTACGGGGCGCAGGCAGAAGCATACCGCGCCTACTATCTTCCCCACGCGAACAGCTCGCTCAAGGACAACGAGGCGGGCGAACTCTTGATTCAATTGTTGTCATCTCCCGACGTTTCGTACGCCCTGGTCGGCGACCAGCCCGAACAAATGAACCGGTTTGTGCAATCGATGTGCAGCCTGATCACTGCGTGCTCCACGTTCGTTTGCCGCATTTGGCAAGGAAGTGCTCTTTGCAGCGCCTGTATGGGTGGAGCAATGGCGTGCGCAATCTTCCAGGCTTTGGGGCCGTGGATCCCACTTCCTTGAGGAGGAGACCATGCATTGAACGTGGATGACATTCGCATTCGTGCGAATGATCTCCGGCGGCAGGACGAGGTGCGCTCCGTTCTGCAGGCGACCCACGACGGGCGCACAAGTTTCATGACAACGACGGCCCGGTCACGCAAGTGGCCGGGCTTTCGTCATTTGTGGACACCAACTTTTCGCTTCGTTGGTTTGTAATCCTGTTGACCCTTGGCCGGCTCTAACCCAAAGGAGGCTGACCCTGTGGCGACTATGACACGAAAGTGTTTGGCTCTCGCATTCCTCTTCGTCCATCTCCTCAACCTCGGCTGCAGCTCGGTGCGCGAAGTGCCTGTGAAAGACGCGTTGAGCCCCGGCAGCAAGGTCTACTCCGCCATCCTCCTCTCCGGCGAAGTCGTGAAATTCGATGAACACGGCGGCGTGGTCAACGCATACCGTGGAACCATCGATGGCAAGTCACCGCTGGGAAAGGACATCAGCATCAAGCTCGACGATGTGAAAACCGTCCGCATGGACAAAACCGATACAACGAAAACGTTTATGTGGACCCTGGCAGGACTTGGCTGCGCGGTGGCAGTCGGGACGTTGATTCTCAGTTACGGGTGGGACGGTTTCTAGAAAACAAGAAGGCCCGGCTGCTTGCGCAACCGGGCCTTCCGTTACTTTCGCCCCCACCAGAAGCGAAAGCGATCTCTAGGCGTCGTAGTACAGTGCGAACTCGTACGGATGCGGCCGGAGCGACATCGGTCCGACTTCCTTCTCGCGCTTGTAGTCGATCCACGTCTGGATCAGCTCTTCGCTGAACACGTCGCCCTTGAGCATGAAGTCGTGATCGGCTTCGAGCGCGTTCAACGCTTCGCTGAGCGAGCCGGGCGCCTGCGGCACCTTCTTCAACTCTTCGGGCGGCAGATCGTAGATGTTCTTGTCGAGCGGCTGGCCGGGATCGATCCGGTTCTGAATTCCGTCGAGACCCGCCATCAGCATCGCGGCAAATCCGACGTACGGATTGCACAGAGGATCCGGACAGCGGAACTCCACGCGCTTGGCCTTGGGTGACTGCGAGTACATCGGAATACGAACCGAGGCACTGCGGTTGCGCTGCGAATACGCCAGGTTCACGGGCGCTTCGTAGCCGGGCACGAGACGCTTGTACGAGTTCGTGGTCGGATTGGTGATGGCGCACAACGCCGGCGCGTGCTTCAAGAGTCCGCCGATGTAGTGCAGCGCCATGTCGGAAAGACCCGCGTACTTGTTTCCCGCAAACAGCGGCGTCTTGTCCTTCCACAGACTCTGGTGGCAGTGCATGCCGGAACCATTGTCGCCGTAAATCGGCTTGGGCATGAACGTCACCGTCTTGCCGTGGCGTTTGGCCACGTTGCGAATGACGTACTTGTACGTCATCAGACGATCGGCCATGCGCGTGAGCGTGTCGAACTTGAGATCGATCTCGCTCTGTCCGGCGGTGGCGACTTCGTGGTGCTGCGCTTCCACGTCGATGCCGAGGTTCATGATCTCGAGCATCATTTCGGTGCGGATGTCCATCAGCGTGTCCGCGGGCGGCACCGGGAAGTAGCCTTCCTTGAAGCGAAGCTTGTAGCCGAGATTGGGACCGTTGCCGTTGCCGGAGTTCCAGGCGCCTTCCTCGGAATCAATGTGGAAGAACGACTGGTGCGGCTGCGCGTCGAAGCGCACGTTGTCGAAAATGAAGAACTCGGCTTCGGGCCCGAAGTAGATGTCGGTCGCGAGGCCGGTGCTCTTCACATAGGCCTCGGCCTTCATCGCGATGGCACGCGGGTCGCGCGGATAGCGCTCCTTCGTGATCGGGTCGAAGATGTTACAGATGAGGGAGAGCGTCGCTTCTTTGGTGAACGGATCAATGAAAGCGGTGTTGGGATCCGGCACGACGATCATGTCGCTCTCGTTGATGTGCTTCCAGCCGCGAATGCTGGAACCGTCGAAGCCGAAGCCGTCTTCGAACGAGCTCTCTTCGAGAGAACCGATGGGCAGGCTGAAGTGCTGCCATGTGCCGGGAAGATCGACGAATTTGAGGTCAAGCACACGCGCCTTTTGGTCGCGCGCGAACTTAAGGACCTCCTGTGGAGTTCGCTTCTCCATCACACCACCCTCCTTGGACTGCGGGATTTTGGGGGACCGGTCCGGGCACGCAGTGGACTGCCGGGCGATCCAAAGAACGTCTTTTACAGAGGTTGACCAAAAGAGTCAACGCCGATCCGGGTTGTAGCGAGAAAAGCTGTGGAAAGGCGCGGGGCGGGTTAATCCAATGATTCGAGCTCGACCATGGCCTTGCCCAACGACAGGAACAGGTCGGAGGCAATGACCCCACGTTCGCCGCGTTCCCGCGCCTCGATCTCCCCGGTGCGGCCGTGGAGATAGCAGGCCACGCAGGCGGCGTCGAGCGCAGCCTCGGCGGGCGGCTCGCCGGCGGCCAGCGCCTGGGCCAGGAAGCTGGCAATGAAGCCGGTCAGCACGTCGCCGGTGCCGCCCTTGGCCAGCGCCGAGCTTCCCGAGCCGTTTACCCAGACCTCACCCGCCGGGCTTGCCACCAGTGTCGGTGCGCCCTTGTGCACCAGCGTGACCCCGAGCTTCTTGGCCGTGGCGGCGCTGTGTGCAATGCGCTCCAGCGGATCGGTTGGAATCTTTTCCCCGGTCAGACGCGACAGCTCTCCGTCGTGCGGTGTGATGATGACGGGCGCTTTCGCCTTCTTGAGCTCCTGTGCGTGACTGGCGAACGCGGTCAGTCCATCCGCATCGATCACCATTGGCTTGGGACAGTGCGCCACGAAATCGCGCACAAATGCATCGGTGTCGTCGTTGCGACCCAGCCCGGGACCGATGGCGACGGCGTCGGCTTTGACGACGTGCGATTCGAGCTCTTCGTGAATGTCGTTCTTGATGGTTCCCTCTTTTGTCTGCGCCAGCGAGATGAAGATCACCTCGCGCAGTTGTCCCGTGGTTTGCGCACGGATCACTTCGGGCAGCGCCAGGTACAACATGCCGCAACCGCTGCGCAGCGCGGCTTCTGCCGCCAGGGCCGCCGCGCCGCGATAACGCCGGCTTCCGGCAATGAGAAGCACGGTGCCGGCCTTGTACTTGTGGATGTCGGGTGGACGCGCGGGGAGTTTTTCTTTCGCTGCTTCCCTTCCCAGATAGAACACGCTGTCGGAATGTTTCTCGACGATCTTCTTCGCAAAGCCGATGTCGATGACTTCGATCTGTCCGGCGTGCGCACGACCGGGATGGAAGAGGAGTCCCGTCTTGGCCGCACCGATGGTGGCGGTGAGATCGGCGTGCACCGCTTCGCCTTCAACCGCGCCGGTGGTGCCGTTCACTCCCGACGGAATGTCGATGCTCAACACGGGAATGTTGTGCTTGCGCGCGGCCGTGTTGACGAGCTCGATCATGCGCGCTGCCTTGCCGCGCGGCGCACCAGAGAAGCCGGTGCCGAAAATGGAGTCCACCACGATGGTGGCGCCGCGCACGTCTTCGGCCGCGCGCTCCGGCCATTTGGGCGTCAGAGCGTTGAATTCGGTCAGCCCGGAACGATCGACGATGCGTTTGTAGTTGGCGGCGGTGTCGGGTGTGCAGTCGTCTCCGGGCTTCAAGAGATGAACCGAAGCGGTCCATCCCGCATCCATCAAGAGACGGGCCACCACCAGCCCGTCGCCGCCGTTGTTGCCCGGCCCCACGAAAATGGATGCGTGCCCGCTCTCCACGGCGAGCGTGCGCAGAATCGCATCCGCCACGCCACGCCCGGCGCGTTCCATGAGCTCGATGCCCGCGACGCCACCCGTGATGGTGTCGGCATCGACCTTTTGCATCTGTTCAGAAGTGAGAACTCGGTACGTCATTACCGAGCGAGAGGGTTACTTCCCGGCGTTCAACCTGTCAACGATATCCACCAGCTCGTAGATGTCGTCGATATCGTGGTCGGCTCCGCTCTCCTTGTTGCCCTTGGTGTCACCGTAGCGTGCGAACACGGTGCGCATGCCCAGGCCGCCGGCGCCTTTGATGTCGCGCTCCGGCCAATCTCCGACCATGATGGCCTGTGACGGGTCGAGCTTGAACGCGTCCAGCGTGCGCATGAACGGTTTGGGCGACGGTTTGCGCTCCTGGGTGTCCTCGAACGTGGTGACGTAGTCGAACATGTGGTGGAGCTGGAGATAGCACAGGCGCAGCCACGCTTCCTTGCGCGGCGCGTCGGAGACCACACCGAGGCGGATGCCGCGTTTCATGAGCTCGATGAGCGTGACTTTCACGTGGGGGTAGAGCACGAGCGACGCCTCTTTGGCGCGACGGTAACCCACGATTCCGGCGGCCTGAATCTTGAAATCGACGCTTCCCAAAAGGTCGGTCAGCGCGTGATCGAACACGGTCTGGAACTCGATCCCTTCGCGGTCATAGATTTCGTAGATCTTCGTCTTGATTTCGGCCGGGGGGAAGCGCAGTCCGGCATCGACCATGGCGTCGATCGCCGCATCCACCGCATTCTGCTTCATGCGCATGAAGTCGGTGAGTGTGTTGTCGAGGTCAAAGATGACAGCCTTGATCATGGTATACTCACTGTTCGATTTTGGAAGTCGGCCGCACGCCACGCACGACCAGGAGAGAGAGCGAATAGTAATGGAGAATCAGGACCAGAGCAACCCCGCCGGCCGCGATCTGTTCGTGGCCGTGAACAACTATTTTCTGCTCTTCTTCTGCGTCAGCTGCGTGCTTTCCAGCATGTTCATCCAGTCGCTGTTCATGACGGTCGGACAGTACCGCATGGGCATCGGCGTCTCCTCGCTGTTTGGAATCGTGCTCCCGGTGGCGCTTCTGCTGCGCAAGTTCCCCGGCGGCTTCACGGGCCAGATCCGTCTCTACAAGCCGCGCACACACCGCCTGATCCTGGTGATGGTGGCGACATGCGCCGCGGTGGTGCTCGTCGACCAGGTTTACGTCATCAACCAGCACTTCACGCCGGTGCCCGAGGAGTACGCGGATCAGATCCGCGAGCTCAAGCCGCAGAACGCGCTCCAGCTCGTCGTCACCGTCCTCGGTCTGTGTCTGTTGGTTCCCGTCGCGGAAGAGATGGTATTTCGCGGCATGATCCAGCGCATCTTCTCGCGCAACATGGGACCCATTCTGGGAGTACTGCTCGCGGGCGCCATTTTCGGCGCGGTACACCTCAGCGCGCACCTGCTCATCAGCATCACGTGCTTTGGATTGTTCCTCGGCTTTCTGTTCGAATCGACAGGCAATCTCGTGTATCCGATGGTGGCGCACGCCATCTTCAACACGGTGGCACTCGTCCAGCTCACCACCGATGGCAGCGTGGAAAGCGGCAATCTTCCCGTCTATCTGCGCGACGTGTGGATGGTCGTGATCGCGCTCGTCATCTTCATCTTCCTCGTCCGCAAGATCCACCAGGGCGGCTCCGAGGCCCAGCCGCTCCCCGAGACGGCCGCGGCCGAGCCCGTGGCGGACTAGCTTCCCCTCCCAAAAAACTCTGTGATTTTCCGGCGGTCCCGGCGAATCATGCTCCGACGGCCGAAAAGGCCGGCGGAGGACGACTGCGCATGCCCCCCAAGAATCAGCAGGACCGTTTTGTGGCGCTCATCGATGAGCACCGCAAGATCCTGTTCAAGATCGCCGGGGCATACGCGCGCAACGCCGCCGACCGCGAAGATCTGATCCAGGAGATGGTGCTCCAGACGTGGCGGTCGTTCGGCCGTTACGACGAGGCGCAGCGTTTCTCCACCTGGATGTACCGCGTGGCGCTCAACGTCGCGATTTCGTTCTACCGTCAACAGACGCGACGAAGTCGCGTCCTCGTGAATGACCAAATGGCAATCGAATTGGCACTGGCTCCGGGTGGGCACGAGACACAAGAAGACCTCGCCACACTCCGTCGCTTGATTGAAACCCTTGATGAGTTTGGTCGCGCGCTCGTCATTCTGTATCTCGATGGCAACTCATACGCCGAGATCGCGACCGTGCTGGGCATCTCGGAGTCAAACGTGGGCACGAAGCTCAATCGCATCAAACAACAACTACGCGACAAATATGCAGACGAGGAGAAGGATCATGGAACTCGATGAACTGAAAGCCGTGTGGCAAGCGTACGATCGCAAGCTCGATACAAGCATTCGTCTCTCGACGGAGCTCCTAAAAGCGCCGGTGCTGCGCAAGGCCAAGGGCGCTACCACGCGACTGCTCATTGTCTGGCAGATCGAGCTCGCACTGGCGTGCATCGCGCTCGCGTTCATCGGCGGTTTCACGTGGATGCACATCCTTCATCCCCGTTTCGTCTTTTCGGGACTCCTGCTGATGATTCTCGCCATCGTTCTCGTGAGCACGTACGTGCGCCGCATCATGGCGCTGCGCGCCATCGACTTCAGCGGCCCCATCCTATCCAGTCAGAAACAGCTCGAAGCGATTCGCATCGCCGAGATTCGCGCCACCAAGTGGACGCTTTTGCTGGCCCCATTGGCATGGACACCGTTCATGGTCGTGGTGTTTCAGGGCCTCTTTCACGTGGACGTGTTCGCGACCTTCCCGGTGAAGTGGCTGATTGGTAACATTGTATTCGGCCTGATCGTGATCGCACTCGAGCGTTGGATCTCATATCGCTACGCGGAACGCTTGCGGAATTCACCGCGTCTCCAACGCTGGATGCGCGATCTCAACGGCTACAACCTGCAAGCAGCGATGGGCTTCATGCGCCGGGCGTCGGAATTCGAAGAAGAAGCGCGTGCGCAGGGCTGATCATGGGACAAAACCAAAGAGGCTCCCCGGCGTGGGGAGCCTCTTTTCAAACTCGCGCTGCGTGGGGCGACGTCGCGCTATTTCACCGAAGTGCTGATATCTCTGCCCAGGCTGATTTCGCCGTTGTCGATTCGAATGTTGAATCCGCACTCCGGATTGTTGCACACCCATGCCTTGTACATGATGGGCGCGCCGTCACGGCCGTAGTCGGAAAGTGGCAGTAACGTTCCCTTGTTGCACTTGAGACAGCTTGTAAACGGTTTCTCCGTCATGTCCCTGCCCGCCGGAAGGAAATGGTCGGGCATCGTCACCTCCCACACGTGTTACATCGCCGCCGGCGACCCTTTTCGCCCACGCGACAACTGCAAAAAGTATCCGGTTGCCCGTTGGACGTGTCAATGTGTTTCTGTGCAACGACCTAACGCGCTGGCTTGCGTGGCTCCATTCTCGCTGTGACTTCCGGCCAGGAACCTGATACTTATTTCCCATGATGCGCAGGACGGCCTTTTTCTTTGTGCTGCTGCTCGCGACCGGATGCTCGCCGGCGCGCGCAAAGATGGCGGTGTATGCGGTGGACGGGTTCACGCGTGTGCGTCCCGATGATGCGGTGCGCGTCGCGTCTTCCGTCCATATTTCTGCCGCGCGCAACGAGTACGAGCCGTTTCAAGTCGTCGTGCACGCGGGCAAGCGCGCGCTCTCCGGTGTCAACGCGACCACCACCGACCTGCGTTCGAACAGCGGCGGCGTGATCAGTGCGTCCAACCTCACGCTCTATCGCGAACACTATGTGCACATCACGATTCCGAGCGAGAATTCGCTCGAGGGGCGGGGCTGGTACCCGGACGCCCTGATTCCGCTGGCACCGCCGACCGCCGCTTTGAAGATGAAGGTGAAGCCGCGCTTCGCCGCCGCGCCGTTCCGGGTGAATGCACACGAGAATCAGCCGGTCTGGGTGGACGTCTTCGTGCCCAAAGGCACCGTCCCCGGCGACTACACGGGCATCATCACGGTGAGTGCCGACCACGAGGAAGCGCTTCAGATCGCGGTCCAGCTCACGGTGTGGAACTTCACGCTGCCCGACACGCCGTCAATGCGCTCCAATTTTGGAAAGCTGGGCACCGACATTGCGAAAGCGCACGGTGTCGAGATGAACTCGGAGCCGTTTCAGACGCCGGAGTGGAACTACGCGGCCGAGCTGGCTGCGCATCGCATCTCGCCCATCATCACGAACACCGACTACCCGCGCGTGCACGACGACGGCACCATCGATTACGCGCGCACGCACGCCGTGCTCAAGAAGTGGATCGACACCTTCCACGTGACCGGCTTCCCCCTGCGCCTTCTGGGTGACGATCCCACCGGGCGTGATCGCGCGCGCAATGTCACGCATCTGCGCGCGATGTACGCGTACTTGAAAGCCAACGGGTGGGAGAATATGGCGTACGTGTACGTGCTGGACGAACCGGAAAGCGCCGCCGATTACGAGGAGGTGCGCAAACGCGCCCGGCTCATCCACGAGGCGCAGCCCGGCATCAAAGTATTGTGCACCGAGCAACCCGTTCCGGAAAACAAGGATTGGGGCACGTTGGTCGGGAGCGTGGACATCTGGGTGATCTCATTCTTGTGGTGGGATGAGGCGGCGGTTGCCGAACGGTTGCGCGCCGG
>Ga0157380_10001963_pt1 | contig 13692 bp, 11 predicted proteins | sample S35metaG_FD_119757 | JGI IMG/M metagenome (GOLD analysis project Ga0157380, IMG submission 119757) | Switchgrass rhizosphere microbial communities from Kellogg Biological Station, Michigan, USA - S3-5 metaG | ecosystem: Host-associated > Plants > Roots > Rhizosphere > Soil | place: USA...
ATGGGAACGCAGCACGAGCTGAAAGGCGGCATCGAATACGAGAAGGCTGAAAACCATACGGACTTCATCAGCTCCGGCGGGGTGATCTACTCGCTGATTCCGATCGGCGCGCTCACTTACGTCTCGGCCATCGTCGGATACAACCAGCACTCGGCGAGCGAGCTGACCCGGCCGGCGGCGTTCGTTCAGGACCGCGCCAGCCGCGAAAAATTTCGCCCGGGCACGGCCTGCCCGCGGCTCCAGGATGACGTGGCGGTGGACCAGTTCGGGACCGATGAACTTGCCGATCGCATCCACCAGCAGCTGTACACCGGCGCCGCTCTGGGCTGACAACCACACCCGGCGCACCCGTTCGCTCACTCCAGTGCCGGGGCCGTTGCCGACACCATGGTCGTCGCCCGCGCCCATGTAAGAGCCGTCGCGCAGCCCGTTGTGCGACCCATTGAGCGGACCGCCGTTGCCTGGGCCATTGTGCGGATTGGGATCGACATCCACGTGCGGCACTTCGCCGAGCAGATCGACCTTGTTGAATACTTCGATCTGCGGCAGGTCGCCCGCACCGACCTCTTCGAGCACCTGGTTCACCTGGGCGATGCGCTCGCTGCGATGAGGATCGGCTGCGTCGATGACATGCAGGAGGACCATGGCTTCCCGGGCTTCCTGCAGCGTCGAGCGGAACGCCGCTACCAGTTCATGGGGCAGGTCACGCACGAAGCCGACCGTGTCGGCGAGCAATGCGTAGCGTGCGTCGGGCAGATCGAGCCGTCTCACCGTCGGATCCAGCGTCGCGAACAGTTTGTCGGCAGCGTACGCATCGGCTCCCGTCAGCACGTTGAACAGCGTGGACTTGCCTGCATTGGTATAGCCGACGAGGGCGATGGTGGGAACTTCAGCCCGCTTGCGTTCGCGCCGCGTGGTCTCACGCTGCGTCACCACTTTGTCTAGACGCGTACGCAATGTTCGAATGCGATTAGCGAGCAACCGTCGATCGGTTTCGAGCTGCGTTTCACCTGGGCCTCGCAGGCCGATGCCGCCCTTCTGGCGTTCCAAGTGAGTCCAGCCTCGCACCAGTCGCGTCGACATGTGACGCAATTGCGCGAGCTCGACCTGCAACTGACCTTCGAAGCTGCGGGCGCGCTGCGCGAAGATATCGAGGATCAGGCCGGTACGATCCAGCACGCGACATTGCAGCAGCGCCTCGAGATTGCGTTCCTGGCTGGGTGATAGCGTGTGATCGAACAGCACCACTTCGGCCTGCAGCGCTTTCACCTGCTGATGAATTTCTTCGGCCTTGCCGCTGCCCACGAACAATCGCGGGTCGGGACTGCGTCGGGTGCCACTGATGAGCGCGAGCACTTCGGCACCGGCCGATCGCGCTAGCGCTTCGAACTCGCTGAGTTCGTCTTCTTCCGGCGCCCGCCCGATACCTACGCGCACCAGCAGTGCGCGTTCTCCGCTACGAGGACGCTCAAACAACCGTCGACTCCCAACGGCCAGCGAGGATATCGCCGGCAGCTGCGGCTGCGTTCATTCGACCGTGCCGGTGATCTCGCCACCCTCTTCGTCGGTCGTCGGCAGGCGAATGCTGCGCGCCGGGACCACGGTGGAGATCGCGTGCTTGTAAACCATCTGGCTCACACTGTTCTTCAACAGCACGACGAACTGATCGAACGAGTCGATCTGGCCTTGTAATTTGATGCCGTTCACCAGGTAAATGGAGACCGGGACGCGCTCCTTGCGTAATGTGTTCAGGAATGGATCCTGTAATGATTGCCCTCTGGCCATCATCGATCTCCTTGTTATGCTTGCCAATTCTTGGTTATGTGTGTGCTACCGTCAGCGCCGCCTCTCTGCAGCCGCCGGCCAGTCGAAACGTCACTTTCCTGTGTACGACGTAGCCCGGTGCACGTTGCAGCGCCGCAGCTTATCACAGCGAATTTGGGATCCATGGTGAGCTTTCGTCTAATACTGAGCCAGATAAGCACGGTGCGTCGAGTCGTTCTCAAAATGAGGCATGCGCGGCAACGAGTTGCTCCATTTGGGCGCTGGCCGCCGATTCAAGAGGATCGAAGATCCTGACATCGGTCTCTGCCCGCAACCAGACCAGTTGCCGCCGCGCAAGGTGCCGCGTCGCATAGATAGCATTCATCATTGCTGTGTCCAGATCGACGGCGCCTGCCAGATGTTCCCACAATTGTCGGTAACCTACCGAGCGCAGCGCCGGCAAATCAGCGTGCAAGTCGCCGCGGTGAAAGAGCCGTTCGACCTCGCCGAGCAGGCCTCGTTCCATCATTCGACGAAATCGCCGGTCGATGGACTCATATAATCGTTCGCGCACTGCGGGCATCCACGCCGTCGTCACGAAATTGACATCGGCAACCGCAGGTTTCATCGCCGCATGCAGGTCGCTCAGCGAACTGCCGGTGATCCGGAAGACCTCGAGCGCTCGCTGAATACGCTGAGCGTCGTTCGGTTGGATTCGTGCCGCCGCCTGCGGATCTATGCGTCCCAGTTGCGCATGCAGCTCCGGCCAGCCCTGCGCGGCAGCCTCGGCATTGATCGCGGCGCGGATCGCCGGATCTGCTACCGGCATCTCGGCGAGTCCCCGGCGTAGCGCCCGGAAATACAGCATGGTTCCACCGACCAGCAGCGGCAATTTTCCTTTTTCGTGAATTTCCGCGATCAACCGCTGCGCATCGCGAACAAACTGCCCTGCCGAGTACGCCTGTGACGGATCGAGAATATCGACCAGGTGATGCGGATAACGGCGCAGCTCAGCGACATCCGGCTTGCCGGTGCCTATGTCCAGTCCGCGATACACCATGGCCGAGTCGACGCTGACGATTTCCACCGGCCAGCGGTCGGCGAGCCGCATCGCCAGGTCCGTTTTGCCGGCGCCCGTCGGTCCCATGACCAGCAATACGGGAGGGCCCGACTTCGAAGTATTCACGCGCGACCACTGCGTGTCTTGAATGTGCGTGCTGGTTTCATCGGCCGCGCAGAAACATCCGATCGAGTTCCGCCATGCTGACGTGGCTCCAGGTTGGCCTGCCGTGCACGCATTGATCGCTGCGGACCGTCCGTTCCATCTCGCGCAACAGCGCATTCATCTCGGCCAGCGTGAGATTGCGATTCGCTCGCACTGCGCCATGACAGGACATGGTTCCCAGCACTTCGCTCATCGCCTCTTCCACGCCGCTGCTGACACCGTGCTCCACCAGGTCCGCGCCCAACTGGCGAATCAACTCTTCGATGTCAGCGACGGGCAGGAGGGCGGGAATCGCGCGGACGCAAATGCTGGCCGGACCATTGCGTTCCACTTCGAGTCCGGCACGCAGCAGCAGTACGCTCTGCTCCTCGAGCACATCGGCTTCGGCCGCGGATACTCTGATCGACAGCGGCAGCAGCAGCGGCTGACTGGCGACGACGCCATCGGCGAACGCACTTTTCATTCGCTCATATGTCGTGCGCTCGTGCGCGGCGTGCATGTCGACGAGAATCAACCCGTCGGCGGCCTGGGCCAGAATGTAGACGCCATGCAACTGTGCGAGAGCGAAACCCAACGGGGGCGCAGCAATCTCCGCCGACTGCTGCGCCGGCTCTGGCATTGCCGGGCGCGTAACGTATTGCGGTGGAGCGGCTTCGCCGACGCGCAAGCCGAGCGATGATTGAGACGACAGCGACGGAGCGAACTGGGACGGGCCGCGAGCCGGCCACATCGGCACGACCGGAGTTGCGGCGGGGGCCAACCTGCCGACATCGGTGGGAGCAGCCATCGGTGTGGTTCCGTCCGCCGTCGCGGCGCCGGCATGAGTCGATCGCAACACACGCTCGATACTGCGGAACAGGAAATCGTGCACGTGGCGGCTGTCGCGGAAGCGCACTTCCATCTTTGTCGGATGCGCGTTCACGTCGACCTGGGTGGGATCGATTTCCATGAACAACACGTAGGCGGGATGACGGCCGCCGAAAAGCACGTCGCGATAGCCCATCCGCAGAGCGCTGCCGACGAGACGGTCGCGCAGCATGCGGCCATTCAAGTAGAAATACTGGAGATCGGGCTGCGCACGCGCATAGGTCGGCTGGCAAATCCAGCCGGTGAGCTTGAACCCCGTCGCTTCGTGCTCGATGTACAGCGCATTCGCCATGAACTCGTCGCCGACGATCTGGGCGACGCGGCGCTCGCGCTGAAGATGCGTATCTGCCGCAGGGAATTCCGCGGTCACCTTGCTGCCGGTCTTCAGTGTGAATCCCGTGGCAAATCGCGCCAGCGACAGTCGCTCGACCATCCGGGCGATGTGTTGCGACTCCGTGCGCTCTGCCTTAAGGAATTTACGGCGCGCGGGAACATTGAAGAACAGGTCGCGCACTTCGATGGTCGTCCCCACTGGATGGGCCGCAGGTTCCAGGTCGCTCAGGCGACCGTTGTCCGCAGAGATTGCATAGGCATTGCTACTGCCAGCAGCACGCGAGCACAAACGCACGCGTGCGACCGATGCAATGCTGGGTAACGCTTCGCCTCGGAAACCGAGAGTCGCGACACGTTCGAGGTCATCGATGCTGGTGATCTTGCTGGTGGCATGGCGCGACAAGGCCAGCGCCAGTTCGTCACTGACGATGCCGCTGCCGTCGTCACGCACGCGGCAAAGCCTCGCACCGCCGTCTTCGATTTCGATGTCGATGCGCCGCGCGCCGGCGTCTACGCTGTTCTCGACCAACTCCTTGATGACGGATGCCGGCCGCTCGATCACTTCGCCGGCGGCGATCTGGTGGACCAATTGTTCGGGAAGCACTCGGATCGGCATGGCGCGGCGGTAGTGGAAAAGATCGCTTGGAAGGATCGCCGCAGGATATCAGAGGTACGCGGAACGCTTGGAGCGCTCCGCGGCCAGTCAGCGCGAACCGCCCGCCGGGACGGCTGGCTCGCTTTGGGCGACGACTGTCGATCCGTTCTTGCGCGTTCGCAACTCGGCGAACAGCGATCCGGGTGGAGGGTTCACCGTGAAATAACTGCGCACGCCCGCTTGGATCGCTTCCGCCAGTTTCAACTGGTAGGCGGTAGCGGTCAGCTTCAGTTCTTCGCCCGGATTCGAGATGAAGGCCGTCTCGACCAGCATCGAGGGAATGTCGGGCGATTTCAGCACCAGGAAGCCCGCGTTCTGCACGGCCGGGCGGCGGACCACACCGATCCGATCCAACTCCTGGAGCACGCGCGCCGCCGCGTCGACGCTCGCAGTCATGCTGGCCCCTTGCGACAGGTCCAGCAGGACCGAGGCGAGCACGCTGTCCTTATCTTCCAACGACACACCGCCGATCAGGTCGGATGAATTTTCACGATGAGCCAGCCAGCGCGCCGACTCGTCCGACGCGCCTCGAACGCTGAGCGTGTACACGGACGAACCGGTTACCGAACGATCGACCACGGCGTCCGCGTGGATCGAAATGAACATATCGGCCTGCTGCTTGCGTGCGCGGGCAATGCGATCACGATGCACGACGAAGTAGTCGCCATCACGCGTAAGAATGGCCCGCATCCCCGGTTCGCGATCGATGCGTTCTTTGAGCCGCCGCGCAATCGCCAGGGTGACATCCTTCTCGTAGGTGCCGCGTTTGCCGATGGAGCCGGGATCATTGCCGCCATGACCCGCGTCGACCGCGACGACGATATCGCGACCAGTGGACACCGGCACCGACTTGACGGCCACCGGCACTGACGGTGTTAACGCCGCACCTGGCTTGCCGAGGTCGACCACCAGCCGATGGCCGTAGTCCCCGGCCGGACCGACGGCAAAACTGTCGGCGGTAGCGGCCGACGATAGATCGACGATGACCTGCAGAGCACCGCTTCTCGGCCGCCCGACACGCATCTGCTTCACGTACCCCTGCCCGTCGGGCAGCCGCCGTTCGGACTTCGCGAGCTTCGCATTCGGAATTTCGATGACGACGCGATCGGGATTGCGCACCGTGTTGACGGTGTAGCTCGTCGGCGGTCCAGACAGATCGAACACCACGCGGGTGCCATCAGGCCCGGCCCAAAGCCGCACATCCTCTATGGAAACAGATTTAGCAGGAGCGGCAAACGCGGCAACTGAGAACCAACCGGTGCCGAGCGCGAGCACAAGCGCAACGAGCGAGGGGGGCCAACTGGATCTGCGACGCTGCATGATGGTGCAGTAATCTAGCACCGCCAAGGCCAATATCAAGCGATATTAGCAAGATACGACACCAACTTACGGCTTTGCCACAGCCACGAAGGCACGTTTCAGGGCTCGTCCAACCGAACTGTGCGCGGAAACCCTCAGCCGCCGCCCCACTCCCGCATAGTCGATGGACACTTCCAGGTCTGCCGCTGGTACGAAGTCTCCACCCTTTTCGGGCCATTCGATCAGCAGGAGGGCGTTGCCAGCGAGCAGGTCGCGTACGCCGAGGCCTTCGACTTCCGCTGGGTCGACAAGGCGGTACAAGTCCAAGTGATACACCGACCGACCGGACAATTCGTAGGGTTCGATCAGGGTGTAAGTGGGGCTGCGCACCGGACCGCGATGACCCAACGCGTTCAACATTCCACCCACGAGAGTGGTCTTCCCGGCGCCGAGTTCACCGCGCAGGGAGATCACCGCGGGTGAGTCGGGAACACCGTCCAGATTCGTCGCGACAGCGGCGGCGAGCGCCGCTCCCATCGCGCGCATCTGGTCCGCATCGCTCGCTAAGAGAATCGCTGAGTCGGATTCACGCATGTGGGCAGGTATGCAAACAGATCCGTGGCAACCAGCCCTCGCTCACCGCGACGCGCCGCCATGTCGCCGGCCATGGCATGAACCAGCACACCTGCCCTCGCGGCTCCAGCGAGGTCGGCAGTCTGGGCGGCGATCCCTGCGATGACGCCGGTCAGCACATCTCCCATGCCCGGCGATGCCATCCCTGGATTGCCCTGGTCGCAGATGCACGGCAGATCATCACGACACACCACCAGCGTCCCCGCTCCCTTGAGCACGACCACGCCGCCATAGCGCGCCGCAATCGCTCTCGCTGCCGCCAGTCGATCCGCCTGGATCTCCGCGGACGACACGCCGAGCAATCGTCCTGCCTCGCCGGGATGCGGCGTCAGGATCCATTGATCGCTGACTTGCGCGGTGCGAGCGATCAGGTTCAATGCATCGGCGTCGACCACGGCGGGTTTACCGTACGTGATCGCCGTTTCGACCAGCGCCTTGGCCCACGGATCGGTACCGAGACCAGGACCGACCGCGAGCACGTCCGCGCGTTCGAGCAGTGGATCGAGTTCCTCAGCGCTCTCGATGCCGCGACAAATCAGTTCGGGCCGGCCTGCATTGATGGACGCTACATTTTCCGGTCGTGTCGCCACGGTCACCAAGCCGGCGCCGACTCGCAACGCGGCCTCTCCAGCGAGCCGCACTGCGCCCGCCATGCCGGGACCGCCGCCAATCACGAGTACGTGACCCTGCTGGCCCTTGTGTGTCGTGCGGCGTCGTGGCGGCAGTAGTCGCGCCAGCGCATCCTCATCGATGCGCATTGCCGCCGCATCGACATGTGCCGCTTCCGGCTCCAGGTCCAGGCCATCGAACATGATGACGCCGCTGCAGTCCGGTCCATTGCCGACATAGAAACCGAGCTTCAGCCCCACGAAGGCAATGGTGCGATCGGCGTGGATGGCGGCCCCCATGATATGCCCGGTATCCGCGTTCAATCCCGATGCGATATCGAGCGCCAGCACCGGCGCCGCGGATTCGTTGATCACGCCGATACAATGAGCCATGCGCTCATCCACATCGCGCGACAGGCCAGTGCCGAAGATGGCGTCGATGATGATTTCCGCGCCGTCGACACAATCGTCGCGCCACTCGATGACCTCGCCGCCGGCCGCAATGAACTCGGTAGCTGCACGAAGCGCGTCGCCGCTGAGATCCGACACATGGGTCAACGCGACGGCTGTGACCGGCAAGCGCTGTTCCCGCGCCAGGCGCGCAACGACGTAACCATCGCCTCCATTGTTGCCCGATCCGCAGACCACGAGGATGCGCTGATACGCCGGCCAGCAACTGCGCATGGCGCCCAGCGCTGCTTCTCCGGCCCGGCACATCAATTCATACGCAGGGATGTGGAGCGCCTCGATGGCTCGTCGGTCGATGGCGCGCACTTGGGCGGCGGTGTGCACTGCAAGCGGCAGATTGCTCATGCCTCAGTATAATCACGAGTCGCCGCATCGTGGCGATTGCCCTTGTGTATCTAGGTACCATGGCCCTGAGCCGCATTCACGACGAATCTGCACCCGCATGTCAGACGAATCTTCAGCGCACTCGCTCGCTGCCGCGATCCGTCGCTGGGGCGCCGACCTGGGCTTCCAGCAGATCGGCTTCACCGGCGTGGACGCCGTGGACGACGAGCGCCGGCTCGCCCGCTGGCTCGAACTGCAGCGGCATGGGTCGATGGAATACATGTCACGTCACGGCCTGCGCCGGGCGCGTCCCAAGGAACTGGTGCCGGGCACGATTCGCGTCATCTCCGCTCGCATGGATTATCTGCCTCCCGCAGCGCGCGATGCAGACGAAGTACTCGCTGATCCCTCGTTAGGCTATGTGTCGCGCTATGCGTTGGGCCGCGACTATCACAAGGTTTTGCGCAGGCGCCTGGCGAATCTCGCCGAACGGATCAACGCGCATTGCGCCGGCTCCGAGCAAGGAGCCGGCTCCGTTCATAGAGTCTTCGTCGACAGCGGTCCGGTGCTGGAAAAAGCGTTCGCACGCAACGCCGGGTTGGGCTGGATAGGCAAGCACACCAACGTCATCAACCGGAACGCGGGCTCGTGGTTCTTTCTCGGTGAGATTCTCACAGATCTGCCTCTGCCCGTGGATGAACCCGCGACTGCGCACTGTGGAACCTGCAGTGCATGCATCGATGTCTGTCCGACTCAAGCCATCGTCGCTCCGTACGAACTCGATGCGCGACGGTGCATTTCGTACCTGACAATCGAGCTGCGCGATTCCATTCCCGTGGAATTTCGTCGCGCCATGGGTAATCGCATTTACGGATGCGACGACTGCCAGCTGGTCTGTCCCTGGAACAAATTCTCGCGCCTGAGTGTCGAGCGCGACTTCGCCGTGCGCCATGGACTCGACACGCCGAGTCTCATCGACCTGTTCGCGTGGACCGAACAGCAATTCTCGGATCGCACGGAAGGCAGTGCGATTCGCCGCATCGGCCATGTCGCGTGGTTGAGAAATATCGCCGTTGCGCTCGGCAATGCACCGGCATCCGAGAACGTCATCGCAGCGTTGCTGTCACGCTGTGATCACTCATCGCCCATCGTTCGCGAGCACGTGGAGTGGGCGCTCGCCCAACACGGACGAGCGTTCCCCAGTCGCGTCAAGAACGCGGCTTTGCCGTAACGTTGTCGATCAAGCGGGCACGACCGGTGCGGACTGCGGTCAGGATGACGACCTGCTCGCTCGTCGTCGGCGGGCCGAGCGTCGCCGCGTCGTGAATTGAAAAATAGTCAGGCGTGAAGCCGGCCGACTTCAGCGCGTCGAACCCGATCTGTTCGACCGCGGTGAAATTGCGCTCGCCGCCCTCGACGGCGCGCCGCGCTCTATCGAGTTCCTGATAGATCCGTGGCGCCAGCGCACGCTGTTCCTTGGTCAGATAACGATTGCGTGAACTCATCGCCAGTCCGTCGCTCTCACGGATGGTTGGAACGCCGACGATGTCGATCGGCATGCACAGATCGGTCACGGCGCGGCGGATGATCATCAGCTGCTGGAAATCCTTCTCGCCGAAGAACGCGAGGTCGGGCTGCACCAGGTTGAGCAGCTTGGTCACGATGGTTGCGACGCCGGTGAAGTGCCCAGGACGAAATGCACCGCACAGGATGGAGTCCAGATCCGGTACCTGCACGACGGCCGTTGCACCCTGCCCGCGTGGATACATGTCGACGACTTCGGTCACGAACAGCAAATCTACTTGCAACGACTCCAGCAGCGCGCGGTCTTCGACCGGTGTCCGCGGATACGCAGCGAAATCCTCGTTCGGTCCGAACTGCAACGGATTGACGAAGATGCTCGCGACCACACGGTCCGCCTGCTTGCGGGCCTGAGTCGCCAGGTTGCCGTGGCCTGCATGCAGGTTGCCCATGGTTGGAACGAAGGCAACGCGCTCGCCGCGGCGGCGCCATTCGTTGACTCTACGGCTCAGCTCGTCGGGATGAACGACTGATTCCATGATGGGATGACTATTGGAGTGGCGAGGCCGCACGGCGCTCAGAAGCAATGTTCTGCCGCGGGATAGGTACGGGCTTTGACGGCCTGTCCGTAAGCTTTGACTGCTTCCAGGGCGCTGCCGTGCCCCTCCATGAAATTCTTGGAGAACTTCGGTTTGCGGCCGGCAGTAATGTCCAGTACGTCGTACAGCACCAGGATCTGCCCGTCCGTATCGGGACCGGCGCCGATGCCGATGACCGGCACGTGCAATTCCTTGGTGATGTGGGCGCCGAGTTGCGACGGAATGCATTCGAGCAGCACGATGTCGGCGCCGGCAGCTTCGAGCGCCTTGGCGTCACGCATCATCTGTTCGGCAGCTGCGTCTTCGCGGCCTTGCACGCGGAAGCCGCCAACTTTGTGTACCGACTGCGGCTTGAGACCGAGATGCGCACACACGGCGATATCGTGGTTCGCAAGGAACTCGACGATGTCCACCTGCCCCGCGCCGCCTTCGAGCTTGACCATTTTCGCGCCGCCCTCCTGCATCAGGCGTACGGCGTTTTCGAGCGCCTGCTCTTTCGAGGCATAGGTCATGAACGGCATGTCGGCCAGCAGGAACGGGCGATACAGTCCCTTGGCGACGGCACGGCAGTGATAAATGATGTCCGACAGCGTCACCGGGACGGTGGTGTCATGGCCCTGGATCACCATGCCGAGCGAATCGCCGACCAGCACCAGGTCCATGCCGGCATCGTCTACGAGAGTGGCGAAGCTCGCGTCATAGGCAGTGATACAGGCGATCTTTTCGCCTTCCGCTTTCATGCGGACCAGCGTACCTACGTTCACGGGCGGCCGCGGTGCGTAGCGCTCCTGCAAGTGCTTGTACATCGGTCATCCCCCGGCACGGTCGGCACGTCGCCCTGTGGGCGCAATCTTTATAGACCAGCTCGCGGTTCGTGCTTTGCGCCGCAAGATGGAGCGCCAAGGATGAACGAGGGTGGGCTAAACAGCAACCCAACCATTAGGTTAGCGCAGGAAATTGTAAAATGACGGGATCCGGCCTTCAGTCCGCCATGCTCTTGAGCGGATTGTAGTAGTGGCGCCCGCGCCGGATGCGGCGCAGCTGGTCGAAGAGCTGCTCATAGTCACGGTCGTTGCCGACGAAGTCGGCCTGCGCCGCGTTCACGATCAGCAGCGGCGCCGAATCGTATGCATGGAAGAACCGCGCATAGGCCTCCTGCAGGTTCTCCAGGTAGGAACGTTCGATCTGCTGCTCGTAGCGAATGCCGCGTCGGGCAATCCGCTCCAGCAGCACGTCGACCGGCGCCTGCAGGTAGATCACCAGGTCCGGCACGGGCACATCGATCGCGAGCCGCGCATAGATCTGTTCGTACAGCGCGAATTCTTCTTCGTCCAGGATCAGGCGTGCGAACAGCCGATCCTTCTCCAGCAGATAGTCCGCGACGCGCACGGTATCGAACAGGTCGTGCTGGCGAATGTCTTCCAGCTGGCGCGTGCGCTGAAACAGGAAATGCAACTGCGTCTGCAATGCGGCCGAACGCGGGTTCTTATAGAACCGTTCGAGGAACGGATTGTCGTCGGCCTGTTCGAGAATGAGTTCGCTGCCGAAGCTGCGGGCCAGGCGCTTGGCCAGGCTGGTCTTGCCGACACCGATCGGTCCTTCGATCACGATGAAACGATGCGCAGCGGCGACGTTGAATGGTTCAGGCATGCGGAATCGTCACGATGAGAGCGGCGTGATGCCGACCGAACCGGCGCGCAACGCCAGTTCGGATACGCGTCCATGCCCCGGAATCGATAGGTCCGGCGCGATGTCGAGCAGAGGATACAACACGAAGTTGCGAGTCGGCACGCCAGGATGCGGCACCTTCAGCGCGGACTCGTCGAAAGTCTGCGAACCGAAGACCAGCAGATCCAGGTCGATGCGGCGTGCACCCCAACGTTGATCCGGCGATTGCTTCCCCATCGCCAGTTCGATGCCCTGCAAACGGGCCAGGAAAGCGTGGGCATCGAGCAGCGTCAGCATGCCGGCAGCGGCATTGACGAAGTCGGGCTGTTCCTGCGGACCGAGCGGTTTCGATACATACAACCGCGAGCGTACGCACAGCCGGCAATCGGCGAGCTTGGCGAGCGCCTCGAAAGCCATGGCGATCTGACGGCGCGGTTCGTCGAGATTGCTTCCGAGAGCGACATACGCAGGCGTCCATGTAGGACTAGGCAGCGTTGTCGCACTGGGTCCTGTCGTGGATCCTCTCATACTGGATCCTGTCATTCAGTCAAGCCCGCGGAGCGCGTTTACGGCGTCGACGGCGTCCGGTACCTGCAGCGCCACGCACCGGCTGTTGGCCGCCTTGCTGTGTTGGTTCGGAGGACTGCGCGACGTGCTGTTGGCGTTCTTCCGCCGGTATGTTCTGGATCTGCGTCCACCAGTCGGCCAGTTCCTGTGGCACCTCTCCGGCCGCCGCACGCAACAGCAATAGATCGTAAGCAGCGCGGAATCGCGGATGATCCAGCAGGCGCAACGCACGTTTGCCATCGCTGCGTTCGAAGCGAGGCTGCAGCGCGATGAGGTCACGCATGGGCAAGGTGAAGCGCTTGGGAACTGCGATGCGCTTCTGCTGGCGGAACGTTACCTGGTCGCAGGTATCGAGCAGGTCTGGAATGATCGATTCCTCGGCGTGCGGAACCCGATCGTACGCGCGGCGCAATGCCGGCCAGAGCAGCACCGCAAACAGAAATGTCGGTGTGACGGATTTGTCGGCCCGCACACGTTCGTCGGTGCCTTGCAATCCAAGACGCAGCACTTTTGCCGCCGTACTGTCGGGCCCCTCTGCGAGTGCCGCCGACACATCGGGCAACAGGTGTTCGATCAACCCGAAGTGTTGCAGCAGGTCGAACGCCGCCACGGCGCAACCGCTCAGGAACAGCTTGTTGACCTCGTCGAACAGTCGCGCCGGCGGCACGCTGTCCAGCATATGCGCGAGTTTCGGAATGGGCGCAGCCGTGTCGGGATGGATGCTGAATCCCAACTTCGCGGCAAAGCGCACCGCACGCAACATGCGAACCGGATCTTCGCGATAGCGCGTTTCCGGATCTCCGATCAGCCGCATTACCTTGTCACGGGCATCGGCATAGCCGCCGACGTAATCCCAGACCGAGAAATCCTCGATGTTGTAGTAGAGCGCGTTCGCGGTGAAATCGCGGCGCCAGACGTCTTCCTCGATGGTGCCGTAGAGATTGTCGCGCAGGATCCGGCCGCGATCGTCCAGCACGCGATGGCCGGCTTCATCGACACTGTTGTCCTCGTCGATGGCTGTATGCGCCGCACGGAATGTCGCGACTTCGACGATCTCGTAACCGAAGCGCACGTGCGCCAAGTGAAACCGCCGGCCGATCAGGCGACAATTGCGAAACAGCTGCTTGACCTGGTCCGGATGCGCATTGGTCGCCACGTCGA
>Ga0157380_10001965_pt1 | contig 13683 bp, 11 predicted proteins | sample S35metaG_FD_119757 | JGI IMG/M metagenome (GOLD analysis project Ga0157380, IMG submission 119757) | Switchgrass rhizosphere microbial communities from Kellogg Biological Station, Michigan, USA - S3-5 metaG | ecosystem: Host-associated > Plants > Roots > Rhizosphere > Soil | place: USA...
CCGTGGCGATGGTGGTGGCCGAGTGGTGGCTCAAGGCACTCCGGAAGCCGTGATCCGCGAGCGCAAGCATTCCCACACGGCGCGGGTTTTGAGCAACTTCCTGGCTACGAGGTCTACCGAAGTACCAACGCTGGTACGGGAACTGAAAATTTCCTGAGTCTAAATGGTGCAGTGCATGTTCCTGGCGGGCGTGAAAAAGAGTCGCTGATGGATACAACTAGAAAACCTACTTACAGCGCTGCAGCATGTCCTGGCGGCCCGTCAAGGTGCTGACTTTCGCCGTTTTCGCTACAGACCTGTCGTCTCCGCTGGTCAAATTTTACAACTTGCCGTCACGCGCCGTGGCAACAGCGCAACATGTATACACAGGTCGCACCCCCGCCACGCGACTTTGAGACAAGACGGCGCAACGAACGCATGTTTTGCTGCGTTTTGGCCCGGAACCCGGCCGTGCTGATTTAGCAACGAGCCTTTCAATGGCAAAGATGCGGTTGTATGCTCGGCACCACGCTTGGGCTGGAAGCAATTCCTGGACTTCGGCCCCAAGAAGGGAGCGCCACAATCGACGGTAATTCGGTTGGCTTCATTCATTCAAATTTAAAACCTCTCGCAGGAGGAATTTTCTAATGTCGACGAGCAATTCTGTTCAGCGCGCAGTGCGCCTGGCGTTGATGACCAGTGCCGCTGCTACCGCTGTCATTTCGCTGCCGGCCTGGTCGGCGGATGACGACACTATTTCGGAAGTGATAGTCACCGGCTCGCGTATCGCGCAGCCGAACCTCACTACCACCAGCCCTGTAACCTCACTCACTGCAGCAGATATTCAGACCCAGGGCGTGACTCGCGTGGAAGACCTGCTCACGCAGCTTCCGCAAGCGTTCACCACCCAGAACGCGACCGTGTCGAACGGTTCGACGGGTACCGCGACAGTCGATCTGCGCGGCCTCGGTTCGTCGCGCACTCTCGTTCTCATCGACGGTCGCCGCATGCCATACGGCGGTGTGACCGGCGACTCGGCGGCTCCCAACCTGAACTTGATTCCGACTCCCTTGGTGGAGCGGGTCGAAGTCCTTACCGGCGGTTCCTCCGCCGTGTACGGTTCGGACGCGGTGTCCGGCGTTGTCAACTTCATCATGAAGAAGAACTTCGAAGGCATTCAGATCGACGGCCAATACGGCGTCTATCAGCACGAGAACGATTTCGGCGGTCCAGGCTCTCCCAAGCTGCGCGATGTGATCGCAACTCGTGCCGCCACCAATGCGAGCCAATACAAGTTACCGGGTAAATCGGGTACCGATGGCGACAGCCGCCAAGGCTCGATCATCATGGGTGTCAACTCCGAAGACGGCCGCGCGAACCTCACTGCGTATATCGTCTATGCGACAAGCGACGCCGTGCTGCAGGCGAATCGCGATTTCTCGGCATGTACGCTCGGTGCAGCTCCGACGACTCAGTTCACCTGCGGTGGTTCCGGCACCAGCGCGACCGGCCAGTTTCAGGCGGACAGTGGCACCTTCACGGTGGCCGGCAACACGTTCCGCAACTACTCGACGACGAACGATGCGTACAATTTCGGTCCTCTCAACTACTTCATCCGTCCGGACGAGCGCTACAGCCTCGGTGCGAACGGCCACTACGAGCTGAGCGAACACGCCGATGTCTACACGCAGCTGATGTTCTCCGACGACAAGACCGTTGCACAGATCGCACCAGGCGGCCTGTTCATCGGCGACACCTCGACCCTCAATTGCGACAACCCGCTGATGACTCCGACGCAGCTGGGTCAGATCGGCTGTACGCCTGCCATGATTGGCACGGCCGCCACGGTGCCTGTCTACATCGGCCGTCGTAACGTCGAAGGCGGCGGGCGCCAGCAAAGCTTCCACAACAACAGCTTCCGCGGCGTGCTGGGTGTCAAGGGCGAGATAGTGAAAGGTTGGGAGTACGACGCGAGCATGCAGTTCTCGCGTACCACGGTCGAGCAGCTCACGCTGAACTACTTCGACAAGGGTCGCATCGCGCTCGCCCTCGATGCCGTGACAGATCCGGCGACCGGACAGACGGTCTGCCGTTCCGTGCTCAACGGCACCGATCCCAGCTGCGTGCCGTACAACATCTTCTCGACCGGCGGCGTCACGCCGGAGGCGTTGGCCTATGTACAGGCTCCCGGCATCCAGCAGGGTACCATCGACCAGAGCGTGTTCGTCGGCGCAGTTACCGGCGACCTCGGCACCATCGGAATGCAATTGCCTACAGCCACTGAGCCGTTCCAGGTCGCGCTCGGTGTCGAGCAACGCCGCGACGAATTGGAAAACAGTGTCGACGCCCTACAACAGAACGACCAACTGTCAGGAGCGGGCGGCGCCACCATCGGCATCCGGGGCGCCACGCACGTGAACGACTACTTCGCCGAATTGGTCGCGCCGTTGGTCCAGGACAAGCCATTTGCGCAGCAGCTCGGCCTCGACCTCGCGTATCGCTATTCCGACTACGGTGCGATCACGACAGACACATACAAGCTCTCCGCCGAGTGGGCGCCGGTTCAGGATGTTCGCTTCCGTGGCAGTTACCAGCGTGCAGTGCGCGCACCGAACATCGTCGAGCTGTTCACGGGGCTTGGCTTGAACCTGTTCGATCTGGACGGCGGCGATCCATGCGGTCTCGCCGCGCCGAATCCTGCCGCAACGCGTGCCGAGTGTCTCGCCACCGGCGTGCCGGCATCGGTCTACGACAATGCTACGGATACGGGCCGCGGCCGCTTGGACAACTCGGCGGGACAATATAGCCGCCAGCAGGGCGGCGTGCGCACCCTGAAGCCCGAGACGTCGGATACCTACTCTTATGGCATCGTGTTCACGCCTAGCTTCGTGTCTGGTCTGAGCCTGACCATCGACTACTTCGACATCAAGATCGATGACACGATTTCGCAGTACGGCGCGGAGAATACGCTGAACGCCTGCTACACGAACAACGACGCTGCGGCCTGCTCACGCATCCATCGAACACCTTCCGGAAGCCTCTATCTCGGCGATGGCAACGTGCAAGACCTCAACACCAACATCGGGTCGTTGCAGACGAAGGGTGTGGATCTGAGCGTTGCTTACACAGGCTTGGACATCGGCGCCGCGGGCAGCTTGAGCTTCAACTTCGGCGGTACGTTCGTCGACACGCTGAAGGTCGAGCCGGGTCCGAACATCGATACCTACGACTGCAAGGGCAAGTTCGGCGGCCGCTGCGCGGTTCCAAACGGTATTCCCACGCCTGAGTGGCGTCATACGGCTCGCATCGGCTGGTCGACACCGTTCAACGTCGACCTGTCGCTGTCGTGGCGCTACATCGGCAAGACCGAGCAGCTCGACGCACCGGCCGGCCGCCTAGATTCGAAGTTCGACGCCGAGAACTACTTCGACATCTATGGCAGCTGGTCGATGTTGGATAACACTACGGTCCGCCTGGGCATCAACAACGTCCTGGACAACGATCCTCAACTCAACAGCAACGTGGGTACTACCGGCAACGGCAATACCTATCCGCAGGTCTATGACTCGCTGGGCCGCTTCATTTTCGCGGGCTTGACCGTGAAGCTCTGATCGGCAATCGAGACCGTTAGTCGTTGCAACGGCGGCTCCGCAGGGGGCCGCCGTTTTCTTTTGTGCACCGGCAACGCAATATCGGCGACTGTCGATAGCAGCACAGTCCCGACGGAGGGTCCGAATGAATCAGTCTCGCGGCAATTCGCTCGATCCGGGGTTTCTCGCCCGCCTGCCGCTAGCGCCCGATGGCTATCCGCAGAAGATCGACCTGATCCGCGAATTGATCCTGTGCCTGGAACTCAACGCGGCCGCCTATCGTGCGGCCAGTTTTCTCGACGACCGCATCCTTGCCTCAGGGACCCGAGGTGCATGGTTCCCCATCGCGCGACTCGTCGATGCATCGCTGCAGGTTGCGCATGCCGTACCGGTGCATTTCATTTTTCACACTGGTCATGTCGGGTCGACACTGGTGAGCCGGCTACTCGACGAAACGGGCCGCGTACTGTCGCTGCGTGAACCGCTGCCGTTGCGAACGCTCGCCGAGGCGTTGGAGGACCTGCATCGGCCCTGGTCCCTGACCAGTGAACAGCGCTTCGATGAGCTGCTCGACCTGTTCATGCGCTTGTGGAGCCGCAGCTACGACCCCAACGGCAGTGTCGTCGTCAAGGCAACGAGCAGCGCCGGGACCCTTGCTCCGGCCATCCTGCGCAGGTATCCCGCTTCGCGCGCCATCTATCTCAATGTGTCCGCGGAGACGTATCTCGCAACGTTGCTGGCTGGAACCAATTCGGCTCAAGACCTGCGTGGGCATGGTCCCTCCCGCATGCGGCGTCTGCATGCAAGCAGCGGCATCGATCAACCATTGCACGCGATGTCGCCGGGAGAGCTCACAGCCATGAGCTGGCTGGTGGAAAGCCTGTCGCAACGCAAGGCCGTGCAGGAGTTTTCGGGGCAGGCCCTCGCCGTTGATTTCGATCGGCTGCTCGCCAACCTGGGAAGCTCGATGAGCGCAATCCTCGAACACTTCGAACTGCCTTCCGATGCCGCTATGCTCGGTAGACTCGTCAACAGCGCCGCACTGCGCAGCTATTCGAAGGCGCCCGAGGTCCCGTTCACCCCCGGACATCGGCAACAGCTGCTGGCCGATTCACGCCATCGCCACGCACACGAGATCCGCAAAGGCCTCGAATGGCTGGGGACAGTGGGGAAGAATTATCCGGAGATCGCAGCGCTGCTTTGAGAAGGGAGGGTAGGAACGGCTTTGCCTAGGCGAAGCCGTTCCTAATCCGCGCGCCTTCACGTCTGCGACCACATGCGCAGCAGGTTCTGGCGGACCACATCCAGGCGGGCGCGGCTTTCCCAGCGCATGGCGTTGCCTTCGAGGGCGGCGATTTCGTTGAGTTCGTAGATCTGTTGCCGTCGATGAGTGTCGCCCACCAGGCTTTCGATGAAGGTGATGGAGACCAGCCGTTGGCCGGAGCGCACCGGGATGACCTCATGCAGCATCGTCGAGGGATAGACGATGGCTTCGCCGGGTGCGCCCTTGAAGGCGATGAGCTGATTCCCCAGCACGATGGAGAGTTCGCCGCCTTCATAGGTCGAGGGATCGCTGATGAATACCGTGCAGGATAGATCCGAACGCAGGCGGACCGCGCCGATCTGCAGGACCGCAGCATCGGCGTGAGCGCCATATTTGTTGCCCGAGTCGTACTTGCTCAGCAGCGGTGGAGCAATGCGCCTCGGCAAAGCGAAGTCTGCGAATTCCCGCGAGCGGGCGAATGCGCCGCTCACGATCTGCACGGACTCGGCGTACAGCGGATCGGTCGCGTCGGCCTGCTGATTGTCCTTGGTGACGTTGGCGGGATTGCTCACCCTGCCGGCGACGAATTTCAGGTCGCGGCTGAGTGCGGTGAGCCGCGCTACTTCGGCAGGCGACAACAGATTGCGGATTTTCAGGAACAAGGTATCGATCTCCCAAAAGGCAGCCGGCAAAAGCCACGCCTTTGCCGGCGGGAACATAGCCGCATCCGAAAAAGCGCCTCGGCGACCCTTTCCAATTTACTGGATGGCCAATGAGTCAGACCAATGAATCAGACCAATGAATCAGATGGACCACTCGGGCTTTCTGCCAGCGTGCGAGTCGATCGCTTCGAACAGCGACACTACCAGCGCCTTCTCTTCCGCCGAGAGCTCCGGCCGCCAGATGTCGAACAGCAGGATGACGCGAGTCTGGCCCGTTTCGTTCCAGGCTTCGTGCTCGATGGTATCGTCGAACAGCCACACTTTACCCTCGCTCCATTGACGCACGTCGTTGCCGACGCGGAACGTACACCGGCCGGGCACGATCAGCGGCAGATGGCAGATCAACCGCGTGTTCACCATGCCGTTGTGCGGCGGGATATGCGCTCCCGGGCGCAGTAGAGAAAACAGGATCGAGGGCGATCGGTTGGGCACCACGGAGAATGGCACATTCTCCAGCACACGCAGCGTGGCGGGAAAGCGTGCGACATTGGCTTCGACCGGTTCGCCGTTCTTCCATAGATAGAACGCACTCCAGTCCGGATTGTCGAGCATGCCCGCCTGGGTCTTGACGGCTCGATTGGCATCGCCGGTGACATAGGGCGTGAAAGCGCCCGGCTCGTTCAGGACCTGGAGCAACTCTTCGCGTATCGCAGCAGTCGCCTGCTCGAGCGCAGGAATCCACGGGAACGCTGCGTGGTCATCGTAGAATTGGAGCTGTGGCAGGCCCGGAAAATAGTAGTACTTCGGCTCCTGCAGATAGATTTTCTTCTTGCCCAGCACGATATCGAGCGACTGGGAGAAGCGGGAACTCGAGTGCTGCGGATCGAACCCACGCTGGCGCATTCTATCGAGCAGGTAGTTGCTGTAGTCCGCCGCAAGCTGTTCGCACGCCCGGCGGACCCGATCCAATTCGGGAGCAAGATCGGCCGGCGGTTGGCCGGCCGATGCAGCAGTTCGCAACGCCGCGAGATAGAATGAGCTGGCGGAACGGGACTCGTTGCGAGCAGACAGCGCATCGCCTCTCAAGATGAGGGCACGCACATTCCTCGGATCCGCCTTGAGCAGCCGATCAGTCGCGGACAGCACACTTTCGTGATCACCAGTCGCCCGGCAGGCAATCGCCATTCCCATCAGCGTCGCCGCATCGCTGCGGCCCGCGGCGATGGCTCGTCCGAAGTTTTCCCGCGCACTGCGAGCATCTCCGGAGCGCAGTGCGTCGGTTGCTGCTTTCAGGGTCGTTTCCATATCCGTCATGTGCCTATTATGGCTGACGCCGCGCACAGATGAGCCAGGACCTCGCACAGTTGCAGCTGCTCGTCCGGCAGGCCATCGGCAGCCGCGACTTTGCCCGGGCCGAGGCGCTGCTGCTGGAAGTCACGGCGGCGACAGGCGCCATTGCCGACTGGTTGAACCTGGCTGCCATTCGCCGCCAGCGGGGCGACCTTGACGGCGCATTTCTGGCGATACGCGAAGTGCTCCGTAAGCAGCCGCGTAATTTCCCGGCGCTGCTGATGAATGCAACCCTGCTGGAGAAACAAGGCCAGCTGCGTGCCGCGATCCATGCCTATGGCGCCGCTCTGGCCAACCTGCCGCCAGAGCATTTGCTGGACGCACCGACGCGCGAGGCGATCGAGCATGGGCGGACGATTCAAGCGCGATTCGCCGAGGATCTCGATCGCCACATTCGCGACTCTGTCGCGACTGAGGAAAGTCAGTGTACGGCGCCCGAACGACGCCGCGTCGACGCTTTCATCCGCACGACCTTGCGTACGCGCAAGCGATACCAGCAGGAGCCTACCGACTACTACTATCCGGGCCTGCCGGCCATCGAATTCTACGATCGCAGCGAGCTGCCCTGGATCGCCGAATTCGAAGCGGCGAGCGCAGCGATCGGCGGTGAACTGGAATCGATCCTGCGAGAGGACCAGGGAGAGCTGAGTCCCTACATCCACTACGACGATCACCTGCCGCTCGATCAATGGCGCGAGCTGAATCATTCGCCGCGCTGGAGCGCTTATCATTTCTACGAAGGCGCCGAGCCCGTGGAGCATCGCTGCTTGCGAGCGCCCCAGACGATTGCCGCAATTCAGCGGCTGCCCCAGGCGCACGTGCCACTGCGTTCGCCGTCGGCCCTGTTTTCAGTCCTGCAACCGCGGACCAGGATTCCGCCGCATCATGGCGTTGCCAACTTTCGACTGGTGGTCCATCTGCCGCTGATTCTTCCCGGAGCGTGCGGCTTCCGCGTGGGCGGCGAAACACGCGAATGGCGCTACGGCACGGCTTGGGCGTTCGACGACACCATCGAGCACGAAGCGTGGAACGACAGCGACGCCGCCAGGGTCATATTGATCTGCGATGTCTGGAGTCCGCGATTGTCGCCGGAGGAGCAACGCACCATCGCCGCCGTGATCGCAGCGACCGATGGGTTCAACGGCACGGAACCGTCTGGAGCGACTTGAACAGGGGAGAAGGATGAGTCGAACGGGTGCCTGGAGTGTCTTGCTGACAGCCGTGATTGTCGTCATGGTTTGTCCTCGCTCATCGGCGCAGGATGCTGTCTCAGCGGGCTTACGTGCGTGTGCCAAAGAAACGGACGACGCCGTGCGCCTGAAGTGCTACGACGGCGAAATGCGGCGTATCCTGTCTGCGCCGGCCGGGTCGATGGCGGATCGAGCCCAATCCGGATCGACTCAATCCGGCCCGGTTCAACCCGGAGCCACCCAGTCCGGAACGAGCAGAGCACCGGAGGCGACGCCTGAGATGACGCCTGAACAGGCGTTCGGATATCGAGGTGCCATCGCACGCGAGCAGGTCGATCGCCGCGAGGAACAGCGAAGCACGTTGGACAAGCTGGAAGCTGTCGTGGCCAAGGTCGACCGGAAGCCATTGGGGGAATTCGTGGTGGCGCTGGCGAATGGCCAGGTCTGGACGCAGAAGTCGCCGGATCCGCACTTCAAGGTGAAGGCGGGAGACGCGGTGACTATTCGTCGCGCATCGCTGGGATCGTTCATGATGATCCTGCCGGGCGGACGGTCGACGCAAGTGGCTCGCGTGAAATAACGGCAGCCTGGCAGGGCGGCTGCGGAAGAGGCGGAGGATGTCCAACCGCGTTCTGAGGAAGTTGCTCCTGACCACGACCGTCGTGGCTGTGGCCGCATCGTTGCCTGCTTCCGTGTCTTGCGCCGAGGCCTCGAGACTTTCTGCAAAAGAGATGGCACCGGTCGCCTCGCTGGCCGATCCTGCCGAACAGCTACTGTTCGCTGCGCCGACACGGCGTGACAGCATCGGCCGCATCGTGGCACCTGTCATCATCAATGGCGAAGGGCCGTTCCGCTTCGTGGTCGACACTGGCGCCACGCATTCGGTGATGTCGTCGGCGTTGGCGCAACGCCTGAATCTAAGCACGGTGCCGCAGGGCGATGTCGTGTTGAGCGGCGTCACCGGTCGTGCAAGCGTCGCCACGGTCGAGGTCGATCGGCTGCAGGCGGGCGACTTGTTGCTTCACCATCGGCGTATGCCGGTAATGGACGCCCTGCTGCAGGGAGCCGATGGAGTGCTCGGCATGCAAGGCCTCGAAGACATGCGCATCGTCGTCGACTTCCGCCGCGATCGCATTCAGATCCTCGAATCGCGCGGCAGCTATGTCCGCTCCGGCTATGTTACGGTGCCGGTGGAAGTGGCGTTCAATCAACTGCTGCTCGCCGATGCCTATATTGGCGGCATTCGCGTCAAAGCCATCATCGATACGGGCGCCGAACGCACATTGGGCAACCTAGCGCTGCGCGATGCGCTAGGCGTGGCGAGCGGTTTTTTTTATTCGCCGCAGCTGACAGGCGTACAAGGCGTCACGCCCCAGGTTCAGAGCGGCGACATGGCGCTGGCGCCGCGCATTCAAATCGGTACGCTCCAGTTGAACCAGGTCGGCGTGACCTTCGGCGATATGCATGTGTTCGACGTATGGGGATTCCGCGAGCAGCCGGCCCTGTTGGTGGGAATGGACGTGCTCGGCGTGCTGGACAGCCTGGTCATCGATTATGGCCGCAAGCAAATCCAGTTTCGGCCGCGCACTAACGCCACGCGTCCGGGAAGCCGATTGATGGCTCGCTGAGGATCAGCTGCCGAATGCCGGGTGCGAAACTATCGCGCCGGCGCGGATGTGCAGTTTCGCAGCCGTCCCCGCTTTCAGTTCGATCACCCCCACCACGGCTCCCTTGGAGTCGATGATCTTGGTCGACTGCGGCGTGGTGTTTTCCACCACGTTCACGATACGGCCGTCGGCCGCTACGAAGAGCATGTCGAGCGACAGCACGGTGTTCTTCATCCACATGGAAATGGGCTGCGCCTTCGGATAGACGAACAGCATGCCGGCGTCGTCCGCCATTTCCTTGACGTACATCAGGCCCAGCTGGCGATGGGTATCGTCCTCGGCAACCCAGATAGTGAAAGGATGCACGCGCGCGTCCGGCGTCGCGATGGTAAGCGTCGACTTCGGAAACAGGCCGTCCAGCCGATGCGCATCGGCGGCCGCATCGTCGGCTGCCGCCACGGTCCAGGGATGGACGAGGAACAGGCTCAGGATCAGGCTCAGGAGCAGGTTGGACTGGCGCAGGGGGTATTCCTCGAATAAGACCAGTGTGCAATGTCAGAGTCTGGCAGTCGCCGTCTGCGGGTCCATGCCGTTGTCTTCGGTATCGAAATCGACACGGCCGGCAAAGTCGAAACGGGAGACAAGGATAACGCCTTCTCCCCGGACCGCACGCGCCGGCTCCGTGCAAAACCCGCGAGCGACCACGCTATAGGAACGGCTGCGGCGTGGAATCCCCGTGATGGGCACCTGCGTGACCTTGTCCAACATGCACTTGTCGTCGCCGCGCGTGCTGTAGAACTGTCCGGTGCCCTCGCGAATGACCGTCAGGTTGACTCCCAGCGACCGGGCCGATTGGCCTTCGCGCAGTCCGGCAATACCGAATACCAGCACCAGGCGCTCCGGGTCCTGACTCTTGCCCGGCCCCGTGACAGCGGTGGACATTCCCGCGAACCGCATGCGGATGCCTCCATCCGTCGGCCTGATGGCCCCTGAACAATCGGTCTCGTTGCCCCAAGCGATCTCGGTCTTGAGCGCTCCCGACAGGCGGGCCCGCAGGAATCCCTTGCCGGCAGGCAGGCACTCCGGGGTTGTCGTCGGGGCCACGATTGTTCCCGATCCGGAAGCAGTCGGCACTTCGGCCCCGATGGCGCACGTTATTATGCTCAACGATGAGCACAGCAATGCGCCGTGCAACAGCACCGACAGCGTGCTGAGGCGCGACGGGCTGAAACGCGAGAGAAGGTGGCGGGCTCCAGGGATAGACACAGGGATGCGGTTTTCCGTTGCAATGATGTCGATGACGCGTTCGTCATGCGGGGTTCGGGTTGCGATGGCCCGGAACGACCGTGGCAGGACGATCGGGAAATGATCGTTCGCCACAGGCAACCGCGGGCCTGACCGATGCGTTGCTCACAATGCCGAAGGAGCGATCCCTGGGCAAGTGTCGTCCGGAACCGGCACTGCGTCTTCGGCTACCATGTCTACCGCGTATGGCAACTGCTCATATCGGTCGACGGGGCGATCGATGGAGCCCGTGACGTCCTGAACAGCTTTGCGGAATGTGAGAACAACCGACATGCAAGAAGAAAGAGCCACGAAAGCTCGGATCCCAGGACGTCCCCGCAAGGAGAATGCAGACCAGAAACAGGAGCTCTCGCGGCGCTACGTCAGCCGCCTCACCCGGAATACCCTCGCAGTCATCATGGCCGGCGGCCGTGGCACGCGATTGCAGCATCTCACCGATTCGCGGTGCAAGCCGGCGACGCCGTTCGGCGGCAAGTTCCGCATCATCGATTTCGTGCTGTCCAACTGCGTCAATTCCGGCATCCGCCGCATCTCGGTGCTGACGCAGTACAAGGCGCATTCGCTGATCCAGCACATCCAGCGCGGCTGGGGCTACTTGCGCGGCGAGTTCAACGAGTTCGTCGAGATCATTCCGGCGCAGCAGCAGATCGACGAAATGTGGTATCGCGGCACCGCCGATTCCCTGTACCAGAACCTGCAGATCATCAAGCTGCATCACCCGCGGCACGTGCTGGTGCTCGCCGGCGATCACATCTACAAGATGGACTACGGTCCGATGCTCGCCGAGCACGTCGAGAAGAAGGCCGACATCACTGTCGGCGTCGTCGAAGTACCGCGCGAACAGGCGACCGGCTTCGGCGTGATGAGCGTGGACGAGAACTACCGCATCACCAAGTTCTCCGAGAAGCCCAAGGACCCCGAAGGCATACCGGGCAACGAAAACTATGCGCTCGGCTCCATGGGCATCTATGTATTCAAGGCCAGCCTGCTGTACCGCTTGCTCGAAGAGCAGGCCAAGCGGCCGGACACCCAGCACGATTTCGGCCGCGACATCATTCCCCAGGCGCTGAGCAAGCTGAAGGTGCTCGCGTACCCGTTCAAGGACACGCACACGCGCGTGCAGCAGTATTGGCGCGATGTGGGAACGGTGGATGCGTTCTACGAAGCCAACATGGAGCTGACCTTCGTCCATCCCGAGCTGAATATTTACGACGAGCAGTGGCCGATCTGGACCTACCAGCGCCAGTATCCGCCCGCGAAGTTCGTGCTCGATGAAGTCGGGCGGCGCGGCATCGCGGTGAACTCCGTGGTGTCGGGCGGCTGCATCATTTCCGGCGCCGAAGTGAATCAGTCAATGATGTTTTCCAACGTGCGCGTCGACGAACGCAGCTATGTCGAACGGTCGCTGCTGTTTCCCGATTCGAAAATCGGCGCCGGCTGCGTCATCAAGCGGGCCATCATCGATACCGGGGGAGTGGTGCCGCCGGGGACGCAGATCGGAGTCAACCCTGCCGACGATGCACGCCGCTTCTACATGAGCGAAAACGGTGTCGCACTCGTAACGCGGGATATGCTGGCGAAGTTGCCGGGGCACGACTAAGCTGCCGGCCGCGTCCCGTCTGCATTTGCGACCTGCATTTGCAGTGGTGCGCGGTCCATCCGCCTTCAGGCCAACGTTCACGGAAGTGCGCGCTTTGAATAAACGAGTCTACTTGTTCGCGTTCGCCGTGCTGTTCGCGCTGGCGGGATGCAGTGCGTTTCGTCCCAAGATCGAGCCGCTGCGACTCATGGTAGTGATGGCCGGAATGACGTCGACGGACATGTTCAGCCAGTCCTTCCTGGTACGGCTGCACGTGGAGAATCCCAACGACCGTGAAATCGCCGTCAAGGGCATCGACTACCAGCTGTTCCTGCAGGGGGACAGCTTCGCGGAAGGATTGACCAACCGGCCCTTCAAGCTGGCGGCGAAGGGCGAGACTGAATTCGACATGACCGTCCGCACCAACTTCATGAGCAGCATCGGCCGCCTGGTGTCGCGGCTGAACGGCGCCCGAAAAGTCGACTACAGCATCGAAGGCACCGTGCTCACCGACATCAAAAAGATTCCGTTCCGTGAGACGGGGACCGTCGAGCTGGTCATACCGCAGCGCTGAAGCGCAGACTAGTCCACCGCTATACCGAGTTCGCGAAGATAGACAGCCACTTCGCGTAGCTGAGCTGCGTAGTGGCGCCAGCGTCCGGATGAACTGCGATACACGGGTTGCCGCACTTGCCACACGCTCGCAGTCTTAACCGGGTTGCCGACTCGCTCGAACGGCACAGTGGCCTCTTCGGCACGCAAACCGCAGAAAGAAAATAGGTTGCCACGCGCAGTATCCGGATCGTTTACGAAAGCGTCGTAGTCGAATTCGAGAATGTCTTCCCCGTACAGCGTGCGCCAATGAGCCATCAATCTTCGCTGCTGTGCGTAGTAGTGCGCCGTATCCATCAGGTCGAGCGCATAGCTCATGCTGTGATCGAGGTGCAGGAAGAACACCGAGAGGCAGTTGTCCAGCGGCTGGCGCGTGGTGTGCACGATCTTCGCGGCAGGAAAGAGCTGCTTGATGAGTCCGATGTAGAGAAAATTGTCGGGACGCTTGTCGGTGACGAGAGCTGCGCCCGGAAACAGCCGCGCCATGGTATCCAGGTATTGATCCGCGAGTCCTTTGAGTCGCTGCCCCGTGGCGACGTGCATCG
>Ga0157380_10001967_pt1 | contig 13680 bp, 12 predicted proteins | sample S35metaG_FD_119757 | JGI IMG/M metagenome (GOLD analysis project Ga0157380, IMG submission 119757) | Switchgrass rhizosphere microbial communities from Kellogg Biological Station, Michigan, USA - S3-5 metaG | ecosystem: Host-associated > Plants > Roots > Rhizosphere > Soil | place: USA...
CTTCCGCAACGGATTCCAGGTGGAGGTGATGCCCGAGGGCGCCGATCCGATGGACGTCCGATACAACACCATCACGTGGGTCCATCGATCGACGCGAGGGTGGAGCTACGGCAATTCGATTTCCGACCCGCGCACGGGTGAAATCATCAAGGGACACGTCACGCTCGGGTCCGACCGCATGTGGCAGGACTACCTGATTCTCGATGGCCTGCTCTCGCCCTACACGAGCGGAACGGAAAAGCCGTCGCAAATCACCGACGTCGTGCTCGCTCGGTTGCGGCAGCTGTCGGCGCACGAGGTCGGTCACACCCTCGGTCTTGGTCACAACTACTACAACAGCTCGAAAGGCCGCATCTCGGTGTTGGATTATCCGCATGCGCTCATCACGCTGAAGTCAGACGGGACGATGGATTTGTCGCAGGCCTACGCGGTCGGCATCGGCGACTGGGACAAGGTCTCCATTCAGTTCGGCTACTCGCACTTCGCGCCGGGAACCGATGAGGCCGGCGCCCTGCGCAGGATTCTCGACGGGGCGTGGGCGCAGGACCTGCGCTACATGACCAATCAGGATCTCGACGGCAACGGCAACGTCGATCAATGGAACAACGGTACAGACGTGGCCGCGGAAATCAACCGCATGATGACCGTCCGCCGCGCGGGCCTCGAACGATTCGGAGAGACAGCGATCAAAACGAACCGTCCGATGGCGGCGATCGAGGATGTCTTCGTGCCTCTGTATCTGCATCACCGGTACGCCGTCGACTCGGCGGTGACAGTGCTTGGCGGCCAGGACTACATCTATGCGATGCGCGGCGATGGGCGAACGCCCACGAGATGGATGCCCGCCGATCAGCAGAAGAAGGCGCTCGACGCGCTGATGGGCACGCTGAAGCTGAACGAGCTGACGCTGTCATCGAGCCTGCTTGGCAAGATTCCGCCGCGGCCGCCCGGCTTGCCGCGCACCCGCGAGCTCTTTCCACGCACGACCGGCAGCATCTTCGATCCGATCAGCCCTGCAGTGGTTGCCACCGACATGGTCGTGTCCGGGTTGCTCACCAACGACCGCGCCGCGCGCATGGTCGCGCAGCACGCGGTCAGTCCCTCGCTCCCCGGCCTCGAGGATGTTGTCGGCCGAGTGGTGACGACCGTCTTCGACCAGAAGGCGGCCACGACGTATGAGGCCGAAATCAAGCGTGCGATGGAGCGTGTCGTGATCTCGCAGATCATGGCGCTGGCGCAAACCGCACCGATGACGCAGGTTCGTGCCATCGCGTCACAGACGTTGCGTCAACTGCAGCGGCGCAGCGGTGCACCGGCGGCGACCGTGACAGTCGGCGAGCAAGCGCATCGCCAGCTCATCGCTGACGACATCAAACGCTTCTTCGAACAGGGCATGGACCTCTGGCGTCCGGCCGCTGTGCCCGACGCACCTCCAGGCGCGCCAATCGGCGACACCGGTCTGGACTATCTGTTTGGACTGGATCGCTGTTTCGTGAGGCGCTAATGACTCGAGTCGTAACCGCGGCGGTCTTCGGTGCGTGGCTGCTCGGCGTTCAGGCGGCACAGAACGTCGTCGTTCCTGCGTCCCAGATCGCGCTCGACGAGTGGCGCGCCAGCATTCAGTCGCCTGGCGCCTCGCTCGGCATTGTCACCAGAGACGGCAAAGTGACGGCGCTGGTTTCAGGCGTTGCGGACCGCACGTCTGGCCGAAAGCTCACCACATCTGATCTTTTGATGGCCGGATCGACCGGCAAGACGTTCTTTGCCGCGGTCGCGCTGCAGCTTATCGAAGCCGGAAAGCTGGATTTGAACGCGCCAATCTCGAAGTATCTCGGCACCAAGCCATGGTTCTCGCGGCTGCCAAACGCGAAAGACATCACGGTGCGGATGTTGATGACGCACACGAGCGGCCTCGTGCGGTACGAGATGAATCCAAAGTTCACGGCCGACCTGCGCGCACAGCCGGACAAGGCCTGGACGCCTGAGGAAGAACTCTCATACCTCTTCGATGCTGCCCCGCCGTTCGCAGCCGGTCAGGGTTGGGACTATTCCGACACCAACTACATCGTCCTCGGCATGATCGTGGAAGGCATCACGGGGACGAAGCTCTACGATGAAGTCGATCGCCGGTTCTTGAAACCGTTGCAGCTTGCCGGCGTGAAACCAACGACGAGCCGGCGAATCGCCGGCCTCGCACCCGGCTACGCCGGTCCGCGCGATCCGCTCGGATTGCCGGACGAAGTCACGACGAACGGTGTGTTCGTGATCAATCCGCAGTTCGAATGGACGGGCGGAGGCTACGCAACGAGCGCCGGCGACCTCGCGCGATGGGGCGACGCGCTCTACACCGCGAAGGCGATTTCACCGAAGATGCGTGACCTGATGATTGCTGAAGCGCTGCCGGCGCGACTGGGTCCAGAAACGAAGTACGGCCTCGCTGTCATCGTCCGTCCCACAACTCCCGCCGGTCCGGCGTGGGGCCACAGTGGGTTCTTTCCGGGATACCAGACCGAACTGATTCACTTTCCTGACAAAGGACTGACGCTAGCGATTCAGATCAACACGTCCGCGCCACGCCCCGCCGGCACGCGCGCGCCGCTAAGGTTTCTGTACGACGTCGCAACCAATATTCGATAGTCAATATTCAATATCAATACTCAATATCAATACTCAATTCATTCCCGCCACTCGCCGCCTCAACGTCTTGATGTGATCCCAGATTTCCTTGCGCTCGTGGTCCTTCTCGTCTTCCGTCCATGCATTCAAACGAATGTAATCCTCGAGATCGGCGAGCGCGGCAGGGTAGTCGTCGAGGTGATACGCCAGCAGGCCGCGATCGCGCAGCTCGGACAACAGCGTAGAGTCCAGCGCGAGGATCAGGTCCGTCACCGCATGCGCCTGTGGAAATGAGCGGATCTCCACATAGTTGCGTTTGAGGTTGTTCAACATGCGCGCGAGCATGTGACGGCGCGTGCACGGCCGAAGCAGGTCCGGCGAATACGGTGCCTCATCGCCCTGCGACCGTGCGAGAAGCGCGCGGCAGTCGAGTTCGCCCAGCTCGCGACCGTTGTCGAAGGGGTCGAGAATCAGCGCCCGATCTTCGCCGTCGTCTTCCGGGCCGCGCATCAGGAAGTGGCCGGGAAAACCGACGCCCTGCACGTCCACTTCCGCGCGCTTGGCGACTTCCATGTAGACGAGGGCGAGCGTGATCGGGATTCCGAGGCCGCGTGCCAGCACCACGTTCAACAGGCTGTTCCGGAAATCGTCGTAGTGCATCCGATTTCCCGTGAATCCCGCTTTTTCGTACAGCTCGTGACTGATCGCCGCAAGCACGTCGCGGACGGGCGCGTTCCCCATGCGCTTGGTCGTGCGGGCAACTTGATCGCCAAGACGCAGTAACCGCTCGAGCGAGGGCACCGGATCGAGATCCGGGTACTCGAGCTTTGCGACGACAAGCGCCGCGCGCGGAATGTCGAGCGGATCGTCTGCGACGATCTCTCGAAACTCCGCGGTGATGGACGCGTAGCGCCCAGCCATCTGTGGCTGACACTATCTCACGCAGATCAAGAGCGCCGGCCGCCTATTGTCTTGTACCGAGGATCTTCTGCACGAACTCCGGCGTGATCTCGTCGAGGGAGCCGACGACGATGTCGGCCTGGTTGAGGACGTGCGCAGTGGAGCTCGTTGTGATGCCGATCGCGCGCAGGCCGGCGGCCTTAGCGGACGTGATGCCCCAGTGCGAGTCTTCTATCGCGATGGAATTACGGGGCTCGACGCCGAGCCTCTGAACCGCCGCGCTGTACAAGTCAGGCGCCGGCTTGCTGCGTTCAACATCGTCGCAGCCGACGATGGTGCCGAAGGCCGGCGTGAGTGCATTGGCGTTGAGAATGCCGAGGATCTCGCTTCGGAAGGAGCCCGAGGCTATGCCGAGCTTGTAGTACGCGCCCAGCCGCCGGACCGCCGGCACCGCGGTCGGGAACAGCACTTGGCCGGCCGCGACGCGGCGCTCGAAGCGGCGCGAGCGATCGATCAGGATCGCGCTGATCTCCGCCGGTGACACGTCGATGCCGCTGTCATCGAGATAGAGCCGCAACATGTCGCGGTCGTCGTAGCCGAGATAGCGTTCGAAATACGTTGCGCGCTCGAGCGCCCACCCGCGCTCCGCGAACACATCCTGGAATGCGGCCAGGTGCAGGCCCTCGGTGTCGGCCAGGACGCCGTCAAAGTCAAAGACAACCGCGTGGGGAGTGTCAGTTCTCACGGAGACACAGAGTGGGACGGAGGCACGGAGAAAACATGGTTAACCATGAAACTCATGAAAGCCATGAAAGGGGAGGGCTGGTGGCCCGGCTTCGCCGGGCACAGCGAGACGACGGGAAAGGCGACCACTAAGAGCCTCACAACAGAACATGCGTTTCAAGTGTCTCCGTTTCCCTCCGTGTCTCCGTGCGAACAGACAAGGATCACTTACTCTTGTTCGCAGGCAGCTTCTCGCCTGCGGGGATCGCAACCGCAAGGCGATTCTCGCGCGGCGGCACCGGACAGATCCACTCGGGGTTGTACACGCAATACGGGTGATACGCCTGATTGAAATCAAGATCGTACAAGCCCGTTGAGGTGCGACTCAGATTCAGGAAACGGCCGCCGCCGTACGTTTCCGAGCCGTTCGTCAGGTCGCCGAACGGCACGAACAGGCTCTCCATCGTTCGATCGTTGAGATTGGCGAACGCGGTCAGCGTGTAATTGACTCCGCCGACAGCAAATCCCAACTGGCCGACTTTGCGCATCTTCTCTTTCTGGTTGTCGGTCTGCTGCAGCTCGATGATCACGGGCGCTCCGCCCCGCTGTTCGGTCAGCAGCGCGGGCACGCGGAACCCGGGTTTGATATCGAAATAGCGCAGACCAGGGAATGAGGCGCGCTCCGCCTCTGGAATCGGCGAGCGCGGCTCCGTTCGCAGCATTTGATCCTTGTCCGCCCGCGAGAGCAGGACGCTTTGGACGTAGGAGTTCTCGTCCACCGGACCCGGCCCGGAAGTGCACGCGAGCGTCAGCGCGGCGACGACGGCCAGTGCCATCATCCGAGAATTCACGATCGACCTCCGAACGGGTACGCGCGCCTCGAGACCACCGCGTCTGCGATTCGGCGGCTGGCCGCCACGGTATTCATGGGCCTGGATTGCAGCACTGTCCCCAAAACGTCGAGCTGCTTCTGAAGCTCCGGCCCCTCGAACATCGACGCGAGCAACGTGCTCGTCGTTGATCTCGCGCGAGCGATCGCATCGTGACCAATCACGTCAGCGGCGTCGCCATGCAGCGCCGCCAGGGGATGGCCGGAAGACGACGTCTGGCTCGCGCGGAGCACCGCGCTCTCCGCCGCGAACGCATCGATGATCAGATCGCTCAGCGACATCAGCGTTTCCTGTTCCTGATCGAGCCGAGAACCGAGCGTCTCGATCGCAAGGCCGAGTGCGCCGAGCGCTACTCGCTTCATTGCGGTGGCGCAGTGGAGCCCCGAGTCCTTAGACCCGGGGACCGACTCGCTCAACGCCGTCGCCGCCGCCTCCACGAGCGACTCGCCGCGGCCGGCCGCGCGTTTGATCAGCATGCCCGGCACCAGCAGCCGATTGATCTCGTTCGTCCCTTCGAAAATCCGATTGACGCGCGCGTCGCGGTAGCGGCGTTCCGCGGCGTAGTCGGCCACGAATCCATTGCCACCGTGAATCTGCACGTTTTCATCCACGACGAAATCGATCATTTCACTGCCGGCGACTTTCAGCAGCGACGCCTCGATCGCAAATTCCTCGAGCGCGGCCGCCATGACCTGTCCATCGTCTGAGCCGCCGATGCGCTCGTCGATGAGGCCGGTGGTCCTGAACAACATGCTGTCAACGGCATACAGACGCAGCGCCATGTCGGCCAGCTTTTGTCGAATCGCGCCGAATTCCGCGATCGGCCGGCCGAATTGCCGCCGCGTGCCTGCATACTCCGCAGCCTCGGCGATCGCCGCCCGCGCTCCGCCCGTGCAGGTCGCCGTGAGTTTGAACCTGCCGTAATTGAGCACGTTGAACGCGATCTTGTGGCCCCGCCCGGGTTCACCGAGCAGATTTGCGGCCGGAACGCGCGCATTCTGCAGAATCACCGGAGTCGTCGAGGACCCGTGCAGGCCCATCTTGTGCTCTTCCTTGCCGGTGCTCACTCCGTCGAAACCGCGTTCGACGATGAACGCGGAAAACTTCTCGCCGTCGACCTTCGCGAACACGATGAAGAGATCGGCGAAGCCACCGTTGGTGATCCACATTTTCTCGCCGTTCAGCAGCCAGCTGCCATCCGGCTCACGTGTCGCCCGCGCGCGAACGCTCAGTGCATCGGAACCCGATCCAGACTCACTGAGGCAGTAGGCGCCAACGAGCTCACCGCGCGTGATGAACGGCAGATACCTCTTCTTTTGTTCCTCGGTGCCGAAACAGAGGATTGGAATGATCGCCAGGCCATTCTGCGCGCCGAACGTGGCCGCGAAGCTTGCCATGTCGCCAAACGCATCGCCGACGACGATGGCGGCGGCTTTGTCGAGACCAACGCCGCCGTAGGCTTCAGGAGTATCGACACCGATTAAGTCGAGCGCGCCCGCTTTGGTGATGAGATCACGGGCGACGGACCAGTTTTTCTTGTCGAGTTCTGGCAACGCGGGCGCTATTTCGTTGGTGACAAACTCCGCGGCGGTCTGGCCGATCAGCCGATGCTCGTCGCTGAGCCGCTCGGGCGTCAGGACGTCGCCGGCGGCCGTGTCGCGAGTGAGCCAGTCAGCACCAAGGCGCATCGGCGTTACTCGAAATCACCGAGCAGGTCTTCGAGCGCCTCGCCGATTTCCGGCGTCTTGCCCTCGAACAGATGGCGCGCGCCGTCGATCACCACGAGCTCTTTCGGTTCCTTGAGTTTCCCGTAGAACGCCCACATGTCCTGGATCGCGCAGAGCTCGTCCATGTCGCCCTGCACGAAGAACTTGGGTTTGTCGGAGGTCAGCGTGTGTTCCCAGGTGTAGCCATCCCGATTCACTGGCGGCGCGATGCCAATCAGCACGGAGACGCGCGGATCTTGTGCTCCGACCTCGAGCGCCACGTGCGATCCGAACGAGAAACCCGCAGCCCAGAGCGGTGCATTCGGATACCGCGCGGACATGAAAGCGAGCGCGGTCCGGAAATCGTCCATCTCGCCGGCGCCATCGTCGAAGGTGCCCTCGCTGCCGCCAACTCCGCGAAAGTTGAAACGCAGCACCGCACAACCGATTCGCGTCAGGCCCTTTGCGCCCTGGAACACGGCCTTTGTGTGCATGGTGCCGCCGTGCATCGGATGCGGATGCGCGAACACGACAGCGGCTCTCGGTGGATCGGCGCCTTCATCGAGCAGGGCCTCGAGCCGTCCTGCCGTGCCTGTCAGTTCAAGAAGCATGTTGTGAGAATCCCGTAGCCGGCGGGATCTAGCCCGCCGGTTCGCTTCAGCCCGCCGAGCGGGACTTGACGCGTTCCTCTGCGGTCTTGGCCGCCCGCGCGGCGGCGTGCGCCGCGTAGATGAACTGCCCGGTTATTTCCGCGAAACGGTAGGGCTTGGTGATCGACCCGACGTGTCCGGTGTTTGCGAGCACTTGATGCGTCGATCCACGGATCAGCGACAGATAACGCTTCGAATCGCGCACGGGTACGACCCGATCGAGCTTGGATTCACCGGTCACAATCAACGTGGGCGCCGTGATTTTCTTGCAGTCCGACGCCAGGTCGTAGGCGATGAATTCCTTGAGCCACTGCGCCATTCGAGTGGGTTCGGGAGGCGCCTGAAACACGCGCTTGCCGTGCTCCATCATGAACTCCCCGCGAAGGGGCCACGACTCTCGAGCGCGCATCAGTTCTGGCATGAGCCGGAAAAATCCTCGCGCGCCAAAGTAGGGGAGCGCAAGACGCGGCATTCGAATGCACAATTCATCGTCCGGCCGCGGCCGCCACTTCGGCGACGGCGTCGAGACCAGCACAAGGCTCGTGACACGGTCGGGCCGATGCGCCGCATACCGCGCCGCGATGAGTCCTCCGAACGAAACCCCGACGAGCGACACTTGACGCTCGAGCGTGCGGTCGATCAACAAATCGAGCGCGCGCGTCCAGGCCTGAAACACGCCATTCTTTTCGCGTTCCGGCCGAAGCTCCTGCAGGGAAAACGTGATGACGCGATGGCCGGCCTGGAGCGCTTCGATTGTCGGCGTCATCCACTCCCACCGGCCCTGGATGCCTGGAATGACGACGATGGGGAAGCCAATGCCTTTCGCGATCATGAAGTGACCACAGAACTATAATCCACCGAATGCTCAATCCGGCATCGCGCCTGCAGTTTCGCGCCGTTCTGGCTGCCTTTGCGATCGTCGTGGCGATCCCGGCGCACAAGACGAGCTCGGCGCAGTCTCCGTCCGGCAACACGCTGTCGTCGGGCTTCGACGTGAACGCGCTCAACCGGATTGACGTGGTTGTGGCGGAAGACATCGCCGCAAAACAGCTGCCCGGCGCGGTGATCGTCGTGGGCCGCGGAGACTCAGTCGTGTTCCGCAGGGCTTATGGTCAGCGCGCCGTTCAACCGGCGGCCGAGGCGATGACGCTGGACACGATCTTCGACCTGGCCTCACTGACCAAGGTCGTGGCGACGACGCCGTCCGTGATGATGCTGGTCGAGCAGGGCCGGATTCGCCTGACCGATCCGGTCGCCTCATTCATTCCTGAGTTCGCCAAATACGGCAAAGATCGCGTCACGGTCCGGGACCTGATGACGCACATGTCCGGACTTCGTCCAGACGTGGACGTCTCGTTCGACTGGGTCGGCTACGAGGAGGGCATTCGCCTCGCCACCGAAGAGATCCTGACGCAGCCGCCCGGACGCCGATTCGTCTACAGCGACATCAACTACTTTCTGCTCGCTGAAATCGTCGCGCGGGTGAGCAAACAGCCGTTCGCGGAGTTCGTTCAGCAACATCTGTTCAAGCCGCTCGGTATGCGCGACACAATGTTCGTGCCGCAGCCTGCGCTCGTTCCGCGCATCGCGCCGACGCAGTTTTGCACGCAATACGGCTGGCCCTGCGAAGGCCCGGACATGAAGATGCTTCGCGGGGTCGTCCACGATCCGACGGCACGCCGCATGGGCGGCGTCGCCGGTCACGCCGGATTGTTCAGCACCGCCGCCGATCTCACGCTCTATGCACGAATGCTGCTGAACGGTGGCGCCGTTGGTGCCACACGAGTGCTCGCGCCGCTCACGGTGGCGCGCATGACATCGCCGGCTACTCCGGTGACGGAAGCCAACGTTCGCGGGCTCGGTTGGGACCTGGACTCGTCGTATTCAGCGAACCGCGGCGAGCTCCTGCCGGTTGGATCATTCGGGCACACGGGTTTCACCGGGACTTCGATTTGGATTGATCCAGCCACGCGCGTCTTCGTGATCTTTCTTTCGAATCGCGTCCACCCGGATGGTCGTGGCGGCCGCGGACCCACGCAAACGCCTTCGGACGTGACACCGCTTCGCGCGCGCATCGCCACCATCGTCGCCTCGTCCTTGATCGATGTGCCAAGAGACGTCGCCGATCGCGCACGGTTCAACCGGCAGCCGTTCGATTCGCAGACACCGGCCGTGACGGCACCCGCGTTGCCGCCGGTCATGACTGGGATCGACGTGCTTCGAGCCAATGGTTTCAAGCAGCTCGCGGGTCTGCGTGTCGGCCTGGTCACCAATCACACCGGCCGCGCCCGCGACGGCACGGCGACGATCGATTTGATCGCGTCCGCGCCGAACGTGAAACTCGTGGCGCTCTTCAGCCCCGAGCACGGGATTCGGGGCATCGTCGATGCGACGGTGCCGTCATCGAGCGACGAGAAGACAGGACTGCCGATCCACTCGCTCTACGGGGCCACGCGCAGACCGACGACGGAAACGCTCGACGGTATCAACGCGATGGTCATCGATCTGCAGGACATCGGGACGCGCTTCTATACCTACATGACGACCATGGCGTACGTGATGGAAGAGGCGGCGTCACGAAAGATCAAAGTGTTCGTGCTCGATCGTCCGAATCCTATCGGCGGCGTCCAGATCGAGGGGCCGGCGCTCGATGACGCCTCGATGGGATTCACCGGATACCTGCCGGCGATGCCCATTCGACACAGCCTGACGCTCGGCGAACTGGCGCGATTGTTCAACGGCGAGAAGAAGATCGGCGCCGACTTGACCGTGATTCAGATGCGGAACTGGCGCCGCGACGCCTGGTTCGACGAGACCGGCGCGCCGTGGGTCAATCCCTCGCCCAACATGAGGAATCTGCATCAGGCGACGCTGTACCCCGGCATCGGCTCCTTCGAATCCACGAATATCTCCGTGGGCCGGGGGACCGATGCGCCGTTCGAGCAGGTGGGCGCGCCCTGGATCGACGAGGTGCGGCTGTCTGATGCGCTGAATGCGCGTCAGATTCCGGGCGCCAGGTTTTATCCAACGAGGTTCACGCCCACGTCCAGCAAGTTTGCGAACGAAGAATGCCGCGGCGTCTTCATCGTCGTCACCGATCGCAACGCGCTGAGGCCGGTGCGGCTGGGTGTCGAGCTGGCCTCCGCTCTGGTGCGGCTTTTCCCAGGAAAACTGGAAGTCGATCAGGCCGCGCGCCTGTTTGGTTCGAGCGCCGGTCTGGCGCGCCTGAAGGCCGGCGACGATGCGGCGGCGATTGCGGGGTCGTGGTCTGGCGCGGAAGCCAGATGGCGCCTGCTCCGCGCGAAATATCTGATTTACTGACGCGTGAAAGAGAGAAATGACCAATACCGTTGCAACAACTCCGATGTGCCCAGCCTGCGGATATCCCGGCGGGCGCCAGGAGTGCCAGGACATCTTCAACGACGTCGCGCTCCGCGTGCGCGCGCTCGCGTGGACCGACAGCATGCGCACCTGGCGGCTCATGCACGACGTCTATTGCATTCAGCATGAAGAGGAGTACTGCGGACGCTGGCGCGGCCTGGTCATGCATCTTGGTGGCGTCTGCTGGGCGCTCGAGCACGATGGCGACGAGCGCGGCTACCGCGCGTTACAGAAACTCGTCGAGAAGGATCTGTGGAAGGACGATCCGTATCCGCCGCCGCCGGGGATTCCCTCGTTCCGCGGCCAGTTCACCGCCGCGAGTCTTAAGGATTTCGATCAGCCGATTCTGCTCATCAACGGCGTCGATCGCTGGGCGCGGTCGGCGTGGCTGGCGTATGAGGGGCTTCAACCGCTTGCGCGGGAGTGGGTGGCGCTGGCTCTTAAGTAGGCGGGGGAGTTCTCGTCGTTCTCGTCGTTCCCGGTCGTTCCCGGTCGTTCCCGTCGTTCCCGGTCGTTCCCGTCGTTCCCGTCGTTTCATTGCGGTGACAATCGATAGAGCATTACGTACACGATCACCCCTGTCACCGAAACGAACAGCCACACCGGCAGTGTGACCCGCGCAAGCTGTCTGTGGCGCAAGTCGTCGCGCCTCAGGCCGCGCACGAACGTGATCAGTATGACCGGCAGGCTCGCGGCCGCGAGGATCACGTGCGGGATCAAAATTGCGAAATAGACAACCCGAATCATGCCCGTACCCTGGAAGGGCTTCGAGCCGATGTTCGCGTGATAGAGGACGTACGAGATTAGAAACAGAGACGACGTGAGGACGGCGGCGATCATGCAGCCACGATGCTGATTGATGCGTCGCGCTTTGATCAGGAACCAGCCCGTGATGAGCAGAACGCTCGACGTAGCGTTGAGCGCTGCGTTCAGGTGCGGCAGCAGCTCGAGATTCATGGCAGCCGGGCGGCGGCCATCAGAATCCACAGCAACGGCAGGTACGTGATCGACGCGTAGAAGAGCGCGCGGGCATTGCCATCGGTCCGATTCGCCATGAAGCGAAACGCCATCGCCAGCTGAGCAATGCCGAGCACGAGCGCGCCCACGGCGTAGAGTTTTCCAGTCAGAACGAGAAGAAACGGCAGCTCGCTGATCGGCACCAGCGTCGCGGCCCAGAGCACGGCCTGCCGCGACGTCAGCACACCGCGGGGATCGACGACCGGCAGCATCGGCAGGCCCGCGCGCGCGTAGTCTTCGCGGTACATCCACGCGATCGCCAGGAAGTGCGGCAGCTGCCAGAGAAACATCAGGAGAAAGAGCGACCACGCCGGCGCGCCTGCGAGCGATCCTCCGGCGGCAGACCAGCCGATGAGCGGCGGCAGTGCGCCCGGAATCGCGCCGACGACCGTCGCCAGCGACGTCCGTTTCTTCAGCGGCGTGTAGATCATCGCGTACGTGACGAGCGTGATGAGCGCGACCATCGCCGCCGTCGTCGTGGAGCCGAGTCGGAGAATGAGCAGACCGGCCGCCGAAAACCCGAGGGCCAGCGCGCGGCCTTCCGCTGGGCCGATGCGGCCGCCGGCGACGGGCCGGCCCTTCGTGCGATTCATCAGGCGATCGGTCTCGCGCTCGTCCACCTGATTGATCGCGGAGGCGCCGCTGGCCACGAGCGCCGTGCCCAGGCACGTGACCGCGAGAGACGCGATGTCGAAGCTTGCCGGCGCAGCCATGTAGTAGCCGCCCGCCGTGGTCGCCACGACCAAGGCATTGAGACGAAACTTCGTCAGGACGGCAAGATCCGAGAGCCGGCTGGACGATCGCGGAAGCGTGAGATCGTTCACAGTCATTTGATCGTACTGAACGTGAACGACGCGTTCTGCGCCTGGCTTGGCGCCACGGTCACTTTCATCGATTGCGTACCGAGCTTCTCGTGCCATGCCTCGAGCGTGTAGTCGCCGGGCGGAAGTCCCTTCAGCGAAAACGCGCCCGTCTCATCCGTGACCGCGAAGAACGGATGCGCCACCACGCCGACCCACGCGGCCATCCAGCCGTGCACGTCGCACTTGAATCGCACCATCACTTCCGGCACGGTGAAGACCTTGCTCATCTTCGAGGCCTTCTTCATCAGGCTCTGATTGAATTCCTGGTTCGCCATCGGCAGTGCATGCACGTTGTGCATCGTGTCATCGCTGTTGACGATTTCCACCGATTGACCCACGCGCACGCCGAACACGCGCGGCGTGTAGAGGCAGCCTTTCTGATCCATGACCATCGGGCCTGCGGGCGGATCGAAGGTGTAGCCGGGATCCAATCCTTCCTTCACGTAGACAAATGCATTGCGCACGCTGTGATCGCTGCCGACGAGCAGGGCATCGCTCACCGGATTCGGCGCATCGGCGACGACGCACTTTCTGTCGGCGTTCATCGGGACGGGGTCCGCAGGCGGCACCGCGCCGGTGAACTCCACGCGTCCGGACACCGAGCCGGCGGTTGCAGGATCGACCTTCTTTCCAGGAGCGCCGGCAGGCGCGATGGTGGCTGTGTCGGACTCCGGGCTCGAGCAGGCGGCGAAGAGAGATAACGACGAAATCAGAAGAGCGGTTGTGAGTAATCGCATGTGTAGTGCCGGAGAAAACGCGAGCGGCCCGTAGATTATCGCCGACTTGACCGTGCTCTGCCAGGATGCTACTTTCGGCTGTTGCGCGAGGTTCTGATGCTCGCGCAAAGCCATGCCGGTATCGTCTAGCGGCTAGGACACAAGGTTCTCAACCTTGGAACCGGGGTTCGATTCCCCGTACCGGTACCATCCTTCGC
>Ga0157380_10001969_pt1 | contig 13678 bp, 9 predicted proteins | sample S35metaG_FD_119757 | JGI IMG/M metagenome (GOLD analysis project Ga0157380, IMG submission 119757) | Switchgrass rhizosphere microbial communities from Kellogg Biological Station, Michigan, USA - S3-5 metaG | ecosystem: Host-associated > Plants > Roots > Rhizosphere > Soil | place: USA: Michigan...
ATCGAGATCGATAGTGGTGACTAAATCCTGGCCGGGCTGCGGCGGCACCGTTTCGATCTCGTCCTGAATGCGACCGCGACTGTCGACGATCACTTTCCGGTAGCCGTCTTTGCCGCGCAGGTAGTCGTCGTAAGTTTGCTCCAGACCGCTCTGCCCGATGACGTCGCCGGGTTTCAATCCTTTGTCTTTGTAGCTGGACTGCTTCAACTGCTCCGGACTGACCTCGCCGACGTAGCCGAGCACGTGCGCCAGCTGGCCGTTGGTGGGATAGCGACGCTGCGGCTGTTGCTCAACGCGCAATTCCGGAAACTCCAATTCGTGTGCCTCGACCCAGGCGATGTCTCCCTGCGTCACATCCTGTTTCACCAGAATTGATTCAAACGCGGGCTGCGAACCGATCTGCTCGAACCGATCGCGCAGGATGTCGGCGTCAACCCCGAGCGCATCGGCAAGCGGCTGGACGAGCGAGGCCAACTTGCGCTCGCGGAGGTCTTCGCGCGAAAGGATGACGTTGAAGATCGGACTCGAATTGGCCAGCGCGGTCTTGCCGTCGTTCGCGAGAATGTTGCCGCGCGGCGCGGGGATCGGCAGCAGCCGAATGCGCTGATTTTGGGCGATTTCCGCGTAATACGGCCCCCGCACGAGCTGCAGGTAATAGAGCCTGACGCCCAGCAACGCGAGCAGCAGGACGACAAACGCCTGCACAATCCAAAGTCGACTGCGTAAGTTTTGCGATGTGTCTTCGAATTTCATGATGGAAAAACAGTCAACAGTAAACAGCCGGCAATTTGTATTTAGTAACTCGGAACAAGCGCAGGTCTTTTTCCGGCGGTTTGCCGTCTACTCACTAGCGCCGCCCCAGCTTGCTCGGGCCGCGGCGTGCGCCCTTTCGACGCGATGCGAAGGTCCGGCGTTGCCGCGCGCGTTCCGTAAACAACGAGTCGAGTAAGTATAGAACAAGAGTGCCGACAATTGTTGTAGCAATTAATTTGTACGACAGCGTCTGCACCAGCGGCACGGTCGGCGGCTGACCAAGCGACCGCTGCCAAAAAATATAGATGGCGGAATCGAGCAGGGTGGCGGTCGCCAGTACCGGAATCCGCAGCAATGGGTTTTCAAGGTTAACGCGCGTGGCCGCAAAGTAAATCAGGTAAGCGGTCAACGTTTTCGAAAAGCCCCCGGCGCCGATTAGTCCACCGCTCGCGGCGTCTACTGCGAGACCGGCGATCGTGCCCACGATCAGCGCCTGCCAGGCGTGGCGCTGCAAAGCGATATAAACGACTACGACCAGCGGAAAATCGATGTAGGAGAGTGGGCGCCAAACGGCCCCCAGGGACAACTGCAAAATGATGGCGAGTGCCAGAGCGGCCGCAATTTTAAGCTGAGGCATCGTGGAACAGTAACAAGTGAAAAGTGAAAAGTGATGAGTTCATGCGACCGGCGACTGGCGACCGACGACGGGCGACTGCAAAACTCAACAGAGAACCGTCGCTCGTCACCTACCGTTGTCGATCAGCGGTCGGTGTTGTGGTTTTTCACTTTTTCACCCTTCACTACTTCTTTCCCTTATCTACATTCGGCAGGGTCTGTTCGGGTGCAGGCCGCGGGGGCGGATGATAAAGCAGCACCGCCACTTCCTCGAGTTGATCCAGTTTCGCGCTGGGCTTGATCAGAATCTGGTGGGCCTGCGTGGCCGTTCCAGGTTTTACCTGGGCCACTTCACCAACGCTCAATCCCGGCGGATAAATGCCGTCCTGGCCCGTCGTCAAAATGTAATCACCGACTACCACGGTTTCCAGTCCGGAAACGTAACGCATTTCAATGAGGCCGCTGTTGCCGAGGCCCCGCACCGAGCCGAGCGCGCCCGAGCTAAGTTGGCCCACAATCGCGCCGGCCGCAGCTTTTTCATCCGTGACCAGCATCACTTGCGCGGTCCACGGGCTGAGCGCGATTACGCGACCGACGATCCCGCCGCCGGTGACTACCGGCATATTCAAAGCGATGCCCGACGAGCTGCCACGATCAATCGTGATCGTGTTGAACCAGACGGAAGAGTCGCGCGCGATCACCCGAGCGGCGATCTGATCGTAACCAGTCTGTTCTTTCAAGTTTAGCAGGCTGCGGAGCCGTTCGTTTTCCGCGGTCGCCTGTTTGGCGTTTTGCAGTTCGAGCCGCGCCTCGGAAAGTTGCTGTTTCAGTCGGTCGTTTTCAGTCGCGGTACTGCGAAAGTTGACGATTTGCCGCACCAGGCCGGTGCCCGCGCCGCTGGCTCCGGAAGAAACTTTTTGCACCGGCGAGATCAGCGCCTGCACCCAAACCCGCAGCATGCGTTGCCGCGTGACGCTGTCGCGCGCGTCCACCGCCATGATGATGAGATTCGTCAAGAGCAGCACGATCAGCCAGATCGGCGCGCGTTGGCGAATCTCTTTTTGCGTGCGAGTTGCGGCCATTTCCTGAAGTAAATAGTGAAAAGTGAAAGGTAAATGGTCGGAAATCGTAAAAGTCTATTTACTATTCACCATTTACCCTTCACCGCTTTTAGACGCCGCTCGTCATCGTGTTTTCCCACTTCACACGTTTGAGCAGATCGAAGTCTGACAGCATTTTGCCTGTTCCCAGCACGACCGAGGCGAGCGGATCGTCAGCGAGCGAAACCGGCAGGCCCGTTTCGATTGAGAGACGCTTGTCGAGGTTTTTGAGCAACGCGCCGCCGCCGGTCAGGACGATGCCGCGTTCGACGATGTCCGCCGAAAGCTCGGGCGGCGTGCGCTCGAGCGCGACACGCACGGCGTTGATGATCGTGGAGACCGAGTCAGCCAGTGCTTCGCGCACTTCTTCGTCCGTCATCGTGATCGTTTTGGGTATGCCTTCGATCAAGTTTCGGCCGCGCACTTCGTATGACAATGGCTCCTCGAGCGGATACGCCGAGCCCAACTCGATCTTGATCGCCTCGGCAGTCCGTTCGCCGATCAGCAAATTATACTTGCGCTTGATGTAGGAGATGATCGCTTCGTCCATCTCGTTACCCGCGACGCGCACGGCGCGCGAGTAAACGATGCCGCTCAAACTGATCACCGCAATGTCCGTCGTGCCGCCGCCGATGTCGACGACCATGTTGCCGTGGGGTTCCGTGATCGGCAGTCCGGCGCCGATTGCCGCGGCCATCGCTTCCTCCACCAAATAAACTTCCGAAGCCTTCGCGCGATACGCGGAGTCTTCAACCGCGCGCCGTTCGACCTGAGTGATCTCCGAAGGTATTCCGATGACCACGCGCGGGCTGACCCACGTTTTGCCGTTGTGTGCTTTGCGGATGAAGTGCTGCAGCATCTTCTCGGTGACTTCAAAGTTGGCGATGACGCCGTCTTTCATCGGCCGAATCGCAACGATGTTGCCGGGCGTGCGTCCAAGCATGTCCTTGGCGTCGCGGCCCACCGCCTCGACCTGATTCGTGACGCGATTGATCGCCACGATCGAAGGTTCGGAAACTACAATGCCTCGCCCTTTTGCGTAGACGAGCGTGTTTGCCGTTCCCAGATCTATTGCAAGATCACTGGAAAACAGGCTGAAAATCGATTTGAAAGCCATTTAGTTGTTCTCTTCCCGTGAATGAAAAAATGAGAGCATCGGTCGGGCGGGGCTGCTGTTCCCAAATATTAAGATGAATATCGGGAAAGGTTCGCCGGTCGGGTGAACCACAGGACAACTTACCATTACCAACTACTCGTCCAAAACAAAGGTCGGGCCTAACTGAACAAGATACACTGAACTGCGATCTTTTCGCTATCGGGAAGAGAGGTTTGTTGGTCCGAAGACTGAAAAATTCTCCGGCAAAGAGAAACTAGGACGCTGCGGCCTTTCCGTCGTCGTTCTCCAGCGCGTTCTCAGCGCCGCTCGGTAGTCCCACTTCATCGGTAACTTTTGCCGCTTCGCCAAGCAGAACGGAGAACCGGATACAGTTTTTGCGCGCGGCTTTGGCTTCGTACATTGCCGTGTCGGCGCAGGCGATTAGCTGTTGCGGCGACGACGCGTGGACTGGAAACGCGGCGACGCCGAAACTAGCGGTCAGCGAAAGTTTCAAGTTCCGGCCGCCGTTGAATTCATGACGCGCGATCTTTTCCCGAATGCGTTCGGCGACCGTGCCGGCAACTTCCATCTGCGTGTCGGGCAGCACGATGACAAATTCGTCGCCGCCGTAACGCGCCACCGCGTCAGTGTCGCGAATCGACGAAAGAATCACCGCGGCCATTTCCATCAACACGTGCGAACCGGCGAGGTGGCCGTGGGCGTCGTTCACGCGTTTGAAGTCGTCAAGATCGAGAAACAGTGCAGCGACGCTGGAGCCGTAGCGCCGCGCGCGCCGAATTTCATTGAGGAGAAACTGTCGCAGGTAGCGCGCGTTGTGCAGCTTCGTCAGATCATCAGTTTGCGAGAGTCGTTCCGCTTCGCCGATGCGCACGGCGTTCGCGAGCGCGGACGCGACCGGCAGCGATAGCGCATCAAGAATCGACAACTCAGTTCGACGAAACGTAGTCTTTTTCCGCATTCCTTCAAGCACGCCGAGAATCCGTTCGCCGCACACCAGCGGCACCGCAACGAACTGTTGCCCGCGTTCGCGCTTCTTCGTGGTGCCCATGCCCGCGCCGGCGAGCCGCGCGGCTTGCGACTCTGAACCGATGGGCGCGTTTTCATCTCGCTGCAAGAGCCGGCGCCAATCATCGGCTGGGGTGACGGTTGCTTCTTCGTTCGGTTTCAGCGTCGCGACCGGTTCAAGGATCGAAGCGTTTGGACCAGTCGGATCGGAAAAGAGATAGATGGTCCAACGATCCGCGTTGACGAGCGGAGCGAGTCCCGCCAGCGCGATGTGCGCGGCGGTGTTTTGATCGCCGACGAAGTGTAGCGAAGAGACCAGCTCAAACGCCGCGCGCAAACTGCCCGACTTCATTTTCGCGGGCAAGGAGCCGACGGTGCCGAGCGCGGGAGGAGTCGCGATGTCAGGCAGTCGCAGTTCGCCGGTGGTGCCGTGGCCCTCGATCTCGTGAAGGATGGCCGGTAGTTGCGCCGCCTTGTCGGCGATCGCGCGAAACCCGAGGCGCTTCAGAGTTGCGCCGTCGAGGCTGCGCCAGCTCTGGTTGTGAAATCCACTCGACTGCCGGCGACAAGCGATGAGCGGCGTCCCCGGCCAGAAAGTTGTCGCGTGTTCGATCGCCGCGTGTAGCTCGACCATGTCCGCGCCCGGAACCACTTCATAAAGCACCGCGACCGGCGCGGGCTCCCATGGCTCGCCCTCGGTTTCGCGGTCGCGGCGGATCATCGCCGCCTCCACCTCGGCCTCGCGCAGGCCCTCGATCAGAGTCTTCACGCCCGCCAGGCGCAGAGCTTCGATCAGTTCGTACGCCGGCGCCTCGTGGGCGTCCGTCAGAAGTATTACGTGGCGTGACATTGAACCAATAAACTACAGCAACATAATAACTTACGAACAACGGCCAGCCGGATCGCGGCGTTCCAAAACGTACTGCAGCACGGAACGACGGCGGCCTTCGATTAGCGTTTGGCGCCGGAAAGTGACACGCGATACGGCGTGCGGTTTCCGCGCGGATCTTCTGCTTCGATGTTGATGTCCTGCGCTCCCGAGGGCGCACTCACCTGAAGTTGGAATGTGCCCGCGCCCGGCACGATCATTTCGCGTCCGGCGATTCGAATCGTGTTTCCCGGTTCCGAGCGTCCGCTAATCAGATAGACGTGGCCGCCGAGAAACTCCGCCGCCAGATCCGAAACCGGCACTTGCGAACCGGTGCCGCCGGTGCCGACAACAAACTTCCGCGGATCGCTCCACTCGCTGGTTTGTCCGGTGGCGGCAATCGCGCGCACGCGCCAAAAATAAACACCGGGGCGCAAGTCGCTCGCGGTGAACTCCAGCGACGCCAACTGATCGCGTTCGATCACTTTGCCGTCGGTAACGAAGAACGGAGACGTCGCCACCTCGACACGGTAAAAGGCGGGCGTGCCCGACTGTGGTTTCAGCCATTTCAAGGGCACGTTGGCGGAGCCGTTGCCGCCCACCGAAACCTTTTCCAGATCGCGCGGCAGGGAAGGCAGCGGCACGTCCAAAAGTTTTTGCGGCCGCGAGATCGTTCCCGAAACATTGACGTTAACGTAGTCGCCACCATGAAATGTCGTCTTCTCGCCGTTCTGGCCGGTCGTGTCAATCGTGCCGGCGTTCACACGAATTTCCTCTGTGCCTTCGGGATTAACACCAAAGCTGGCATGGGTTTCGGCGCCCACTTTGCTTGTCGTCTTCGGCGTTTCGACGACGTTGTTGGTTCCTTCCGTTTGCTGCTCAGTGCGCACTAACATTTGCCCGCTGTCGACGACGACGTGCACGTTCGTCTTCTTGCCGTCGTCCTCGGTCTGGTTATCGCGCACGATGATCGTGCTGTTTGGTCGCACAACCAACGTCGAGCCGTCGGCCATGCTGACGCGCGCGCGACCGCTGGCCTGAGTTTGCACCGTGTCGCCCGGATAGAGTTCGGTGTCGCTGCCGGGGACGATCGTTTCGCGCGTGGCGGAGCGGATGACGCGCACGTCGCCCTCAAACGAGATGAAGCGTGCGCCGGAAGGCGGTTTCAAACTCGTGTCGATGTTGCGAAGCGGGTTGCCGTATTTCCAGACGTAAAGCGCGCTGCCCGCCGCCAGGACAGAGACGATCGCAAGCATGATCAGCAGGTAGATGACGCGCTTTTGGACTACCCACCAATCAAAAACAAAATGCCGGGTTTTGCTCATTGTGTCTTGAAACTTATGTAACTCCAGGGGCTTTTGACCGGGAATTTCCGGTCGAGTGGAAAACTGAAGGGCAACCGCAAACTGCGAAACTCGCGTGCTAATCAAATAGCCGGTGGCGAAGTGATTAGTAGTGGGTCAAGGTGGTGAAGGGGCAGCCGTGTCGTAGCAAACTCTTCCAGGTAACTTTCGCAGCTTCGAACAGCAACTGCTGCCAAATCGAATCTAACACACCCGCAAGACCGCGTTCAAGGCAATCTTTTTGCGGATATTACTGGGTTGTCACAGTTGCCGCTGGCTCTGTGATCGTTCGCGGTTTCCGGGGTGAATTTGTGTTTTTGGGCGGAATTTAGGGCTTTTCGGCCGGGGCGTCTTCGTCGTCGTCCTCGAACGGCCCGTCGAAGTCTTCAGGCAGGTCAAGGTCAACGTCCATCTCGGCTTCCTTCGGCCACATGATTGACGCGACAACGGCTAAGCCCAACACGGCGGCGACCACGATCAGCGAGATCTTGACCGGGATCACAATGTGGACCGCTTCGATGAGCATCTTGACACCGATGAAAGTGAGGACTATAGCCAGCCCCATGCGCAGGTACTGAAACTTTTCCACGACCCCTGCCAACAGAAAATACATTGAGCGCAGCCCGAGAATCGCGAAGACGTTGGACGTGTAAACGATGAACGTGTTGGTCGTGATCGCAAAAATCGCAGGGATCGAATCAACGGCGAAAACAAGATCAGTGACTTCGACGACGATCAGCACGAGCAACAGCAGTGTTCCCGTCCGCTTGCCGTTGACCTTAGTAAAAAAAGCTTCGCCTTCGTAGTGACGCGTGATTGGGATGTGGCGCGTAACGGCGCGGACGATCGGATTGTCTTCGGGCATGATGTCCGTCTCTTCCTGACGAAACATCTTGAGGCCCGTGTAAACGAGGAAAACTCCGAAGATATAAATGATCCAGTGGAAGCGATTGATGAGCGCCGCGCCGATAAAAATCATCGTCAGGCGCATCACCAGCGCACCCATCACGCCCCAGAAAAGCACGCGATGCTGGACCTTCGCCGGCACCTTGAAAAACGAGAAAATCAGAAGAAAAACGAAGAGATTGTCGACGGACAGCGACAGTTCGATGACGTAACCGGTAAGGAATTTGAAGCCGAGGTCCGAGCCCTGATAATAGAAAACGATGCCGGCGAAGATCATCGCCAGCGTCACCCAGACGCCGCTCCAGATGGCAGCTTCGCGATAGCGGATTGCGTGAGCGTTACGGTTAAAGAGGCCGAGGTCCAAACTCAGCATCAAGAGAATGAAGAGGGAAAACCCGATCCAAAGCATCGCTGAGTTGCCAATCGCGCCCATTCGTAGGAGTTAAAATAGCATCGAACGTAGTCTAACGTCCAAAGTCCGAGTTTCGAGAACGACGTCCAAGGTCCAAAGTCCAAAGTCAGAACCCGAATCGCGATCACACAGCTTCAAGACGCACTCTGATTTCGCTGACAATGTTGATGAAGCGTCTGCGGCAAGCTTGATGAAGCGTTTGCTCGCCCGCGTCTGGTTTTGACTTTGGACCTTGGACTTTGGACTTTGGACCGTTTCCGCCTCGGTTGCACCCTCCCCGCGTCTCCTTTACAATCCGCCATTTGCTGGAGAGGTAATAATAATGCTCAAACAACTATCGCGGCTGGAACGCACCCGCAGCATCATAATCGTCGGTTTCGCGGTCTTGATGGCCGTCAGTCTAATCTTCTTCTACGCGCCGGGTCGCAATTCAAGCGTCACCGAACCGAGCAAGAACACAACGGTGGTCGCCAAAGTCGGCAGCGACGAGATCACTGTCGGGCAGGTGACGCAACGCAAAGAGAACTTCCTGCAGATGTTCGGCGGACGCGGCAGCATCTCGCAGTTTGGCGGCTACAACCGATTTATTGACGGGATGGTGCGCGAACGCGTGGTGGTGCAGGAAGCGATACGTCTCGGGCTGGGCGCGAGCGACGCTGAACTTGCCGATAAGATTCGCAAGCAGTTTGTCGACGCCTCGGGTCAGTTTGTCGGTTTTGACCGCTACAAGGAAAGAATCACGACCGGCTACGGCGACATCGAAACGTTTGAAAAAGGCCTGCGCGATGAGATCGCACAGGACAAGTTGCGGGCGTTCATCACGTCGGCGATCAAAGTTTCCGACGCAGAAGTGCAGGAAGAATACAAACGCTCGCACGCCACGTTTAATGTTTCCAATGTCGTCATTTCCGCAGACAAACTCGCCGAGAAGATCCAACCGTCCGACGATGAGTTGAAGAGCTACTACGAACAGCACAAGGCCGACTTTAATATTGCAGAAGTACAAAAAAGGATTCGCTACGTTTTCATCGACCAGGCAAAGGCCGGCGAAAAACTGCCAATCACCGACAAAGACTTGCATGCCGACTTTGATAAGTTGGACCCCAAAGCCAAAGAGGCCGGCGTCAAGGTGCAACAGATTTTATTGAGAGTTGCGAACAAAAGTCTCGATGCCAAGGTTGAGCAGCAGGCCAAAGACCTCATCGAGAAAATCTACGCTGCGAGCGCGGACACACGCGAAAAAGTTTTCAGTGATTTGGCGCGCGGAAACTCCGAAGACCCGGCGACGGCGAAGAGCGGCGGCTACCTGCCGAAGCCCTACAAACGCAACCCGAACAAGATCGACGGTCTTTACGATCGCACGTTGGATATGAGACCGGGTGATGTTTCGGACGTTCCGATCAGGTATGCAGGCAACTGGTACATCCTGCGTCGCGGCGAAGCAGTGCCAAAAACTTTCGAGGAGGCGAAACCGGACTTGATGGCTTCGGCACGCAACCGCAAGGGTTACTCCGTTGCTGCCGGCCTCGCGCAACGCGTCCAGAGTCGTTTGAAGGAAACGAAAGACCCGCAGAAAGTGGCGCAGGAGTTCGCCGCCGAAGCCAATATGACGCCCGCCGAGATGGTCCGCGACACGGGATTCATCGTGCCTGACGACGAAGTCCCGAACATCGGTAGGAATCAGCAGTTTGAGGCGGCAATCGCGCCTTTGAATAATGTAAACGACTTAGGCGAGCCGGTGCTTGTCAAAGGCGGATTTGCGCTGACAATGCTGGTGGAGAAGAAGGACCCGCGCACGCCCGACTTTGATGAGGTCAAAACGAAAGTCTCCTCGGCGGTCAAGCAGCAGCGCGCGAAGGACCAACTCGAGCAGAAAGCCAAAGAGATCGCGGCTTCGGCAAACAGCGTCGCCGATTTGAAAGCGGCGGCGGAGAAGGCCGGTTTCGAAGTTGCCACGGAAACGGATTACAAACTCGGCTCGCCGTTAGGCAAAGCAGGAACGAGTCCGGCCATCGACGAAGCGCTGTACGCGTTGAAGGTCGGCGAAGTAACTAAGACGCCGCTGAAGTTGGGCGACAGTTGGGTCATCCTGGGCGTGACGGAGCGTAAGGAAGCGGACCTTACCGAGTTTGCGAAGCAGCGCGAGCAGTTGACGCAAACGATGCTTACCGGAAAGCAAAACCAGCTCTTCGAGGACTACATCGGCGCCGTGCAGCAGCGCATGAAACAGGAAGGCCGAATCACCGTCAACAAAGAAGTGATTAAGGAGCTGATAGCGAGCGAGCCGGAAGACGTCGCGCAGCCGCGCCCGCAATTCCCAATGCCGGGGAGATAAGCGAAGACGCGGTGAAAAGTGAAGGGTGAAGAGTGAAAGGTAGTCTCCTTTCACGCTTCACCCTTTAACTTTTGCGGCCTGCCTGATTCATTGAAGTGAACGGTAAACCGTTCACGGCTGGCATTTATCGCCCTTGCGCGTTCATGGCCCTGAGTGGCTTCCTGGTTCATGACGCTGAGACGTGAAGACGAGTGAAAGCAGCATCTTCCTTTTCACCCTTCACCATTTACTTTTCACCGCTCTTCACTTTCACCGCTCTTAATTGCCGCGCATCAACGGCGCGACCTGCGCTTGCGAGACCGCCGTCCTGATCTGCAGTTCGTTACCCTGCGTCGTAATCTTCAGGTTGTCCAAAGCGGTCCGGGCCAACGAGCCCTTCGCCGCGGACAGTCGACCAACGAATATCGCTCCCAGCATTTTCAACCCTTCGACCGTGACGCCGAGGTTCTTTGCCGAGTCCGCGTCAACCGTGCGCGCCGCCATCATCAACTCGAGGTCGGTGCTGGTCATGCCGAGCGTGCCGTAAACCTGGCGCACCGTTTTCAGCTCGCGCGCGATCGTGTCGTTGCTGATATTCAGATTGTCCATCAGCGCCGGCGCGATGTTGCCGCCGAAACCCAGAATCGCGTTCGGATCGCGACTCGCGAGCGCGATCAACTCCGGGTTCGCAAATTTGCGCAGCCGGTTCGCGTCGATCACTCCGCGCACACTGTTCAGATCGCCGAGCGCGAGCGTGTGTCCGTCAAGCGACGTGACCGCGAGGTCGCTCACCTTCACGTCCCACAGGCCGAAGAGTCTGACTTGCTGTTGCAGGCTGAAGAGGTAGATCGTTTTCCCCTGATACTTCTGTTCGGAGTATTTTCCGTTTGCGGCCAATCGTCCCGCCGCCACCATCGCCCCGGCGTTGAACGTGCCGCGCGCGAGCGCAACCGTCGAGACTTTCGTGACGCCTTCGCGCGGATAGCTGTAACTCATGCCCAGCGCCACTTGTTCGAACGAGCGCGGATCGAGGCCGGTCTGCGTCTTGAACTTCGCCAACTCGGCGGCGACCTCGGCCAGCTTCGCAGGGTTCTCAGCCAAAAGTTTCGGCAGCGCTTCGTCGATTACGCGGTTGACGTTGACGAGGGCGACGGCGTCAGACGGAGGCAGCGACGATAACAGGTTCGCCGCTTTGGGCGTCGCCGAAACGGTACGATTGCGCTGCGCAGAAGCGACCGCGCAGACGCTTAAACAAAGGACCACGGCTGATGTAACGCAAACTGCAATTTTGCGTTTGGCGAGTGATTTAAGAAAACTAAGCTTCACGATAAGACCCTTTCTTGATTCGGCCCACCCGGGCCGTTGCTTGATATAACGCAAACTGTTTGTTGCGCCCTGTTCCGATGCCATCTCAACACGTCGAGGTTGGCCTCGTTCATAAACTTAAGTAGTTCAGACAATTACGGTACGTTCGGCGGCCGCTACTTGCGCCGAATTCACACGCGTTCCAACAACAGCGCCAATCCCATACCGCCACTCACGCAAAGCGTCGACAGACCAAGTCGCGCGCCGCGTTTCTTCATTTCATGCAATAGCGTCGTCGTGATCCGCGTGCCCGTGCAACCAATCGGATGGCCCAACGCGATCGCGCCGCCGTTCACGTTTAGTCGATCCGGATCGAAACTCAGTTCGCGATCGCACGCGATCACCTGGGCAGCGAAAGCTTCGTTGAGCTCGATCAGATCGATGTCATCAAGCGCGAGCTGTTGACGGGCCAAGAGGGTGCGAATCGCCGGCACTGGTCCAATTCCCATGATCTCCGGCGCGACGCCCGTGACTTCGTAGTCGACAATTCTTGCTTCGGCTTCGACGCCCACTTCTTGCAACGCCGCTTCGCTCATCACCATCACTGCCGCGGCGCCGTCCGTGATGCCTGAAGAATTTCCCGCGGTCACTGTGCCGTCTTTCGAAAACACCGGCGCCAACTTCGCGACGTCCTGCTTCGTGGTTCCGGCGCGCGCGTGTTCGTCGTTTGCAAACGCAGTCGTCTCGCCCTTGCGGCCTTTGATTTCGAGCGGAACAATTTCCGCGTCGAAGCGTCCCGCCTCTTTCGCGGCTTGCGCGCGCCGTTGCGATCGCACCGCGTATTCGTCCTGTTCGTCGCGCGAGATTTCGTACTGCCGCGCGAGGTTCTCGGCCGTCTCGCCCATCACAAGGCCGGACAGCGGATCGTTAAATCCATCTCGATACATGCCGTCAACGAGTTGCGCATGGCCCATGCGCATGCCCCAGCGCGCGCCTTCGGCAAAATACGGAACACGCGACATGCTCTCGGCGCCGCCGGCGAGCACCACTTCGGCGCGGCCAAGCATGATCTGTTGCGCTGCCAACATGATCGCCTGCAAGCCCGAGCCGCAAGCCTGGTTAACGGTAAACGCAGGCACGGTCTCCGGCACGCCCGCGCGATAGGTGATCTGGCGCGCGACATTTGGCCCGCCGCCCGCCTGCCGCGCGCAACCCCAGATCGATTGTTGCACCTGCTCCGGGCGCAACTGCGCGCGTTCGATGGCCGCTTCGGCCGCGGCCACGCCGAGATCAGCCGCAGTCCACGAAGCCAAAGTCCCGCCAAAGCGCCCGATCGGCGTGCGCACTGATCCTGCAAGATAGACGTTTTTCATTGCCAGTTTGTTAGCGATTTGTTTGTGAATTTGATTGACGAAAAATGGTAGCACACGGTAGAAGTAACGACGAAACACGCGAACTATCCGCTGATCACCCTCGATTCCGCTTGACTCCGCTTCTGTAACGCAAACTGTTAGTTTGCGAACGCTCGACGTTCGCCAACGCACCTCTATGGAGTGCGGTGGCAAGCGCAGCGCGACGCCGCTTTGGATTGCCCTATCTCGATCCAGTTAAGGTAACCCAACTACGATCCAAAGCGCCGTCGCCGCTGCGCGCTGCCGGCGCACTCCAAAATGGTCTATGCCTGAACGCGTTAACACACCGGCGCGGCTCGAAGCGGCGCGCGCGAAAATTGCCGAACTGTTCGCGGCGCACGCGGAATGGTTCTGCACGCTCGACGGCGCAAACTCGCAGGCGCTCGGCAGAAGCGAACTGGACGTCGCCGCCGCTCACGATCGTTTGATCTTAACGACGTGGACCGAGCAGGGCAGCCGCGCCTGGAAAATTTTTGCGTGGGAATGGTCGAACGAAAAGTTGACGTTGCAGGCGTCGCGGCGAATGGG
>Ga0157380_10001970_pt1 | contig 13672 bp, 11 predicted proteins | sample S35metaG_FD_119757 | JGI IMG/M metagenome (GOLD analysis project Ga0157380, IMG submission 119757) | Switchgrass rhizosphere microbial communities from Kellogg Biological Station, Michigan, USA - S3-5 metaG | ecosystem: Host-associated > Plants > Roots > Rhizosphere > Soil | place: USA...
CCAGCGCGCGCAGGCCCTGACATTCCCCCAGGGGCACCCGCAGGAACGTGAAGTCGGCTTCGTGTGGTTCCTCAACCGCTACGGGCCGGCCCTGGTGGATCGGTTGATGGACGAGCTGCCGCTCGCCATGGGCCACCACTGGGTCTTGACGATTTGAGGAAGAAGAAATCCCGACGCGGCTGGCGCATTCGTTTCGCGCGCTTCCGCTGGCCCGCCCTGCTGGCGCCCTACAAGCGTCCAATCGCCATCGGCCTGGGCATTGGGTGCGTGATCCTGCTCGGCGCCGTCACTTATCTCTACGTGTCGTACGGCCGCATCATCGACGAGCGCCTACACGGCGAGCGCGATCGCGCCGTGCCGCGAATCTTCGCGCGGCCGCTGACCCTGCAGACCGGCCAGAACATGAGCCAGGCCGAACTCGTCGGCCGGCTCAACGACGTCGGCTACGCGCAGCGCGCGCGAGTGGAGCGCGCGGGCGATTTCGCCATTGCCCGCAACAGCATCGTGATCCTCTCGCGCGGTGGCGAACAGGCCGGCAAGGTCGTCACGGTTTCTTTCCCGGAGCCACCCGTCGTTCGCAAGAAGACGGTCACGCCGCCACCGCCGCCGCCGCAGCGCATCGTGAAGATGCTGGCGCAGGCGACGGCCATCGAACACGTGACGCTCGACGCCCCGTTGTTGACGGCGATGATGACCGGGTCACGCGAAAAGCGGCGCCGCGTCGCGCTCGAAGCGATTCCGGCGCGAATGAAGGAGGCGGTGCTCGCGATCGAAGACCGTCGTTTCTACTACCACCCGGGCATCGATCCGATCCGCATGGTCGGCGCGGTCTTTACCAACGTCTTCGGCAACCGGCCGTACCTGGTCGGCGGAAGCACCATCACGCAGCAGCTCGCGCGCAACTTCTTCCTGACCGAGCAGATGCAGCTGGAGCAACAGACACGTCAGCGTTCGTACGGCCGCAAGATTCTCGAGCAGCTCATGTCGGTCATCCTCGAGACCAAGGCGACCAAGGACGAGATCCTCGAGCTGTACTTGAACGACGTGTATCTCGGCAACCGCGGCTCGTTTGCGCTGCACGGCGTCGCCGAAGCGTCGAAGATCTATTTCAGCAAGGACGTCAGGAACCTGACGCTCTCTGAAGCGGCGTTGATCGCCGGCATCATCCAGTCGCCCTTCAATCACTCGCCGTTCAACAACCCCGAGCGCGCGCGCGACCGCCGCAATGTCGTGTTGCGCGCCATGGTGGATGCCGGCTACATCACCGACGATGCCGCGGATCGGGCGCAGAAGGAACCGATCGCCGTAGTCGCGCGATCCGTCGACAACGAGGCCCCGTACTTCATCGACTACGTCGCCGATGCCCTCGACACCACGTTTCCCGGCGCAGTATCAAAACCGGGTGCGCTCGATATCTACACGACGCTCGATCTCAATCTGCAGCGCTATGCGCAGGAAGCGGTGAATGCGGGTATCGCCAACGTCGACTCGATCCTGTCGCGCCGCAAGCGCGGGCCGAAGCGCGTCGCGCAGGCAGCACTCGTGGCGATCGATCCCAAGACCGGCGACATCCTCGCTTTCATCGGCGGCCGCTCCTATAGCCAGTCGCAATTCAACCGCGCCGCCGCGGCGCGCCGGCAAATGGGCTCGACCTTCAAGCCGTTTGTCTATCTCGCGGCGTTCGAGAAAGCCGCCGACGATGGCTCCGCCGACATCACCCCGGCCACGATTGTCTACGACGAGCCGACGACGTGGAACTTCGACAACCAGGAATGGTCGCCGAAGAATTACGACGGCGAGTACGACGGCGCAATCACGTTGCGCCGCGCGCTCGCGATGTCGCGCAACGTCGCCGCGGTGAAGGTGGCCGAACAGACCGGCTACGACCGTGTCGTCGCACTGTGGAAGAAGGCCAAGGTCGGGGTTCCTGATCAAGTGAAGCCGTATCCGTCGGTCGCGCTCGGTGTGGTCGAACTGACGCCGCTCGAGGTCGCCGAGGCGTACACGATCTTTCCAAACCGTGGGGCGGTGAAGAAGCTCCGCGCCATCGTCAGCATCACGAGCGGGGAGGACACTGCCGAACCGAAGGTGGAACCGGGACCAAACGTCGCGAGACCTGCAACCGCGTTCCTGGTCACACACATGATGCGAAGCGTGCTGAACGAAGGCACTGGTGCCGGAGCGCGCGCCAACGGCTTTGCAGCAGACGCTGCCGGCAAGTCCGGGACGACCAACGATCTTCGCGACGCGTGGTTTGTCGGTTTCACGCCGGAGCTGCTCACGGTCGTCTGGGTGGGCCTCGACGACAATCAACCGCTCGGCCTGAGCGGCGCGCAGGCGGCGCTGCCGATCTGGACGTCGTTCATGAAAAACGCCGTGGCCGGCCGCGCCGGCGCGACGTTCGAGGCGCCACCGGGCGTCAGCTTCATCGAGATCGATCGCGACACCGGCAAGATCGCGACACCAATTTGCCCACGACTGACCACCGAGGCATTCCTCTCGGGGACCGAGCCGCTTGGCGTTTGTGAACTGCATAAAATGCAGTAGCTAGTAGCTGGTAGCTAGACTGCACTGTGTTTTCTAGCTACTAGCTACTAGTTACTGGCTACAATCACCCTATGAACCACGAAGTCTTTGCCGCGCTCGGGGAGGCGCTGTCGCGCGGCGAAGAAGCGGCCCTGGTGACGATCGTGTCGTCGAACGGATCGACCCCGCAGCGCGTCGGCGCGAAGATGCTCGTTTTCGGCGACGGGCGGATCGTCGGCACCGTTGGCGGCGGCTGCTACGAGCACGATGCGATCGGTAAAGCCCGGCAGGTGCTGGAGACCCGCAAGGCGACGACCGTCAAATACGACCTCAACGACGACTTCGCCGAGGAGACCGGGCTCGTCTGCGGCGGGCAGATGGAAGTGTTCATCGAGCCGATCGAAGCGGCCCCGGCCGTCTACATCTTCGGCGCCGGGCACGTCGGCTATTACCTCGCCAAGAGCGCGCACGAAGCCGGCTTTGGCGTGCACGTGATCGACGATCGCGCGGCGTTCGCGAACCGTGAACGCTTTCCGTTCGCGGCGTCGGTGGTCGTCGACGACATCCCGGCCTGGCTCGCGCAAACATCGATTCCCTCGACCGCCTACGCAGTGATCGTGACACGCGGTCATCGCAACGATCTCGATGCGCTGCGCGCGCTCGCGCCCCGTGACCTCCGCTACATCGGGTTGATCGGCAGCCGCGCCAAGGTTGCGCGGCTCTACGACCAGCTGCTCGCCGAATCGCACGTCGACCCGGCGCTGCTCGAGCGCATCCACGCGCCCATCGGCCTCGATCTGGGCGCCGTGACGCCGCAGGAAATCGCCGTCAGCATCACCGCGGAGCTGATCGCGGTCCGGCGTGGCAGGGCCGACGCGCTCAAGTCCGCCTCGCTGCGATGGTTCCCCAACCTCAAAGCCTTACGCTAGCCCCCCGCCGGAGGCGGGGCCAGAGACGCTGCCATCAGCGAGGCGAAGCGACGCGACATGGATGAAACGCGCGAAGCCTCGCTGATCATACGAAACGCCACGATCCTCACCATGAACGGCGCCTTCGACGTGATCGAAGGCGATGTCGAGGTTCGCGGTGGACGGATCGCGGCGATCGGCCCGTCAACGGATGTTGGTGCGGACAAGATCATCGATGCCCGCGGATCCTACCTCTTGCCCGGCTTCATACAGACGCACATTCATCTCTGTCAGACGCTCTTCCGGGGGTATGCCGACGACCTCGCCTTGCTCGAGTGGCTGAAGGCGCGGGTGTGGCCGATGGAGGCCGCGCATACTCCAAGGTCGCTCGCCGCGGCGGCACAGCAGGCCGCCTCGGAGCTCCTTCGATCGGGCACAACGACCGTGCTGACGATGGAAACGGTCCACGATACCGATGCCGTCTTCGAAGCGCTCGAGCCGATGGGGCTCCGCGCCGTGGTCGGCAAGTGCATGATGGACGCCGATTCCGCGGTGCCGGCGAGGCTGCTGGAACAGACGTCCCATTCGATCGACGAGAGCGTCGCCATCGCCAGGCGCTGGCACGGCCGCGCCAATGGACGTCTTCGCGCGGCCTTCGCGCCGCGCTTCGCGGTGTCGTGCTCGCGCGAATTGCTCGAAGCCGTCGCCCAGCTGGCGCTCGAACACGAGCTCGTCATCCATACACACGCATCCGAGAATAGCGACGAGATCGCCCTGATCAAGTCGCGCACGGGCCGCAAGAACATCGACTATCTGGCGGATACCGGGCTGACCTCGCCGCGCCTCTGCCTTGCTCATTGCGTGTGGGTCGATGACGACGAACAGTCGGTGATGGCGGAGCGAGGCGTCAAGGTGCTGCACTGCCCCGGCTCGAATCTGAAATTGGGATCCGGGCTGGCGCCGGTGGTCGAAATGCGCGCCAGGGGCATCTCGGTCTCGCTGGGAGCAGACGGCGCGGCCTGCAACAACCACCTCGACATGTTCGAGGAAATGCGTCTCGCCGCGGTCTTGCAGTCGGTGCGTCACAGGCCGGGCGCGCTCACGGCACGCGACGTCGTCTCGATGGCCACCAGGGAAGGCGCGCGCGCGATTGGTCTCGAGAACGAGATTGGCAGTATCGAGGTCGGGAAGCGGGCCGACCTCGTCCTGATCGATGCGGAAGGCCCCGACCCGTATTCGACGATCGTGTACGCCAGCCGTGGGACGAATGTCAGATCGACCATCGTCGATGGCCAGGTTCTCGTCGACAACTTCAGCCCGACCCGCTGGGATCCCCGTGAGATAGCGGCCACCGCCCGGCTCGAGGCAGCGGCCCTGGCGCGGCGAGCAAACCTTTTCTAGTCCGGGATCGTCTACTATGTCGTGACGCGACATATCGCGCCACGACTTATGACGACTATCAAACGCGATCCATCCCCGTTCCTGCCGCTGACGCCGGCCGCGTTTCACGTCTTGCTGGCGCTGGCCGACGGCCCGAAACACGGTTACCTGATGCTCAAGGACGTCGAAGAGCGGACGGCCGGCGAGGTGCGGCTCAGCACCGGCACGCTCTACGGCCTGATCAAGCGGTTTCTCGACGATGAGTTGATCGTTGAGCTCCCGGCGGAAGATGACGGCAACGAGCGGCGACGGCCCTATAAATTGACGCCGTTCGGCCGGCAGGTCGCGCGTGCCGAAGCGGTTCGCCTCGAGCAGATGGTCACGGCCGCTCGTGGCGCGCGGCTCCTTCCCGATCGAGGTTGACGATGTCGCGACGCTGCTATCGCCTTTTGCTCCTGACCTTGCCGGGCTGGTTCCGCGAGGAGTTCGGCCGCGAAATGACGCAGGCGTTCGTCGACTCGCGCGGATCACTCCTTGCCAGTGCGCCCGCCGTGACGGCACTTGCGATCCGCTTGCACAGCGAGGCGCTGCGGCAGGACCTCCTCTACGCGTGGCGCACGCTCCGCCAAACACCCACCTTCACGTTCGCCGCAACCGGCACCCTGGCCGTCGGTCTGGGCCCGACGCTGGTCGTTGCCAGTCTCCTTTACCAGGTCGTGTTGTCGCCGCTGCCCTTCAACGATCCCGATCAACTCGTGAGGTTCTGGCATGCGCGTCTCGAGCGCAATCAGACGCGAGTGCCGCTGTCGATCCCGGACTATATGGACTTCCGCGCCAGGCAGGACGTGTTCGAGGCGTTTGCCGCGCATACGGGTACGAGCGTCGCGATGATTATCGATGGGGCGCCACGGCAGGTAACCGGCGTCCTCACGACATCCGATCTCCATGACGTGCTCCGCCTGCATCCGATTCTCGGCCGCGGACTCCTGCGGCAAGACGAGGCGCCGGGGGCGCCGCCGGTGATCGTGCTCGGCCCCTCGCTTTGGCGCAACGAGTTCGGAGGCCGGACCGATGTCGTTGGCACTCATGTCAAGGTCGATGGCGCGGACACCACCATCGTCGGAGTACTGCCCGAGGGATTTGATTTTCCACAAGGCAGCGCAAATGCCTGGGTGCCGCTCACGCTGGATCCGCAGAATGGCAGCCGCGCCACGCAGTTTCTGAATGGCACGGCGCGATTGAAGCCCGGGGTGTCGCTGGTCCAGGCCCAGGACGCGATGAATGGCCTCGCGCTCGGCCTGGCGAATGCGTATCCGGACACGAATGCCGGCAAGTCGGTGGAGCTCTTTGGCCTCAAGGAACAGATCAACGGCGACGCGCCGAGACTGATCGTCATATTGAGCGTGGCCATCGCCGCGGTACTCCTGATCGCCTGCTTGAACGTGGCGAGCCTGCTCACCGTTCGCGCCTCGATGCGCGGCGCCGAGCTCGCCGTTCGCGCGGCACTCGGTGCCACAGCACGCCGCTTGCGCCGCCAATTGATGGTGGAACATCTCCTGCTCGCCGCCGGCGGCGGTGTGCTGGCAATTCCTCTCGGTCTCGCGTTGCATCGCGCCATCATCGAGCAGCGGCTGTTGAGCCTGCCGCGAACGGCCACCGGATTCGGTTGGGAGCCGGTGGCGGCGCTTGTCGTGCTGGTATTGATGATCGGCGCGGTACTCGCGCGGGTTGCGATTCGTCGCACGTCCACCGTATCCGCATCGTCGACCTTACTCGGCTCGGTTCGTCAAACGGGAAGCCGCGGCGTGATGCAGCTCCGGTATGGCCTGGTGATCGCCGAAGTCGCGGCAACGCTGATGCTGCTGGTCACCGCGGGGCTCATGCTTGAAAGCGCGCGACGGCTCGCGCTGGTGGATCCCGGCTTTAGAACCGAAGACGTTCTGACATTCGGCGTGGTGCTGCCCGGGCATGCGTACATGGAACCGAGCGCTCGCCTGTCGTTCGCGAATCGAGTGATCGACGGCTTGAAGGCCCTGCCCGGCGTCAGGAACGCCACCGTTGGCGCCTACGCGCCGATGGGCGACATGCGTGGGACGCGCCGATTCGCGCGGGCCGATCAGCCGCCGCCCGCCACTGGACAGGAGCCGGTCGCGCTCGACTTGCCGGTCGGCGCCGATTACTTCTCGGTGATGGGCATTGAAGTGAGAGAAGGCCGCGCGTTCACCGAGCGCGATGGCCCCGATGCACCGCCGGTGATGATGGTCAGCGAAACCTTCGCGCGCGCGAACTTTCCTGGCGAGAGCGCGATCGGCCGCCAGATTCGGTTTTTCTCGAGCCGTCCCGGCGGCACACCTCCCCCGACCCGCGAGATCGTTGGCGTCGTCCGCGACGTGAGGCAGGACGGCGTTGGCCAGGCGCCGATCCCGCAGATGTATTCGCCATACACCCAGAACACCTGGAGTTTCGTCAGCTTCTTCTTGCTGGTTGATGGCGATCCAAGCACGCTCGCGACATCCGTGCAGCGAGTCGTGACCGCCGTCGATCCCGAACGCCCGGCGCGCGACGTGCTGACCCTGCAAGCCATCGTGCGGGGATCGACCGAGCGTCATCGCGCCATCACATTCATGCTGCTCTCGCTGGCGGGCCTCGCGATCCTTCTCGCGATGGTCGGGCTCTACGGCCTCGTCGCGACCGCTGCGGCGTCTCGCGCGCGAGAGATGGCGATTCGAGCCGCGATTGGCGCCCGCCCACCTGAACTGCTGCGGTTGGTCCTTGGCCAGGCTCTGATTGCAGCCGCGGCTGGGATCGCCATCGGACTCGTGACGAGCCTGGCAGCGACGAAGGGACTGGAGAGCCTGTTGTACGAGGTGCCGGCGAAGGATCCCCGCATCCTTGGCGCAACAAGCGCGATTCTGCTGCTCGTCAGCGGGCTTGCGGGCTACCTGCCGGCCCGTCGCGCCATGATCGAAAATCCCGCCCAAATCCTGCGATCGCAATAGGGCGTGCTACACTATTAGCAGTCGAATTCATCGACTGCTAATTCATCAATGATTGGTCCGGCCCTATCCGACCGAACCCGCCGCATCCTGGCGACGCTCGTACGCGCCTACATCGAAACGGGAGAGCCCGTCGCGTCGGCGACGCTCGCGCATAAAGCGGGACTGAATCTCTCGTCGGCCACGGTCCGAAACGTCCTGGCCCAGCTCGAAGAGATGGGCTTTGTGTGGCAGCCGCACACCTCGGCGGGCCGCGTCCCGACCGACGCCGGGTATCGTTGTTACGTCGACATGCTGCTCGACTCGCGCCGCTCCACGAAAGACGCGTCGGCTGTCGAAGCGCGCTTGCGGCAGGAAGCGGGCGATGCGCCGCTGATGGACGACTTGCTGTCGTCGACGTCCCACGTGCTGTCTGAGGCTGGCAAGGGTGTGGGTTTCGCAATCGCGCCACCGAACGCACAGGCCCTTTTTCAGCGAATCGAGTTCGTCCCGCTCAGCGGCAGCCGGATCCTCGTAGTGGTGGTCGCCAGCGGCAACCAAGTCTCGCAGAAAACCGTGGACATCGGCGAAGCGGTCAACACCTCTGAGCTCGTGCAGGCCGCGAACTTCCTCAATTCTGAATTCTCCGGACAGACACTGGATGAGGTGCGCGCTGGCGTGATCGATCGCCTGAAACAGGAGCGGTCGTTGTACGATCAGCTGCTGGGACTGGCGCTGCGGCTCGCGAGCAGCTCGTTCGCGAATCTCGAGCGGCCGACGGCGGTGTACGTCGACGGCGCAACGACACTGCTCGAAGAAGTGGTTCAGGCAAGCGGCATCTCGACCGCGACGCTGAAGGCGTTGTGGCGAATGGTCGAAGAGAAGCAGCGCCTCGTGCGCATGCTGACCGAGTATATGGACGGACCAGGCCTGACCGTGGTCATCGGCGGAGAACATAACGATCCGGAATTGCGCCCATTCAGCCTGATCGCCGCGACGTATTTCGACGGTCGCAGCACTGGCACCGTCGGCATCATCGGTCCGACGCGCATGCGCTATTCAAAGGCGATTAGCGCGGTAGACATCGCCGCGATCGCCGTCGCCCGCGTGCTGCGCGACGTGAACTAGATATTTGGGGTCTTAGGGTCCTAGGGTCTTAGGGTCTTAGGGTCCTAGGGTCTTAGGGTCTTGGGTCAGCAAGAAACTTGAAGTCATGAGCGAGCAACCAATCGATCCACAAGATGTGACTGCCGAAACGCCCGACGCCCAGCAGGAACCGGGCGCGGCGGATACGCTGCAGAAGGAACGCGACGATCTTTACGATCGCCTGCTCCGCAAGACCGCCGAGTTCGACAACTTCCGCAAGCGGGTCGAGCGTGATCGCAAGGACATGATTGAATGGGCGGCCGCCGACGTGATCGGCGATCTCCTGTCCATCGTCGACGATTTCGACCGCGCGCTCGCGGCGCCGGCCCCGCCCGAAGCCCAGTCCTTCCGGGCCGGCCTCGAATTGATCCAGCGTCAGCTCGCGGAACTTCTGAAGAAGCGCGGCGTCTCTACCATCGAGGCGCTCGGCGCCGACTTCGACCCGCACCAGCACCAGGCCGTCGCTTACGAAGAAGTCGCCGGGGCGCGCGAAGGCGAAGTTGTCGGCGTGATGGGCAAGGGCTACAAGCTCGGCGACCGCCTGCTGCGTCCCGCACTGGTGAAAGTGGCAAAAGCATCGTGAGCAAGCGCGATTATTACGAGATCCTCGAGGTCTCCCGCACGGCAACCGATCAGGAGATCAAGAGCTCGTATCGCAAGCTGGCGCTCAAGTTCCACCCCGATCGCAACCCGGGCGACAAGACAGCCGAGGAGAAATTCAAGGAAGCGGCCGAGGCTTACGCGATCCTCAGTGACGGCGACAAGCGCGCCCGCTTCGATCGCTTCGGTCACGCCGGCGTCGGCAACAGCGCACAGGGTTTCGATCCGTCGCAATTCAGCGGCTTCGAAGACATCTTCGGCGGCCTCGGCGACATTTTCGGCTTCGGCGGCGGCAGCCGCCGCGCCGGCCCGCAGCGGGGCGCCGATCTTCGCTACGACCTCGAAATCAAGTTCGAGCAGGCGGCGAAGGGTGTCGAGACCAGTGTCCAGATTCCGCGTCACGAGACGTGCGAGAGCTGCAAGGGCAATGGCGCCGCGCCCGGCACATCGCCGTCAACGTGTCCGCAGTGCCGCGGCACCGGTCAGCTGCGCTATCAGCAAGGATTCTTTACCGTCGCGCGGACCTGCGGGCAGTGCCGCGGCGCCGGCAAGGTGATCGCCAAGCCGTGCCCGGACTGCAGGGGCAACGGGACGGTCGAACAGACCCGCAAGCTCACCGTGAAGATTCCCGCCGGCATCGCGACCGGCCAGCGGCTCCGTCTCGCCGGTGAAGGCGAAGCGGGATCGGTTGGTGGTCCTCCCGGCGATCTTTACGTTGTCATCTTCGTACGCGAGCACGAGTTCTTCCAGCGCGACGGCAACAACCTGCACTGCACCGTTCCGCTCGCCTTCACGATTCTCGCCCTTGGGTCCGAGATCAAAGTCCCCGGCGTCGACGGTGACGAGACGGTCAAGATCCCCGAGAGCACCCAGACCGGGACCACCTTCCGCCTGCGCGGCAAGGGCATGCCGGACGTGTCTGGCCGCGGTCGCGGCGACCTCCTGGTGACAGTTCAGGCGATCACGCCGAAGAAGTTGTCGAGGGAGCAGAAGAAGCTGCTCGAACAACTCGCGGCGACCTTGCCCGAGCAGAAGGTCAAGCCGAAAGAGCGCGACGATGAAGACGACGATCGCGGCATCTTCGGCAAGGTCAAAGACATCTTTGGCTAGGCCGCGGAGCCAGCCCAGGTGAAAAACTGGCCCGCGCTTGTCCTTCGCGCCAGTGCCGTTGACGATTCCGAGGACGTCGTCTCGTTCGTTCTCGCGGATTTCTCGCCCGTCGCCATCCACGATCTCGCAGAACGGCCGTTGCCTCCCGGCGGTCTGTGGGATCCGACTTACCCGCCGATCCCGGATCCGCCGCCGACTCCGCTACATTGGAATGTCTGCTTCAACGATGCCGCCGAGCGCGATCGCGCCGCCGATGCGATTCACGACACTCTCCCGCTTCTTGCCATCGAGCGCGTCGACGTGCCTGACGAGGACTGGGCAGCGCGATCCCAGCAGTCGCTGAAGGCGATCCGTGCCGGCAGGTTCATCGTCGCGCCGCCCTGGGATCTCCCTGCCGACGGCGTCGGGGCGACCGTGATCGTCATCGAGCCGTCGATGGGATTCGGTACCGGCCACCACGCGACGACGCGAATGTGTTTGCGGCTGTTGTCGGAGCTCGACGTCAGCGATCGCACGGTGCTGGATCTCGGAACGGGGTCCGGCGTGCTGTCGATGGCCGCGGCGCTCAGCGGCGCGCGACGCGTCGTCGGTATCGACGTCGACCACGATGCGATCGACTCAGCCGAGACCAGTGCGCGCCTGAATACGCTGCCGGACACGATCGCATTCGAGGTCTCTGATTTTCGGGTGCGTCCGCCGCAAGCGGCGGACCTCGTTCTCGCCAATCTGACAGGCGGCATGCTGATATCGACAGCCGGCGCGATTGCCGGCCTGGTCGGGCCTCGCGGCCAGCTAATCCTCAGTGGATTCGATCACACCGAGGTCGCGGGTGTTCTGGCCGCCTTCGCGTCGTTCAAAGAACAGCAGCAACTGAGCGAAGACAATTGGATCGCGCTCACCCTTGTTCACGTCCCCTGAATACCGGATTTCAGTCGAACAAACTGTCAGTTCTGCCACTGGGACATGGGAACACCTTCGTGCTAGCCTCGGCCCATGGCTGTCGAAACACGAAGGGCTTTTCGATCCGGAATCCTGCTGACCGTGCTCGTCGCCGCGGTCATGCTGACGGCAGCGGTGCAAGCTCCCAGGAGTCTGCGTTTCGTCTCGCCGATCAGGCCACCGTTCACTGATGCCCCGGGCAATCCGCGGTTTGCCCTCGACCTCGTCGAAGCCGGGCTCGACCGCATCAACGTCAAAGCCACGACGACCTTAGTGCCACCGGGCCAGTACGGCGAGGCGCTTCTGAAAGGACCGTACGACGGCACGGCGGTTGGATGGCGCGACAGCCAGCGCGAGCAGGCATTGCTCTTTTCGGATCCCTATCTCGAGAATCGACTGGTGCTGATTGGCCGGAGCGGCAGCGACGTCCGCGCCAGGACATTCGCCGACCTCAAGGGGAAGAAGCTCGCGCTGGTCAACGGCTACGCCTATGGCGATGCGATCGAAACCGCGGGCCCGACGTGGGTGCGCACGGGCGGCGAACAGGACAGCCTGAGCCGCCTCTTGAATGGAGGGGTCGACTACGTCCTGATGGACGAGCTCGTCGTGCAGTATCTCGTGGCGAGCTATCCCGAGGAGTCGCGCACGCGTCTGTCGATTGGGACCATAGCGCTCCTCACACGGCCGGTCCACCTGACGCTCCATCGTTCGCTGCCAGACGCCGGCGCCATCATCAAGGGCTTCAACGCGCAGCTCCGGGCGATGATCACCGATCACACCTATCACCGGCTGCTGCACGTCGACTGGATCCGCGCCGACGTCGACGGCGACGGCAAGCTCGAATACATCGCCGAGAGCGATCAGGCCGGGTCGACGCAGCCGAGGCGCGCCTACGACTTGTTCTCGCAAGCGCTGACGGCTCCGGCGACTGCAGCGCCGCCGGAACAGGAACGCTATTTCTTTGGCGGCTCGGTTTATAACGGCTGGTCGTCGGTGCCGGACAAATACAAGGTCGATCACCTCGATCGCGCCGATCACACGCACCCAACCGCGCGCGTACTGACCTTCAGCTGGAAATAAGATGCTGACGACGAGCGCGGCCTCGATCGCCGCGCCCGTCCGTCCGCACGGTCAATCGCTCCCCGGTCGATCACACCGGGGTTGACCGTGTCCTCGCCGCGTTCGCCTCGTTCACCGAACGACAGGGACTGAGCGAGAACAACTGGGCGCGCTGGCGCTCGCTTCAGCGCGCGGTTCCAATGGGTTCCAGAAGTTCCAAGGGTTCCAGGGGTTGAGTTCCTGGTTCCAACCCGAAGATTCCGTGCTGGTTGGCAATCAGCAGCGTCATCTGGCTCGATTCGTAGGCCTCGTCATCACCGCCACGCGGGTTCAGGAAGTACTCCTGCTTCAGGCGCGGGTGCAGCTTCAGGCACGTCGAAGATTTCGGCGGTGCTCGCGAATGCCGGCGGATCACTGACCGGCCCAAACAGGTGCTCGAGTACCTGCTGGTGGACGCTCCAACCGGTCAGGCCGATGTACGACGCGCCGATGCGCGCGATCTTGCTCGCCTGCGTGTTGTGCGTCACCGACATCTTCCGCGTGCCAAACGACGACAGCGTGTCCGCGGCGATGGCCACGAGGCCGTTCTTCCTTACGACAGTGATTACTGACACGATCTCCCTCCGCTGCGCGTGAGAGCGCAAAGGTATCCACGTGCGCAGCCCGCGCTGCGCTCAACGTTTGGATTGTGTGAAGAGCCTGGCCGCTTCGGGCCAGCGAGGAGTGCCTAGCTGCCGAAGAGGACGAGGCTCGGTATACCCAATCGCATGTGCTTACCGATCATCGATCCGCCTTCACGGTGCTCTGCGGCGCGCCATGCGCCGCAGAGAGTTAACGAGGATAACACAACTATGGCTTCGTCAAAAAATCGCCGCCGCCGACCGTGACGGCGATCATTATCACGCTCACAAAGATCAGCACCGAGCCGAAGCCTTTGGCGAAGCGCATGTTGGCGCGTTCGGAAACGTACTTGCTGTACGGATGACGCAACTTCAGCAGGTTCCACCGAAACGGCAGCAACCATCCGGA
>Ga0157380_10001971_pt1 | contig 13672 bp, 15 predicted proteins | sample S35metaG_FD_119757 | JGI IMG/M metagenome (GOLD analysis project Ga0157380, IMG submission 119757) | Switchgrass rhizosphere microbial communities from Kellogg Biological Station, Michigan, USA - S3-5 metaG | ecosystem: Host-associated > Plants > Roots > Rhizosphere > Soil | place: USA...
CACGTTGGTTCTGGTCCATAACAAGACGCTGGCCGGTCAGCTCTATCAAGAGTTCAAACAGTTCTTCCCCCACAACGCGGTGGAGTATTTCGTCAGCTACTACGATTACTATCAACCGGAAGCCTATATGCCCCAAAGCAACACGTATATTGCCAAGGACGCTTCGGTCAACGACGCGATCGACCAGATGCGGCATGCGGCGACGTCCGCATTGCTCCAACGGAACGATGTGCTGATCGTCTCGTCGGTCTCCTGTATTTACGGCCTTGGGTCGCCTGAGGTCTATCACGAGATGGTGGTCTTCCTCGAAGAAGGCATGGAGGTTCGGCGGGAGAAGATTCTGGCGAAACTGGTCGAGATTCAATATGCCCGCGACGATATAGACTTTCACCGTGGAACCTTTCGTGCCCGAGGCGACGTCATTGAAATTTTTCCGGCGTCGAACGATGCGGTGTCCGTGCGGATTGAATTGTTCGGTGACGTGGTCGACGCGATTCACGAAATCGATCCGCTCACGGGGAAGTCGCTCAGGAAACTTCCGAAAGTGGCGGTCTTTCCGAACACGCACTATCTCATTGCGCCGGATCGGTATGAGCGGGCGATTACGGGCATCGAAGAAGAATTGGACGAACGCGTCGCCTATTTCAAGAAACAGGATCAGCTCGTGGAAGCACAGCGGATCGCACAGCGCACCAAGTTCGACCTCGAAATGATTCGGGCGATGGGGTATTGCCATGGCATCGAAAACTACTCGCGGCACCTCAGTGGCCGCGCGCCCGGTGAGCAGCCTCCGACACTCATCGACTATTTCCCCAAAGACTTTTTGCTGATCGTCGACGAGTCCCATGCGACGATTCCCCAAGTGGGAGGGATGTCCGAGGGCGATTATTCGCGGAAGCGCACATTGGTCGAGTACGGATTCCGGTTGCCCTCGGCGATCGATAACCGGCCGCTGACGTTCGCCGAATTTGAGCGCGCTCTCACGCAGGCGGTGTATGTCTCCGCAACGCCAGGCCCCTATGAGCTTGGGCATGCGGCTGGAGAAGTGGTCGAGCAGATCCTTCGCCCGACCGGTTTGATGGATCCAGTCATCGACGTGCGGCCAGCCAAAGGGCAGGTGGATCATCTCCTCGGCGAAGTGCGGACTGAAACGGCGCAGGGGGGGCGTGTGCTGATCACCACCTTGACCAAGCGCATGGCAGAGGATTTGAGCGAGTACTACCACGATCTTGGTATCAAGGTGCGGTATCTGCATTCCGACATCAAGACGTTGGAGCGGGCTGAGATCATACGCGATCTGAGGCGGGGGGTGTTCGATGTGCTGGTGGGGATCAACCTCCTGCGCGAAGGGCTGGATCTTCCCGAGGTCACGTTGGTGGCGATTCTCGATGCGGATAAGGAAGGGTATCTCCGGTCCTATCGGGCGTTGATCCAGACAGCGGGGCGGGCGGCGAGGAACCTGCGGGGCCATGTAATTTTCTACGGTGATACCGTCACCGACTCAATGCAAATGGCGCTTGCCGAGACCGGCCGGCGGCGCGCGATACAGGCCGACTATAATGCCAGACACGGGATCGTGCCCACGAGTATCAAGAAGGATGTGCTGGCGCTCGAATATGCCACGGTAGAGATGGATGCTGTGCAACTGGATTTGGCTGCTGAGTCGCCGGCCGTCTATGGAACCGAGGAAGCGACCGAACAGATTATCAAACGGCTCGAAGCCGAAATGAAAGCCGCCGCCAAGGCGTTGGAGTTTGAACGAGCCGCAGCCCTCCGAAACCGGATCCGAGCGCTGAAGCTGAAGGAGTTAGAGTTGAAACCGGAGGTCTAACTGGTGCGGGAAAACGATCATAGCGAAGCAGAATTTCGATGGCCTGCTTATGTGACACACAGAAGAGTACTTCCGCAGGATGCTCAAAAAGGCATCCAACTAGGCCGAAGGTGAATCAAAACCGGAGGCGTACCCTCTGGGGTACGTTGAGGATTTTGACGAACCGAGAACGACGTTGGAGGGATTTTTCAGCATCCTGCCAGAGGGCAGCTAGACGTTCTTGTACAAATAGATGCCGAGGAACATTCCGACGAGACTGAGCAAGTTGATTTTGAGTTCAAAGCCTAGGGTGAGCTTGAGGAGGACCAGGTCGATGGTGAGCGGTGGGTTGATGCCAGGGGTAAAATTGGTGGCGAAGATTGTTTGAATTGTGCCATGTGGGGCCATGACCCGGAGGATTTCTCCCAGCACTCCGCCCAATAGTCCACCGATGAGCACGAAAATGAGCAGAACCCAGTATGATTTTCTCACGGCAACCGCCTCAGAACTCTCATAACTCTCTGTGTAGTCTTACGGAGACCATGGCAGGACCATTTGGACCATAGCGAAAGGCCTAGGACATGTCAATAAAATGTACGTCTCCCTTTCCCTTGACTTCATCTTGCCTCGTCCTTTAGACTCCCCGATGCTCTTTTGCTAGAGTTTTCGAGGCGATCGGAGATCCGGGGTAAGGCTTCGATTGCCTTTTTATTTGTGGCGCTATGCTCGATTCTCTCAGCGAAAAATTCGAGAAGATTTTAAAAAAGCTGCGCGGTTCCGGTGTCCTCACCGAACAGAACATCGCGGAAGCCTTGAAAGAGGTTCGTCTGGCCCTGCTCGAAGCCGACGTCAACTTCAAGATCGTCAAGGATTTTGTCGAGCGGATTCGCGTGAAAGCTGTTGGGCAGGAAATCCTCCAGAGTTTGACCCCCGGCCACCAGGTCGTCAAGGTGGTGTGGGACGAGCTTCGGGAGATGATGGGGCGCGAGAAAGCCGGTCTGGCTCTGGCTTCGAATCCTCCGACCGTCGTCATGATGGTGGGGCTCCAAGGCGCTGGAAAGACGACGACCTGCGGGAAACTCGGGCGGTACTTCAAGGCACAAGGGAAACGGGTCCTTCTGGTTGCGGCAGATCCTCGCCGCCCGGCAGCCGGTGATCAGTTGGCGAGTCTGGGGCACGATCTTGCGATCGACGTGTATCGAGCCGACCAGGCGCAAGCGGTTCAGGCCGATGTCGTCCGTATTTGCCAGACTGGTGCGGAACGTGGGCGAGACCAGGGGTACGATCTTGTCGTGCTGGATACCGGCGGGCGTCTTCACATCGACGATGAGTTGATGGGAGAGCTGGTAGCGGTGAAAGCGGCTGTGCAGCCACAAGAAACACTCTTGGTGGCAGACGCCATGACGGGCCAAGACGCGGTCACGATGGCGAGCCAGTTCGATCAACGCATCGGACTGACCGGCATCATCCTGACCAAGGTTGAGGGAGATGCTCGGGGCGGGGCGATCCTGTCTATCAGGGCGGTGACCGGCAAGCCGATCAAGTTTTTGGGTGTGGGTGAGAAGCTCGATGCGCTGGAGTTGTTTCATCCCGATCGGATGGCCTCCCGTATCCTCGGAATGGGCGACGTGCTCTCGCTGATCGAAAAGGCTCAAGAAACCTTTTCACGCGAGCAGGCAGAGGAGACGCAGAAACGACTCACCAGCACTACGCTCACGCTGGAAGATTTCCGTGCTCAGTTGGGCCAGGTCAATCGCCTGGGTTCGATGGACCAAATTTTAGGCATGTTGCCGGGCGGTCAGAAGCTCAAGGGAGCGATGGAAGGGCAGATGCCGGAGCGAGAGATGAAACGAGTGTTGGCGATGATCGACTCGATGACCGTGCGCGAGCGGCGCGATCATACGCTCATCAATGGAAGCAGGAAAAAGCGGATTGCCCGCGGAAGCGGGACGAAGGTGGAAGAGGTGAATCGATTGATTAAACAGTTTCTATCGGCGAGAAAAATCGCCAAGGTTATGGCAGGGTCGGGAGGGCGCCGGCAGCTTGCGCAGATGATGCGCTCCAGGTGATTCATGGCATTCAGCTGTCAGCTATCAGCTTTCAGCTCGTGCAGAATCGAATTTGAAGTCAAAGAACTGACAGCTGACAGCTGATGGCTGGACGCTCATTAATCAAGGAGGACGACAGTGGCTGTTCATTTGAGATTGACGAGGACCGGACGACACAAACGACCGCTCTACCGCGTTGTGGCAGCGGATTCTCGGAAGCCGCGCGACGGGCGGTTCCTGGAAATTCTCGGGATTTTCGATCCCTTGAAAGAGGCGGGTCTGCCGGAGTTGAAGCAGGAACGGGTGTTGAGCTGGTTGCGTCAGGGAGCTCAGCCGACCGTCACCGTCAAGACATTGCTCCGCCGCAGCGGCGTGTGGAAGCAGTTCGAAGCGGAGAAGGCGGCGAAGAAGAAGGGCGCCTAGGACATAATGATTGCTCAGGCAGATCTTGTGACGATCGGTAAGATCGAACGCCACTTTGGCGTGCGAGGCGAATTCAAAGTGCGATCGTTGAGCGATGTGCCTGGCCGGTTGGACAATCTGAAGCAGGTGCAGGTGTTAGCGCCCACAGGAGAGCTGGTCGAGAAGACCGTGGCGCATGTTCGCCGCGCCGGTTCGACCTACATCATGGGGCTTGTCGGTGTCACGACGCCGGAAGAAGCCGCGACGTTGCGCGGGGGATTGCTCCAAGTACCTCGTGCCCCGGCTGCGGTGTTGGCGGCGGATGTGTACTTTGAGTGCGATCTGATCGGGCTGGCGGTCGAGACCGAGCAGGGCGACGAGGTCGGCGCGCTGGAAGCGATTCTGGAAATACCGGATAATCGAATCTTCGTCGTCCGCAAGGGGACGAAAGAAATTCTCATTCCGGCTGCGAAGAGTTTTGTGGCTTCGGTGGATCTCCAGCGCCGCCGGATGGTGGTTCGCGGGATCGACGACTTGTTTGAGGAGCGCCATGCGGTGTGACATCCTGACGCTGTTTCCCGACATGGTGGCGCCGGTGCTCGGTCAGAGCATTCTCAAACGAGCGCAGGAAAAAGGTCTGCTCCACGTTCACGTGCGAAACTTGCGTGACTACATGCTCGACCGCCACAAGGTAGCGGACGACGTGCCCTATGGCGGAGGGGCCGGGATGGTGATGAAGGCCGAGCCTATCTTGCATGCGGTGGAAGAGATTCAAAATGACTATGCACGGGCCGGTGAACAGATCCGGTTGCTGTTTCCCTCTCCTCAGGGTCGTCCGTTCACGCAGGCCTACGCGAAAAATCTGGCGGACGACCAACGTCGGCTCGTCATTCTCTGTGGCCACTACGAGGGGGTCGATGAACGAGTGCGGCTCGCCTTGCACCCGGAAGAAATTTCCGTCGGTGATTATGTGCTGACTGGAGGCGAATTGCCGGCGCTGGTGCTCATCGATGCCGCAGCCCGTTTGGTTCCCGGCGTATTGGGTGACCCGGAGTCGATCGTGGAAGAATCGTTCACTGATGCCATGCTTGAATATCCGCATTATACAAGGCCGGCGGAGGTTCGAGGGATGCCTGTGCCGGAGGTGTTGCTTTCGGGGCATCATGAGGCCATTCGTCTGTGGCGTCGGAAGGAAGCCCTGCGAAGCACCTATCAGAGACGGCCGGATCTTTTACAAGATAGGGTCTTGAGTCTCGAAGATCAACAATTGTTAGACGAACTTACTCGTGAAGGCGTCCCGGGGGCGCCTGTTCGATGTGGGGAGGAGGGGGTAGTCTCATGAATCGGTTGGAACGAATACAGCAGTCTTTCACGAAAAAGTCGGCGCCCAGTTTTGAAATCGGAGATACTGTCCGCGTGCACGTGAAAGTGGTCGAAGGGGAAAAAGAGCGTATTCAGGTGTTTGAAGGAGCGGTGATCGCTCGGAAAGGGCTCCTGAACACGGAGACCTTTACGGTGCGCAAAGTCTCCTACGGCGTCGGTGTGGAACGAATCTTCCCCCTCCATTCGCCGATCGTCACGCGTGTCGAGGTCATGCGCCAGGGCAAGGTGCGCCGAGCCAAGCTGTACTATCTTCGCGGGAAGAAGGGGAAGTTTGCCAAGGTCGAAGATCGGGAATTTGTCGCGAGCGTAAAGGGGCAATCCGGGGCCGCCCGCAAGGCCGAACCAAGTGAAGAACCGGTCGGAGCTGTCCCGGCTTCAAAAGCCTAGTCTCATTCCCTGGTTCCATCGACGACGAGTATCGCGTGCCCTTTCAACAGTCGCATCGCGGGGCCGCATCGTGGGACCTACCGACGAATTTGAATTAGAAGCCAGGCGGCGCGGCTGTCGCCGCATCGCCGGCCTGGATGAAGCCGGACGGGGCCCTCTCGCGGGCCCTGTCGTCGCGGCGGCGGTGATCCTACCTTCTCGTTGCCGCTTGATTGGCGTGAACGATTCCAAACAAGTCTCCGAATCCGAGCGGGCGCGGCTCTACAACGTGATCGTCGCGCGGGCACGTGGTATCGGAGTGGGAATTGCGACAGAGCAGGAGATCGACCGCGTCAATATTTTAGAAGCGACTCGCCTGGCCATGCGTCGCGCGCTGGCATCGTTGACTCCTCCGGCGGACTGCCTCTTGATCGATGCCGTCACAGTGCCGGATCTTGCCATTCCCTCCCGCTCTATTATTAAGGGTGATATGTTGTCGATGTCGATTGCCGCCGCGTCGATTGTGGCCAAAGTCACGCGTGATCGCATGATGGAGGTGTACCATCAGATCTACCCCGATTATAATTTTCTCTCCCATAAAGGATATGGGACGGAAGAGCATTTGCAACGGCTCGTTCAGCATGGTCCCTGCGCGATCCATCGGCGCACGTTCGCTCCGGTCGCGCAACTCTTGAGTGGAAGCCGCGACGGGTGGCCCCTCTCACGTACTGGCCTGGGTGAATTTTCACGGATGAATCAGTGAGCATCCTTGATCCCCGGAGGGTTTATGGTCAAGCTGGGGAATCGGCAGCCGAGAAGTATTTGCGGCACAAGGGGTATCGGATCGTGGCACGCAATCTGCGTTCGTCGGTCGGGGAGTTGGACTTAGTGGCCGAAGACGGTCAGGTGCTGGTCTTTGTCGAGGTGAAGGCGCGTCGAACCGACGCGTTCGGCGGAGCGATCTATGCCGTTCACCAACGGAAGCAGGAGAAGTTGATCCAGTTAGCGGCTCAGTATTTAGCCCGCCACCACATCAAAGATCGGCTGTGCCGATTCGATGTCGTCTTGCTGCAAGGCACGGACGCCGTCGCCCCGCAGATCGAGCATATTCAGAACGCCTTCGAAGTCCCAGGAGACGACCTCCGTTGGTAGGGCGACGATGATTCAATTGATCCACGTGTCGAAACAGTACGATCAACGGCCGGCGCTCTCAGACGTCAGTCTCGAGATCGGCAAGGGAGAATTTGTCCTACTTATGGGACCCAGCGGAGCAGGCAAGTCGACGCTGTTGCGGATGCTTATCGGGGCTGAACGGCCCGACGAGGGGCAGATCTTCGTTCATCAAAAAAATGTGACGACGCTCAGGACGTCTGATATTCCCTATCTGCGCCGCAAGGTAGGAACGGTGTTTCAAGACTTTCGGCTGTTGCCGAAGAAGTCCGTCTTCGACAATGTCGCGTTGCCCCTGCTGGTGCAGGGAATTTCTTCTGCCGACATTCGCCGGAAAGTCACGGAAGCGTTACGGGCGGTCGGCGTCGAGCACAAGCGAGATCAGCTTCCGGCGGGTCTCTCGACGGGAGAACAACAGAGAGTCTGCATTGCGCGCGCCATTGTCAATGGTCCGGTCGTCTTGTTGGCGGATGAACCGACCGGAAATTTGGACCCTGCCCTGACGTCCGAGATCATCGAACTGTTTAAACTCATTAACGCGCGAGGCACAACCGTCGTGGTGGCTACGCATGATCCTCTGGTCATGGGGCAGGTCAATCGGCGGGTGCTCACATTGTCACAAGGCAGGTTGTTGCCGGGGCAGCGGGTGATGGAGTGAGGACACTCTCGTATCTTCTCAGAGAGTCCTGGGTCAATATGCGAACCAACCGGACGACGACGATGGTGGCCATCTTGACCACGGCTTTTACGTTGGCCTGTGTCGGCATTTTCTTGCTGCTCTATGTCAATCTGCGGGCAGCGGCCGGATGGCTTCAGGACGATGTCAAGATCATGGTGTACCTTGATGAACAACTCGCCTCCGACTCGATCTCTGAAGTAGAGCAACAGTTGCGGGGCGATCGCGCGGTCGCCTCACTGCTGTTTATCTCGAAAGAGCAGGCGCTGGGAGAGTTCAAAGCGCAATTTCCTTCGGAGTCTCACTTGCTCGAAGGGTTGGGCCAGAATCCCTTACCGGCTTCCTTCGTCGTGGCGCTCAGTCCGTCGTTCCGTTCGCCGGACGCGGTCAAGCGATGGGCGGAACGGGTCAGGCAGGTCGCCGGCGTCTCCAAGGTTGACTACAATCAAGATTGGATCGATGCCCTGGCAACAGTGATTCGATCGATTGAATTGGTTGCCATCGGCATCGGCGTCATTCTCTCGGCGGCTGCCGTGACCATTATCGCCAATACGATTCGCCTCACGCTGTTCGCCCGGCGGGACGAGATTGCCATTTTGCGCCTCATCGGGGCCACGACCAGTTTTATCCGAATCCCCTATCTGTTAGAGGGCGCAGTGCTTGGCGCCTTGGGCAGCGCACTTTCGCTGGTCATGCTCAAATTCATGTACGAATTGTTTCGACAGCAAATGCGGACGACGGGACGATTTGCCGGGCTCGACAACCTCATAGCATTCTTTCCCCTATCGATCTGTTTTGCCTTGATTGCGGTAGGGATGGGACTTGGGTTTGCGGGCAGTTTCGTGTCGATACGGCGTTTTGGCGAGGCCAAGGCATGAGGTGTTGGCCGGGGATCAGAGTCGGAGTCATCATCTGGGGGTTGCTGGGTGTATCCTGGCCAACGGTTGCGGTTGCCGATCCGATCACCGACAAGATCGAGAAAGAACGCAAGGCGCTCGACCAACTCAAAGGCCAGATCGAAGAGACACGCAAACAGGCCGATGAAGCAGGGAAAAAACGAGAGTCTCTCTTGCAGGGGATTCAGACGCTCGACGAACGCGTGGTGCACTACCGGCAAGCGCATCAGGAGATTAGCCGAAAGTTGCGGAAGAAAGATCAAGAGATCGAAGCCATTAATATGCAATTATCCGGTTTGCGAGTGAGCGTGCGGGAACGTCAGGACGCCATTCTGGCTCGATTGCGGGTTCAGTATATGGAGGGGCGTTTTGGGTATTGGAAAACGTTGCTTGCCTCCGACACGTATGGCGATTTCCAGCGCCGGCTCCAGTATCTCTCGGCCGTATCCGAACGGGACTATGCCCTCATGGGCACGTTCCGAGCCGATATGACCCGTATGGAGCAGGCGGAACGGCAGCGGGAAGAAGCGCGGATCGGGATCCTGTCGTACAAGCAAAGTACCGAGAAGCAGCTGGCTGAGATGAAATCGGTCAAAAAAGAAAAGAAGATCTATCTTGCCAAGATCACGCATGAAAAAGAGTCGTACGAACATGCCCTCCAAGAGCTAGAACGATCCGCGTCGCGGATCGACAGTCTATTGCGCGAAATGGAACAGCGCCGTCGCTTGGCCACAGCCCGGCCTCCCACCGGGGTGATCGCCCCTCGTGGGGTGAAGGGCGCGCTGCCATGGCCGGCTGATGGGAGCGTCGTCTCTTTCTTCGGCCGTCAGAAACATCCGACTTTCAATACGTATGTGCAGCGCAGAGGCATCGAAATCAAGACGGCCGAGGGGAGCGCCATTCACGCGGTCATGCCTGGATCCGTCGTCTATGCAGACTGGTTGAAAGGCTACGGACTCGTTATAATCCTTGATCATGCGAATGGGTTCTTTTCGCTGTATGCCCATGCCTCAAAGATATTGGCGACAGTGGGAGCGCAGGTGGGAGCCGGGCAAGCCATCGGCGAAGCAGGCGACACAGGCATGACGGGTGAAAATACTCTATACTTTGAGTTGCGCCAGGGGGCGGAGCCGCTTGATCCTCTCCAATGGTTGGCGAGGCGGTAGGGAATGGGAAGAGGAAAGGACACAATATGATGGAACAGAATCCTCGACGACGATTCTGGATATTGACCCCGATGGTGATGGTAGCGCTGGTCGTGGGTGTGCTGCTTGGCAAAGGGTGGGAGCGAACCGGGCATGCCACGGAAACCTACGAAGAGTTGAAGACGTTCTCCGAGGTGTTGACCCAAGTTCAGAAGAGTTACGTCGACGAAACGAAGGTGAAGGATCTCGTCCAGGGAGCCATTCGTGGAATGCTCTCGACCCTCGATCCACATTCAGCGTACATGACGCCCGATATGTTTAAGGAAATGCAGGTTGAAACTAAGGGTGAGTTTGGGGGCGTAGGCATCCAGATCGGGGTGAAGGAGAATCGTTTGGCGGTGATCGCGCCCATTGAGGGCACGCCGGCCTATCGAGCCGGAGTCAAGGCAGGGGATTTCATTACCAAAGTGAACGACGAGACGACCAAAGACCTTACGCTGATGGATGCGGTTCAGAAGATGCGTGGGCCCAAAGGCTCGAAGGTCAATTTAACGATTCAGCGGGAAGGGACGCCCGATCCGCTTCAATTTACGCTGGTTCGCGATACCATCAAGATTGAGAGTGTGAAGTCGAAGATATTGGACAACATCGGGTACGTTCGGCTGACGCAATTTCAAGAATCGACAGGGCGGGATTTGAGCAAAGTGCTCAAACAGTTCAAAGAGCAGAAGCTGCAATCGACGATCCTGGACCTTCGCAACAATCCCGGCGGGCTGCTGACCGCGTCCGTTGAGGTGTCCGAGCAGTTTCTCCCCGGCGGCAAGTTGGTGGTCTATACAAAAGGACGTGAAAGTAAGAAGGACGAGTGGATTGCCAAGGGGAAAGATCAGATGGATGATTCACCCATGATCGTTCTGATCAATGAAGGATCGGCGAGCGCGTCGGAAATCGTGGCCGGCGCCTTGCAAGACTACGGGCGAGCGGTGATTGTCGGCACGACTTCGTTCGGCAAGGGATCGGTGCAAACGATTCTCCCGCTGGGGGATGGCTCCGGGCTCCGACTCACGACGGCGAAGTACTACACGCCGAAAGGGCGTTCGATCCAATCAACCGGTATCACGCCTGATATTGTTGTGAAATCCCAGCCACCGACCACTGTCGCCAAGGCCGGTGAGACGAAGCCCGGTGAAAAGGAAGGGGAGCCGAAGCAGGTCAAGCCCGCGGTCGTGCCGGGGAAAGATCAACCGGCTCAGAACGGCAAAGGACAGGAAGAGGGCACTCCGAAGAACGGCGCCACGCCTCAGCCTCCTCCCTTCGAGGCTTCTGGTGATCCTTCGCTTGAGCAGGATGTACAACTCCAAAAGGCGGTTGAGATGCTGAAGACCTGGAAGATCTTTAAGGAGCTTCCTCGCGCTTCCTAGTTGGAGACGGCTGTTGTGAGGCGGCGATCGCCTCCAGCAGCCGTTCTTCCGATCCTGTGAACCCTGGTACGGTGCGCAGCATGTGTGATCGCACCAGTTGTTCCAGATCAGTCAATGTCGTGATGGAGAGGCGGGTGTAGAGGTATGACACAAGCGATTCAGACAGTCCCGGGAGCTGAGCCCAGGTTTTCACCGCTTCTGGGAGAGGCGTTCTCAAGGCTTCATAGGCCTGAATGGTTCCAGTTCTGAGAAATTCTTCAATTTTGTCCGCCAGGTCACTGCCGACTCCATCAATATCTTCAAGCGCTTGCCGAGAGGCAACGTCTGCAATGTCTTCTTCCAAGGCTTCGATGTTCTCCGCTGCCTTTCGATAGGCTCTGACCCGATAGGGGTTAGCCCGTTGTGCGGCCAATCGTTCCGCCATCGACCGAAAGATGGTTGCGACTTGCTGGTTGTGTTGAGGGCTAGACATCATAGGCCGTGGTGTCGTCATTCTGACGTGGTCATGGATTCGGAGGCAAGGGGATAGGCCAGGGCTTGTTGACAACCAGATTTCTGGTCCCCTAGGATGATGAACGATGGCGGAGGCGATTCAGATTCAGGTGAACGGAGAACAGCGGAGCTGTCAGGCTGGTGCCACCGTGGGGGATTTGCTGCGTGAACTCGCCATCAAGACCGAGCGTGTGGCAGTGGAGCTGAATTTGGAAATCCTGGACCGCAAGGATTTGGATCACCGAAGTTTGAAGCAAGGGGATCGAGTGGAGATTTTAAGCTTCATCGGTGGGGGTGCGCCAGTGGATATTCAAGGCAAAAGGAAGGATTCCGTCCATGCAGAATGATCGGTTGATCATTGCCGGTCGTGAGTTTACGTCTCGGCTGTTTGTGGGAACCGGTAAGTATAAGGATTTTGCCGAAACCAAGAAAGCCATTGAGGCGTCGGGAGCCGATGTGGTGACAGTGGCGGTGCGGCGCGTCAATATCACCGATCGCTCCAAAGAGAACCTGCTCGATTATATCGACCCGAAGAAGTACACCATTCTTCCCAACACCGCCGGTTGTTACAACGTGGAAGATGCCCTGCGCTATTCCCGCTTGGCCAGAGCCGCAGGCGTCTCCGATTTGATCAAGCTGGAAGTGCTCGGTGACGAGAGGACCCTCTTCCCCGATACGGTGGGATTGCTCGAAGCGGCGAAGATTCTCGTCAAAGAAGGCTTTATCGTGCTTCCCTACACGAATGACGATCCCATCGTGGCCCAGAAGCTCGTTGATATCGGCTGCCCCGCTGTCATGCCGCTGGCGGCGCCGATTGGGTCTGGACTGGGGATTCGTAATCCATATAACTTAAAAATCATCATGGAAATGATCAAAGTGCCGATCATTGTCGATGCCGGCGTCGGAACCGCCTCCGATGCCGCCCTCGCGATGGAATTAGGGGCGGACGCCGTACTCATGAACACGGCCATTGCCGGAGCGAAAGATCCCATTGCCATGGCCGAGGCGATGAAATATGCGGTGCTTGCAGGCCGGTTAGCATACAAGGCCGGACGAATCCCGCGAAAACTGTATGCGACAGCCAGTAGTCCCATCGAAGGGATGCTCTAGCAGGATGCTGAAAAGGCCCGCCAGCGGCGTTCTCGCGTAGCTCAGAGGCTCAACGTACCGAGGCGTACGCCTCGCCTCTTCGCTCGCTGCGGCCTTGCTGAACGGCCCTTTTGAGCATCCTGCTTACTATAGTGAGTGCTGAGACGTCGATATGAAGAGCGCCGAACCCATCGCACAGGACTCAAGACTTAGAACTCAGAACTCACCGCTTCGCTGATGCCGACACTCTCCAGCCGTCTTCTTGTCATCACAGATCGCCATCAGACGCACGGGCGTCCGTTGGTTCCTCTTCTTCAGCGGGTGCTCACAGCCGGGATATCGATGGTCCAACTCCGTGAACGCGATCTCTCGGCCAGGGAACTCATGACGCTTGCCTGTGAGGTGCATGCCCTGACGGCTTCGCACGGTTCTCAACTCCTGATCAACGATCGGATCGATGTCGCATTGACCCTGGAAGGAGTCGGCGTGCATTTGCGCAGCAATAGTCTGCCTGTGTCGGTCGCACGGCAGATGCTGGGGACACAGCGTCTGCTGGGAATTTCCGCGCATTCGGTAGAGGAGGTGGTGCAAGCAGCTTCGCAGGGAGCAGACTACATCGTCCTTGGTCCGATCTACGAGACGCCGACTAAACAGATGTACGGTCCGCCGCTCGGCATTCACACTCTTGAAAAGGCTTGCGGGCTGATCCGCATTCCGATTTTCGGGATCGGCGGAGTGACGGCGACGCGCGCGCGTGAGATGCGGCGTGCCGGG
>Ga0157380_10001972_pt1 | contig 13672 bp, 13 predicted proteins | sample S35metaG_FD_119757 | JGI IMG/M metagenome (GOLD analysis project Ga0157380, IMG submission 119757) | Switchgrass rhizosphere microbial communities from Kellogg Biological Station, Michigan, USA - S3-5 metaG | ecosystem: Host-associated > Plants > Roots > Rhizosphere > Soil | place: USA...
AGCTGACGCACGGCGTGACGCAGTACAGCGCGGCGCTCGAGTATCACGATCAGCCGGGCGCCTTGAACGAGCACTTCTCCGACGTCTTCGGCATCCTCGTGAAGCAGCACGCGCTCAAGCAGACGGCGAAGAAATCGGACTGGCTGATCGGCGTCGGCATCTTCGGCTCCGCTGTGCACGGCAATGCCGTCCGCTCGATGAAAGCGCCCGGCGCCGCGTACAACGATCCGACCATCGGCAGGGATCCGCAGCCGGCGCACATGAGCAATTTCGTGAAGACGCACGACGACTCCGGCGGCGTCCACATCAACTCCGGCATCCCGAACCATGCCTTCTACCTCCTCGCCACGGCCCTCGGCGGAAACGCCTGGGACGTCGCGGGCAAGATCTGGTACGCGACGCTCACGCAGAAGCTCGGTCACACCGCCGACTTCCAGCGCTGCGCCGACGCGACGTTCACCGTGGCCGGCGAGATGCACGGCAAGGGGAGCGAGCCGCAGCAGGCGGTCGCCGCGGCGTGGAAGGCGGTGGGGATCGATATCTCGGCGAAGGTTGCGGCGGGCGAGAAGCGGATCCCGATCCGCCGCGCGCGTCCGATCCTGCCGCCGTTCGAGCCGGCGACCGGCGGCGCGGAGTTCCCCGCGGACAGTGCACCGTAATTTGCACATCCTGTTAGTGGCGGATCAACCAATGGACATGAAGGCAAAACAACGTGACGAGCTGCTCCGGACGCTGAAAGCCCGTTTTGAGAAGCATATGAACCGGCACAAGAGCCACAAATGGGCCGACATACAGGCGAAGCTGGAAGGCAGTGCCGGGAAGCTCTGGTCGCTCAGTGAAATGGAGCGAACCGGCGGCGAGCCGGATGTCGTCGGCTTCGATAAGAAGACGGGCGAATACATTTTCTACGACTGTTCAGCGGAGAGTCCCAAGGGGCGCAGAAGCGTCTGTTATGACCGTACTGCGCTGGACTCCCGCAAAGAGAACAAGCCGGCGAATGATGCGATGAGCATGGCGGCCGCCATGGGCATCGAGCTGCTGACGGAAGAGCAATATCGGGAGTTGCAGAAGCTCGGCGAATTCGACACGAAGACTTCGAGCTGGGTACAGACGCCGTCCGACATCAGGAAGCTCGGCGGCGCACTCTTCTGCGATCGCCGGTACGACACCGTCTTCGTCTATCACAACGGTGCGGACTCCTACTATGCGGCGAGGGGATTCCGAGGCTCGCTGAGAGTCTAAGAGTCGAGCCGGTTCAGTAGATCGACGATGTGTGCGGTTGGATCGACCGCCTGACCAGTCGTCGTGTCACACCATTCGCCGGCCACGACGTCATATCTGGCGAGCAGGCGCTGAGCGTCGTAAGAAAGCATCCCCTGGTCAATCTCAAGCATTTCGTGGAGCACGAACGCCGCGAGCGCCTGGTTGTCGAGCGGCGAATTGAACGAGTATTCGAACGTGATGCTCAAGGTCGTCCGTCAGAACATCGTATTGCCGTTCGCGGAACCGGCGGGGACGACCTGCAGCACATCCCAGTGCTCGACGATTTTCCCGTCGTCGTCCAGTCGGAAGATATCGATGCCGGCCCAATCGTTGTTCTGATCGCCGGGCCATTCCTGGTGGCAATGTAATATGACGTAGTTGCCATCGGCGAGCACCCGCTTGAAATGGACGCGCTTGCCCGGATACTCGCGCGCCATGCGCTCGAAATAGTCGATGAAGGCCTGCTTTCCGTCCGCGACTTGCGGGTTGTGCTGAATGTAGACCTCACCGGCGTAGCGCTCGATCGCCTCGGTGGGCTTCGACTGATTGAACATCAGGTCGTAAAACCCGGTGACTGTCTCCTTGTTGCGTTCCATCTGATCGTGGTTCATGGTTCCATCTTTCTGACACTTTGGTTACGCATGCTAACCTGCATGGACCGAGTGCGTCATGTCTGCTCGCCTGACCGCCGTACACGTTCGTCAGCTCTTGCCGAAGAGTAGTACGCAAAAGCTCGTGATTCGAGCAATCGAAAGAGAGAATCCGCTAGGCACAGGGGCATACGGCGCTGTGTACCGCGGTGAATGTCGGACCTTCGGCGCGGTCGCTCTGAAGGTCCTGCATCTTTCCAGCGACATGATCAACCCGAACTCGTTCGCTTGTGCCGAGCGAACGCTTTTGCGCGAATTCGCGGTAGGGCGCAAGGTTCAACATCCCAATCTTGCAAAGATCTTTGCATTTGGAAGCGTGAGGTGGGCCGGCGAACGCAAGTTTTGCGTCGTCTCGGAGTTTGTAGAAGGTATAGAGCTTCGGGCCGGAATCGTCAGGTTCACAACGACCGAGCAACGGCTGCAGATATTGCTGCACATTGCGCGGGGTCTCGAGGCGATCCACGACGCTGGCATAGTGCACCGCGACCTCAGCTCGCGAAACGTTATCGTCACGCCCGGCGGTATTGCCAGGATACTGGACTTCGGCATCGCATTCTTTATTCAGGCCACACTGTCCAGCCTGTCTCTTCCTGTCGATCTGCTCGAGCGTGATAGTGAGCCGGCTGCATTCAAGTTGCGCGGGAATCCCATGTACATGGCGCCGGAGGCCTGGGAGCCCCACCGGTGTGAACAAGCCGGTGCGCCACTCTTTGACCCGACGACCAGTCTTTACATTCCCATCTTCGAGAGCGACGTCTTTGCCTTTGGAGTCCTGGCGTATGAGCTCCTGTCCGATGGACGACATCCCTTCGCCGTCGCCGACATGAGCTTGCAGGAGATTCGCGACGCTAATTGCCGCTCAGGACCTCCAGTGTGGCCACTGCACGCGAAAGTCCCGGCCGATGTGCGCGAAATGTTTACTCGATGTCTCGATAAGTCGATTCGCGCGCGACCTTCGTTGGCGCGGATCATCAAAGTATTGGCATCGGCCGTACGGCCGCACACCACGCAAGCGGCGGCGAAACCCGCCGAGCCGGCACGTCCGGAGCCGCCAAAGAACCCGCTCGCCCCTGCTCCGGACAGCAACGCTGACGATAGCGATCAATGCACATACAACGAGGACGGAGTCTGTGACAATCAATTGCATTGGGGCTCAAACGAGTGAGCACGGATATCTCGGCCCGGCTGAAGAATGACGGCTGGTCAACAGTGGCTGTACCGAACACGGTCGATTTGCGTACCGTGGTTCCGCTGTTGAGGCCGGATTTGACGGTTAGCATCGCTGTCGAGCGAATATCGCCGAAGACACGCGACCAGGCGCGCCTTGGAACGCTGAGCGCCTTGTATGGCCTCGAATCATTTCCCCTTCATACGGAACGGGCCCACTGGGTGACGCCTCCGCACTATGTGGTTTTCAGATCCGTGGGAGCAGCGACGGCGCGTCCGACGACGTTCGTCGATAGCGATGGCCTCACGAACAAGACGCGCTTGCTTCAGCGACTCGCAACCGTGCCCTGGCGGGTGACATGGGGCGATACAGCGTTCGACGCACCGGTGTTGACGGCGGTATCGGACGCTTCGAGGCGATTTCGCTACGATCCGTGCTGCATGACCGTCCGCGATCGCAGGCACATGGATTTAGCGGCCGAATTGGACGAAGAACTTGGACAACTCCGGATGACGGAACATTTCTGGAAGGCGGATAGTGCCCTCATCATTGATAACTGGCGGGTACTCCATGGACGTGGCCCGTCGCTCACGGCGGACTTTGATCGAGTCCTGGAGCGCATCGTGGTGCCGTAGACCGGGACGTGGTACATTTAGCAGGAATTCCGGACATGAGGTCGAACGAGATGAACGAGAGCATTGCCGCCCGGCCGACCGCGCCGTTTACGGTTTTCTACCGGACTGCGACGGGTGAAGGAGGCTTCATCTGCCGTTCATGTCCCGTTCATCGCAATGATGCCTTCGCCCGGCTCGGCGATGCGTTTGCCGCCGCCGCGCAGCATCTGAATCTCTGCCGCGCCGCCGTCCGTCATCGTCCGGTCGAGGGGAGTGCCATCATCGACGGCGTCATGCATGGTGTCGTTCTGCGCGATGGAATCATGATTCTCGCGCTCGACACCGTCTTTCGCGCGGCCCCTGCGCCGATACGCGTCGTCGCGTAGCGCTTCAGACGTCCGGCGTCATTCCGGGACCGTGACTCCGCGGCACGTCGTCGAAGCTTTTCTGATTGCGTCCCCGGACGGGCCTGTACGAAGGCTTGCCTCACACGACTCGCAGTCCTCGTATTCGATTGTCTTGGCGTCAGGGTGTGTGCAGTTGGTAACGCCCCAGCTCCATTGCGTGTCGTCGCACTCCCGTACGATCTCGCCGATCAGGACAATCGGGATCGAGGGTCCGATGGGACCGTTGTAGCAATCGTACTGACCGTAATATTCATAGCCCCAAAACGATGTGATCTTCTTACGACAGATCGCCGCCGATGCGGGAGTGGCGATCAGTATCGCTAACAATGATGCGATGACCCAGACAGCTTTGCTTTTGTGCATGGCGCACATATATACATCCGGAATCAATGTGGCGCAATGGACAAATCTTGAGCACCCTGAGTGATCAAAGCACCGCGCGCATCACGCCGCGCTACACCGCGTCCGGCGCGAACAATTCGCGGATCCGCGTCGCGACCGCCGACTCTTCCACCGTCGCGGCGATCTCCTTTGCGATCTCGCGCAGCTGGATCTGATCGACCGGGGTCTCGGCGCGGAAGCGGCGGCGGAGGGTGATGGTGGCGAGGTTGAACTTCGCCGAGGAGAGGCGGGCGAGCTCGGGGAGCTCCTCGAGGAGTTTCGCCAGCGGGCGATTGCTCAGGGTGTCGGCGAACTGCGCCATCTCCCAGAACGTCAACGCGGTGCGGCCCCGGCGGATCAGCGTCGAATCACATTCCTGCTGGATCATGGCAACTCCTCACGAGATCAATGCGGTTTCGGCCGACGGCAACAGCCAGTCCTCGATCGCCAGCGGCTCGCCGTAGAGGTAACCCTGCAGCTGATTGCAATGGTTCTGCCGGAGGAATGCCGCCTGCTCCTCCGTCTCCACTCCTTCGGCGATCACTTCCATCTCCAGGCTGTGCGCCACGCCGATCACCGCGGCGACGATCGCCGCGTCGGAACGGTCGGTCGTGACGTTGCTGACGAACGCCTTGTCCACCTTCACTGTGGAGACCGGGAACTGCTTGAGGTAGGCGAGCGATGAATAGCCGGTGCCGATGTCGTCGATCGATACGCGCACGCCTGCATCCCGCAGCCCCCGCAGCAGCACGCTCGTTGCCGCCGGATCCTGCGCCGCGACGCTCTCGGTGATCTCCAGATCGAGCAGGTCGGGCCGCAGGCCGGTCTCGGCGAGGATGCGATCCACCGTCGTCGCGAACTCCGCGCGCTGCAGCTGCTTCTGCGAGATGTTCACCGCGACGCGCACGCCTTCCATGCCGCGCCGCTGCCACGCCGCGGCGTCGACGCACGCGCGCTGCAGCACCCAGTCGCCGAGGGGGATGATCAGGCCGGTCTCCTCGGCGATGCGGATGAAATCGATCGGCAGGAGGAGTCCACGCTCCGGATGCTGCCAGCGCACCAGCGCCTCGAAGGCGACGAAGCGCTGATCGCTCGCATTGACGATCGGCTGGTAGTGCAGGATGAACTCGCCGTGCTCGACCGACGTGCGCAGGCTGTTCTCCACGATGAAACGCTCCGTGGCGCGGCGATTCAGCTCGATGGTCGACACACGATACGTGTTGCGTCCCATCTGCTTCGCTTCGAACAGCGCGCTGTCGGCGCTCTTCATCAGCGACTCCTCGTCGATGCCGTCGGCGGGGAAGAGCGCGATGCCGATGCTCGCGGTGAGGAAGATCTCGCGCGTGCCGATGGAGAGCGGCTTGGCGATGGTGTGCAGCAGCTTGCGGGCGATGCGCTCGACGTCGGCGGTGCTGACCACATCGGCGATCAGGATCTGGAACTCGTCGCCGCCGGGACGGGCCAGCGTGTCGCCCTTGCGCAGGACCGACGCGAGGCGCTCGGCCATCAGCACGAGCGCTTCGTCGCCGAACGTGTGGCCGAGGGTGTCGTTGAGCTTCTTGAAATCGTCGAGGTCGATGAACATCACTGCCGCGTTGCGCTGATTGCGCCGCGCGTGCGCGATGCCGATGCGGACGCGGTCGCGGAAGAGCTGCCGGTTCGGCAGGCAGGTGAGGACGTCGTGGTACGCGTGGAACCGGATCTGCTCCTCGGCGCGCTTCAGGTCGTTGATGTCGACGACGGTGCTCTGGAACAGCGTCGCGCCGTCGATCTCGATGCGCGACACGCTCTCCAGCACGCGCACCGACTCGCCGTTCGCCTTCTTCAGATTCAGCTCGACGCCGGGGATGGTGAGCGCGGAGGCGAGCATGTTGTTGATCTCGAGCCGCTCGGCCGGCGCGATGTGGAACTGCCCGATGTGCCTGCCGATCAGCATCGCCGGCGACGCCACGCCGAGCATCCGCGCGAACGCCTGATTGCAGTCGGTGATCATCCCGGTCGTGTTGCAGGTGTAGACGCCCGCCAGGTTGCGCTCGAACAGCATCCGGTAGCGCTTCTCCGACGCCTCGACGGCGCGTTGAACCTCGCGCGCCGAGGTCGTGTCGCGGAACGTCCAGACGCGGCCGACGATCTTTCCGTCGAGGCGGTGGGGGATGGAGCAGCGCTCCAGGATCCGTCCGTCTTTCAGCTCCAGGACGTCGGACGTCTTCGATTCGTTCAGCCAGTCGAATGCACGCGCGCGCCGGCGGAAGTCGTCGGGGTCGACCAGCTGACTGATGGCGTGCGAGAGCAGGTCTTTGTCGCGCGACTTCGACGCCAGTTCGTGTGAGACGTTCCACATCTCCGCCGCGCGCCGGTTGTAGAGGACGATGCGGCCGTCGCGGTCGAGGACCAGGATCCCTTCGTCCGTCGAATCGATCGTCGAGCGGAGCAGCGCCACGCTCCGTTTCATCGACGCTTCGGTCCTGCGCTGGTGGCGGCGGGCTCGGATTACGACTCCGGCGCTCGCGGCAAAGGCGATGACAAAGACAGCGAACGTTAGGGGCAGGTTCATCGCACCGGCAGCGGGAAGTCGGGAGGTTTGGAGGCAGATTGCCACATTTCCCTCCGATCGTCACCCTCGGGCTTGTTTCGCCTCACGCAATTCCGGCCTTCGGTCTTTGCAAGATACAGCGCGCGGTCGGCCGCTTCGACCAGCCGCATCGCGGTGTCGATCTCCTTCGCCGGGAAGGCCGCGACGCCGATGCTCACGGTCAGGCGGGGCGGTCCGCCCGTCATGTCGAGCGGCGTCTGGGCGATCGAGACGCGCAGGCGCTCGGCCAGCATGAACGCCTCTTCCAGCGTCGTCTCCGGGAGGATGACGGCGAACTCCTCGCCGCCGTATCGCGACAGGATGTCGGACGAGCGGATGCCGTGCGCGATCATCGTCGAGATCTCCGCCAGCACCAGGTCGCCGATGCGATGGCCGAACGTGTCGTTCACTTTCTTGAAGTTGTCGAGATCGAGCATGGCCATGGCCAGCGACCGCTGATGGCGCACAGCGAGGTCGAAGTGGCGGCGGATCTCGGTCTCGAAGAAGCGGTAGTTGAAGGCCTGCGTCAGCGCGTCGACGACGGAGAGCTGTTCGAGGATGAAGAGCCGCGCCAGCAGTGACTTCTGGCTGGCGACGGAGCGCCGGATGGCGCGCAGGCGGGCGGCGAGCTCGCTGGCGTCGACCGGCTTGCCGATGTATTCGTCCGCTCCCGCCTCGAAGCCGCGCATTTTCTCTTCATGCGACACCACGCCGCTGAGGATGACGATGTAGCGATGCGTCTCCGCGGCGCCGGAGGTGGCGAGGCGGCAGAGCTCCAGGCCGTCGCCGTCGGGAAGACGGCGGTCGATGATGGCGATGTCCCACGGATACTCGTGCAGGATGCGCGTCCCCTCGGCCACCGAGGATGCTTCGAGCACCACCCCGCCCGCCCGTTTGCCGATGACAGCGAGCAGTTCACGCACCGCGGGATCGTCATCGATGACCGCGATGACACACGGGTCGGCCTGAGGCATGGGCCGGATTTCATGCAATCCATACGCCTCGGGGCGAGGTGGATTTGCGATCAGCGTTCGCTGACGCGGTCGCGAACAGCTTGCGTGCGTCGCTGAGTCGCATTCATGCGACGCCGCATCGCATTCATGTGAGCCATGGACATATGAATCCCATCCGCGATGGGATCAATCCCATGCGCCATGGGATGAATGCCATCGGCGATGGGATGAATGCCATGCGCGATGGGATGAGTCTCGGTTTGAGGACAATGAATCCCATCCGGGATGGGATGAATGCCATCCGCGATGGGATGAGTCTCATCTCGAGGACAATGAATTCGATCCGCGGTCAGCAGATCGAGTCGAGCCGTCGCATCGCTTCCATCGGCCGCGGCACGTCCACCTCGCGCGGCGCCTTCGTCGCCTGAATCGCCGTCGCCACCTCGCGGATCGTGTTGGCGAGGCGGAGGACGTCGAACGGCTTGCGGATGATGGCGTGGGCCTGATGGGCGGGGATGCGGTCGAAGACGAGATCGTCGAAGGCGGTGACGACGAAGATCACCGGCACGCTGTCGCGCGCGTCGCTGTGGAACTGTTCGAGAAAGGCGAAGCCGTCGACGCGCGGCATCATCAGGTCGAGGAGGATCACGGCGTAGTCGTGGATCGCGGTGAGGTGGAGCGCGTCTTCGCCGTCGTCCGCGGAGTCGACCTGCAGCGGTTCGCGGCGCAACGTGGTGAGGAGCATTCCTCGAATCGATTCGTCGTCCTCGACGATGAGGACCCTGGGGAGAGAAAGCATGTCCGGGGAGTCAATGCAACATCGGCACCCGCCGACATTCGAGGCCAACAAAAACGCCGCCCGGAAGGCGGCGTGGTTTGGTGTCTTTGGTAGGCTCTAGCGGACTCGAACCGCTGACCCCCACCGTGTCAAGGTGGTGCTCTAACCAACTGAGCTAAGAGCCTGTTGAATCAGTATCTGCCGCCAACGAACGAGGTTTTGTACCTATTCCCTCGGCGGGGCCGTGAGCATAACCGGGATGCCGTTCAGCAGTCCAGCGCCTTGCGCAGCCTGCTCTTCGCCCGCATGTAGAGCGGTCCGACCGATCCGATCGGCAGATCCAGCGACGCGCTGACGTCGGCGTAGCTCCGTCCCTCGATCGCGATCTGCGTGCAGAGCTCGCGCGACCGCTGGTCGAGGCGTCCCAGCGCCTGGCGGATGATCATCCGCGTGTCGTGATCGGCGACGTTCGTGTCGGCCAGCGACTCGAGCAGCTCGCCGTCGTTCTCCGTCTGCCGGCGGCGCATCCGGTCGAGCTGCTGGAGGCAGAGCTTCGACACCGTTCCGGCCAGCCAGGTGCGCGGCGTCCGGACGTAGCCGCGCTTCTCCAGGAAGAGCAGCCACGCGTCCTGCACCACATCCTCGGCCTGCTGCGCCGACAACCCGTAGCGGCGCCGCGGGATCGAGCGGAGGACCTTCGACGTGTGGAGGTAGAGCGCTTCGAGATCGACCTGCTCCGCCGTGTCCGCCGCGCATTCGATCTCCGCCAGGACTTCGAGGATCGCCTCGAGGATTTCCTCGTCGCCGCCCGTCTTGAACACCACGCGATTCGAGCCGCGCTCGAGCACCTCGGCCGCCATCTCCGGCGTGGCGTAGCCGGTCATCGTGATGATGCGCGACGCCGGGCTGACGCGCCGGATCTCGTCGATCAGCAGCAGCCCTTCTTCGCAGGTCTGAAGGCAGAGGTCGGCGACGATCAGCGGATAGTGCTGCACTTCCAGCATCGCGGTCGCCGTGCGGCGGTCGTTCGCGCCGGCCGCCTCGAGGTTCTCGATCTGCAGCCAGGCGGTGAGCCCGTCGACAATCATCGGTTCGTCGTCAATGACCAGTACTCGTTGCTCCATCGCTCTTCTCCTGGCGCCTGTTAGACCAAGAGAAGTGCCAGATCGCGATTGCGGCTAAATCATTGATGTGACTTAGTTTGACTGGATTTGAACATTGGAGCGTTGACCGAAAATCAGACGGCCGTGCGGATTGTGGTCATACGCAGGCTCAACCAATATCGATCTCTTTTCCCCGTCAACGCCTACAGATAGGTTGGTTCCTGCTCAATCCCGTTCCATCCGAGGTTCTATTTTGATCATCACTGTCTCCGCACGCGCGGCGAGCGCGGTTGCCGCGCTCACGTTTTTCTCCTTTTCCGCCTTCGCGGCGGGACCGCCTCTGTTTCCGCAGCCGCTGCACCTCACGCGCGCCGTGGATGATCCGAGCGGGAAGACCTCCGTCGTCGACGAGTACTGCCGCGGGAACTCGGTCATCTCGATCACCGGCGATCGCACGGTCATCGCCGACTACGAGAAGCAAACCGTGACGGAGATCGATCGCGCGGGGGGGACGTACAGCGTCACTTCGTTCGCGCAGCTGGCGAACCTCGCCCCGCAGCCGCGATCGACGAAGCCCGTGGAAGAGACCTACGCGTACCGCGCGATCGGAGCGCGCGCCGCGCACGCGGGAGCGGACTACTACGAGGCCGAGGCGAAGAGCGCCGGGACGCCGATCCGCAAAGTGGAGACGGCGGTCGATCGTTCCGTCGTGCTCTCGCGCGATGCAGCCGAGGTCCTCGCCGGAGCGGCGTATCCGCGCTCGAGAAGCGAGGAGAGCGAGATCGTGCTTCATGCCGCGGCTCCCGGATCCGCCGTGCGCCGCGCGCAGAGCAACGCAGCGGGCGGCGCCGCCGCGCAGAGCTACGGGCTCGCCGTCGAGCAGAACGTCACCTACGAATTCGAAGGGCGGACGGTGGTCATCCGAAACCGCATCACGCATGTCGGCCACGAAGAACCGCTGCCGTCGCTGACGGCCATTCCGTCCGGCGCCCGTCTCGTCGAGTCGCCCGCCGTGCAGGCGCGCAAAGAGCTCGACGAAGCCGATCGTCTTCCCTCTTCTCCCGCTCACAAGTAATCCAAAACGGCTGGAATTCATGAGACCGAAAATCCGGATCACGGGCCTCCTTACCCTTTTTGTCGCCGCCCTCGCCTTTCCCTTCGCTCTGCAGGCGCAGACGAACGGCTCGGCGAACATCGCCGCGACCGACGTCCTCATCTCCGGCTCCTCGCTGGCCCTCGAAGACGTCAACGCCACGACCGGCTTGAACATCCCGGTCTCGATCCAGACCAGTTTCGGCGGATTGAAAAACGAGCAGGCGCCGGTGATGCCGGAGCTCACGGCGGTCGGCGACCTGACCGGTCCCGGCATCGAGACGCCGATCCAGCTGCAGACCGCGCCCGGCCATTCATTCACCATCCCCGGTCTCTCCGCGGAGGGCGTTTACCTGCTGCAGAACGTCCGCCTGATGCGCGGCGGCACGTTCGTGCAGAACGCCGTCCCGTCGAGCGCGGCGATCACCGTCGCCGACATCCTCAAGACCAAGGTCAGCGTCCGCCAGCTCACGGCGGCGGAGCTGCGCGCGCGCGGCATCATGATCGACGCGCGCAACTTCGACGTCTACGAATACACGCTCTCGTTCTTCGTCGGCAACGAGCAGGTGTTCGTCCCGTTCCCGGTGATCGTCGACAAGCGGACGCACGAGGTCACCCCGCTCAACAGCGAGCCGAAGTACGCGCTCCCCGGCTTCAAGAACGCTCCTTCGCCTCCGCGCTGGGGACCGCCGCGCATCACTCCGATGGAGCTGGTGGAGCCGGGCGCTCTTCCCGATCCTCCTCCGCAGGACAATGACGGCACGCAGCCTCCGTCGCGGCCGAGCATCCCCGCCGCGATCGTCATTCCGAACAGCCTCGGCGTTCTCCATTCCTTCTTCGCCGTCGCGCTGAGCGTCACGAACAACGCCCCCACCGGAAGCTCCATCACGCTCGACTCCATCACGGCGACGATGAAGAACCCGCCCGAGCTGCGCGTGGCCGACACCAAGCCCGCCGTTTCGTTCGGACGTCCCGTGCCGCTCGTCGATCCGAACACCGGCAACACGATCCTCATCGCGCAAGGCGAGTACAACGCCGACTGGACGCTCGAGGGGCTGAAGACCGGCACGCACACCTTCACCATCGAAGTGCACGCCACGTACAAGGCGTCGTCCACCGCCGATCCGATTCCGCTGAGGGGCGTGATCTCGGAGCAGCTGGTCATTCACGATCCGCGCTTCAACATCACCTTCTCTCATCCCGACACCGTTCGCGCCGGTCTCACGTACTCGACCTTCACGTTCGTCACGAACATGACCTCGGCCACGCAGACGATCCGTCTGCGCACCGGCGACGAACTGCCTGCCTGCTCCATCGGCGGCGGCGCGGACGTCTGCCGGCTCGATGACGACATCTCGAACATTCCGCTCTGCTCGGCCGATACGTCGGTCGACGTCTGCCGTCCGTCCGACGACCTCAAAGCGGAAGAGCTGACCCTCAAGCCGGGTGCCACGCGCACGCTGGTCTACAAGCTGCGCTCGAATCTCACCGGCAACGTCTTCGCCACCGCCGGCTCGGTCGACAGCGACGTCGTTCACGCCGCGGTGCAGTTGCACATGGGCGTGAGCACGAGCGGGATTCCGCTCTCGCCGGCGACGCTGGTGATGCCGTACTACGCGCAGTATCTCGACCAGCAGTTCGTCGCCGACAACCTGCAGCTCCTCGGCCTCGGCTACAGCCTGGCCACCGCGCCGGTGAACCAGGTCACGGCCGCCTTCCCGCGCGTCATCACCACCGACGTCTTCCATCGCGCCGTCGACATCGCGCGCGCCGGACAACGCATCTTCATCGGCGAAGACAAACGCGACACGCTCGCCAATCTCACGCTCGATCTCCTCGGCAACGGCAACGGCAACAAGCTGATCGAGTGGGATGAATTGCGACGCAAGGAGTACAGCGGACGCATCGCCGGCGCCGCGCTCGGACGCCAGCACGAAGCGGCATCGCTCCCCGCGGCGTCCGGCTTCGACACCTTCCTCGCGCGCTTCGGCCAGACCACGGCGCATCGCGCGCCGTATCTCGTCGCCGTCACGCACGGCGCGCCGATCGCCGGCAACGACCGGCCGTACGCGCTGTCGCTCAAGGGCGTCACGACGCACGCGCTGCTCGATGTGCCGAACGAGCTGGCCACCGAGGCCGGTCTCGGCAAGCGCGAAGTCGCGTTCGGAGACCTGACGAAGCTCACCAGCGCCGACCACGCGCGGACCGGCGAGATGGCCGCGGTCGGACTCTGGAGCGAGAACTACGAGCTCACCGTCACTCCTGCCGCGGGCAGCTCCTTCACGCTCGACGTGCTCTATCCGTCGACCACCGCCACGCGCATTCAACACGCCGTCGTCAGCGTCACCAACGCCAGCGGCAGGCCGCTCAAGGCGCTGCTCGATCCGTCGAGCGCGATGGTCACGCTCCTCGAGGAGGGTGGCAGCGCGAGCTACAGCGCGAACGCCACGACGATCCTCCCGGCGCCGCTGGCCATCGTCGCCGCGCATCAGGACCTGCACCTCGACGACGACGGGCACAAGGTCTCGGTCCTCTTCAATCGTCCCGTCGATTCGGCGACCGATTACAAGACGAAGTTCGCCGGCAAGGTGAACTTCCATCAGGGATCGATCACCTACAACGGACCGCGCGGCGTCGATGCGGCCGCGCTGCAGGACGACGAGCGGACGTTGAACCTGACGTTCGATCACT
>Ga0157380_10001974_pt1 | contig 13671 bp, 15 predicted proteins | sample S35metaG_FD_119757 | JGI IMG/M metagenome (GOLD analysis project Ga0157380, IMG submission 119757) | Switchgrass rhizosphere microbial communities from Kellogg Biological Station, Michigan, USA - S3-5 metaG | ecosystem: Host-associated > Plants > Roots > Rhizosphere > Soil | place: USA...
AACCTCGCCCGTTTCATCAGCTCGAGCCATGCGTAACGCTAGCGCCCTATCTCGCGAGCAGATCTTCAGCGAGCTGCAGCGCGAGCTGTGCTCGCTGTTCGAGCTCGCGCCCGAGTCGATCACGCCGAAGGCTCTCCTCTACGACGACCTCGACCTCGACAGTATCGACGCGGTCGATCTCGCCGTACGTTTGCAGGAGCTGACGAAAAAGCGCATCAAGCCCGAGCAGTTCAAAGCCGTTCGCACCGTCGAAGACGTCGTCGATGCCGTCGAGCAGATGCTGCGCGCCTAGCCGCCGCGGCCGTTGCCGCGCGCCGTAGGCGGCACCGTGTCGCTCGTCAGCACGGTCGGTAAGTCCTTGTCGGTCGCGGTGGTCGCCGTGCTCGCGCTGTACCCCATCCTCGTCTACGCCGCCATCTCCCGCTTCGGGCCGAGCGGCGTTGCGGGCGTGCTCGCGGCGGTGTGCTTGGCGCGGCTCGTGGTTCTCAAGCGCCGCGGTCGGCCGGCGTTCGGGGGCGCGTCTCTCGTTCTGGTTTGCGCCGGCGGTATCCTGCTCGCCGCCGTGAGCTACTGGCGGGGTAGCACGGTCCCGGTGCTCTATTACCCCGTGCTCGTCAACGCAGCGCTGCTGGTCGTTTTTGCGGCGAGCCTGTTCCGCCCGCCAAGCGTCGTCGAGCGCATCGCGCGGCTAAGCGACCCGGAGTTGCCGCCTGCTGCGGTGGTCTACACGCGCCGCGTCACGCTGGCGTGGACCGTGTTCTTCGCGCTCAACGGCGCCGCCGCCCTCTATACCGCGCGTTTTACGCCGCTCGAGACCTGGGCGCTCTATAACGGCTTGATCGCGTACCTCTTGATCGGTGCGCTGTTCGCCGTCGAGCTCGCGATTCGCTCGGTCGTGAAGCGCAGGTTTAGCTCATGACGGCGAGCCGCCTGGGTCTGCTGCTCGCCGACTCGACCGATCACGTCGTCGCGTTCGCGCGCGACGGCGCCGAGCGGCGTTGGAGCGAGCTCTGCGCGGCGGCGGCCAGCGTGGAGGCGCGCTTGCGGGGCCTCGACGGCGAGCGCTGGGCCCTGAACTTGAGCGATGGTTTCGAGCTCGCGGCGGCGCTCATCGGCTGTTGGACTGCCGGCAGAACGGCCGTGATCGCGCCGCCGACGTTGCTCGCCACGCTCGAGCCGCCGACGTTCGACGGCGTCATCGAGTCCGCCGCCGACGCCACGGCGACGCGCAGGCGCATCGTTTGGCAGGAGCTGGAAGCCTCGCGCCAACCGCTCGGGGTGCTCACGTCGCGCGCCGCACTCAGGTTGTTCACCTCGGGCTCGACCGGCATGCCGAAGGAAGCCGGCCGCCGGCTCGTCAACATCGAACACGAGCTCACGGCGCTCGAAGCCGTGTTCGGGGCGAGTCTGGGCGCTGGGCGCGTGTTCGCGACGGTTTCGCACCGCCACGTCTATGGGCTGCTATTCCGCATCCTGTGGCCCCTGCTCGAGCGGCGGCCCTTCGCGACCTTCGACTGCGAATACCCCGAGCAGGTGCTCGGCGCCATCGGCAGCGGCAATGTGTTGATCTCCAGCCCGGCGATGTTGAAGCGCATCGGCCATCTCCCGGCGCGCTCCGCGCAGTGGCGCGCGGTGTTCAGCTCAGGCGGCTTCTTGCCCGCGGACGCGGCCGCCGACGTCACGCGCGTGCTCGGCGCCGAGGCCGTCGAGGTTCTGGGCAGCACGGAAACGAGCGGCGTGGCGTGGCGCACCGCGTCGAGCCCGGGTTTTCGGGTGCTACCCTCGGTCGAGGTGCGCGTGGCCGCCGAGGACCTGCTCGAGGCGCGTTCGCCGTTCGCGGGCGACGATGGTTGGCAAGCCCTCGGGGATCGCGTGAGATGGCGTGCCGACGGCACCTTCGAGTTGCTCGGCAGGGCCGATCGCATCGCGAAGATCGAGGACAAGCGCGTCTCATTGTCGGAGATCGAGCGCCGCTTGCTCGAGCATGCGTTCGTGAAAGACGCCGTGGCGGTAGCGCTCGAGGATTCGGCGCGGCAATACATAGGAGTGGTCGTGGAGCTGACGGGTGCCGGCCGAGAAGCGCTTACCGCGCAGGGGAAAGCCGCCGTTAACTCTGCGCTGCGCTTGTCGTTGCGCGGCCGAGTCGATGCGGTCGCGTTGCCGCGCGCTTTTCGCTACCCGGTGGCGCTGCCCGTGGATGCGCAGGGCAAACTCAAGGTCGCCGCACTCGTCGAATTGTTCGGTGCCAAGTCGTGACGACGGAGCCCGTCGTCGTCGAGCAGCGTGTGGCGCCGCCCGAGGCAGAGCTGCGCCTGCTGATTCCCGGCGACCTCGAGTATTGCCGGGGCCACTTCACCGGCGCGCCCGTCGTACCCGGGGTCGTGCAATTGAAATGGGCCATCGAAGCGGCGCGTCGCCATCTCGAGGCGAGCGGCGATTTCGCGGGGGCGGAGGCGCTGAAGTTTCAGCGCGCCTTGGTGCCCGGGGTTGCGGCGACGCTGACGCTGAAGTGGCTCGCGGCCGACGGCAAGCTCTACTTTTCGTATCACTCCGACGCGGTGCCGTTCAGCAGCGGTCGTCTTCTGTTCCGGCCGAGCGCGTGAAAGTCGCAATCGTCGTTCCCGTCTACAACCACGGCGAGCCGCTGCGTACGACCGCCGCGCGGCTGGCGGAGTTCGGCCTGCCTATTTTCATCGTCGACGACGGCAGCGACGAGCCGACCAAACGCGCGATTGCCGAGGTTGCCGCCAAATATCGGACGAACGTCGTAACGCTGGCAGAGAACGGCGGCAAGGGCCACGCCGTCATGACGGGCCTGCGCGCCGTGGCACAGCAAGGCTTCACGCATGCCGTGCAAGTCGACGCGGACGGGCAGCACGACCTCGACGACTTGCCGAAGCTGCTCGCCGCGGCGAAGAGCAATCCAACCGCTCTCGTTTGCGGCGAGCCGCGTTTCGACGAGTCCGTGCCGAAGAGCCGCTTGTATGGCCGCAAGCTGACTGCGTTCTGGGTCGCGATCGAGACGTTGTCGCTACGCATGCCGGACACGATGTGCGGCTACCGCGTCTACCCGCTCGCAGCCACGATCGCGCTACTCGACTCCGCGCGCCTCGGCCGGCGCATGGACTTCGACGTCGAAGTCGTGGTGCGCCTCTACTGGCGCAACGTGGCCGCGATCGCCGTGCCGACGGCCGTCATCTATCCCGTGGGCGGCCGTTCGAATTTCCGCATGCTGGCCGACAACGCTCTGATCACCAAGCTGCACGCCAAGCTGACCCTCGGCATGTTGCTGCGATCGCCGCTGCTAGTCACCCGGCGCGTCGGAGCAGCGTTGCACTGGTCCGAGCTTCGCGAGCGGGGCGGCGGTACCGGAATGCGCCTCCTGTTTGCCGTCTATCGGTTGTTCGGGCGCGCCGCGTTCACGGTGCTGCTGTATCCCGTCGTGGCCTACTTCTGCATCGCGGCGGGCAGTGCTCGCCGCGCGTCGCGCGAGTATCTGCGCGCCGTTCGCGCCCGGCTCGTAGAGCTAGGCCAGCCGGTTCCGCGCCGGTTCGGCGTTTTTCACCACGTGCTCGAATTCGGCAATGCCATTCTCGACAAGGTTGCGATGTGGGCCGACGCGCTCCCGAAACGTGCGATCGCAGAGGAGGACGTCCCGATTCTCGAGAGCTTTCGCGGCGACAGCCGCGGCGCGCTGTTCATCGGCTCGCACTTGGGCAACCTCGAAGTTCTCCGCGCTTTCGGCGACAAGGTGCAGGGCATGAAGGTGAATGCGCTCGTCTTCACGCGCCATTCGCCGAAGTTCAATCGGGTTCTGGCGAGTGTCAGCCCCGAGACGCTCGACCGGATGATCCAAGTCGATTCGCTCGGCCCCGAGGCCGTGATCGCACTGCGCGACAAGTTGGCGGTCGGTGAGCATGTTGCGATCGTCGCTGACCGCGTCTCGGTGCGGCACAAGGACCGATCGCTGCGCGCGCCCTTTCTCGGCCGGCCGGCGCCGTTCCCCGAGGGCCCGTTCGTGCTGGCGAGCCTGCTCGAGTGCCCCGTCTATCTGTTGTTCTGCCTGAAGGTCGACGGCCGTTATCGCGTATTCATCGAGCCGTTTGCCGACCCGCTGGTGCTGCCCCGCGAGGGACGCCAGCGAGCGCTCGAGGACGCGATCGCGCGTTATGCTGCTCGCCTCGAGGCACATTGCTTGCTGGCCCCTACGCAATGGTTTAATTTTTTCGACTTCTGGGGGCAAACCGGCGGCCACTGAGCGGTTCAGGGCTCTCCGCTTGGGGGTTGTATTCGCGAGCTGCAGTCGGAGATCGAGGTCGAGGTTCAGTTCCACGACTGTGACCCCATGGGCGTGACCTGGCACGGTCATTACCTCGGCTATCTCGAAACGGCGCGCTCGGCGTTGCTGAATCGAATCGGTTACAACTTCCGGCAAATGACGGCGTCCGGTTACGCGTGGCCGATCGTCGACCTCAGGGTCAAATACGTGAAAACGACGACATTCGGGCAGCGGCTCACGGTGCGGGCCGCGCTCGGGGAGTACGAGAATCGCCTCAAGATCGACTACACGATTACCGACACCGCCTCGGGCGAGATCGTGACGAAAGCGAGCACGACGCAGGTGGCCGTCGATCAAGCGCGCGGCGAGATGTGCTTCGTATCGCCGCAGGTCTTGCTCGACAAGGTGCGCGCCGCGAGCGGTCGCGGATCTTCGTGACTCTGTACCTGAACGACATCGGCGTAGTCGGGGCGCTCGGCTCGGGGAAGGCGGAAGTGCTGGCGAAGCTGCTCGCCGGCGACGGCAGCGGTGTCGAGCCGTTCGAGGGCTTGCTGACCGGACGGACGACGATGGTAGGGCGTGTGCGTGCCGACTTGGCCGCGCTGCCTGTCGAGCTCGCCGACCTCGATTGCCGCAACAACCGCTTGCTCGCCCGCGCCCTCGACGAAATCCGCGAGCCCGTCGCTGCGCTCCGCGATACGCTCGGCTCCGATCGTATTGCCGTCGTGCTCGGCACGAGCACGTCGGGTATTGCCGCCGGCGAGGACGCTGCAGCGACGCTCGCGCGCGAAGGCCGTATGCCCGCGCACTACCACTACCGGCAACAAGAGATAGGAACGGCCGCGGAATTCGCGGCGCGTTATCTCGCGCTGACCGGCTACCGCTACACGATCTCGACTGCGTGCTCGTCGTCGGCGAAGGCGTTTGCGTCGGCCGCACGGCTGCTCGACGCGGGGCGTTGCGATGCCGCGATCGTCGGCGGTGTCGACAGCCTTTGCCTTCTGACGTTGAACGGTTTCGACGCGCTCGAGTCCCTTGCGCCCGATCGCTGCAATCCGTTCAGCGCCAACCGGCGCGGCATCAACATCGGCGAAGGCGCGTGCGTGTTCGTCGTGTCGCGGCGGCCGGGCCCTATTCGGCTTGCCGGTGTCGGCGAATCGTCCGACGGCTACCACATTTCAGCGCCGGACCCGAGCGGCCGCGGCGCCGAGGTTGCGATCCGTGCGGCGCTCGCACACGCCGGCGCGGCGCCGAGCGACGTCGGCTACGTCAATCTCCACGGTACCGCCACGCCGAAGAACGACGAGATGGAGAGTGAGGTCATGGCGCGCGTATTCGGCCTCGACGTGCCGTGCAGCTCCACCAAGTCGCTGCTAGGCCATACGCTCGGCGCAGCCGGCGCGCTGGAGCTTGGGCTCTGCTGGCTGTTGCTCGGCGCGGCGAACGTCGGGCGGCGGCTGCCGGCCCACGGCTGGGACGGTGTCCGCGATGCCAAGCTGCCGCCGATCAATCTCGTCGGCGACGCTGCGCAGTGGGAGCGCGACCTGTTCGTCTCGAACTCGTTCGCGTTCGGCGGCAGCAATGCCGCAATTGCCATAGGCCGAGCCTGATGGATTGCAAGGCGATACCGATCGGCGAGCTGTTGCCGCATGGTCCCGAGATGACGCTCATCGATCGGCTCGTCGAATATTCACCGCAACGCGCCGTCGCCACGGTGACGATCGAGCGAGACAGCCCGTTTTTCGCAGCGCCTGATGGTGTGCCTGCATGGGTCGGTATCGAGTACATGGCGCAAACAATCGCCGCGCGAGCAGGCTACGAGGCGCGGCTGCGTGGCGAGCCGCCGGCCATCGGATTTTTGCTCGGCACGCGGGCCTACCGCAGCGAGGTCGGCGCGTTTCCGCTCGGTGCGGCGCTGACCGTCAGCGTGCAGCCGCTGGTTGCCGACTCGAAGCTCGGTGCGTTTCAGTGCGCGATTGCGACGGATCGCGTGCTCGCGACGGCCGTCGTCAACACCTATCAACCCACGGCCGATGAGCTCGAAGCCGTGCGCCGAGGAGCCGGAACATGATGCGATCGGTGCTCGTGACAGGCGCCAGCAAGGGGCTTGGGGCCGCGATCGCGGCCACCCTAGGCGGGCAGGGCTTCACGATCGTCGTGCACTATCGCAGCGACGGTGCCGGCGCCGAGCGCACGGCCGAGACGGTGCGCGCCGCGGGTGGCGATTGCCGCCTGATTCAGTTCGACGTCACCGACCGGCCCGGTTGCCGCTCCGCCATCGAGGCGGACATCGCTGCGCACGGTGCGTATTACGGCGTCGTCAACAACGCGGGCGTGCATCGCGACAACGCGTTTCCCTTGTTGACCGACGAAGATTGGGACGAGGTCGTACGCACCGATCTCGACGGGTTCTACAATGTGCTCAAGCCGTGCGTCATGCCGATGATCCAGGCGCGCCGCGGGGGCCGGATCGTGACGCTGTCCTCGGTGTCGGGCGTGCTCGGCAATCGCGGGCAGGTCAACTACAGTGCCGCCAAGGCCGGAGTCATCGGTGCCACGAAGGCACTGGCGCTCGAGCTCGCGAAGCGCAAGATCACCGTCAACTGTGTTGCGCCCGGTCTGATCGACAACGTCGAGCTCGCGGCGGCAGACAAGGAACGTATTTTGGAGTTGATTCCCGTCCGCCGCTTAGGTCACCCCGCGGAAGTGGCTGCCCTCGTGGCGTATCTGATGTCCGATCTGGCCGCGTACGTGACGCGCCAAGTCATCTCGATCGACGGCGGTTTATCGTGACGACGCGCGTCGCCGTCACGGGCATGGCCGGCCTCACGTCGCTCGGCCACGACTACGACACGGTGATCGGCGCCATGAACGCGGGGCGCAGCGGCATCCGCTTCATGGAAGAGTGGGCGGCTTACGAGGGGTTGAACACGAATCTCGGCGGGCCGATCGCGGACTTCGTGCTGCCGGCCCACTATCCGCGCAAGAAGATTCGCTCGATGGGGCGCGTCGCGAAACTCGCCGTCGTGGCGACTGAGCGTGCCCTCGACAACGCAGGGCTCCTCGGCGCGGACGTCGTCAGCAACGGCGATTGCGGTATCGCGTACGGTTCGTCGTCGGGTAGCCCCGACGCGATCGGCGACTTCGGCGCGATGCTGGCCGAAAAGAGCACTCGGATGATCAGCTCCACGAGCTACATTCGGATGATGAGCCATACGGCAGCCGTCAATACGAGCTTGTTCTTCAACATTCGAGGCCGCCTGATGGCGACGAGCACGGCGTGCACGTCGGGCAGCCAGGCAATCGGCTACGCCTACGAAGCCGTGAAGCACGGCGCGCAACGCGTCATGGTCGCGGGCGGGGCAGAGGAGCTGTCTGCAACCCAAGCGGCCGTGTTCGACACTTTGTTCGCCACGAGCGTGAAGAACGACGCGCCGAGCACGACGCCGCGGCCGTGGGATCGCGACCGAGACGGGCTCGTGATCGGCGAAGGCGCCGCGACTTTGATCCTCGAAGACTGGGGCTCGGCCGTCGCGCGCGGCGCTCGTATCTTCGCCGAGATCGTGGGTTTCGGCACGAATTGCGACGCGCAGCACGTCACTCAGCCGACTTCGCAGACCATGGAGGAGGCAATGCATCGCGCGTTGCGCGACTCGGAGCTCGCTCCGGCGGCGATCGGTTACGTGAGCGGCCACGGCACAGCCACGGAGCTCGGCGACATCGCCGAGAGCCACGCGACACGCGCCGTATTCGGCGAGCGCATCCCGATCAGCTGCATGAAGAGCTATTTCGGCCACACGCTCGGAGCATGCGGCGCGCAGGAGGCGTGGCTCGCGATCGAGATGATGAACCGAGAGCACTTCGCGCCGACACTGAATCTGCACAACGTCGATCCGCGCTGTGCGAGCCTCGACTACATCGTCGCCGCGCCGCGAGCGCTCAGCACTGAGTACGTCATGAGCAACAACTTCGCGTTCGGCGGCATCAATACGTCGCTGATTTTTCGCCGCGTCTCGTGACCGATTCGGCCTGCGCGGTCTACGTCTACTACGCCGATCGGCGCTCGCTCTCGGAGCAGACCGTCGCGTCACTCGTCACGGCCGAGGATCGGCTACGCGTCACGCCGACGATGCATGTGCGGCGGCGGACGGAATACCTCGCCGGCCGCGCGTTGCTGCGCCACGCGCTAGGCGCTTACACGGAGAAAGACGCCGCATCGTTCCGCATCGAGGTTGCGTCAAACGGCAAACCCGAATGCGTCGGCGGTCCTGCCATTAGTGTCTCGCACAGCGGCGACGCCATCGTCTGCGCGGTCGCCGACCGCGCCATCGGTGACCTCGGCATCGACGTCGAGATGGGGGCTGTGCGCGAGGTCGACCTCATCGCGGAGCGTTTCTTCACGCCGGCGGAAGCGCGGTGGGTCGCCGCCGAGCCGGAGCCGCGGTTCCGCAGGCTGTGGGTGCTCAAGGAGGCCTACTTGAAGGCGCTCGGCAGCGGCCTGGCCGGCGGCCTAAGCTCGCTCGAGTGCCGAATCGAGCCGCCAGCCGTCGTCGCGCACGCGGCCGACGGCGCCGCGGTGCCGGCGCTCGCACTGCTCGCTGGGCAAGACTGCTACGTCGGTATCGCGGCGCTCGGCGGGTCGTCGCCAGTCGAGCCGATCGTGCGGCGCTTCGCCGTCGGTGACGGTGCCGATGCCCTCGGTCCGCTGCGGCTGATCGCTAGGAGCCCGTGATGTGCCGGCGCGGGGTTACCAGTTAGCGTCCTCGTTCGGCTTGGCCGGATCCGCCGTGATATTCAGCACCGCGCAGTGGTGATACGAGAACCCGCCTTCGCGAACGCCGGGGTGCTCGAGCATCACCTGGATCACTTGGAGCTGACAGCCTTCGCACGTGATGTTCGGGAGCGTGATCTCGGTTTCCCAGTGCGCGGCGGGCTTTTCCGTGTGCGGCCACAGCCCGTCGACGATGATCGGCGGCATCGGCGTCGTCGCGATGAACGCCGACTGCGATCGCAGCCCGCGCTCCGTCTCGTGCATCGTGACGGCCGGATCGAGCGGCAAGAGGTTGCGTTTGCGTGCCAGCGAGATGCGGTAGTGGCCGGGATGAAAAACCGTCTCGTTGGCGACGATCTTGAGCTTGCTGCCGCCGGTGACGGCCGTGACCGCGGCGGTCGGCTCGCCGGGATCGGCGAGTGTGCCGCCGCAGGGGAAGAGCTTTTGCGGATCGCCGCGCTCGTCCTGCGCTAGCCACGCGGCCGGCTCGACGAGCGCAAAATGCGCGTTGACGGCTGTAGCGACGGCCGCGGCCAGGCCGGCTACGGGCAACGCGATCATCCACTTCTTCAAGGCGCACCCCGCTTGAGATTTGTTGATTCCGGCCGGCATTCTAGCGTTTGGCCTCGCTCGACGCCCTCAAGAATTGTCGCAGGCAGTCGTGCCAAGCGCCGCCGCGGGCCTGTATGCTGGCGGCCGCCGACGAGCCCACCGGCCGCAACGGAGTGCAACGCAACCATGACCTCGAAGACCATCAAGCGCGCCCACGCCGCGGTGCGCGACGACATCGCCGACCTCACGACGCGCCGGCCCGTGCCGGGGCAAGACGTCGAGCAGATCGACCCGTTCCTGTTCCTGAATCACCACGGCCCGCAAGTCTATGCGCCGCGCAATCGCGGCCTGCCGTTCGGCCCGCACCCGCACCGCGGCTTCGAGACCGTGACGTTCATCCTGACCGGCGAGCTTGCGCATCGCGACAGCGCGGGACACGAGAGCATCATCAAGGAAGGCGGCATTCAATGGATGACCGCCGGCAGCGGCCTCGTGCACGCGGAGATTTCGCCCGAGGACTTCATGCGCAAGGGGGGGCCGCTCGAAATTCTCCAGCTCTGGGTCAACTTGCCGCCGCGTCTGAAGATGACGCAACCGCGGTACATCGGCCTGCAGCGCGACGAGATTCCGGCCATACCGACGCCGGACGGCAAAGGCGTCGTGAATTTGATCTCCGGGGAATACCTCGGGCAGAAGGGCGCGATGCAGCCGTTGCTCGACATCTTCATGTCGACGGTCGAGCTCGAGCCCGGTGCGCGCGTCGCCTTCACCGGCGTCGCGCAGCGCAACGTTTTCCTCTACGTCGTTCGCGGCGAGGTCAAGGTCGCGGGCGAGCCCGCGCCGCACTGGCATCTCATCGAGCTCAATGAGGACGGCGATTCGGTCGAGATCGAGGCGGGCACGGATGCAGTGCTGTTGTTCGGCCATGCCGAGCCGATCGGCGCCCCCGTCGTTGCCTACGGGCCGTTCGTCATGAATACGCGTGAAGAGATCATGCAGGCGATTCAGGACTACCAGGCCGGGAAGTTCAACGCGATTCCCGCAGGGCGCGTGGCTTGAGCTCGAGCTCCGTGCCCGTTCGCAACGTGATCTTCGATTTCGGCGGCGTCCTCGTGACGTGGCGGCCGCAAGAGATCATTGACTCGTTTTATCCCGAGCCGCACCTGCGCGAAGCGTTGCGGACCCACGCGTTTCAGCACGACGATTGGCTCGACATGGATCGAGGCACGCTCGACGAGGCAAGCGTCGTGCGCCGCTGCGCGGCGCGCATGGCGCGGCCGGAAGCCGAGCTGCGCGCATTGTTCGACCACGTGCGCGCGGCGCTGCAGCCGATCGAGCCCACGGTGGCGCTACTGCGCGAGCTCCGCGCCCGCGGCCTCAAGCTCTACGGCCTGTCGAACATGTCGGCGACGATCTTCGCCTATCTCGACGGACGCCACGATTTCTTCAAGATCTTCGACGGCATCGTCGTCTCGGCGGCCGTCAAGCTGCTGAAGCCGGAGCCCGCGATCTACGAGCACTTGCGCGAGCGTTTCAAGCTGAATTTCGCCGAGTCCGTGTTCATCGACGACATGATGCGCAATGTCGACAGCGCTCGCCGAGTCGGGCTGCCGGCCATTCAGTTCACGAGCACCGAGCAAGTGCGCCGCGAGCTCGCGGCGTTGCTCTAGATAGCAGGGGATCGGCTCCCCTTGGAACTCGGCGGGCGGTAGTGGCAGAGTACGGGCTAGATGCGCACGAAGTCGCTCCTGCTCGGCGTTGCGGTTTGCCTGCTCGGCGGGTTGGCGAGCGCGCAGTTCCGTCGTGAAGCTCCGAAGCCGTTTGGCGCTCCGCCAGAAGCCGAATTCCACATGGCGCGGCTTGCCTATTTCGCGCAAGGTTGCGCAGGGTCGCATGGCTACTGCAACCCCTGGTGGGCCATCGACTATCCCTACGCCGAGGCGCACTTCCTGCCCGCCGTCAAACGCATGACGCGTATCGAGGTAGCGCCGGACAGCCGCCACTTGACGCTCGACGACGACTACCTATTCGACTATCCGTGGCTGTTTCTCCAGCAACCGGGCCGCGGCGATTGGCTGCCGCAGGGCGAGCAGCTCGAGCGGTTACGCGAGTACCTAGAGCGCGGCGGTTTCCTCGTCGTCGACGATTTTCACGGTGAGTACGAGTGGGCGGCGTTTCGCGAGGCGATGGCGGCGCTTTTGCCGGGTCGCGCCATCATCGACATCCCCGACTCGGACATGCTGCACCACATCCTGTTCGATCTCGACAAGCGCACGCAAATCCCCGGCGAGCGGCACCTCTGGGGAGGCATGGAAGGCAAGCCTCACTGGCGCGGCATCTACGACGATCACGGCCGACTCATGGTCGCCATGAATCACAACAGCGACATGGGCGACGCCTGGGAGCACGCCGACGACGCACGTTACCCCGCGCCAATGACGGCAACTGCCTACCGCTTCGGAGTCAACTACGTCATCTATGCGATGACGCATTGAGAATGTCCGAAGCCCTCTATCTCGACGACCTCACGGTCGGCCGCAAGTTCAGCACGAAAGCGGTGACGCTGACGCTCGACGGCTGCAAGGCGTTCGCCGCGGAGTTCGATCCGCAGCCGTTTCATCTCGACGAGGCGGCAGCGAACCAAAGCATATTCGGTCGGATCGCCGTGAGCGGCTGGTACACGGCGTCGGTGTCGATGCGCTTGCTCGTCGAAGGCGAGCTCAAAGTAGCGGGCGGTCTCGTCGGCCTTGGCGGCAAGATTACCTGGCCGCGGCCGACCTACCCCGGCGATACGCTGCGCGTCGAAACCGAGGTCATGAACGTGCGTGTCTCGGAGTCGAAGCCCGACCGCGGCATCGTCACGGTGCGGAACCAAACGCTGAACCAGCACGGTGAGCTGGTGCAAGTCGCCGTCGTCCAGATGCTCGTGCCGGCCCGACCCGCGCCCTAGCCGTCACTCGGCCGCCTTCGCGACGACGCGCCATTCGCCGGCCGTTTCATCGAGCTCGTAGCGATCGCTCAATGGAAAGCCGGGCGCTCGCATCGTCGTCAGGCGATTGTCGAACTCGATCCTCGTCGCGAACCGCGGCTCCGTCGCACTGACCGAGCCGGCGGCCACGCTGCCGTAGATCATCAACGTGCCGCTGCGCGCGGATAGATAGTCACGGATGAGAAAGCGGCTGCGCGCGTAGATCGACGCGTGCACCTCGAGATCGCCGATGCCCGTCACCGCCGGCTCGTCGATCTCGACGGTTCGCTCGGCGACGAGCCCGAGATAGTCGCTCGCTCCCGGTTCACGCGGATCGTCGGCGTAGCGCAGGTCGTCGACGATGACGATGCGCGCCGGCGAATACACGAGCACCTTGCCGTTGACGACGCCGCGCACATGTAACGAGACGTCGTCGCCGCCCACGAGGTAGAACGGCTCGTCCCCGAGCATGTGACGCTCCGCCGGGGCGCTATCCGCGAGCGGCTGCGCTTCGTAGCTGCCGTCAGGGTGGAAGGTGATCAACGAGTCACGAGGCAAACGCTCGAGACGCTCGGCGGGAACGATGTCGGGTTCGAATGTCGCAGCGCGCGGCGGCAATACGATGCGCCGCACGCGCGTCTCGATCCCGGCCGGGAACATCGTCCGCCGGTTCAGAACGCCGGGGCCTTCCGTGCGCACATCGCTGGCGGCGAGCGTGACTTTGCCGTTGAACACCGGTCGCACGCGGCGATCGCGGCTCACACGGATCTCGCTGTTGGAGTGGAAGCGCCCATCGATGAGGTCGTCGTGGATCTCCACCTCTGGATCCCACCGATCGATGAACTGCGCGAAGTTCGAGAACGCCACGCGGTTCATGCGCAGCTCCGTGACGAGACGCTCGCCATTGCGCTCCGTCGTGAGCTCGATCGCGAGCTGCTCCATGCCCATCGCATCGGCGGCCGCCTGCGCCTTCCGGAGAACAGCCGTGTATTCCTGGCCGTCCTCGCGCCACGTCAGCGTGGCGTCGGGCTCCTCTTGGCTGAGCCGCCCCGTCCAAGAAGACAGCCGGCGGCGCACGGCGTGCTGTTCGTGACTTTCCAG
>Ga0157380_10001976_pt1 | contig 13656 bp, 14 predicted proteins | sample S35metaG_FD_119757 | JGI IMG/M metagenome (GOLD analysis project Ga0157380, IMG submission 119757) | Switchgrass rhizosphere microbial communities from Kellogg Biological Station, Michigan, USA - S3-5 metaG | ecosystem: Host-associated > Plants > Roots > Rhizosphere > Soil | place: USA...
CGGCGATGCGCAGCATCCGCAGGTAGACCTCCTGCGCAAGATCCGTGGCGTCGAGCCGGCAACTGGGACGCCGACGGAAGAACGCCTGCAGTGCGCCGCGCTGCTCGGAAAACAGCCGTTCAAACAGCATTTTCCTCGACTCAGCCATGCGGCGTACCGACTCCTGAGCTCGGTTTCTCGAGCGGCCTCAAGAGGTAAGTGTGCCCGGGCTCGGATTCGGGTACCGGAATTAATGACCGTCACGCGCGTGCGGACCCGGCTTCAGCAGTGTAGCGCGGGGCGAAGAATTGGGTTCCGGTCAAATCGAGGTACCCGAAAGTCTGGCCACGGACACACTCCTCATACAGTGCCCGACAATTCGGGGAGAACCACAGGCATGGCATCAAGAGACGGGCTTCTGCACGTGCTGTCGGGCGCACAGCGCACCGCGTGGCCTGCCATCCTCGTCGGTAGCGCGTGCGTTCTCACTGCATGCGGTGGGGGCGGCGAGGACAGCGGGAGCGGTTCCGCTGCGGGCGTGGCGACGCACCTGTCGATCACCACTGCCAGTTCGGCTGCATCCGGAACGCCGTTCAACGTCACGGTCAGCGCGCTCGATGGCGCGGGTAGCCTGGTCTCCGCCTATTCGGGAACGGTGCACCTCACGAGTACCGACAGTCAGGCTGTGCTGGCCGCGAACTCGATGCTGACAAATGGAAGCGGTACGTTCTCCGTGACCCTGACGACTCCCGGCAGCCAGACCGTCACGGCGACAGACACGGCGTCACCTTCGATCAGTGGCATTTCGGGCGCAATCAATGTGGCCGCAGCTGAGGTCGTCATCACCTCCGGCGCACCGCCCGACGGGAAGGTCGGCGACCTCTACAGTCCAGGGACCACCACGTACTGTCAGCCCATAGGCGGCAGGTGCATTCCGTGTATTCGAGGCGGCAACCGCGCCTGTCGCACCGGTTATCGCACCATTGTCTCCGGTCGCTTCGAGTTCTCCGCCACCGGCGGACAGCAACCTTACTCCTGGAGTTGGGCTGCGAAGCCCAATTCGAGGTTGCCGCCGGGTCTGACGTTGGACCCCGCCGGGACGATTTCGGGACGACCTACGTATCCCGGGTTCTATGACGTAACCGTGAGCGTGACGGATTCGGAGTCGCCTGCGGCCGCGGCGAGCGCTGACTACATCATCGTCGTCGCTAATCCACCTGCTCCGGTCATCAACACCGCTGCGTCGTCCTCCGGCACGCTTAACGTGCCATATAGCTTTATCTTCTCGGCGGCATTTGGACTGGCCCCGTTCACGTGGAGTGAGACCGGTGCACTGCCGTCGGGCTTGTCGTTGAGCAGTGGCGGCGTCCTCTCCGGCACGCCGACCAAGGCCGGGTCATTCCCGATCACCGTCAGGGTCCATGACTCGATCGGCCAGGATGCAGTGTCACAGAACTTCACCATAGACGTGTACGCGCATGGGTTCCGGGCAACCGGCAACATGACATCCGCTCGCGCGAGTGTCACAGCAACGGTGTTGGAGAGCGGGCAGGTGCTCGTGCTCGGAGGCGATACCGCAAGCGCTGAGGTGTTCGATCCGGCCAGCGGTGCGTTCACAACGGCCGGAAGCATGACCACGCCACGTGTGTATCACACTGCGACGCTGCTCGCGAATGGTAAGGTGCTGGTGGCTGGCGGACAGGATCCCGGCGGTGTTGTCTTGGCGACTGCCGAAATCTTCGACCCGACCACCGGTACCTTCATTCTGGTGGGCAGCATGGGCACGCCGCGCTCCACGCATACAGCCGCCCTGCTCGATTCCGGGAGGGTGCTGGTGACCGGTGGACGCGACGCGGGTGGCGCTCCGCTCGCTGCGGCGGAAATATTCGACCCGGCAACCGGTGTGTTCGTTCGAACAGGCGACATGGGCACGCCGCGCTTTGAACACACGACAACGCCGTTGAGCGACGGCCGGGCACTGGTGACCGGCGGAGTCAGCACCGACGGACATGCCACCGCGACCGCGGAAGTCTTTGATCCAGCCGCCGGCGTCTTCACTCCGACGGGCAGCGTCCGGTCAGCCGTCTACTCGCATGTGGCGACGCTGCTCAAGGACGGCCGCGTACTGGTCGCTGGAGGGTTGCGATATGACGCGAACCGCAATGGCGATTTTGGAATTGCATCGGCGGACGTGTTCGATCCGGCCAGCGGTGCGTTCACAACAGCCGGGAACATGGCCACGCCACGTGCGAATCACACCGCGACGCTGCTCGCCGACGGGACGGTGCTGATAACTGGCGGCGTTGATTCCCAAAACCGTACCACGGCAAGTGCAGAACTGTTTGATCCGATCCCAGCGACTTTCAGCAAGACGGGGGAGATGGCCACGCCGCGTTACTGGCACGCCGCGTCCCTGCTGAATGACGGCCGAGTTCTCGTGACAGGAGGAGGCGACGGCGATAACCGTCCGCTCTCTACCGCGGAGCTATACGACTAGCAGAATCATGAAAGTGAATTGGTGTCGACGTAACGATGCTCGCCATGAAATCCCGTCACGCGAGGAAGACCGGAAACGTGGACGTCAGGAGGAAGGCAATGACGAAATTGGTTTCGCTGGCATCATCGCTGAGCCGAAAAGGCGCTGCATCGGTACTCGAGCTGGCCCTGGTCTTCGGTCTTGTGACGACAGTGTCGACGGCTCAGACCTACACGGACTTACATCACTGCAACTGCGCCAATGAGGGTTGTAATCCCCGTTTGCGACACCCTCTAACGTGGAGGATCTGACGATGCGATCACTAACAGTCATGAAGCGGATTTTCGGTATCGGGACGCTGGCACTAATCGCCGCGGTCTCAGGGTCGATCCCGGCCCAAGCGGCGGTCTCGCCGATCGTGGGGCGCTGGCAGCAGCTGCATACCTGCCAGGAACTTGTGGATGCTCTGAACGCGCTGGGTCTTGGTGCGCTTGCCCCAGGAATGGTGGGCGACTATTTCCCGGATCAGCCCTTCGAGGAGCTAGCCGCGAAGTACGACCTCTGCGAAGGGGCCAAGCCCCAGCAGCACTCGCACTTCTTCACTGCTGACGGCCTCTTCGGGTCCTTAGACCAGTTCGGGAACCAGGTGGATGACGGCACCTACGTGATCGTGGGCTCGAACACATTCCAGATCGGCGACGCGACGTTTGACTACAGCATCCAAGGCGGCACCCTTCAGCTGACCCCAGTGATCACGGACAAGCAACGGCGGGCGGCGCTCAGGCACCCCGAGGAGTTCACAACAGCTGGATGGATGGTGTCCGTGTCGTACCCAGGCACTAAGTGGAAGAACGTGCCCTGCGAAGGTTGGTGTTAGTTCGGTCCCTCCTCAGCACGGCCGGACGACACGCGATCGCCGGTGAGGTCCTTGCCGTCGAGGTGCAGCAGGTCGAAGGCGTAAAACACGATCTGATGGCCGGGGTGTGAACCCCGATGCTGTAGCGCCGGGAACGACGGGCTCCCCCGAGCGTCGAGCGCGACGATCTCACCGTCCACCACCGCCTGGTCGGCATCCAAGCGCAGGCCCGCCGCCGCGACTCCCGGATACATGCCGGCGAGGTCCTTGTTCTTCCTGGACCGAAGCTCGACTTGCTGGTCGTCCTTGATGATCAGCGCCCGGTAGCCGTCGAACTTCAGCTCGTAGGTCCAGTCGTCGCCCTCGGGCAGGCGCTTTACGATCTGGGCGGCCTTCGGCGTAACGAACGCCGGTGCCGTGCCAGGTGGTGGTGTGCGCCGGCCTTGTCGCGCAGGACGCCGATTCTTCTTCTTGTTTGCTGGCATGGGCGCTGCCGATGTCGCTACCGGGTCCTCACGTCATGTGGAGTTCGGGACCTTCACGTCGAACTTGATCGCTGCGAGCTGATCGGGGGCGATGCCAAGCTGCCGGAGAAAAGGCAGCCAACGCGGGTCGAAGTGGAGGTTAGCGTACATCGGGTATACAGCCGTCCCTCCGAGATCTGTGTCATTGTATTTGACGGCCTTGTCGAGCCACTCAAACGCCCGATCAGGTTCGCCGCGATAGGCAAACACCGCGGCGATCGAGGCAGCAGAAGTCTTCTCGTACTTCTCGATGAGTTCTGCGAGTGCGGCATCGGACTCGGCGCTCCGCCCGAGCGCGTGATATGCCATCGACAACCCACCGAGCCGCGGGGGCTCCCCGCTTTCCTGCTGCATCTCCGCAAGCGCGGCTTGAGGATCATCTTTTTGCAGCAGCATCTCACCTATTAAGCGGTGTCTCCAGAGATAGCCCGGACGGAGACTCAACATCGTGCGAAACACGGCGATGGCCTCGTCCAGACGCCCGGCGTAGCGGTAGGCAAAGCCCAGATCCCTGAGCGGATCAGCATTCACCGGGTCCCGGGCGACCAGGTACTCCCCAATTGAAATCGCCTGATCCAGGCGTCCGAGGCGACGAGCCAACTGGGCGGCGGTGGCAAAGATGTCGGGGTTGGCTGGCTCCAGCGCAAGCGCACGTTCGAGGTGCCGCGCCGCCGCTGCCAAATCACGGTCGAAGAAAAGCGCGATCCACGCGAGTGAGGCGTGCGACGATGCATAGTTGGGGTCAAGCGCCAGCGCCTTCGTCGTCACCTCGCGCGCGAGCCGGATACCCTCGTCGGCGGGCCGCAGATCCGTGTCGACCTTGGAGGTGCGCGATGGACGACACCTTTATAACCTTGGAGGTCGAAGAGGAGGGCTGCGGACGCTTGCAGTTTGAACTTCCATTGGACGTCACCGACGAAGAGGTCGCGTACATCAAAAGGTTGGTGCCGCGCATCGATTCCGGATTGCTCGAACTTCTCGACCCCGACACGGGTGAAGTAGTTTTCTGCTGCACCCCCGTACTGGTGCACTGATCGCACCACAAAATGCGCACGGTCAGGGTGGAACACCTCACGCTTCTCTTCGGAGCTCGCGTGCACTTTTGTCAGCGCGTAGGCCGAGAAACGCCGCGTGTCGCAGCCGCCCCTCGGCAGTCCACTCTACGAACCGAATCTGCGCGACCAAATCCGGCTTGACCCACTGCATCTCGCGCATCTCCTCAGCCGTCACGCCGCCGCCCCAGCGGGATGACTTCGACTGCGGCAGATCGACGAAGGGACAGTCACTAACATGGTGCGGCTTCAGTGCCTTGAGGACCTCGCGGCGCAGGTGCGGAACGAAGCCAGCCCGCACCTTGCCTGCGAACCGCAGACCGGTCCCATCGTGGTAGCCGACGAGTAGAGCGTCGACGCCGTTCGATCCGGGACGGTAGCCGCCGATCACGAACTCCTGCTGGTTCTCGAGCTTCAGCTTCTGCCAGGCGTCGCTCCGCTCCCCGGGCTCGTACGGAGAGTCCTTGCGCTTCGACCGTTCGATGAGCAAGCGCGCCTTCACTGACCGGGATGGCAGTAGCACCGGACCGAAGTACGCATAAGCAGCCCTATGTCATCCGGCGGATTGGCGCGACAGGTTGCCGCGCCGAGGGATCCGTGAGATTAAAAATCTGAGTACCTGGCTTCAAAGACGCTGCAGGCGCAACTTTTCCTTATCCACTGGGCGTGTTGCCTCCCGTGTAGCCGACGCGGGTCGATAGCACGCCGGGGTACTTGCGAAAAAGGTCCTGCACGCCCCAAAAGCAACCGCCGGCAAGCACCGCACGTTCCTTACTCATCGCCTGTCCTCCACCTGGTCCAGATAGGCCCCATAGCCTTCGGCCTCCATGTCGTCGCGATGGATGAATCGCAGGGAAGCAGAGTTTATGCAGTAGCGCAGCCCACCACGATCGCGGGGCCCGTCGTCGAAAACATGACCCAGATGGCTGTCTCCATGCGCCGAGCGCACCTCCGTCTGGAGGATACCGTGTGTCCTGTCCGGGAGTTCCTTGACGTTCGCGGATTCGATGGGCTTCGTGAAACTTGGCCAGCCGGAGCCGGAATCGTACTTGTCGGATGAGGCAAACAGAGGCTCGCCCGAAACCACGTCGACGTAGATTCCGGGTTGCTTGTTGTGCAGTAACGCCCCAGTGCCCGGCATCTCGGTATCGCCCAGCTGCGTTACGCGACGCTGCTCGGGAGAAAGCTTCGAGATGACAGCGGGATCCTTACTGTAGTTGCGCGTCTGAGTCATGGTGGCACCTTGAATGTAGACGTACGCAGCTCTATGCGCGCAGGGGCCTGAAACCCGCGCGCACTTCTTCCGTGAAGATCGTCGGCTGTTCCCAGGCCGCGAAATGACCGCCTTTGGCGACTCTCTTATAGTGGATGAGCTTAGGGTACGCCTTCTCCGCCCAGCTCCGCGGCGCTTGGTAGATCTCGTCCGGGAAAACGCTCACCGCCACCGGGATGTTGACGCCCTTAGGGGAAAAGTAATTGAACGTATTCTCCCGGTAGAGGCGGGAAGAAGAGACGCCCGTATTCGTCAGCCAATACAGCGTGCAGTTGTCGAGAAGGTCGTCGCGCGTGAGGCTTTCGGGCAGACCGTCAATGATTCGCACCATCATGTCCAAGCCGAAGGGGAAATCGACCATCCACGCGGCCAGGCCGACCGGTGAATCCGCGATGCCGTACAGCGTCTGTGGGCGCGACGCCATGTAGAACGCGTAATGAACCTTCTTATACGCGACCGCCAGCATGTCGCATGCCAGCTTCTCGTTGGCGGAAAGACCAGTAGGCAACGGACTGCCAGCCCAAAGCAGCTTGTCGATCTCAGGTGGAACGACACCCGGCATGTTCGTATGCATACCGATCAGTCCTGGTGGAGCCTGTGCCGCCATCAAGTCCGTGATGATCGCGCCCCAGTCACCGCCTTGCGCCACGTACCGCGTGTAGCTCAGGCGATTCATCAACACCGCCCAGGCGCGTCCAATACGCTCGGGGCCCCAGCCCGTCGAAGCCGGCTTTCCCGAGAATCCGTAGCCCGGAATTGACGGCATCACTACATGGAAGGCGTCGGATGCAGTGCCGCCATGTGCCGTCGGATTGGTCAGCGGCTCGATGATCTTGAGCAGTGCGGCCACCGAGTAGGGCCAACCGTGCGTGACAATGATCGGAAGCGCGTTCTCGTGCTTGGAACGGACGTGAATGAAGTGGATATCCAGGCCGTCGATCTCGGTGACGAAGTTCGGGACGGCATTGAGCGTCGCCTCGCACTTGCGCCAGTCGTACTCGTTGGCCCAGTAGCGTCTCAGCTTCTCGATCGTTGAGAGTGGCACTCCTTGCGACAGGTCCGCGACCGGCTCCTTCTCGGGCATCCGCGTCGCCTTGATGCGTTGGCGCAAGTCGGACAGATCCGCTTCCGAAACCTCCACGCGAAACGGCCGCACCGCGCTCGGGGTGCTGTTTATCTGTTCCGCAATCGCTTTCATTGCCAGTCTCCTTGCGAAGGAGCCCGGAGAGAGACCCCTGTCCGGGCTCCCGGAACGCGCTTCCGCTAGCTGCGTAGGGACTTGAATCCCGCGCGCAACTCTTCCGTAAAGAACTTCGGCTGTTCCCAGGCCGCGAAGTGGCCCCCCTTGGGGAGCTTGTTGAAGTGAATAAGCTTGGGATACGCCTTCTCTGCCCAGCTCCGCGGCACCCGGTAGAGCTCGTCCGGGAAAACGCTAATCGCTGTCGGGATCTTGACGCCTTTGGTGGCGAAGTAGCTTATGGCGTTCTCCCGGTAGAGGCGGGAAGAAGAGACACCTGTGTTCGTCAGCCAGAAGTAGGAGCAGTTGTCGAGCACATCGTCGGGCGTCAGGCCCTCGGGTACGCCGTCAAAGGACCGCGCGATCATTTCCAGGCTGCGCGGGTCATGGTCAAGCAGCCAGGCAGCCAGCCCGACCGGCGAATCCGCGATCGCGTACAAGGTCTGCGGGCGCGACGCCATGTAGAAGGCGTACTGGACATTCTTGTAGGTGAACGCCAGCATGTCGTAAGCGACTTTCTCCTCGGCCGAGAGATCCGCGGGAGGGGGAGCGCCGCCAAAGGCCGCCTTGTCGATTTCGGGCGGAACGGCGCCCGCCATATTGGTGTGAATGCCGATCAGGTCCGGATTGTCCTGCAAAGCCATCAGGTCCACGACGACTGCGCCCCAATCGCCGCCCTGCGCAACGTAACGCGTATATCCCAGGCGCTTCATCAGCACCGCGTACGCACGGGCGATGCGCTCGGGGCCCCAGCCGGTCGCAGTCGGTTTGCCTGAGTATCCATAGCCCGGCATGTCCGGGACTACCACGTGAAAGGCGTCAGCTTCGGTGCCGCCGAACGCCGTCGGGTTAATCAGCGGCTCGATGATCTTCAGCTGCTCGATAACCGAGCCCGGCCAACCGTGAGCGACGAGGACGGGGAGCGCGTTCTTGTGCTTCGAACGAGCGTGAACAAAGTGAATGTCCAGCCCGTCGATCTCCGTGAGGAAGTTCGGAAATGCATTCAGCTTCGCTTCAGCCTTGCGCCAGTTGTACTCGGTTCCCCAGTAACGGGTGAGCTTGTCTATCGTCGCGAATGGCACCCCTTGCGAAAAGTCGGATACGGGTTCCTTCTCGGGCAACCGCGTGGCCTTGATGCGTCGGCGCATGTCGGCGACTTCCGCTTCTGGAACTTCCACATGAAACGGGCGAATCTCGGCCGAGCTGGCGCTCCCCTGCTGTGCGTTCATGGCTTCGCTCCTCTTGAGAGAAGAAGGCTAGTAAGACCAAGTGGCCTCGCTGCTACCGTCGCTGCGGCAGCTCCGCAGAAGTGACGGCGATCGAGGTCGAGAGGCTTTCGCATCTGTCTCCCCTCAACGATGTGTTGTTGAGTACGGACGTGCCAACTGCGACACGCCATTCGCGGAAGATCAAATCAGGATGCGGGGTTGGGTCTCAATTGTGCGTTGGTCTTAGAAGGCCCAACTTTGCTATTGATTTGAGGGATGTCAGCCACTCTTTGTTTACTGAGTTGCCGGCAGGGTGAATCCAAAAGCAGCGCCGCTGGGGTGATGGGCGTCCACCCATAGCCGACCGCCGTGCGCATCGATGATGGAGCGGCATATCGACAGACCGATTCCGACGCCGCCAGTCTTAGTCGTGAAGAATGACTCGAATATCCGCTCTCGATCACCCGGAGCAATGCCAGGTCCGGTGTCGGCGATAGTGACGAGGATTGCACCCGCAGAGTGCGCTTCGGTGGTGATCATCAGATTGCGCATGCCGGTTCCGACGCCGGCCATGGCCTCGATTGCATTAAGGATGAGGTTCAGCATGACTTGCTGAAGTTGAACTCGATCGCCGCGCGCAGGAGGGAGGCCGTTCGCAAGCTGTACTTGTAGCGAGATGTCGCTCTTTGATATCTCTCCCCGCACGAGAGTGATCACTTCTTCCACGGCGTCATTGAGATCTACGCGGCCCATTCGCGGAGGCGTCTTCTTGATCTGATCCCGAATGCGGCTGATGATCTCGACCGCTCTATACGTCTCGCTCACCACGGATTCGAGAGCCTCGCTGACCTCCTGCAGGTTGGGTGTCCGGGCGGCAAGGAATCGCAGCGCCGCATGAGCATTGTTGCGCGCGGCGCCGATCGGCTGATTGATCTCGTGGGCAATCGAAGCGGCCAGCTGACCCATCGTGGCCAGTCGATTGGCGTGCGCCAGCTCCGCCTGCAACGCGCGCTGCTCCTGCTCGCGCACTGCCTCGTTGCGGAGCCGCTCCTCACGCTCAGCGGATTCGCGGCGGAGGGTCGCCAGTTTGAGGTGGGCCTCCACGCGTGCCAGCAATTCGCGCGAGGTAAATGGCTTGACGAGATAGTCGTCGGCGCCGGCCTGTAACCCTTCGATACGGGACTCCTCGCCCGCCCGCGCAGAGACAAGAATGACCGGAGTGCTGGCGAGCGCCGCATCCTCTCGAATGGCACGCAGCACGCCGAACCCGTCCAGCTGCGGCATCATGACGTCTGCCAGTACCAGGGCAGGTCGTGACAGGCGCGTCGCCTCAAGCGCCTGCCGGCCATCGGCCACCGACTGCACTTCGTAACGGTCGGCCAGCAGGTGTCTGAAGTATTGCCGCATGTCCGCGTTGTCATCGGCGACGACGATTAAGTCGCGACGTGCGGGCTGTTGGACCCGTGGAGACGGTGTGATTTCGATCATTGGGGCGCGATCAACCAAAGGCGCGTCCGCTGACTGCGGCTCGTCGGGCAACCATCGCTCTGCCTCATACGCAAAGACCTTGGCCCCGATGGCGGTGGACGTCATCGACCGCGTCGCTTGAATCCGTTCGGCGGGTAAGTGAGCGGTGCCAGACGGAACCGTGACCGTGAACTTGCTGCCCTGGCCGTGCACACTTTCCACCCGCACGCTGCCGCCGTGGAGCTTGACGAGTTCCTGAACCAGGGCGAGTCCAATACCTGAACCCTCGTACGTGCGCGCCTGCGTGCCCTCGATGCGATGAAAGCGCTCGAAGACCCGCTCTCGCTGATCGGCAGGAATGCCCACACCCGTGTCGCGAACCTGGAGTTCCACGCTGCCGTTCACCGAATTCAGCGCAACCGTGACGACGCCCTCGAAGGTGAACTTGAAGGCGTTGGAGAGGAGGTTGGATACGATCTTTTCCCACATGTCGCGGTCGACGTAGACCGGCTGGTCAATCGGCGCGCATTCCACCGAGAACCGCAGGCCCGCCTTTTCCATTGCCGAGCGAAACGCGCTGGAAACCTCCGCCGTGAACCGGGCCAAGTCCGTCGGCTCGTAGACCGCCTGCACGCGCCCGGCCTCGATGCGGGAAAAATCGAGCAGCGTGTTGACGAGCTTGAGCAACCGGACCGCATTGCGTCGGACCGTTACCAGCTGCTCGTGCCCGGTCGAGCTGAGCCGTTCTGCTGCCTCCAACAACACGTCTTCGAGCGGCCCGAGCATCAACGTGAGCGGGGTCCGGAACTCGTGGCTGACGTTGCTGAAGAACGCGGTCTTGGCGCGATCGATCTCGGCGAGAGCCTCGGCGCGTTTCCGTTCTTCTTCGTAGGCGCGCGCGGTCGCCAGGCCGATAGCGATCTGCTCGCCGACGCGGTGAACGAAGTGGCGATAGTTCTCGTCGAATGCGCGGCCGGGGTGAAGTCCCAGCACCAGGAATCCTGCTGCTTCGCTGCGTTCGCTCAAGCGAATCGGGAGAACCGTGGCGTCCCGCAGCGGCGTCGGCCATCCGGGGATTGAGATCCCCGATGCTCGATCACCAAGTGGCAAGACGAGGTGATCCTCCGTCAGCGACGCATACAGTCGCCAGGTACTGTTGGCGTCACAGTCGATCAGCGGAGGATGCAATGTATCGTCGATTTGCAAGCTGACGCCTGCGAGGCGCGCCTCCCGGCTGGCTGGCTTGTATTCGTATAGAAACGCAAATGGTGCGCTCGTTGGATTCTGGCCAAGAGTCTCGGAGCTGATACGCCAGACCTCCTCCTCATTGCGTGCTTGCGTCACCCGGGATGCGAGGTCGCGGAGCACCTGCTTCCGTCGATCCTCGACAACGCGGTCCGTCATGTCCAAGGCGTTGGTCAATACTCCGCCCACTTCCCCGTCGTCATCCGGAACGGGACTGTAAGAGAACGCGAAGTAACACTCCTCGAGGTAACCGCGGCGATGAAACGTGAACATTTGGTGGGAGAGGGTGCTGATGGACTGACCCTCCCGATAGACGGCGTCGAACCGCGGACCGATGAAGTCCCACGCTTCGGCGAGCACCTCGCGGCAGCTGCGACCTATGGCGCCAGGGTGCTTCGAGCCGACGACGGTTCCGTACGCGTCGTTGTACAGCATCGTGTAGTCGGGGCCCCAGGAGATAAGCATCGGATGTCCGGAGCCCAGCATGATTCGCACGCCGGCTCGTAACGACTGCGACCACCGTTCCACGGGGCCAAGATCCGTTTGCGTCCAGTCAAAGGCGCGCATCCGTGCGGCCATGTCGCTGTCGCCTGCGAATACGGACTCGATCAGCCGCCGCTGGTTGAGATGCATCGCTCCCTCTCGCACCTCGGGACGGGCCCCCTCGTACCCCACGTAGGCGTCTACGGCATGAGGGCGAGCATCTTACCCCCGCAATTCATTTCGCTGCTCGACCAGCCGCGCCGCGCGCGAATGCCGAACGGAGGCAGCCGATAAGTTCGTTTTCCACCAATGGCTTGCGAAGGTAGCACTCCACTCCGAGCTTGCGCATCTTGGCCCGGTCACCGTCATCCGGATAGGCCGTGATCAGGATTGTCGGAATCGCATGCCCGGTTTCGATGAGGTGCCTACAAAGCTGAATCCCCGTCATCGCGGGCATTTGAACGTCGGCTACCAGGCAGGCCGTATGACTGCGTTTGGGAGACGCGAGGAAATCTGCGGCGGACAGGAATGCGGCGACGGAATAGCCTAGCGACCGGAGGAGCCTCTGCATCGAGTCGCAGAATGCCTTGTCATCGTCAACGACTGCGATTAGGGCATCTTCGGCCAACTTGCCTCCAGGGCGTCGCCACCATGACAACGCACGGTGAGCGCGGAGGGTGCGCGCATTGGGTGACAAGAATGGCCCCTGCATCCAGTTTGGCACCCTAAACCTTGGTTTAGTTTCAATGTCTGTCCAAGTGCAGATCGTGGAGCTACGATAAAAGATGGCCGAAGGTCTGCAGAGAGATAAGGCAGGGGAGGCCAATTCCGTGGATCTGCGATCACTAGCGACAGCGGCGCCGGAAGGTGACAGCTGCGTCGTTGTCATCGACGATGACCTGCAGTTTCGCGAGTCGCTCGGGCGACTGCTACGTTCCGTTGGCCTCAAGCCACTGCTCTTCGCCTCGGTTGCCGATTACGTGGGAGCTGAACTGCCCGACGCCCCGACCTGTCTGGTTGTCGATGTCAGATTGCCGGGCCGGAGCGGGCTCGATTTCCAGCGCGACCTCACCGCGGCGGGCGTCAGCCTCCCTATCGTTTTCATCACGGGATATGGCGACATTCCCATGTCCGTGCAAGCGATGAAGGCGGGAGCGATTGAATTCCTGACGAAGCCATTGCGAGACCAGGACCTTCTGGACGCGGTGAATACGGGGCTCGCCCGTGACAGGGCGCAGCGCGAGACTGACGAAGACCTGAACGCTCTCAGGGCACGACTTGCAGTACTGACCGATCGTGAGCGCGCGATAATGCTTCAAGTCGTGAGTGGTCGGCTGAACAAGCAGATTGCCGGTGAAATGGGAATCACCGAAACGACCGTCAAGGTTCATCGCAGCAATATGATGCGGAAGGTCAAGGCCGCTTCGCTCGCAGAACTTTGTCGGATGGCAGACAAGCTGGGGCTGGTGTCGGCGCGATCAAGTGACTCGTAGGCGATCGAGGCGCAAGGATTCTAGCGCGCGTAGTGGGTGATCTCCAGATTCCACGCACGCGAGGGACGCTGCTCGCGTCGGTCAGTGGGCACGTGAACCGGGCAGGCCAGATCCGTTCGCGCAACAATCGCGACCTACCCGAGATGATCACTCGCCGCAAAGGAAACGCCCGGAGGTGCGAGCGCCCTCTGTGACGTCCGCATTGGCCCGAAACCAAAACATTTCGTATTTGACCAGACTCGTTGAGTTCTCGGAGGAGGACTCCTCGGAGCTTCGACCAACACTAAGGTGCAATCGCCTCAAATACTTCCGTCTGGTCTGATCTGCACGTGCTGCGCGTCGTGAACTATGAAGGAGCAGTAG
>Ga0157380_10001977_pt1 | contig 13656 bp, 9 predicted proteins | sample S35metaG_FD_119757 | JGI IMG/M metagenome (GOLD analysis project Ga0157380, IMG submission 119757) | Switchgrass rhizosphere microbial communities from Kellogg Biological Station, Michigan, USA - S3-5 metaG | ecosystem: Host-associated > Plants > Roots > Rhizosphere > Soil | place: USA: Michigan...
AAATTCATCGTCGAGCAAAAAATAATAACCGGGTGCATCATTCGACTCAGTGTACTGCAAAAGGTCTCCCTGATCAGTAGAAATTTGAACCTGCGCAGCCCTAACTGGAAGCGGTCGAACATTTGTGACATTTGTGGTCGTGGTCAACTTCACCGCAAAATATCTTCCATCGGAAGGATAATCCAGGGTTTCTTTAAACGACTTGTCAGAAACGTACGCCTCAATCACCAACGTCGGTTCGTTATTCTCAATAACAAATTCGTAAGGCTCTACACAACCCGCCGCACAAACAACAAGGAGAAACCTAAGAATTCTTTTCAAGATCATCAGAAGCTAAAGTTGTACGTCACAGAAGGAAACACGCTGCCCAACACTGATAATTTGCTGGCAGTTCCAAACCTATTGAAGGAAATGGAGTAGGTGTTTTTTCTGCCGTAGACATTAAAGATCGAGAACACCCACTCATCCTTGAATCGTCGACTTTTTCCTGGCTTCTCTTTAATGGTAAACGAGACATCCATTCGATGATAGTCCGGTATACGATATTCGTTTCGCTGTGAATAATTCAAAACTGAGAGGTAGACATCATACCCAAATTTCGAAATCGGTATTGTGATAGGGCGACCGGTGCTATAGTTAAAATTTGTGGAGAAAAACGTTCTTTTTCCCACACGATAGTTCAATACCAGGTTGAAGATATTAGGCTGATCAAATGCCGAAGGATAGTACTCTCCATTATTGATCGTAATGTTTCCGGTGGTCTGGGTGTCAAATTTTCTTAAACTCCTGGAATAGGTATAAGATAACCATCCATTAAATCTTCCGATATTTTTCTTGAAAAAAAACTCTACACCATATGCCAGCCCTTGTCCCTGAGACAAGCCAGCTTCCAACGCGGGATTGAGCGTTATATCTGCTCCCTCGATATAATCAACTGCGTGGTCTATCTCTTTATAAAATCCTTCGACAGAAAATTCATAACGGTTGTTGTTTAAATTTTGAAAATAACCCAGTGAATACTGGTCGCCAATCTGAGGTTTCAGATAGGGGCCGCTAGCCACCCAATAATCCTGCGGGGTGGTGGAGGTCGTGTTCGAAATCAAATGCATGTATTGATACCCGCGATAGTAGCTGGCCTTGATCGAGACATCAGGATTCAACAAATATCGAATAGATACGCGAGGTTCAATACCATTGTATGACTTAATTACCTCGTTGTTCGAATAGTGAACAGTATCGGTGATGGCTGGATATCTTCCTTGTATGTTGTCGTAATCAAAAACATAGATGTCGTCCTCTCCAAGTCTGAAAAATTGTGAGTAGCGTAAACCAGCCGACAGTGACCAAGTCTCAGAAAGTTTAAAATCACCTTGTAAAAAAAGCGCACCCTCCAGCATTCGCTGATTATTCATATCCTGATAAGTGACATTTTCTGAATCAGCTTCGGGCACTAACTTGCCCGGTTCGATCACAGTTCCATTCAATTCAAGACCTCCAACGATTTTTGATTCTTCACCCAGCGTATAATTAAGGTCGTACTTCATACCGTAATTATTGATCGTGTTCCGGTAAGTAAAACTCTCCAGCTCGTTGAAGCTCTCCACTTCGCTAAAATAATTGCTGTTCGTCAGGTTAAGCGTAGAGGAAAGCCGGTCATTAAAAGTATGATCCCATTTAATGGCGCCATTAAAAGTTCCCCAGCTAAAGATAGAATCAGTGGCCAACGAAAAGGCATCATAGCTGTTGTAGATCGACAGTGTAATAAAATTATTGTCGTTGATGGTATGGAAAATTTTTCCCGTAACATCCCGGAACTTGGCTGAGCTATTTCTGAGTTGAATATCATCGGTTGACTTGACCAACCAGTTACAGTATGAGATTCTTCCTCCAAGGAGGTAAGAAGATTTATTTTTCGCTATTGGCCCTTCAATAGACAACCGGCTTGAAACTATACCAACTCCACCCGTGACTTTAGTTCTGCCGGCATCGCCATTTTTTAATGATACATCCAATATCGACGAGATACGACCGCCAAAGTTTGCCGGTCCCCCACCTTTGTACAAGGTGACACCATTCACCATGTCAGGGTTAAACGCGGAGAAAAATCCAAAAAGGTGAGATGGATTATAAATTGTCGCACCGTCCTGTAAGATTAAATTTTGACCTGACTCTCCACCCCTCACAACAAAGCCCGAAGACAATTCGGTAGTGGTTACACCAGGAAGGGTTGTCAAACTTCGAATTGGGTCAACTTCACCAAGAAACGTGGGTACGGTTTTGATGGTGGCAATGCTCATTTTCTCAATACCGGTAATCTGACTGACGACGTTTTCATTAATCCGGTCCGCCGTCACTGTTACACTTTGCAGTTCCCGCGACTCAGGAACCAGCGTAGTTTTTATTTTTTCCGTTGTACTGTACGGGCTAAATGCGAGGATATAGCTTTTTAGGTCATATCCGACAAACTGAATATCTATGACTTGTACTCCATCAGTTACGCCCTCGATGCTAAAATTTCCATTTACATCAGAAAGCGTTCCTTTCTTTGTTGCCGGCATGATAACTTGCGCCCCTACCAGTGGCTCATCGGTTTTTCCATCCAATACAATTCCCTCAATTGAAAATCTTGCTGAATTCTTTTTCTTAAGTATGACGTAGTTTTCCTTATTCAAACCCGTGCTGTCGGCTTGAATTCGGTCCATAATGAAAATTATTCTTTCATTGATTTTTACAGCTTTGTAGATCGCGAGATGCTGATCGAGATAATCCACAAGACGCTGTTTCATGGTTATACCGTGCACCGTCAATGCAAGCAATTTTTTTTCATCAAAAATAAAATCCACCCCTTGCCTCGCCTCTATCTCATGAAGCAGCTCCGCCACGGGTTTACCATTATCAGAAACATTAACAAAAATATCTTTTACATTTTGCGCAGTTGCGGAAAAAACAATGAGAGAAAATAATAACGCCAGCAATATTCGCATCACAGAATCCAAAAAATAGTGAACTAAAGTTTTATAGACATTTTTTCCAGCATCAACGTTGGAATACTAAAAATATATTTTTCAGGTAATTGTTATTTAGAGATACCGTTGCGTCGCAACAATTTAGCCTCATTGGACAATAAAAATAAAGGTGCCCTTAAACGGACACCTTTATTTTTTATGAATATGTTTTCCCAGGATTATTGTTTATCCCAGAATACCCTTGTTTGCACGTCATCTTTGCCACCAATCATTTGAATAGCAGCGTCCAGATTAGTACCATTCAAGGTAGCTTCTTCGATAGGGAAAATGAATCGGTTAGGAATGTCGGAGTAGTCCAACAGTGGAGGCGTGTTGAAGCCGGTAAAATCCAACCTTCTCCAAACGGACCATCCTTCAAAACCTCTGTTATAGAGTGAAATCCAATGTTGAATACCAATCTTTTGTTTCCAGTCACCTGTTGCAGTTGCATAAGCAACCGCAGGCTGTGCTAAATAAGCAGTGATATCAGCGTCTTCAACTCCCCAGTATTCCATAGATGCGGTAATTGCAGCATTGTAGTGCTCAGCAGCGGTCCCACTAACTGATCCGATACCTCTTTCCTTTGCTTCAGCCAATAAAAATTCAACTTCAGCATAGTCGAGGATCAAACCTTCCAACGTAGGATCGTGAAATGCATCTCCAATGTGAGACTTTTGAGCATAGGTATTGTTGGTTCCATATACACCACCGACATAAGTACCATTTGCGATCGGCTCTGCAAAAACTTCGATGCGTGGATCATTCCAGGCATTAAGTTTATCAATAAGCGTATTTGCCACAACATAGTCAGCACGTCCGCTTTGAACCAAGTCCTCGTGAATCGGATTTGTATTTGGGAATGCACCCAGATAAGTGATAGAGGCATTATCATCGTTGCTTTCGAATAAACCACTGGCAATCGCTTCCGAGATCATCCCGCCTGCTTTTGCAGCGTCAACATCTGCGATGTTGATGGCAAGTTTTAGCTTTAATGAATTACCAAGTTTTTTCCAAAGAGCAGCATCACCTTCGTAAACAGGATCCTGGTCAGCTGAAAAACCTGCTTCTCCCTCATCCATCATTGCAATCGCATCATTCAAACTTGTGATTAAAGCGCTGTATACATCAGCACCAGCATCATATTTAGGTTGAAGGATCTTTTCATCCAATGATTCTGAATAGGGAATGGCACCAAATGCGTCTACCAAAATCGCGTATGTGTATACTTTGGAGATTTCGATTATCGCCAGGCGGTTATCTCTAACAGCTTCTGAAATGGGTAACTTTTCCCATGTATCATTTGTGATTCTCTTGGCTTCATCGAGATCTTTTAATGCATCACGGAAACCTCTTCTCCAGAAATTATCGGGATTTCTTCTACCCACCATGTTGTATTGACTTTCGTCAGGATAAGTAGTCTGCGCCCAATATTGTGCATAAAGGCGAAACACGTTAACGTTCACATCTGAGTTGTTCATCAAATAGAACATTTCATTAAGTCCATTGGTGAACAACGGTTCAGCGGGAACTTCGACGGCACCTTTTGTAGGCTCGTTCATCTCCTCCAACCTATCGTTACAGGATACGAAAATCGCCGTCAGGAATATTATTAAAATTATTTTTCTCATAATTCAATGAAGATTAATGGTTAGAATGTCAGATCAAGCTTAAATCCATACGTTCTCATCGTAGGGTATGAGCCGGAAAGATAGCCTTGGCCATTTCCAGCGCTCAAGCCAGATTCTGGATCAGCATGCGGCACATTCTTGTTAATGATCCAAAGATTTGAACCCACTGCCGAGATTGATGCATTTTGGAATACGTTGCCACCAAATAAGGATTTAGGTAACTTATAGGTGATCGTGACTTCTCTCAACTTTGCAAATGATGCATCATATATGTGCATAGAATTAGGCTGACGGGTTGCGTTACCCCAGTAATACGCGCCACCATAATAATCTGCTCTAGCTCTTACAGTATTGACTGAACCGTCTGCTTGCACGCCAGGGAAGATGATACCACCACTGTTAGAAGCGTATCCGGCTGCAGGATTACCTGGTTCATTGAACACGAGTGCATCACGAATCGGATTGCCCAACTCGTTAAGTCCTCCGGTTTCTGAAGGAAGGCCTGTACCCAGACCGTAGTGCATGTCGAGCGAGAAGACTTCACCACCTTGCGACATGTCAACTAAAAATCCAAACGCCAAGCTTTTATAAGTAAATGTATTCATGATACCCCCTGTCCAATCTGGATTAGGATTGCCAATCACTTGATCGGCGATCGCTACAGGATAACCGCTTGCATTAATTGTGGGCTGGCCGTTTAGATATGAATATCCTGTTCCTCTCAGAACACCATAAGGCTGACCAACGGTTGCATTAAGCGAGACGCCGCCTTGGAAACTGTTGATCTGATAGTTGTCGATGCCTTCTGGCAATGAGTTAACTTCACTCACGTTCTTTGCCCAGTTGGCTGTCAGGTTCCAGTTGAAATTTGCATTCTTGATGATGTCATAACCAAGGGAAACTTCGATCCCACGATTTTCAATCTCTCCGCCATTCAACCATTTGAAACTTGCTCCTGTTGACTTAGACAATTCCACAGAAACGATTTGATCGCCTGAGATTTGTTGATACAAGCCCAAATCAAATCTTAACCGGCTGTCAACTGCTGCTAACTCCAAGCCTGCTTCGAAGCTTGTTAAGCTTTCATTTTGAAGTTCGGGGTTGTTAACGGTTGTAGGATAAGAGAACAATATTGCCTGACCAAAATTATCATTTCTAGTGTACGCAGTTGTCGTCCTGTTTGGTCCAGTGTCGTTACCCACTGACGCGTAATTCAAACGTATTTTACCAAAATCCAGGAAAGAAATATCGCCTACTTCAGTGAATACGAAACTTGTTGCAGCTGACCAGTAGAAATAAGAGTTTTTGTCAACCGGTAAGGCAGATGATACGTCATTTCTCGCGGTCAAGTCGAGGTACAACATATTCTTGAAACCAAGATTGGCATTACCAAAGAAACCATATACTTCTTTTTCCGTATCAGTTTCAACTGGAATAGGCACAGTACTTACCGAGTTATTCAAAGAATACAAATCAGGTACGGCCAAACCGCCTTGAGTAGAGGCGTAAATGCTGGAGAATAGTTCCTTGCGGATATTCATACCCAATACTCCGGTGATTGAGAAGTCCGTCGACAATTGTTTGTTTGCCGTAAGGATCAAATCATAGTTGTACTCGCTTACATTCCGGTCTGTTCTTTGATAACCAGACGCTTCATCGGCCAGATTTATACCAAATTCTGAAGGCACGCTACCAATAGCAATTCTTTACTCTCTAAGTTCAGCATAGGTATCTGCTGTGACTCTTCCCATGATGCTCAACCAGTCTGTTGGCTTATAGGTCAACGCGAAGTTTCCATACACGCGTGTACGCTCATCGGTAGTAAAGTTCTTATAACGTGTCCAGTACGGGTTATCCCAGAAAATAGGAGTTTCAGGATCATGATAGTCACCACCATTCCAGGTAATGTTACGACCTGTCTTAGCAAACATCTCACGTTGTGATTCAATGTCTACGTTGGTCTGCCACCACTGTCTGAAGTTCGCCATTTGATTACCACCATATCCAGTGGATCCACGACCTACAGTATTACCTTTAACAAAGTTTAACGAAATAGATGCCAACAGTTTTTCGTTGATCTGGCTGGTTCCGTTAAAGCTTAAGGTGTGACGTTTTTGATCCTGGTTAGGAAGATTTCCTTTCAGATCAAAGTTTGTATAGCTAAGTCTGAATGTGTTCACATCGTTACCACCGCTCAATGCGACAGAGTTATTCCAAGCTACCTGAGTTTCGAAGAAATCAACAGGTGTGTGCTTAGCAGCTACCCAAGGATAAGCTTTATTGTAATTTGGTGACTCAGGTACAAAAGAATCCCAGTGATAAACATTCAGATTAGGATCGAATGGGGCGCCATACGAACCATCTTCCAGCGTTGGAACAATTTTGTCAACTACACCATCACCGTTAATGTCTTCTTCGAAGAATCCATCGGGTCCGTAATATTCAAAAGAAGGCATGGCATAACCTGCACCGTAATTCTTTTGATAGTCAATAAAAGTTTCTTTGTCAATTTTACCGATCGTTACGCCGGTAGAAAGCGCAATACCTACACCACTTCTTTTCTTACCTTTCTTAGTGGTAATCATGATAACACCATTCGCAGCTCTCGAACCATACAAGGCAGATGCAGCAGCACCTTTCAAAACGTTGATTGATTCGATGTCTTCAGGATTGATATCAGAAGCAGCATTTCCATAGTCAAAACCGTAGCGGCCTGCTCTTTGGTTGGCTGTGTTACCTGTTGTATTGTCAATCGGTACACCGTCGACAACAAACAGAGGTTGGTTGTTACCAGTTACTGATTTGTTACCACGGATAACAACATTCGTTGAACCAGCAAAGTTGTTGTTTCTTCTGATTTGAACCCCGGCAATTTTTCCGGAAAGGGAGTTCATGAAGTTTTGATCCTTGGCTTGGGTCACAGCATCACCTTTTACTTGCTGAGTAGCATAACCAAGTGATGCTTTTTCTCTTGGAATGTTAAGGGCTGTTACTACAACTTCACTTAGTTGTTGTACATCTTGCGCCATTAACACGTCAACGGTAGTCCTATTGTTAATAGGTACCTCTTGCGTTGTCAATCCAATAAATGTAAAAACAAGTGTGCCGGTTGCAGGCGCGGAAATTGAATAACTTCCGGTTGCGTCAGATACTGTACCATTCGTGGTACCTTTCACCACAACGTTTACACCGGGCAAGGCAGACCCATCCTCTGAGGATGTGATCTTGCCTGCGACGGCAACATCCTGTGCCCATAACACGTTACTCACGTGTACAAGCACCGCTGTTAAGCATACAAGTAGAATTCTCTTCATACTCTGTTTAGTTTTAGGTTAATGATTTCTTAAAAGACTCGCCCAAACTTAAGATAAAATGTCAATTGTAGGAAGCCGTTTACCACAAAAATTAGTAGAAAACGCTTCTATAATATACCCCATTTGGGGTTAAAATCTAATTTTTTTATGTATGGGAGGCTATTTTATGATGCGAAACTCGATTCTGCGATTTTGTTGACGACCCTCATCCGTCGCGTTATCAGCCAGGGGTTTGGCCTGTCCATAGCCGATCGGGACAAGCCGATTTTTCTCAATTCCCTTCTCTATTAGGTAATTATAAACCGATAATGCCCTCTTTTCTGACAACTGTTTATTATAGGTGGCTTGGCCAATATTATCGGTATGACCACTAACCTCTACCCTAACTTGGGGGTTTTCTTGCATGAATCGAATGATCTTTTGAAGTTCTGGTATTGATTTCGGCTTGAGGTCGTATTTATCCAAGTCGAAAAAAATGTTGTTTAACACCGCCATGGAGCCGGCTGTGGCCCTTTCAAGGTCAATGTCTATAATAATAGGTCTAAAGTCTTTTACCTCCGAATAGTTGAAATTGTAACTCTTAAATAAGTAGCCCCTCTTATTAATATATAAGGCATATTCGGCTCCCTGGGTCAAAACCATTAAGTATTCTCCAGTGATTGAATCGGACTTAACCAGCGAAATCATATCGTTTCGCTCAATATTAATAAGTTCAATTCTTGCCGTGAGGGGTGATCTGCTAACCTTATCGCGAATTATGCCTTTTACATAATTGCTCCTAAACTTCACCTGGTTTTCCGGCGGGATCAGCACTTCATAGATCTTACTGCGGGAAAAACCTGAAGGCAAGGTTTCTTCGTGTGCATAATACCCCTTCATTCCATCGGCGGTGATGAAAAATGAAAATTGATCATCGTTGTCATTGATCAGATTGCCAATATTCTTGGGTACGCCCCAAATGGCGGAATCCCTTTCTGCGTAAAAAATATCGTATCCCCCAAAACCAGGTAACCCATTGGAGGCAAAGTATAAGGTTTTGTCATTGGCGTGAATAAAGGGCGATATCTCGTCGAACGAGGAATTGATCTGTTTCCCGGCATTGATCGCGCGGGTCCAAATTCCTGTTTCATCAAGCGTTGAGATCCACACGTCCCTTCTGCCGAGACCGGATCGCCGATCAGAAACAAAATAAAGTGTCCTTCCGTCAGCTGACAGTGAGGGCTGCGATTCCCACTCATTCGTGTTGACGTTACGACCTAAATTTTTTGGCGTAGTCCAAACGTCACCCACTTTAATACTTTCGTATAAGTCACAACTTCCAATGCCGTCGCGGCCGGAACAGGACGTAAAAATCAGTCTTCGTCCATCTGCAGAAATTGTACACGTTCCTTCATTTAGAGGAGTATTGATATTTTTAGAAATACTTTCAGGTATTGACCAACGGCCCTGTTCATCTTTTTTGGTGATCATCAGGTCTTCGTCATCGTTCGGTCCATCCCCCGCGCGACGCGTATAAATGAGTTGCATCTGGTCAGCTGTTAATACTGGGAAATATTGCATCACAAAGCGATTGACGGTATCACTCAATGCACGTCGCTTGAAAAGTGATTTCGTTGATTGATTTTTTAAGGAAAATTCTGCGCTTTTGAAAAGCATTGTCGCATATGCTATTTTTTGTTTGTTCTGGGTTTCATTATTAATGTAGGCACTCAGAACCTTCATTGCTTTCTCGTACTGACCCGAGAGCACGTACGGTTCGCCGAGGGCAAACCAAAAATCCTTTTGTTTTCTTAATTCGGATGTCAAGCTCAGCCCCTTTTCAAAATCACTGATTGCGTTGGGATACTGCTTCATCAAGTAATAGGTAAGCCCGCGACGATAATAGGCTTCCGCAAAATTTTTGTCCTTCTCTATCGCTTGTCCTAGCAAATTAAGCGCCTCTGCATACTGTCCACGCACACGGAAATTATCCGCCAGTGTGTACAGTTCAATGGCTTTCTTAGACTTGGTGCTCAGCTCCGTTTGAGCAGAAATTGAAAAAGAGATTGCCAGCAGAAGAAAAAATATTGTCGTGCGAAACATTCTACCTAATTATCATGTAAAAATACCAAGAACAAAAATGTAACAAAGTTGATACGACCACAAAGAAAGAAGTTAATTTTCTTGCTTTACTTTCTTTTTTCGATTCGTCAGATGAACGGTCTTAATTAAATATTAAAACACGTTTTGATAAGGTAGACAACTCGGCAAAGCCATGACGGGAATCCCTTACTTCACCAATCATGCATCTATCAGCAATTAGGATGGAAATCCTTGCACCTTGAATCGGCGCCTTCCTGCAGGCAAAACCTTTTTACCTTAGTAAGCTTAGAAATTATTGTGATCAACCTTATTACCTTATTGTTAGCGCTCATTAAGAAGGAAGTAGTCCCCGACAAACCTTGATGCAAACTATGATGTATGGAATAAGGTAATAAGGTTAGCTCTGTACTACCCTAGTTTGATTTACTAAGGTAATAAGGTTAGAGACCTCAGACTTTTCAGGCGGCCCAAAATATTAAAAACTCTGATCAACGAGTTGGACATTTTGAGTACAAGCCAATTAGCGGAATCTGCTACTTCGTAAACCATGCATTTATCAGCAATCAGGAGCAGAAATCTTTTCACCGTGAATCATTCACGTTCCTGCAGGCCCAAACCTTATTACCTTAGTAAAGTTAGAAGTTGTAGTAACCAACCTTATTACCTTATTGTTAGCGATCATTAAGAAGGAAATACGACCCTGACACACTTTGATACAGACTAATGATGTTAATGGAATAAGGTAATAAGGTCGCGTCTGTCCTACTATAGTTTGATTTACTAAGGTAATAAGATTGATTGATGAAGGGCGTCACTCATCCTTTATTGCATTAGCATTAATAGAGCTCGGTTGATCTATTGCTATTGATGTCATTTTTGTCCATTTCCCCAGGGGGACTTTAGCTGTTACACGACAATATTTGCGATATCAATTTCGGGCGCATCAAATTCGAGCATAGCATTGATGAGTTTGAAGGATTCAAAACTCTTAAGGTCTTCAATCCGAATTTCTTCCTCCTTAATGATATTTCTTTCTAAAAGATACGCACGTGTTGTGCCCTTTAATAAAGCCGACCAGGGTGTATACCAATTCTTGCCCCTTCTGAAAACTATATTGGAAAAAGAAGAATCGGTTACCTGCCCTCGTTTGACAATGAGGATATCATCGCAGTTTTTTCTCAATTCGTACAGACGATTCAATACTTTTCGGTCTGCATACTTAAATTCATAAGATATCCGATCGTGCTCAACGACCCGCAGGCTATTTATCGTTTTGTATTGATAGGGAATGAATTCAATGTCTCTTGAGTAATCATCATAGGCCATTCGGCACTTAAACAATCCCTGACGGGGCAAATCCAGTCTTTTTAAAAACTCTTCCAGATAGAAATGTTCTTCAACCCCGCATAGAAATTTTAGTGAGCGATTCATTCGCCGCTCATGGTAAAACAGGTTGCGAAATTCACCGTCGATTAACTTTATGGACTCAAGCAACAGGGACATAAACTTTATCAATAGTTTCCTGATACTCCGATTCTACATCACTTTGTGTAGTTATACCACCTCCACTTCGGTAAAAATATTTGCCCGCTCTATTTTCTATAAACCGAATCATTACCCCGCTGTCTAAATCTTTACCATTAAAATAACCAAACACACCGGTATAATATCCACGAACTTCTTCTTCTACAGTTCTAATGATTTCCAACGTCTTTGGCTTGGGGGCACCACTAACGGAACCGGCAGGCAACAATTTTAACAAAATACTCCCCAAGTAGTTCGCGTAATCTTTGTCCAGGTCGCCACAAACCTCGGAACTGACCTGCAACAAATTCTTCTCCCACGTCCGGACTTCGTCAACATATCGAAACCGAGTCACGTTCACACGCGAAGCAACCTGACTCAAATCGTTCCGGATTAAGTCAACAATAGTGACATGCTCTGCGAGTTCCTTTTTATCCGACAGAATTTTTTCCTTTGCATTTTCGATACTTGCATCTATGGTGCCCTTCATCGGGAACGCATAAATTTTGCCATCTTTAATCTGGACGAATGTCTCAGGTGAAAATACCAAAAACTGATTCTTATAAAGCAACTTATATTTTGCCTCGCTCTGATAAAAAATATCCTGCAGCGAACAGCTCAACGTTACTTCGGTTGTAACCGTAAGGTTCGTTAAAAATGTATCTCCATATTCGAGGTGCGCCAAGACTCTATCAAACTTTTTTTTGTAATCCAAAAGTGAGCCCGGAGATTTGTCAATCCTAATACGGCCTGCGTTCGTTTTACTGGAATTGCTGAATCCCTGAATCGAGTAGAGAATCTCTTTGCGATCTACTTCATCTAATCTCATAATTACGGGATTCACCATCTCAAAATCCACCATAAACAAAAAAGGGACTTTTTCTTGTCCCAATCGGTTCATTGACTCGATGAAATCAGGAAGAATCACGGGATGTTCATGTATTTATGAATCTGAAGGGATACTTGCCACTTAGGGTTTGATTTCACGTAATCAATAATAAGCGGCAGCATTTCCTTTTCTTTCGACCATTCCGGCTGAAGAAAAAGCTGACACGAAGATTTTACTTTTTCAGCATGTTCTTCCGCCCAGGCGAAATCACTCTTGTTATAAACAATGATTTTAAGCTCACTTGCTAGCTCAAATATTGTTGCATCAGGATTTTTAAATTTTTTGGGTGAAAAGCATACCCAGTCCCATGTTCCACTTAGAGGGTAGACGCCAGAAGTCTCAATATGTGTGCGTAATCCGGAACGTTTCAATCGCTGGGTAAGAAGGGAAAGGTCGTACATAACAGGTTCTCCACCGGTAACAACAACTATTTGAGTGCCGCTTGCCTTAGCTCGCGAACACATTTCGTCAACGTGCAACAATGGGTGAGATGATGCATCCCAGGAGTCTTTTACATCACACCAGACACAGCCGACATCACAGCCCCCTAATCGTATAAAATAAGCAGCGTGACCCTGGAAGAACCCTTCTCCCTGGATCGTATAAAAATCCTCCATCAGCGGAAGAACTTCAGCGGAAATTTTGTCTTTCACTTCTACCATCGCATTCTGTATTCTTACGACCGGAAACCAATTCCGCGAGCCAAAGTCATTTATGGATTTCGTGCCTCAGTTGCCCGCAGTGTATTGAGAAGCAAGGAAGCAATAGTCATGGGACCTACCCCACCGGGTACTGGCGTGATGAAGGAAGCCTTGGGAGCAACTCCTTTAAAGTCCACATCGCCCTTAATAGCCCAGCCTTTCTGGTATTCGGGGCCTTCCACCCGCGTGGTGCCAATATCAATTACCACCGCGCCTTCTTTGACCATATCAGCCGTTACGAGGCCCGGTTTTCCCACGGCAACGAGAAGAATATCAGCCATTCTCGTAAAGCTCGCGAGATTCTCGGTGTATTTATGGCATATCGTTACCGTTGCGTGGCCCTGTTCGGTAAGCATCATGCTTAGTGGTGCTCCAGCTATGCGGCTGGCACCGATCACCACTGCGTGTTTACCTTCTGTGACAATGTTATAGCGACGCAGCAGCTCCATTACGCCATATGGCGTGGCGGGCATGAGCAATGGATTTTTTGAAATGATACTTCCAAAATTATGA
>Ga0157380_10001979_pt1 | contig 13630 bp, 20 predicted proteins | sample S35metaG_FD_119757 | JGI IMG/M metagenome (GOLD analysis project Ga0157380, IMG submission 119757) | Switchgrass rhizosphere microbial communities from Kellogg Biological Station, Michigan, USA - S3-5 metaG | ecosystem: Host-associated > Plants > Roots > Rhizosphere > Soil | place: USA...
AGCGGATTGCTGTGGCGATCCGAACGCAACTGGACACCGTGGATGAGGGCGCAACCTACAGCCACACAGCGATCGTGCATCGACCAACAAAGCTGGCTGGCTATGAGCCAGTCGACAAACACGTTCTGCTAATTCAAGCCCCGTCCGAACCGAATCCCGAGTTGACCCTTGAGGGTATCGATCTGCGGTTGGGGATCACCCAACGTTTCGGCATTCAGTTCTTTGTCATTCCAAGTGACCTCTCAACAGACCCGATTGATACCGCGATCAATGAGCGCCGAGCAGATTTCGAATACGCCCTGATGGTTGACAAGTCGTGGGGCGGCTTAGCAATCGACACGCGCTTAGCTGAGTTCAATCGTTGGGACCCATCAGAGCACATGTTCCCCTTCGGTGCTGTTGTCATCGACGTTGATTACCGCGTGAACGAATCCAATCCACGAACGAATGGAATCTGACCAATGGCAGCACCAACCATCGCCCGTCGCAGCGTTCTCTCAGCCAAGGCCGAAACCACGCCCGGCACGGCAATCGCCATGTCGGCATCGGATGCGACGTTCAACGCGACCAACGTCCAGATCAATCCGGTGATCGAGTTCGAACCGCGCGAAGGCCAGGGCGGCGGACTCTCCCAGTTGGCGGGCACGCTCGGCGCCTACGAAGGCGTCGCGACATTCTCCACCGAGTTTTACGGTGGATCATCTGCCCCGGCATGGATGACCACGTTGCTGCTCGGCTGCGGCTACGTCGCTTCGGGGCTCGTTTACTCCCCGTCTTCGCTTCCCCCCGAGGCGGCCGGATCGGGGACCAAGAATCTCACCATCGGCACGACCGACGGCCGGCGCCGGTTCATCTACGGCGCGATGGGCAACGCCGTCTTCCGAGGCATCGCCGGCAAGCGGGTGATGATCGATTGGACCTTCCGAGGACTCTGGGGCGATCCATCGGACGTGGCGATCCTCGCACCGACGTATGAAACCACCGCGCCGCTTCGCTTCGCATCGGCATGCATCACGCTGGCGGCCTACTCCCCGGTCGTGGCTGAAATGACGCTCGACCTGGGCAATGAAGTCGTCGTGCGTGAGAACGCCCAGAACGCCAGTGGGCTGCATACGGCGGTCATCGTTGGCCGTCGCCCGGTCGGTCAGATCATGGCCGAGGCGCAGTTGATCGCGACGTGGGATGTCCACGCGAAATGGAAGGCCGGAATTCTGGAAGCGCTGGCGGCCACGATGGGAGGCGCAGGCAACGGGATCGCCTTCTCCGCGCCAAAACTCCAGATCACCAATCTTCAGGAGCAGGTCCGCAACGGCCTCCGCTATGTGGCCATGGACTTCCAGCTGAACCGCTCAGCCGCCGCCGGTGATGACGAGTTAACCATCACCACGGCCTAAAAGCCAGTTCCAAACCCCCACACGTGGGAATCATCATGAGCAAACGCGCTGTACCGCCATTGACCACTCGCCCAGAGCTGAACGTGTTTACGCCAGCCACAACGCTGATGTTTCGCACGCCGACCTTCCCGGAGAAGACGCAGATCCGCGGTGCCGCCCGCGCCAACACCGATGAGGACCCGGTATCTGACGCCGAGGTCTACGCCGCGCTGAAGCTCGTTGCGACGGGCTGGGACGCCAAGGGCGAAGCGTTCAGCCAGGGGCGCATCGAGAACCACATTCCACCCGCCCGCGCCCGCGAACTTCTGGCCGAGCTTGCCGCCCAAAAGGGAGCTGTATGAGCACGCCGCTTGATCCGAATAGCACGTTTCGATTTCCGCTGCCGGATGACATCAAGAATCCCGAGGCCGAGCGGCGCGCTGTCATCTGCCGGTACATGAGTTGTCGGGAATGGCTCGACTTCACGCAAGGCTACAAGGCCGCGATGAAGCTGCCCGAGGACACGTATACCGCCGCACTGGTGGCAGTGCTGTCAAAGCCGGTGCAATCGTGCGAGCAATTCGGCGAGTTGATGGACCTGACTCCGGCCACCCTGATCGAGTTGTGCCAGGAGTTGCCGGCCGTGGCGACGGTATCGGAGTTGCAGGCAAAAAAATCCGCGCGGCAGTTGCGTACCAGTTCGGCCGCATCTGCCGCGAATGCGTCAACGGCCGGTGCGTAGACGAACCGACCGAGAAACAGCCGTACGACTTGGCGTGCGTTGCTTGTGAAGGGCGGGCGGAAGACTGCGGCACATGCGACGGAAAAGGAATCTGGGAACTGAGTCAATGCCCAAAGAAGTTCATCGACAGCGAGATATGGGAGGCGATCCGGTTCGCCGAGTTTGCCGAGCGAGGCGCATGGCCAATTTCAGGCGGCGTGCTGGATCAATGCCAGTGGTTCGTGGATGCGGAAGGCTTCATCAGCAGTGAGCGAGCAAGATCGAAGGCGAAGTAAATGGCCGGACGCGACGTAGAAATTCTGATCAAGGCACGCGACCAGGCGAGTGCGGAACTCTCCAAGGTTGGCCGTCAGATCGGCGAACTCAACAGGCAGATCACGGCGGCCGGTGGCAAGAGCGGCGAAGGCATCTCGCTGGTCGATGGCCTGAAGTCGCTGAAGGCTCTGGAGATCATCGGCAAGACGCGCATTGCAATCGACGGCCTGAACATCGCGGCCGACATGCTGGCGGGCAATTTCGAGGAAGCTGGGGAGACGCTGAAGAAGCTGCCGTTCGGCATCGGCCCGGCAATCGCATCGTTTGATGAATTGCTGGGCAAGGTAACGGGCATCCGATCAGAGATCGACGGTCTGAACGCGAGCACGGAACGGCTGGCTGGTTTCTTCGAGGGGATTGCCAAGTCGTCAGAGATGGCACAGAAGGGCATCGAGGGCATTCGTAGTGCTGCCGAACGATTCTCTGAAGGTGTGACGCTCGATGGGCTGGAAGGCGCGGATCGCGAACGGGCGGCCGCCGACATTGCTTCTGGCAATGCGAAAGAGGGAATCCAACGCGCATCGCAACAAACGATCGACCAGATTCGTGAACAAGCGAAGCGCGATATCGAGGCCCTTGAAAAAGATCGCGATGCCGCCAAAAAAGACTCGTTGCGTATGACGCAAGTTGGCCCCGTCGCGATTCCGACGATGACCAATGATCCAGCCGAAGCTGCCCGGATTGATAAATTGATTACTGCTCGCGAGGAACGAAGAGAGAAAAACATCAAGGATGTGGAAGCCGAGCGAGACGCCGCGTTGGGGACGATCGACAGTTCGGCGGAGCAGAAGCAGCGTCAAATCGACGCGCGTGAGGAAGCTGCTCAGATCGAGGCGGCCAAGAAAGCGGAAGAGGAGGCGGCCAAGGTTCGGGAACGTGAAGCCAAAGACCTCGCGAAGTTCCTGCGCGATCAGAGCAAGCAGGACATGGAGATGTTCGGCCAGGGTGAGAAAGCCAAGCCCGGCCGCGATGAAGAATTGAATGTTCCCGAGCGCCAATTCACGCCCGGCGGATCGAACGCCCTCGAATCGCGTTTCCTCCAAGGCAACATCGGTGATCCGGTCCTGAAGGCCGCCGAAGAGACAAAGAAAAACACCGGCGAAATGGCGGACTCGCTTGATGAGCTTGTTCGCATCGTCCGCAATGGTCCTCAATCCGTTCTGGTCGCATAACCCATGCCAGTCGTCAACGTCACAAAGCAATGGAGCGGCCGGCCCGGCGAGAAGGCCAACGATCGGCGCAGCTATTCCGATGGCTATGAAGTGCTCACTGATAGCGTGCTGGACGATCAGACCGTTGTAGTCGGCGCGCCCGGACTTCCGCCGCTGGGTTCAGGATTCCCCGGTGACGGCTTCGCCACGCTGAAGCGATTGCAGCCGCGCCCGCGAGGTCCGCTGTTTTGGGTGGTTGAGGCGATCTATGAAACCGAGCCGTTGACGGGCGTCAATCCTGACCCGAACCCGCTGAACGCGCCGCCTGAAATCCGCATCGGCACCACGAAGTCAATCGAGCCGATCGATCACGCGATCGAGGATATGGTCGGCAATGCCAACGTGCCGATCACCAACACGGCCTACGACCCGTTCAACAACGTGACGGTGGAAATCGCCGATCCGGTGATGGTCGTCACCCGAAACAAACAGATCCCCGGCGGCGTGCTGGAGGTGGCGTCGATCGTCGTGAACTACGTCAACACGACCAACAGCGATTTCTTCTACTCGCAGCCCGGCCAGGCTCGCATGGCCGAGATTGACGCGCAGTACGTGTACGCCCAGCCGTTCGACTACTGGCGGTTCACCTACATGATCCAGTTCCGCAAGGGGAATCCGGTTGTGAACAACGGCCCCGGCGGCGGCTGGGGCGCGACCACTGGCGGCCCCGCGCGTGCGTGGTGGAAACGGTTTGCGAACCGCGGCAAAGCTGAATTGGAGATCGTCACGGTCGCACCGAACCCGCCGATGAAGCAACTGCGGGAGATCACCGATTCACGCGGCATCACGCCCAGCGGGCTCTACAACCTCGACGCCTTCGGCATGCGCCTTGCCGCCGATCAGACGCGATGGCTGGAATACAAGGTGATGTATTCGGCGAACTTTTCGGCGCTGGGGATTCTCTGATGGCTGACACGATTCAGCTCACGAAGCCCGCGCAGCAAGTGCTCAAGCGTCTGCTCGCCGATCCGCCAGAGTCGGGCATCCCAGATCTGAGCCGACCGCAATCGATCGAACGCGCCCGCCTGCCACTCTGGTGCAAGCTCGAAAAGGACGGCGGCGATGCGGGAAGTTCAACCACGCCCTGCACGTTCACCTACAAGGTGATGCTGCTCGACGGGACCGTGCTGCAAGAGGACGTGCGGCCACGCAGGCCGCGCCCGTTGATCGGCAAGCACATGACGCAAGAGCAGGTGATCGCGCAGCTTGTGGCCGACGAGATCATTCCCGAATCTATTGACGCGATCGGCCAGGTGTTCATCGACAAGGATGGCACGCTTCAACTCTGGGACGCGGGCGAAGTGCTCGACCTGCGCCCGTGCGGCGGTGAAGCGCCGCCCCAGATGAGCCTTGCCGCGCGTCTGCTCGCCTTGCTGCCGGGGGCCAAGAAATGAACGCCGGCACCGTGGCATTGCATGACGATGGCGCCGTGATCCTGAACGCGGATGGAACGGTCGGCGTGCGCCAAAATGAAGACGATCCGGCGTGCTGCTGTGGCGGCGAGATGTGTTTCTACATCGCCACGCTCTGCCCATGCGATGCGGATGAGTTTCCCGAAGCCCCGCCCGAGGTGCTGGTGTCCTGCCCCGAGGTTCACAACATCACCAACGGAACACCGTCCAGCCCGGAACCGATCACGCATTTCGCGTTCAAGGAAGTTGGAAGCGGTGGCGGCGGAGTAGACAAGCCTTGCTATGAAGTCGGCACGGATAGCCCGCAATGGAATCCTCCGCCCGGCACTGATCCGGTTCCGCCCCCGCGCATCAACATCGACCCAAACACCGTCAGGCCATCGTGCGAGTTCTGTTGTTCGGATGAAGAGCCCGTGCTGTGCTGGTCGCACGTTCTGATTTGCGACAGCGGCGCGGGCGGCAAGTGTCCGGGCGGCGGGTTGCCGTTGACGTACATCTTTCTCGGCCCGCAAGAGAAGGGCGAATGTCCCACGATTCCAGATTACATCTGGCTCTATGGTGAGCATTGCGTGTACGCCAGCGGCATCGTTCACGAACTCCCGCCGGGTGCGGTGGTGATTACCCCGGCTGACCAATACGAGACGTGCGCCGAGTGCTGCGGCGATGATGATCCGCCATGCTCAGATTGTTCCGGCTGCTTGCCGACGAAAACCTACATAGTTGGCGGCGGACAAATCACCGGCGGCGGAACCCCGCCATGCTCTTGCGATCCGAAACCTACGGCGTACTTCGAGTATGACCAGGCAGTCATCCCGCTGGCTCGCGTGGGCAACACCTGCACCTATAACGGCACGGGCACGGTTCATTACAAGTTCTGGGCTGACGGTGAACTCATCGAAGAAGGCAACCAGCCAATCAGCGCGGGCGTCAACTGCGTTGTGTTCCCCGGCAACGTCCGGCGATGGCGCGGCGGTGATTCGCTCTGGGGCTTCCAAGCCTACAGCCCGGCGGTGAACTCACCCTGCCCGCCCAATGGTGCTTACAACCAGGACATCACCCCGCAGCCGTGGCCGCCGAACTGCTGCAACTATCCACTCCTCTTCACCATCGCATGACACCTGAGCATCGACAACTCGCCGATTTGATCATGGCCAAACATCGTGCCCGCGTGAAGGCGGCGCGTGATGGTCAACTCAAGTCACACGAGTGCGGCGGCTGCCGTGTCAGCACGAAGGTGTACCGCTGGCTGGGCATGGAGTTCTATCAGGCGTGCCATTGTCTGGTGCGCCTCAAAGACTGGTGCATTGAAACGAACTGGAAAGACTTTTCACACGATGACGGCCCAATAAAGTCCGTCGCCAAAGCATTGACTGCATAGACATTCTCTCCCCGGCCAGGAACGCCGGAGAAAGCGAAGGACCACGATGTCACTCAAGAACCTGATTGCAACGAGCGGACCCGTCGCGTTCAGCGCGACCACCAACTGGCCGTCCGGCGCCGCGCCAGCCAATGGCGATGACGTGGTCTTCCGCAACTCCAGCGTTGATGTGCTGGGATCAGACGAGACCGGCACGACCACCACAGGATTCGCCACGCTCACGATTGAGCGGAGCTACCTCGGCAAGATCGGCCAATTCGGCAATCCAATCGAAGTGTCACAGACCTACCTCAAAGTCGAGGCCATCAAGGTCTACATTGGGCGCCACACCGGCGGGCTGCCGGTCCCCAACGGATCATCGCGGATCATGCTCGATCTGGCAGCCGTTGCCTCGACCATCTATGTCGAGAGCACGTCGCCGTCGTACTCAAGTGCAGAGCACGGCATCCCGTCGGTGCTGCTGAAGTCGAATCACGCGGACACCGTCTACAACGTCATTGAAGGCCGCGTCGGCATCGCATTCTTCGCGGGCGATACCAGCCAGCAGGCTTCAGCGGTCAATGTCGGTCCCACGGCCGCGAGCCAGTTCGGAAACAACATGCCCGCCGAGGTCTACATCGGCGCTGGCCTGGCACTGGCCAGCTTGAAGGTCCGAAACGGCGGCTACGCACAGATCAAGAACGCGCCGGTTGACATCGACATCATGAAGGGCGGCAGGGTCGAGCACTTCGGCACTGGCAATGTGACCGGCGAGATCGAGATCTTCACCGGCGGTGAGTACATCCTCCGCAAGGACGGCGGCACCATCGACAAGATCATCGTTCACGATGGCGCCCACTACGACGAATCGAAGGCTCCTCCGGGATGCATCGTCACGGACGTGGAACTTGTTGGCGCCAACCCGAAGTGGACCAAGAACAGCAACGTCACGAAGACCAACCAAGAAACCACGCGGGGTAACTGACCATGCCGCTGGCTACACACACCAACCGCGTGGCCGCGGCCGAAACCGCGCTCACCGCGCCGACGAAGGTTGTCACCGTCGTCGAGGCATCGCAGAACACGCCTCGCATCATCACGCGCCGTCAGATCGACCAGGTTAAGACGACGGTCGGCGCTGCCGGCCAGGTGGACTGGTGGATGGACACCGGCAACGGCTGGCGGCACCAAGGATCGACGCCGTACCCGGCACGCACGATCGCCGCCGGTACTCCTGGATTCACGGCCTGTGAGTACGGAGAGTGGCCTCTGCCCGCAGGGGCGAAGTACGGCGCATCGATTTACGCCGCTGATGAGTTCGACGTTTCCACCGCCACCAAGGATGCGGGCGAGTGAGCAACCTCACCTGGGAGTCATTTCGAGCTGCCGGCATCAACCCGCTTGACCGCTATTACGCAGCTGGCGCCATGAATAGCACTGCGGCGACGACCGGCTCACCGTTGACTGACAACCATTACTTGTTGCCGCTGCTGATGCCGCGCCGGTGCATCGTGGATCGATTGGCGTTCCGGGTTACAACGGGCGTGGCGACCTCGGTGGCCCGCATCGGTCTGTACGACTGCCGGGACTGGAGGGCGGGCAACATCTATCCCAATCGGTGCCTGTTCCCCAGCGGCGAGTTTGATTGCTCCGGCGCGGCGGCGACGAAGGAAGCGGCCTGCCGCGTTCAGCTTGAACCAGGCCTCTACTGGCTCGACTTCATCGCTGGAACGTCGTCGCCGACCATCCGATGTTTCGCCGCGGCGTCGATGTTCCCGATCGTGGCTGGCAACTCCACTCTCGGTGCTAACTTTGGCATGGGCTTGCTGGTTTCCTCAACCTATGGGCAGCTCCCGGGCGTGATGGATGATGGCGCGGCGCAGCTGGCCACGACTCCGATCCCGTCGCTTTACGTTCACATCGCGGAGTACCAGGATTGAAAGCGAAGTCCACCATCACGTTCAACGTGCCGCAGATGCCGGCTGCATTGTCCGCGCTTGAAGCCGCGATCGATTCAGCCCTGAACAACGCATGGGGCATCCACGAGCATTCCCGCACCTTCACGCTCACCTGGGCCAGCTTCAGCGGGCACTCGACCGTCAAGGAAAACGCCGTGACTCGCCTGCTGGAGTATTACCGGGAGGCGGGCGGGTGGGGCGTGGACTGGACCACCAACGGGACGGTTTCAATGTCGGCGACGTTTACGCGGTAGAATGTGGGCATGGCGAATGGCGAGTTCGTGAGCGAGTCTCGCCACCAGCCATTCAGGAGCAACCATGAGCGAAGCCATCGAACCAGGACAGCCGGACGGTTACGAGCATCGGCCAGTCAATCACCGTGCACGTCGATGAGCGGTGTCATGTGTACACACGAATAGACGAGCCGCTGGTTCAGATGCTCGACAGCATCATCGACCAGTGCGACAAGGGGCAGTACTACAACACGATGCATCGGCTGGCCGACCTCCAAAAGGAGCTGTTGAAGCGGCAACAGAAAATTCATCGAGAGCAGGCCGTTCAGCACACGCAATTGGGATTGTGATCGGAGTGCCGGCTTCATGGCAGCTTCGGACGATTCGAAAGCTGATCGGCGATCTCTTTCGCGCAGCGATCTTCGTCAACGGCCTCTAGCACGAACGCTGTATTTGTGCCGCCGTTCACGGTCGCATAGGTTTCGGACTTCGTGATGACGAAGGCGCGTGTTCTCAGATCGACTTCCTGATCGTCGATCATGCCAGATGTCTCCACGCCGCGAACGAAGAATGGTTTGGTCTTGTAATGCTGCACATCGGAATTGGAAAAGTGGCTTGTTTGATACCCGATCACGAGCATGTTCTTAGGGCCGATGATCTGCGTTGTGCGATATGTCCCGATCTCTCGCATGTCGTTGACGTATGTGAGTCGGAACACATCGCCGACCTTGAACTCGGAGAATCCACGTTCCGGCAGAGCGTTCGCGGGAAACGACTTCATCAAGGCCAGTTGTGCTTTGGCCCGTGATAGTTGGCCGTCGAGTTTCGATATCTCTGCTTTCTTCGCGTCGGCCGTTGGGAACGTGTATCGGGCCTTGCCGTTCGCCGTTGACTTGCCACCAACCGCCCCGCGCACGACTCGACCACGCTTCGCCAGAGCGAGATCAAATTCAATGTCAGCAACCTGATTCTCCCGCGCTGTCACCATCGGCTGGTGGATCGAGACAACGGCATCGACGTACTTTGCCTCGGTGTCCGAAAGTGCGGGCTGCGACGCGGGCGGATCACCAGCGGCCAGCATCATCACGACAAGCATCATCCACTTCATCGGGGCGTTCCTTTCTAGTTAATGCCGGCCTTCTCGCGATAGCCATGGCTGACGTCGATCAGCCAGGCGATCGTCTTCAATTGGTTGGCCACATCGTTGATGTCCGGCGGCGTTTCCTGATTCGACGTTGAGGCGTTGTCAGCCAGGCCCACGCACTCTCCGGCAATCCCCGGTAGCGTCCTGGGTGGCCCGCTGGTGTCGGCAGTTCCGATGTCACCGAGCTGATTGAAGGCGTTCTCGATGGTGCTGAGCACCGAAGTCAGTTTGGCGGCCACTGCGGTCTTGGGCGGATCGCTCAGGGGCCCTGGCGCAGAATCGACCAGGTCTTCCGCAAGTTCGAGATCCTCAAGGATTTCATCAAGTAGGTCTTGAAGGGCCATGTGTCAATCCTTTGCTGGTGGGGCGGCTGCGCTCCGTGCAGCCATGAATGATTCCAAATGCTCGCGGAACTGAGCTGCGAGCACGCGATCGTCGGGAGAAAGCTCAACGAGTTCGTCGGCCCAGACCCACAACGTCATGGCAGCTTCGAGCTGCTCACCCTCCTTGATGGCCTTGCGGAGACGATTCGCCTGCCGCAATCGGACTTCCGCACGTTCTGCCTCTGCTTCGCGTGTTCTTTCTTCCCACGCCGCCTGCTCCTCCATGAAGGTCCGCTGGTCGGCCAGCAGAACTCGCCTCCCCTCGGCCAAGTTTTCAGCTGCGATGCGTGCTGCGCGTTCTGCCTGAGCTTCACGGTGAAACATAAACGAGAGACCCCAGCCCCCGCCAAAGGCGATGATCATCGCCGCGGCTGAAAGCCAGCCCATGCTGACTGTGCTTTGAATGCCCCGTCGACTCGACAGGCCAAGGGCGACGTCAAATGCGGTGTTAACCGTTTCGTCGCGTCCTCCTGATTCGTCTGCCACGACCAACCCCTTTCTTTCTCGGGGTGCCAATCATGGGCACCCGTGCGCTGAATCACAATACTAACTCGGTGATATGAAGGAAATTGCCGAGTGGTTCAAAGTTTCACTCCATGATCAGAAAGATGTTCGAGGAACGCTTTCAAAGACCCCTCAGGGTCGAAGTTCTGTCCCTTTTCCCGTCGGTGTCGAATCCGCATGCCCTGCAGCTTGGCCCATTCTTCCATCGCTGGTGGGCATTTCGGATCGAGAATCACGGAGAGCATTCCTGCCATCACCAGGTTGATTTCAGAAATGTGGTCGCGGGCATCCCTTGGAATGGGGAAGCTGCTCAACGAAAGGTTGTCAGCCCTGTTTCGCTCGGTACCGCTAGCGGGGGAACGCTTGCCCTTTGCCATGGTGTCGAGCATATGGCCCTGATTGTGATGGGCAAGCTGTTTCAATGCAACGGGACCGCCTGAAAGATGCCCACAAAAATTGATCAGAATGCCCTTGACATTCCGATTGACGTTTGTACCGTGTGGCTACCCCACTCGGTTTTTCCAGGCCAGACAGGATCATGAGACCACAATTCCCGCTGAAAACTCGATCGACGCCCCACGGCCTGGAAACTTTGGTCTCCGTCGATCATGCCACCGGTCCACGTGCCACGTGGCCCGGTGGCTTCTTCGCTCAGCCCACGGCCACGATTGCCGTTCGCTGAGATTCCCCTCCAGGGGCGGTTGGTTGCCCACAGCCAATCGCCCCATTGCCCGGCTAGTGAACAGGAGATTGCCACGAACTGACCCCGGCAGGACGCCGCCCCATGACGATGTACCGCGTGCAAATCAAGGTCGATGGGATCGATCAATCCAAGGAGATTGACGCGAACCATGAGATCGACGCCATTCAGGCCGCGGAGCAGCTCGTCAAGGAAGAATCGCCCGACGCCGACATCATGGTCACCAACTGCATGGTGGCTGGCAGCAAGGAGGATCTATGCACCCTCTGACCTGCCAAAGAGAAAACCCGCTTTCCGCCTGCATCCGAATTGGGCAACAACCGGCGCGGCGGGATAACGGGTTTTCAAAGCGGGTGATCGGACTTGAACCGACGACATTCACGTTGGCAACGTGACGCTCTACCACTGAGCTACACCCGCATGTCGAGTCCGGTAGGATAGCACGCCTCCGGTTGATGGCAAGCTGGCGGCAAGAGGCGGACGATCGACGATTCCGAAGATGCGGCCAAGGCCAATAATTGCCCGATTGATCGGTTCATCCACGCATGCCTTACCAGGTCACCGAGTTCGAATCCACCCCGAATCCCAATGCCATGAAATGCTGGCTGGACCGGCCGATCAGCGATGGGCCTCGCAGTTTCTTTAACGCCCAGATGGCCGAGGCGGACCCCATCGCACACGCGCTGTTCTCGCAGGCGGGCGTTACCAATATCCTGTTCAACGGCGATTGGCTGACTGTGAATAAGCCAGCCGACGCGGAATGGGCAGCGATGAAGACCAAGGTGAAACGCGTGTTGAAGGATGTGACGTGAAGCGGGGCAGCGGGTCGGTAAAAGACCTTGATGCTGTGCGCATCAGGAATCTCACCCGCTGGTTCAGCAAACATGCTCGTGAGCTGCCTTGGCGGAGCATGGAGTATCGACATGGTTACGGAGCGCTCGTATCTGAGGCAATGCTGCAGCAGACACAGGTCGCCCGAGTGGCCGAGCGTTTCGAGCAGTTCATGCAGGCCTTTCCGACTGTGCACGACCTCGCGCGAGCGGATGAGCAGGCGGTGCTTGCCGCGTGGCAGGGGCTTGGGTACTACCGCCGTGCCCGCAACCTTCATGCGGCTGCACGGAAGATCGTCAACGATTTCGGAGGCAGAGTTCCCAGCGAAGTGGAATTGCTCCGGCAATTGCCCGGCGTGGGGCGATACACCGCCGGAGCCATCGCTTCGATCGTGTTCGGTGAGCCGGCTCCGATCGTCGACGGCAACGTTCAGCGTGTGCTGGTTCGATGGAGCGCGAAGTCTGATCCGGTCGACGAATTGACGACTTGGTTCTGGAACCGTGCAGAAGTGCTGGCAGCGAGCGCGCCCAAGCCGGGCGCTTTCAACGAAGCGTTGATGGAATTGGGAGCGACAATCTGTACGCCGCGATCTCCAGAGTGCAAATCGTGCCCGGTGCGCGACTGGTGTGAGGCTAATCGCCGTGAAGTGCAGAACGAGATTCCACGCCCGAAAGCTGCGGTCGTGCCAATCACGGTTCATCACCACGCGATCCTAATCCGACGGGGTGGCAAGCTGCTGTTCATGCAACGAGAGGCAGATGCAATGTGGGCCGGCATGTGGCAGGTGCCAACGGTGGAGTCGACAACGAGACTGCGGCAGACGTCGATCGCGGCAGAATTGCCGGTCAAGATCAACGGCGTGCTCAAGAGAGTGGGCCGGTTCGCGCATCAGACGACGCATCGCCGGATTGAGTTTCATGTGTTCGCCGCGACATCGTCGGCGAGGCGAGGCGTGTGGCGGCGCGCGGATGATCTCGACGACTTACCGATGGGCAATGCGCAGAAACGCGTGGTGCGCGAGTTTGGAAATCTGGGCTTGAAGCAGTCCGTGCAAAACCGCAAGCGGGGGGCAGTTACGCCGAGATCGGCTTGACCTGCGGTGGGACGACGACGCTGACCGATGCCGTCTTTGGTTCCGCGTCGTCAATCGACCGGCCGCCGGATGATGGGTAGCTGATGCGGCTGTGATGGATTGCCAGCAGACGGTTGATAATCGCGTCCTCGATCAGCTTGAGTTCCTTGAAGCTGAGTTCGCATTGATCGAACTGGCCATCCTCCAGCCGCTTGGCGGAAAGACTGCGCACGAGCGCCTCGATGCGGCTTGGGTTCGGCTCGGTGAGAGCGCGGGTCGCCGACTCGACTGCGTCGGACAGCATGAGGATCGCAGCCTCCTTGGTACGCGGCTTGGGACCTGGATAGCGATACTCGACCTCGTCGATTTCGTTCTGGTCGGTGCTTTCGGCCTTC
>Ga0157380_10001981_pt1 | contig 13628 bp, 9 predicted proteins | sample S35metaG_FD_119757 | JGI IMG/M metagenome (GOLD analysis project Ga0157380, IMG submission 119757) | Switchgrass rhizosphere microbial communities from Kellogg Biological Station, Michigan, USA - S3-5 metaG | ecosystem: Host-associated > Plants > Roots > Rhizosphere > Soil | place: USA: Michigan...
CGTGGCTCGATCCGACGGCGATTCTCGGACCGCGGCTCGCCCGGTTGAACGCGACCCTGACGTTCTGAGCTACGGATTCATCATCCATTTCGGGGATGCGTCGGCGTCGAATTCGCGCTCATCTGTAGCTGCGGGCGAAGATCGGACCGGCCTCATCGGCGGGGGGGCTTCATCGTCGCGCTTGCCCGTCGCCCTCGCGCCGGTACGCGCTCGCCAGCAGCGAGATCGGATGGGCGACATCAATCCGAAGCCCCGCGTCTCCGAGACCACGAGCGATCTGCAGATGGCAGCCGGGATTCGCGGTAGCGACGAGCTGCGCGCCGGTGGCGTCGATGTGACCGACCTTCCGGCGCAGCAGCGCCCCCGCCTGATCGGGTTGGGTCAGCGCGTAGACGCCGGCGCTGCCGCAACACCAGGTCGATTCCATGAGTTCCACGACGGTCACCCCTGGAAGCTGACGGAGCAGCGCGCGCGGCTGTGCCGACACCTTTTGACCGTGCACGAGGTGACACGAATCGTGATACGTGAGCGAGATGGCGCGATCGAACGGCGCGGCTCCCGGGGCGCGGCTCCCGATCTCGACCAGCCACTCGTGTACATCTCGCAGCTTGGCATCCCAGGTCCGTGCGGCGTCCCGGTACTGCGGATCGTCGCCCAGCAGGTCGCTATAGTGCCGCAGGTGCGAGCCACACCCGCCGGCGTTCGTGATGATCGCGTCGTAGGTATCCGGAGGGACGAGGTCGATCAGCCGGCGTGCCTGGTCGCCCGCGCGTTCGAGGAGGCCGTTGTGCGCGTGGATCGAGCCGCAGCATGGCTGCGTCGCCGGCGTGTCGACGGCGCAGCCGTTCGCCAGCAGCACGTCCACGGTGTCGCGGTTGATATCAGGGAACACCAGGTCCTGGATACACCCCGTCAGGACCGCGACTCGATACCGGGTCTCGCCGCGCGGAACCTCGCGCCGGGCAATCAATTGATTCGAGAACGCGCGCGCCATCCGTGGCGCCTGCGGTTCCAGCCGCCGTAACGTGCCAGGCAGGAGCCTGGTCAGACCCGCGCGGCGCACGAACGCCTCGACCCCGCTACGCTGATAGAAGCCCATCAGCCGGCCGGTCATTCGCAGCGTCCGCGGTTTCGAAAACAGCACGTCGAGCGTCAGCCAGCGCCAGAACGCGCGCGCCGCGCCGCGGTGAGCGTGCTGGCGCTCGATATCGCCGCGCGCCGTCTCGAAGAGCATCGAGTAGTTCACGCCCGCCGGGCACGCCGTCTGGCAGGCGAGGCACCCGAGGCAGTAGCTCATCTCGTCCGCAAACTCCGCGGTCACGTCGAGTGTGCCGTCGGCGATCGCCCGCATCAGCGAGATCCGGCCGCGGGGGCTGTTCCGTTCCCGCTTCGTCGCATCGTAGGTCGGGCAGGTCGGCAGGCACATGCCGCAGTGCATGCACTGCTGCAGCACTGAATAGTCGAGAGACCGGAGCGAGGGTTGACGGGTCACGGCCTCAATCGAAAATCTTTCCCGGATTCAACAAGCGGTGCGGATCGAGCGCCTGTTTCACCTGTTTCATCAACTCGAAGCTGGCGTCACCCATCTGTTGGCGGAGCCAGGGCTTCTTGCCGAGACCTATGCCGTGCTCCCCCGTGATCGTCCCCCCGAGCTCCAGCGTCTTCTTTACGATGGCGTCAAGGGCGCGATGGACACGGCGCATCTCGTCCTGATTTCTTTCGTCTGTCAGGAAGGTCGGGTGAAGGTTGCCATCACCCATGTGACCGAACGTGCCGATTTGCAGCGCTTCGGCGGCCGCGGTCTCGGCGATGAACGTCACCATCCCGGCGAGCTCGCTTCGCGGCACCGTGACGTCCTCGAGGATGGTGGTCGGCCTTCGCCTGGCCAGGGCCGCAAAGGCATTCCGTCGCGCCCCGGCGAGCTGCAGGGCCTCCGCGTCGTCGCGTGCCGTGCGGACATCGCGTGCGCGATGCGCGCGCGCGATCGATTCCATCTGCGACGCTTCGTCGGCGACAGCGGCGGGATGGCCGTCGGTTTCCATCAGCAGCACGGCGGCGCAATCGGTCGGCAGCCCAACGTGCGCGTAGTCTTCGACGCACCCTGCCGTCACCCGGTCGAGGAACTCCAGAGTGCACGGGATGATGCGCGCCGCCACAATCGCCGAAACCGTGTCCGCCGCGTCTTCGATGCGGTCGAAGAGCGCCAGCATCGTGCGCCGGGCCGCTGGCCGCGGCACCAGCTTCAGGAGCACTTCGGTGATGACGCCCAACGTGCCCTCAGAGCCGATGAACAGATCTTTCAGCGAGTAGCCCGCCACGTCCTTGACGCAGCTGCTGCCCAGCCGCACGAGCCGGCCGTCGGCCAGCACCACCTCGAGCGCCATCACATAGTCGCGCGTGACACCGTACTTGAGGCCGCGAAGCCCGCCGGAGTTCTCGGCGACGTTACCGCCGATCGTGCTGATGCGAAGCGAGCCCGGGTCCGGCGGATAGAAGAGCCCGTGGCGCGCGGCCGCGTCGTCGATGCGCTGGGTGATCGCCCCCGGTTGCGCACGGAGCGTCAGATTCCGGGGATCGACGGCGAGGATGGCATCCATCTGCGTGAGGCAGAGCACCACGCAGCCCGGCGTCGGCACGCTCCCGCCGCTCAGTCCGGTGCCTGAACCTCGCGTGACGATCGGGGTGCCATGAGTGGCAGCCAGTTGAACGCAGCGGACCACCTGCTCTGTCGTCTGCGGAAATACCACCGCCGACGGCCGTTCGTTGAGGGTCGCTGTTCCGTCGAAGCTGTAGGGCACGAGATCCTCGGCGCGCGTCAGGACGGCGTGCGAGCCGACGATCGAAACCAGCGCCTCGACGATGGGAGCAGACAAGGACCGCATAGCTGCAGAGAGGCTTGACGAGCTTACGAGATGGGCCCCGCGGAGCGCCATGGTTCTTTGGCGGACCCGCGTTGCCGCCTCTGGAAGTTGCCGATGCCGCCGAGTTATTGCAACGACCGGATGAGGTGCGACTATCGACAGATCTCCGGGACGGCGTCGGGCGCTGTTCGCTGGTCGGTGAGCCCTCGTTATACCGACGAGAGCGTTCGCAACGATGACCGACACACGGAGAGTCCTTCAAATCTATGCCGCCGACCCGGGAGTCCGGGTCATGGCCGTCATCGGCGCCGTGGGCGCGGCGCTCACCGCCTTCCGCACCGACAGGCCCGTAGCGTGGCTCTTCCTGCTGGGCTGGGGCCTGTATCTGCTCGAAGAGCACCTCATTCACCGCTTCGTGTTCCACGCGCCGGCCCCGAAGCGCCAGTTCCTCTTCGACCTGCTCTACCGGCTCCACTACGGGCATCACGACCAGGTGCGCAACCGGCACCTGCTCTTCACGCCGCTCTGGTTCGCGATTCCGGTCACGGCGATCACGATCGCCGCACTCTGCCTCGTCATGCCCCTGGTCGATGCCCTGATTGCCATCCTTGGCGGCAGCATCTGTGCTTACCTGCTGTTCGAGTGGCTGCACCTGACCAGCCATGTGCGGATGTCGAAGGGCCGCCTCACGCGCTACATCACGCGCCGCCACGCCAGGCATCACTACATCGACCATCACCATTGGTTCACCGTCAGCCCTGGCGGTCAGCTGGTCGACAAGGCCCTCGGCTCTGCGCCCGCACACTGCGCGGTGGTGCCGAACGTGCACACGTGCGGGCTGGATTCCGATGATCCCCGGTTGGTCCGGAGCCGCCTGCGTTTCGGATCGGACACGAGTCTGGTGCTGACCCAGGCACCGGCGGTCGGTGGCGAAGCCGGTCGCGCGGCATGACGCCGCGAAGGTTCCCCGGCCGGCAGGGAACTCTCCTGCTCGTTCTGACCCTGTCGCTGCCGATGGCAACGCCAGCCGCCGGTTTCGCCGGCCAGTTGACGTTCGCGTCCGAGCTGCAGAGCGCCTGGTACCCCCGCGACGCGACCGCCCGCGACGCGACCGACAACGACCTTCGCGGCTGGTCGTCCCTCGAGGCGCGCCGGCCTCTCGGAAAGGGCGTCGAAGTGCGGGGCGAGCTCACGATCTTCGGGTCGCATCGCCAGCGTGCCGTCTTCGACGGAGAAGCCGCGCTCGTCTGGAGCCGTCCGAAGCTGGAAATCGCCGCCGGTCTCCTGCGTGAACAATGGGGCCGCTTTCCCAACTCCACGCTCGACGCGCTGGGACCGGCCAACACGGCGTTCTCGCTGGTGGCACCGGAACGTCGCCTCAGCCAGCCGACGCTCCGCGCGACGGCATTTCTCGACGGTGTCTCGGTGGACGTCTATGCCCTGGCGGGGTCGAGACGCCAGCCGATTCCCGAAAGCGACAGCCGCTTCGGGTTCGGCGTGCCATCACAGGACGTCGCGCCCGAGGGCCGCATGGGCGACCAGTCGGTGGCCGTGCGCGTGTCGGCCAGCCGCCTCGACGTGGACTGGAGCGCGCATGTCTTCGGAGGTCGTAGCCGCAGGCCGACGTTCGTCCCCCGGTTCACCTCCGCCGCCACGCTCGACAGCGTGGATGCGACCTACAACGAGATCCTGCAGGCCGGGGGCGACGTCGAGACGACCCGGGCCGACTGGCGATTTCTGTCCGAAGGCTTCGTCCGCCGCGGTGACGTCGACGTGCTGGGCCGGGAGCGGACGTACGCGGCCGTGGCGGCCGCGGCGGAATATCAGCGGCTCGGCGCGTTCGGCGGCTCGTACAACCTCATCCCGCGCGTCGAGTTCGTCGCCGATACGCGCGGCAATGCCGCGGACATCCCGTTCGCCTCCTCAGTGCGCGCCGGTATGCGGGTGGCGACCACGGCGCGCCTCACCACCCGCGTCGACGTCGCCTACCTGCTCGACTGGGTCCTCCGCGGTCAGGGGGTGATGGCGTCGGCCGAGAAGGCCCTCTCCGAATCGCCCACGGTGAACCTTGGCCTCAGGCTCACCGCCTTCACGGGGAGCCACACGCCGAGTGCGCTCGACATCTGGAAGAACGACCTCGAGTTGTACAGCTACGTCCGCATTGAGGTATCGCGATGACCACGAGCACCTGGCGTCTCATCCTCCGAGGCGCCACCGCCTGGCTGCCGCACGCGATCATCGCCCTCGATCTGGTGCTCGCGACGGCACTCGTCGTGCAGCTCTTTGGCGGCCTGGCCGTCGTCAACAACGCCATCGATATCTGGTTCGATCGGTCCGATCCGGCGGTCGAGACCTTGAATGTCGAACGGCAGCTGTTCGGCCAGGACACGTGGATGCTCGCCACGGTCTGGATGCGCCCGGACCAGCTCGATCGGGCGGCCAGCGTGTCGCGCACCCTGACCGCGGAGCTCGAGCGGCTCGACGGTGTCAGCCGCGTCGTCTCGCCAACCAGCCTCGAGGTGCTTCAAGAGAACGGCGACGGTCTGTTCTTCGCCAGCCTCGACGCCGACATCGAATGGACGCCGTTGCGGGAACGGCTGCTGCGTCATCCGGTGGCGGGCAACCTGCTCGTGCACCCGCAGTCTCCGGCGTCGTTCTCCCTGCTGATCAAGGAGCACACGGGACCTTCGACGCCCGGCATCGTCCGGCAGCAGCTGGTCGCCGACGTCCGGCGCGTGCTCGACACGCATCCGGCGGTCGCGGCGGCAGCCGTGGCCGGCACGGCGGTTCTCAACGCCGACCTGAACCGTCTCTCGTGGCGCGACTTCCAGATCCTCATTCCCGGAACCGTCGTCGTGGCGTCGTTGATGCTCCTTGCCATGTTGCGGTTCCGGTGGCGCACGACGCTGGCGGTGCTGGTGCCCGTCGGCCTCACCACGGCCGCACTCGTGGCCGCCATGCTGCTCTCGGGACGCCCGTTCACGATGGTCACGATCGCGCTGCCGGGTCTCTTCTTCACCTTGGGCATCGCCTCGAGCCTGCATGTCGTGGGCTGGATTGCCACATGGCTCCAGGAAGGGCGCGGCACCGCCGCGACCGCGCCACGCGATGCCCGCACCCAACTGGCCCGCCCGGCCATCGTCTCCCATGTCACGACGGCGCTCGGTTTTGGCCTGCTGGCCGTGATTCCGGTGTCGCCGGTGCAGGAGATGGCGCTCTTCGGCGCCGTCGGCGAACTGTTCTCCGGCCTGCACGTGCTCTTCGTCATGCCGCTCTGCCTGCGGTGGCTCGGCGCGATGGACGAGCTCGCCAGCGGCGCCCCGCTCTTCGGTGGCGAACGCCGGCTCGGCGTCGCCCTGGCCGCGCTCGCCGGCACGTTCTCCCGGCTGCAGCGCATTCGTTACCGCATCATCGTGCCCATCGCCGTCGTGTCGCTCGCCGCGGTGTGGCTCGTCGCGCAGGTCCGGTACGACTCGACCTACCTCCACATGATTGCCCCGGCCGAACGGTTGCGCGTCGACTACGAGCGGTTCGACGCGGCGCAGCTTCCCAGCGCGCAACTCAGCGTGGTGATCCGCCGGCGCGACGCGAGCGGATCGCTGGACGCCAGCATGAACGCGGCCCTCATCAACGCGACCGCCGAGATCGAGGGCCTGCCGGAGGTGTCGAAGGTCATCGGACCCGGGGCGATCTTCGCCGAGGTTGCACCCGCGCTGGCCGGCGACCGCCCGCTCGCGGCCTTCGCTCGAGACGATGCCGCGGTCACCGACGCCTACATCTTCGCGCTGTCGGGCGGCAACACCGAGGTCGGCAGCTACGTTCACGACGGCCTCTCCGCCTATCGCCTCGTCGTCTTCTTCCCCTATCTCGACAACTCCGCCCTCGACCGGCTCACTCGGCGCGAGATCCCCGAGATCCTCGCACGGCACTTCGGCGACACCCCGGACGTGACCGCCGAGCTCTCGGGCGTCACGGTGCTGTGGGCCAACATGGACAATGCGATCTCGCGCGGGCAGATCGCCAGCGTCGCGACGATGGCGCTGGCGTGCTTCGTCACCTTCCTCTTCTCGCTGCGAGACTGGCGGCTCGCGGCCAGCGCCATGTTCGTCAACGTGCTCCCGGTCGCCGTGATCGGCGCCGTGCTCGGCGCGACCGGTCAGCCGATCGACATGGCGACGGTCTTCATCATGGGCATTTCGCTGGGCGTCGCCGTCGACGACACCAGCTTCTTCGTCCATGGCTACCTCGAACGGGGCCGTGATGCCGTGCACGCGCTGGCCGTCACCCTGCGCCACAGCGGGCCGACGATGGTCGCCACCTGCGTGGTCATCGTCCTGGGCTTCAGCGTGCTGCTCCTCTCGTCGTTCACTCCCATGCGCACCTTCGGCGGACTCACGGCTGTCGGCCTGGTCCTGGCGATGGCCTGCGACGTGCTCGTCCTCCCCTTCCTCCTGCTTCTGGTCGCGGATAGAACAAAGGCCCTTCATCATGCAGACACGATGGTTTCTGACGCTGTTTCTGGCACCGTTCCTGACGCTGACGCCCTGCACGCGAGCTAGCGCGCAGACGGCCGCCGACACGGGCCGTGCCGTCGTCGAGAAATCGCAGCAGGCGCTGTTCGGGTACAAGACCCTGACGGCGGCCGGCGCGATGACGTTGTCGCGCGGCAGCGAGACCATGGGCGAGCGGACCTTCAGCGTCGAGCTGATCGAACGCGAGCCGGCCGACGCCTACGACCAGGCCCGGATCGTCATCTCTGCGCCGACCTCGCTCAAGGACACGCAACTGCTGTCCTGGTCGAGCGCCAAGGGCGACGATCAGCAGTGGCTGGTCACGCCGCGCACGCAGCGCGCCCAGCGCATCGCCGATCGCGGCCGCCAGGCCGCCTTCGTGAGCAGCACGTTCTCCTACGAAGACATCCTGAAGTGGCAGGTGGACGACTACGACTACGTGCGCTCCGGGCAGGGACCGTGCCCCGCCGGCAGCTGCGTCATCGTCGACGCCACACCCCGCAACCGCTTTTCGAGCTACTCGCGTCTGAAGGCCTTTTATGACGACCAATACCGTCTGAGCAAGGTCGAGTACTTCGAAGACGGACGCGACCGGCCCCGGAAGACTCTGGTCCACAGCGGCTACGTGCGCCAGGGGGCCACGTGGCAGCCCTCCCGTTCGGTGATGACCGACCACGCCACGGAAACCACCACCGACATCGTCTGGTCACACTATCAACTCAACGTCGCCATCGACGAACGGGTGATGTCGCCATCGTCCGCCAGCCGCTGAGCGTTCCGCCGAACGGATTCCAACCATGGCCGCATCCGCCAGTCACGACGCACCCCGCCTGCCGGGCCACCCGCTCCTCGCCAGCCACCTCCGGCAGTGGCGGCGGGATCCGGTGAAGCTGGTCACCGACGCCGCGCGCCTCGGCCGCGTGGTGCGGCTCGACCTTCCGGGCCGCACCTTTCTCGTCACCCATCCGGCGGATGTGAAGCACGTCCTGCAGGACAACCATCCGAACTATTGCAAGGGGTGGGTGTTCGACCGGATCAAGCCCTATTGGGGAGAGAGCCTCCTCACCGCCGACGGCGACACGTGGCGCCGCCAGCGGCACCGCGTCCAGCCGTCGTTCAAGCGGGACCGCACCGCCAGCTTTGCGCCGACCGTCACCACGCACGCCCACGAGATGCTGGCGCGCTGGGACGCGATCGCCACGTCGGGTGGAGAACTGCGCGTCTTCGACGAAATGACGCAGCTCGCCCTCGTCATCATCGGCGACGTGCTCTTCGGTCTGGACATGCGGGACGACGTGCCCGAAATGACCAGTGCCGCCCGGACGGCCCTCGCGGTGCTCAAGCAGCGGGTGGCGGCGTTGGCGCCGCTGCCGCTCTGGGTGCCGACACCGGCGAACCGCCGTTTCAACCGCGCCATGCGCACCCTGCACACCTACATCGACGACATCCTCACTCGCACGCGCCACGCCGGAGACGAGGCGCCAGGCTTCCTGAAGATGCTCATCGACGCGCGCGATCCCGAGAGCGGCTCGCCCATGACCGACCGGCAGCTGCACGAGGAGATTCTCGGAATGCTGCAGCAGGGCCACGACACTGTGGGCGAGGCACTGTCCTGGGTGTGGTATCTGGTCTCGTTGCATCCCGAGGTCGAGCGGCGGCTGTACGACGAGGTCTGCGAAGTGGTCGGCGACCGAACGCCGGTCACCGCCGATCTGCCGCGACTCACCTACACGAACATGGTCCTGCAGGAGGCCATGCGGCTGTACCCGCCGGTGTGGGTCATCCCGCGCGACGCGATCCGAGACGATGAGATCGGCGGCTGCCGGATTCCTGCCGGCTCCACGATCCTGCTCAGCCCCTATCTCACTCATCGTCATCCCGACGTCTGGGAGAACCCCGAGGCGTTCGATCCCGACCGCTTCGAGCCGGCGCAGTGCAAGGCCCGTCCGCGCCACGCCTACTTCCCGTTCGGCGGCGGCCCTCGCCTGTGCATGGGCGCCGACATGGCGACGATGGAGATGCTGCTGATCATGGTGATGGTCGTGCAGCGCTTCCGTCTCGCGCTCGTCTCCGGACATCGCGAAGAGGTCGAGTGCATCCTCGACATGCTGCCGCGGCACGGCGTACGCGCGACCGTGCGCCGCCAGAGGCCGCTCCCATCCAGCACGATTGCCGCGAGCACTCCGGTCGCGAGCGCCTGTCCGTTTGCCGCCGCCTACCGCGCCTCCGCCTGACGGCGTTCGCCCCACACCCCCGCAGCGTTGACCTCAATGGGCCGTCGAGGCAGGCGACAGATGTCGCCGCGGTCGACCGGCGCACCGAGGACGCGATGAACAGCTACGGACATTTCTGCCGCCCCGCGATGGTTCCACTGCTCGAAGCCCTGGGGCTCGACGCCACGTATGTGATGGCGGAGGGCGATTACCTGTATTACCGGCGCAACGGCAGCCTGGTGAAAGTACTGGACATGCTCGGTGGCTACGGCGCCAACCTGTTCGGCCATCATCACCCGGCGCTGGTGGCCGAAGCGCGCCGCCTGCTCGACGCCCGGGTTCCGATCAACGCGCAGGCGTCGTGCCGTGGCGGGGCCGCGCGACTGGCCGAGGCGTTGTGCCGCCGCGTCGGCGACTACGTCGTGACGTTCACGAACTCCGGGACCGAGACCATCGAAGCCGCCATCAAGCACGTCCACCTCGAACGCCAGCGTCCGGTGTTCTGGGCCATCAAGGGCGGCTTCCACGGGAAGACGATCGGCTCGATCCAGCTCACCTGGTCCTACCGCCATCCCTACGACGCGATGGGTCCCCAGGTACGGTTTCTCGACCCGCACGATCCTTCAGATCTCGACGCCGCCAGCGCCGACGCCGAAAACGTGGCGGCCGTGTTCCTCGAACCGATCGCCGGCGAAGGCGGCATCAAGCCGCTCCCCGCCGCCTTCGCCGCACGGCTGCGCGACGTCTGCGCCCGCCACGACATCCCGATTGTCGTCGACGAAATCCAGACCGGCATGGGACGCACCGGCACGTTCCTCGCGTCGGAAGCGCTGGGAATCACGCCCGACTACATCTGCCTGGGCAAGTCTCTCGGCGGCGGGCTGGCGAAGATCGGCGCCCTGCTCGTCGCGCGGCGCCGGTTCGTCGGCGAGTTCTCGCTCCACCACACGTCCACGTTCGCCGAGGACGACTTCAGCTGCGGGATCGCCTTGAAGGCATTGCAACTGCTCGACGAGGACGACGTCCTGCAACGCTGCGCCGACGGCGGCCAGCAGATGCTCGACGCGCTCGAGACCGTGCGCGCGCGTTACCCGCAGGTTGTCGAGGAGGTCCGCGGACGGGGCATGATGGTCGGCATCCAACTGCGCGACCAGTCCGAGGGCAACTCCCACATCCTGCGGATGCTCTCGCAGCAGGGCCATCTGGGCTATACCGCTGCCGCCTACATGCTGAACGTGCACGACATCCGCCTGGCTCCCACGCTGACGCAGCCGTTCACGCTGCGCCTGGAGCCCTCCGCCTACGTGACCCCGGGCGAGGTGCAGCGCACGGCAGACGGGATCGAAATGCTCTGCCGCGCCATCGCCTCGCGGGATCTCGCGCACCTGACCGCCTTCCGCTTCGCGCCCACCACACGGGTCGCCGACTACAGCCAGCGGCGCCGCGCGTGGAAGAACGAACGTCCACGGAGCGAGGAACGTGTCGCATTCCTGGGTCATCTTCTGGTGGCCGAGGACATTGCGCAGCTCGAGCCGTCGCTCGCGAGTCTCGAGCCGGCCAAGCTGGAGGCCTATCTGGAGGACAGCAGCCGGCTGATCGAACCGTGCACCTTCGACGAGCTCGACGTGCAGTCACAGACGGGAGCGGCCGTCCATCTGAGCTTCGTCGGGTTGACACTGACCTCGCGCCAGATCGCGCGCGCGCTCCAAGGGCCCGACCACGACTGGATCATGGAGAAGCTCGAGAGGTCCGTGGCGCTCGCACGGGACCGCGGCAACCAGGTCGTCGGCTTCGGCGGATTCACCTCGATCATCAGCGCCAACTGCCGCCGGGTTCGGACCGGCGGCATCGGCGTGACCACCGGCAACTCCCTGACGACGGGCATGGGCGTGCGGGCGGTCCGTCAGGCCGCCGACGAACTCGGCATCGACATGGCCGGCGCGACCCTCGCCGTCATCGGGGCGACCGGCAACATCGCCAGCACCTATGCGACGATGATCGCGCCGAGTGTCAAGGAGCTCGTCCTGGTCGTTCGCAGCATCACGTCCCCCAAGATCCGCCCGCTCCTCGCGAGGCTGCGCGCCGTGGCGCCGCAGGTCCAGGTCAGCGTCGTCGAAGACCTCGCCGCGATCTCGCGCTGCCAGCTCATCGTCGCCGCGTCGAACTCGCCCGAGCCGCTCATCTATCCCCGGCATCTCGCCGACGGTCCCGTCGCGATCTGCGACATCTCGCTGCCGAGCGACGTCTCGGAACAGGTCCGGCGCACGCGGCCCGACGTGCTGGTCATTCGCGGCGGAGTCGTCCGGCTGCCGTGCAACGACGACTTCTCCATCGGCGGCATTGCGCTGCCGCGTGGCCATGCGCTGGCCTGCATGTCCGAGACGCTGCTGATGGGGCTCGAAGGCCTGCGGTCGAACGGCTCGGTGGGGCCGGTCACCGAGGAGGGCGTCCGCCGGACGCTCGCCTGGGCAGACAAGCACGGCTTCGCTCTCGCGGACCTCCGACTGACCGCAGGGCCGGCGCGAGCCGACGAGGCGCTGCGACGGCGCGACGCCGCCGCGTGATCGCTCGATAGCCTCATTCCTCAGACACTCAGCCGGTGCGTGCAGCTCGAGAGGAGCAACGCGCCGTGGCACCATCGTTGCTTTTGATGAGCGCCAGAGCAGCATCCGGGCCCGATCCGGCGGAGTACCTGGAAATGAGGACACCATGATGAGCACGAATTTCCTGATCGGCGTCGGCGTTGGCGCCGGTATCGGCACGGCGATCGTGTACATGGCCGACCCACAGCAGGGCCGGCGCCGGCGCGCCCTGGCCAAGGATCAGCTGGCGCGCGCCAGCCGCAAGACGCGCGACGCGCTCGACGGGACGAGTCGTGACCTGGCCAATCGAACCTCGGACCTGGTGGCCGCCACGCGCCGGCGCTGGACCGGTGAGGCCTTCTACGATCGCCGGCTCGTCGAACGTGTCCGCGCCCGGATCGACCAGACCTGTTCGCATCCGGATGCCATCGATGTCCAAGCGTCCGACGGGACCGTCACGCTGAGCGGGCCGATTCCTGCCCGCGAAGTGAGCGGCCTCCTCGGCGCGGTCTGGACCGTGCCCGGGTTGCAGGTGATCAGGAACGAGCTCACGACGGCGTACCACTCGGCCGATGACGTGTGGTCGCCGCCGGGCGAAGGCTTCATTGCCGGCACAGCGCAGCGTTTCTTGCGCCGCCGGTGGGTGCCCCGGTCACTGCTGGCGGCCAGCGGGTTTGGTGCGACCGCCTTGATGGTTGCCTACGCACGCCGCTAGAGGCGGCGCGGCTTGGTGGGCGAGAAGCGCCTGGGTCCGGCTGCCCGCGCGCCGAGTGGGGGCACCAAGCGATGCTTCCTCTCCTCCCGATAAATCAATTCGACTTCAGCGCTCCGATGTAGAACTGGTACGTGTAACGCTCGAGCGTCGGCGGCTGAGCGTCGGCGGGAATGTCGGCGCCATGCAGGCCGATGCGGCTCGCGAAGACGAGCATCGAGTTCGGGCGCGAGGGAATAGTTTTCACCAGCTCGCAGGTCGCACCCTCGCGGAGAGGATAGTAAACGCCGCGACGCATTTCGGGATCGGGAATCGTGCCGTTCGATCGGAACAGCTTCGTCCCGTAATCGTGGCTGTCCTCGGGTCGGCCCAAGTAGAACAACCCGGTCAGCAGCGCGCGGCGTGGATCGAGATGCGGCTCGAAGTGGTAGCCGGGATGCCGCAGCATCAGCCTGCCGCCGGAGCGCTCGTAGGTGAGGCGGCCATCGCCCGCAGCCGATCGCTCGTGGCCATTCTGCGACTGAAGGTAGCTCTCGAACATCGTCGTTAGCGCTGGCAGCAGCGCCCCCGGCACCACGAGGTCGTCCATGAACCGCCACGCCGCAGAAGTGCGCAGCGGCGCGAGGTCTTCGCCGATCGTCCAGTTCTGACGTTTTTCCCGGCCCGCACGCCAGAAGTCCTGTGGAGGCAATGTCTCGTAGAGCAAGGCATGGAGCGCGTCTGGCAGCACATCCTCGAGCACGACGTGC
>Ga0157380_10001983_pt1 | contig 13619 bp, 9 predicted proteins | sample S35metaG_FD_119757 | JGI IMG/M metagenome (GOLD analysis project Ga0157380, IMG submission 119757) | Switchgrass rhizosphere microbial communities from Kellogg Biological Station, Michigan, USA - S3-5 metaG | ecosystem: Host-associated > Plants > Roots > Rhizosphere > Soil | place: USA: Michigan...
CGCGCGAAGTAACCGTCCGTGGTCTTCAGGTAGTTGTCCTGCACGCTCATGCCGTCGAGCGTGATGTTGATGGCGCTGCGCGGCAGGCCGCTCACGGTGGAGTTGCGCGCCGTGCCGGAGGTGTTGAAGCCCGCGAGCGACGTGAGTGAATCGAGCGCGTTGCGGCTGGTGAGCGGCAAGCTTTGGATCTGCTGGCCCGTCAGGTTCGTGGAGATCGCAGGCGACTGCGACTGCACGACCGTCGACGACTCGCCGACGACCGTGACGCTTTCGGAGATGGTGCCGACCTGCATCGTCACCTTGACCGCGGTTGGAATGCCCGCGGCGATGCTGATTTTTTCGAGCGTCGTCGTGCGGAAGCCCGCGAGCTCGACGACGACGGAATAAATGCCGCTGTTGATGTTCGGCGCGGTAAAGCCGCCGTCGGCGCCGCTCACGAGGTCGATTTCCTGGCCCGTGGCGGTGTTTTTGATCTTGACGTTGGCGCCGGGGATCGAAAGGCCCTCGGCATCGACGACCGTGCCTGACAACGTCGTGAAAATACTGCCTTGCGCGTACGCCGAAACGCCGATCGTAAGGATCAGCGCCAACGCAAGAGACACTCGTCCTAGCCTGGTTCTAGAGCCGTTCATCACCAACCTCCTGCAATTCAACACAAAAACAAAACGCCGACATGGAATGTAACGGGGTGGTCGCTTTCCGTCAATACAAAAGGGGCATTCGTCCCGGTTTCGGCCGTAACTTGACGGGATGAAATGCGGCGGTTTTTGCTAGCTTCTAAGATGACGCTATGTCATCACCGCCATCGGACGTCGTCATTCGTCGTGCCTCTGCGCGAGACCTTGCAGAACTGGGAGAGCTCGGCGCGGCCTTGATGCGCACGCATTACGCCTTTGATCCGCTTCGATTCCTCGAACCGGGCAGCGGTGACAGTGGAGGCTACTCGAGCTTTCTTGCATCACAAGTCGACGAAGATGGAGCGGCTGTGTTTGTCGCCGAACGTCAGCGCAGGATCGTCGGCTATGTCTATGGTGCGATCGAACCACTGTCCTGGAAGGATCTTCGGGACGAGTGCGGCTTCATTCACGACCTCGTGGTCAGCGAAGCGGCGCGGGGCGGCGGCATCGGCGAGGCCTTACTCGACGCGGCGGTTGAATGGCTGCGCGAGCAGGGCATGCCGCGCGTCGTCCTCGGCACTGCCGCGCAAAACGATCGCGCCCAGCGCCTGTTCGAGCGGCACGGATTCAGGCCAACGATGGTTGAAATGACGCTGGAGCTCTGATCCACCGATTGCAGACGATCCACAGATTACTTAATCAACGCTCGCTGACCGCGATCAGGTGGTTGCGTGTGCGGAAGAGCAGCGTCCCTTCCGAGATCGCCGGCGTCGCCATCGCCACTTCACCCAGCGAATTCGTGGCCAGCAGCTCGAACGCCGGGCCGGCCTTCACGACGTACACGTCGCCGTCTTCACTCGTGAAATACACCCGTCCTGCCGCCGCGACCGCCGATGCGGAGAAGCCGGTCTTGCCATCACCCAGGCGCGCCTGGTAGTGACGTGTGCCGGTTTTCGCGTCGAATGCCGTCAGCACGCCGTTGTCGCGGCACACGTAGAGGATGTCGCCATATACGATCGGCGTCTGCATGTAACCGCCGTCGCGCAGGTAGCTCCACGCAATGTGTGCATTCGACGATTCACCCTCCTTGAGCGTGATGTCGCCCGTGGCGGTCGGCTTGATCGCATAGATCGGTGACGCCTTGCCGTGCGCGTTGGTGATGAAGACGAGCCCCTGCCCGGCGATTGGCGTCGGCACCGGAATGTCGCCGCCGCCGGTCATGCGCCAAATCTCCTTGCCGGTTTCGAGATCGTAGCCGCCGATGTGCTTCCAGCCGTTCACGACGACCTGATCGCGGCCGTTCATCGACACGACGGACGGCGTACTGAACGTCGGCACGTCTTCGCGCGCGGTACGCCATAGCTCGCGGCCGGTGCGCACGTCGAACGCCGCGACGAACGAGCCTTTCTGCACGTCGGCCTGGATGATGACCCGGCCGTTGTGGATAATGGGCGAGCTCGCAAACCCCCATTGCGCGTCCGGCACCATGTAGAAACCGGAATCCAGGCGGCCGAAGTCTTTCTTCCACAGCACGTCGCCGGTGAGCGAGTACGCATACAAGCCTTCCGATCCGAACATCGCGATGATGTGACGGCCATCGGTGGCCAGCGTCGAGCTCGCATGCGTCGACTTGGGATGACGCTTGATGATCGGCACTCCGCTGGTGGCGATCTTTTCCCAGCGCGGTTTCCCGGTTCGCTTGTCGAAGCACGCCACGATCCACTTATGCTCGGTTTGGTCGAGCACCGAGCCGATATCGCCGTAGAGGCCGACCTTGAGCTGGGGATCGGGTGTGCCGCTGATCGCGCTCGCCGTGCAGACCTGGTCGCCCCAGACGATTGGACTCGAGTGTCCGAGGCCTGAGATGGGCACCTTCCATTTCACGAGCTTCGAATCAGGCACGCTCCATTGCAGCGGCAACGGCTTGCCATCATCGACGCCGCCGGCGGAAATGCCGCGGAAGCCGGGCCAATCCACGCCGGCGCGCGGCCCGGTCGCTGATTGCGCGATGGCCATTCCACCGCCGGCGATGAAGAGGCTCAGCACGGTGAACCGCTTGAACGATTTGAACCGTTGAACCATTGAACCCCTCATTGCGGATACCAGTTGGCTAGCCGGACTTCGATCTCCTGACGGCCGAGCGCGTCGGCGAGTTCCTTGAGTCCACGGGTCGTGGGCTGGGGCCGCTTTCCTCCGGCGGGCACGGGCCGCACCCATTCCTGATCGTAGTGATAGGGATACACGGCTTTCGGTTTGATCGCCGACAAGCACTCGATCGCAGCTGCCGGCTCCATGCGTTCGAGCGGCACATTCATCGCGAAGAACACGACGTCGATGTTCTTTGCGCCGCGGACTTCAGGCACGCACTCCGTCACACCGGCAATGTAGATACGCTTGCCGCCGAGTGTGACGATGTAGCCGTTGGCTTCACCTTTCGGATGGTACGGCTCGCCCGGCTTGATGTCGTAAGCAGGAGTCGCTTCGATCCGCACACCCGCGATCTCACGCGTGTCGCCGTTAGCCAGGACAATGCCATCGGGCACTTGCGCCCTGCCGTTGGCGGCGATCGCCACCGGCGCGCCGGGCTTCCTGACGCGCGCGATCGCTTTCGGATCGAGGTGATGATTGACATCGTCGGTGATCAGAATCAGGTCCGCCGGCTTCGCCTGCGAGAGATCGCTGACGCTCCACGGATCGATGTGAATCACCTTGCCTTGATGCTCAAGTTGGATATCAGAGTGAGTGAAGGTGGTGATGGTGATGTCGGCGTAGCTGTCAATCCAGCTAACCACCTTCGCCAAGGCTACGGTGGTCAAGAAGCTGGACACCACAAGAATTGCGGCGGGCAATCTCATGGGAGCTTATAGGCGACCAGCTCACCCGGTTTGATCGAGCTGCTGGATGCGACGACGATGTACTGCTTGCCGTCGAGCATGTAGGTCATCGGCGATCCGGTCTGGGCGCCGGGCATCGCGACCGCTCCGGCATCGGCGCCCGTCTTCTTGTCGTACGCGCGCAACATCGCGCCACGGCTGCCATCGGGCATCGCGACGGTTCCGCCCTCACCTGAGATCACAAGGGTCTTCGTGACGAGCACGCCGATGCCGCCGGAGCTGCCGCCGGCGCCGGCCGGGCGTCCCGTGCGTGGAATCGTCACGCCTTTGAGCGCCGGGTTGTTCTTGATCGCATCCGGCGTGTCGCCGTGCGCGATCTGCCAGACGAGCTCGCCCTTGTTGAGATCGATCGCGCTGATACGTCCGTACGGCGGCTTGATGAGCGGTAGCCCCTGCACCGACACGCCGCCGCCGCCACCGTCTTCGAGGGTCGCGCCGACACTGATGTAGGCCATGTCGGACCGCTTCGGATCGTTCGCCATCGACAACACGCGCAACAGCGAATGCGAATACACGTACATCATTCCGGTTTCGGGATCGAACGCGCCGCCAGGCCAGTTTGCGCCGTTCGGGATGTACATGGTCCCGATCTTCCCGCCGTCACCCTTGGCGATCGGCGGCGTGTAGATCGGCCCGATCTTGAAATCCTGGAGGATCTTCAAGCCTTCGGCCTTCAGCTCCGGGGTGAAGTCGATCACCATGTCCTCGCTGAAACCGTTACGCTCGAACGCCGGCGGTTTGGTGGGGAAGGGCTGCGTCGGTGAATACCATTCGCGCGGAAGGGTGCCTTGCTCCACCTTCCGCTCTTCGATCGGCCACACGGGCTGACCGGTTTTGCGATCGAACACGAACGTCAGGCCTTGCTTGGTCGGCTGCGCGATCGCCGCGATCTTTTTGCCATCGACGGTGATATCGACCAGCATCGGCGCGCAGGGAATGTCGTAGTCCCAAATTGGATGGTGCACGAGCTGGTAATGCCAGATCCGCTTGCCGGTCTGCAGATCGACCGCGACCAGGCTCTCTGCAAACAGGTTGTTTCCCGGGCGATGCCCGCCGAAGTAGTCGCCGGTCGGCTCTTCGACGGGAAGATACGCCATGCCGAGATTCTCGTCGACGGTGAGCTGTGTCCAGACGCCGGTGTTGCCGGTGTACTCCCACGACTTTTCCAGCCAGGTATCGTTGCCGAATTCACCAGGCTGCGGAATGGTGTGGAAGATCCACAGCCGTTTCCCGGTGCGGGCATCGTAGCCGCGCACATAGCCCTTGGTGTTCTTCATCGTGCGAGGAGCGGTGCCGGCGCGATGGGACGCGCCGACAATCACGACGTTCTTCGCGACGACCGGGGCGCCGTTCCACGCCACCTCGCCTTCGATCGGATCGATCTCCTGGTCGTTGTCTTTCTTCAGATCGATGACGCCGTTACTGCCGAAGTCCTTGAGCGGCACGCCGTCTTTGGCGTTCAGGCCGACGAGCTGATACCCGATCGTGACGTAGTAGATGCGCTCGTCGCCCTTGCCGTCGGTCCAATAGCCGACGCCGCGTCCCGACAGCCTCCGCGCCGATCGCAGCGCTCGTTGTCCTTCCTCGAGCCGATGCATCCACAGCAGCTCGCCCGTCCGCGCATCGAGCGCCACCGCGTCGCGATGCTCGCCGGCGGTCGCATAGAGCACACCGCCGACCATCAACGGCGTCGTTTGCATGTTGAAATCGGGGCGGGCGCCGAGATTGTCGGTCTTGAATCGCCAGGCCACCTGCAGCGTGTTGAAGTTGGCCGCGGTAATCTGATCGAGCGGCGCGTATCGAGTGACGCCGAGATCGCCACCCCACGTCCGCCACTCGCCATTGGTCGCGCCGTACTGCGCCGCGATGCCGGCCGGCAAGATCAAACAGACAGCGACAAGAGCCCGTCGCGCCGAAGCGCGAAGCGCGAAGGCGGAAGTCATTTGGCGAGCGGATCCGGACGCAGCTGCACGTGGTAGACCTTGCTCGTCGTGCCCTTGCCGGTCTCCATGTGGAACGGCGTCCGCGTGCTGATCGTTGCCCACAGGCCGCGTCCCTTCCATCCGCCCTTCGGATCGTCGATGCGGCCGTCCATCCACTTCGTGTAGAAACCCGTCGGATACGGGATACGAAGCACGACCCACTTGCCATCCTTCAGGGCGAGCAATCCTTCGGATGCGTTGCCGGTGTTGATCGGCACGTTCTCGCCGAGACCGAGGGCGCCGAACTGATCGACCCAGGTGTAGTAACTGCCCTCGACGCTGCCGCCATCCTTGACGCCGCGGAACTGCGGAAGGGGTTCGGTATATAGCGTCCAGCCTTCCGGGCAGTGCTGGCCGGTAGCTTTCGGACCGTTCAATGGCCCTTTGCACTTGCGGCGGTCGAAACTGGCGAGGTGGCCGCTGGCCAGCGCCGACCAGAACACCCCGTTCCGATCGACGTCGCCGCCACGGGGCGAGAATCCGGGCCGCTTCGGGTCGTTGAATGGCGGCTCATACACCTCCGCGAGCGCCGTCGCCGGTGGATTCGATCCCGGCACGAGCCGCACGATCTGCCCGGGGTATCCGAGTACCGTGCCCCACACGGCGCCATCCGGCGCCGGAGCAACGGAGTAGAACGCCGCGCCAAATCGTTTGTCCTTCGCCGGATCCACCGGCGCGTCCGGCTCGACATACGCGTCGCGCTTGCCGTTGCCGTTCGTGTCCATGATGAGCGCCGTCCAGCCCTGCGACTTCTGCTCATCGCCTGTCTCATCGAACATTTTGCGATTCAACCATCCGACCACCTGGCCGCCGCCGCTCGTCCACAAGGTATTGTTCGCGTCCTCCGCGAACATCAGGTGATGCGTGCCGAAACAGGTGTCGATGTGTGTGATCTTCTTGGTCGCGGGGTCATACATCGCGAGCTGGCGTCCATTGCGCTGCAGCGGAAACGCCTGGGCCGACGGGTGCGTCGAGCCTTCCTTGCACCACGATGGATTCTCGGGGCCGCGCACGGCCGACGTCAGCCACAACCGTCCCTTTTCGTCGAGCATCGGGTTGTGGACGTTGTTCTTGCTGGTCCAGATCGCTTCCTCGCCCCAGTAGGGCGACGGCGCCGGCATTTTCGGCGAGGTCGGTGGCGTGCTTGGATCGCGGACCGTCAACGGAATGCGTGAAATGGCATGCGTGTTCGGATCGAGCACCGGCGTGTAATCGGAGCTCAGTTCCAACGCGCCGTACAGCAATCCATTCGCGTTGATCGTCGGGTGGCGCCGATCGGTCGAGACGACGTCGTGCAGATACGACTTCGGATCGGCCCAGTCCCACATCGTGATCACGACATTGCGCTCGACGCCCTGCGGGCGCGACGGCGCGGGCGGCACTTCGCCGCGATTGATGCGGTCGGTCCAATCGGCGAAAAGCAGCAGCGCACGCTCCTTGCCGAGCTGATTGAGGCCGCCGACCATGTTGCCGCCGGCCTGCCCGGATTGAATCCGGCGATCCCAGGCGTGCACGAGTGACGGGAAGGTGCCCAGTTCCTTCGGGATCTGGCGGGTGCCAGGGGTGCCAAGCTGATGGCACGCCGTGCAGCCGCCGGACTTGATCAATCGGATCCATTCCGATTGGCTCTTCACGTTGGGCGAGATGCCATTGCCCTCCGGCCCGGTGCCGGGAAACTCGCCGCCCTCGGGAATGCGCAGCATCGACAGCCAATACCCGGCCGGATAGTACTGAGCGGCCGCGTGCTCGTTCGGCGCGATGACCGCGGTCAGATTGAGCGCCTTGCCCGGCGTCGTATTCACGCGGGGCGAATCGACGAGACCATAGCCGCGCACGAAGACGCTGTAGTTGCCTTTCGGCAGGTCGGGAAGGAGATAGCGGCCTTGATCGTCGGTGACGACGATCTTCGCGTAGGGTGTCGGCAGATCTTTCGTCTCCGCAATCACCCACACGCCGGCTTCCGGCCCCTTGCTGCTGCGTACGACGCCGCCCAGATCATCGGCATCAACGGCAGGCGCGGCTTGCTGTCGGGCGTTGATTGTGGTGAAGGAAAGAGCGAACAAGGCAAGAGCAACAAACCAGGCATGCTTCATTGCTGTCTCCCGTGAATCCGCCTGAAGGCGGACACCACAAGGTCGCACAAGCAATGTGGTGTCCGGCTTCAGCCGGATTAGAGCTAATGGACCTTACTGCTGCTGTCTTGAATCGGTAGTCGTCGAACGCTGGGCGCGGCGCTTCGCGAGCTCTTCCTTGTACTGCTCGTCGGTCAGGAACGCGATATCGGTCCAGCCATGTCCCATTTCATCCATCGTCCGCGATCCCCATCCGACCCACGCGGTGGGATCCGGATTGTGCTTGTTGTTCGCGGTGTTGTCGTGTACCGACACCGTGTGGAGGATCGTGCCGGCGGGGAAGAGGTGGGGCACCTTGTATTTGTAGGTGACCTGCCAGTTCTGCTCGTAGTGGGTCGCGCTGGTCAGGATCTCGCGCCGGCCGTCCGGATGAATGGCCTCAAGCAGCATCTTGGAGCCGCGGAAGTGCATGTGCGGCTGGAAGCTGATGATGAGCGCCGGCTTCGGCAACGGCCAGTACCGATCGTGCGTGACGATGCTGTTTGGTGGAATGCTGAGAAACGCGGCGCTGTGCAGCGGGTTCTCCGCGACGAGCGCGCCGGTCGGCATCTCCGGTTCGTCGATCGCGATCTTGGCGCCCGCGCGCAAGAGCAAATCCTCGACCCGCTCGCGATTGAGCACCCAGTCGTTGCCGAGGCCCGTGCGAATGCGATGCGATGTGACGACATGCTCGGGCTTGTAGCCCTTCGGATAGAACTTGATGCCGACGCGCATCCGGTCGAATTGCTCTTCGCCGTACGGGTGGTAGTGGCCCTCGAAGCGGAAGATCGATCCCTTCTTGAGGATCTTTGTCGAACCGTCGGGGAAGACATCGGCGTCGTTGCCGGCGCCGTACTCGATGAGATCCATCGAGTTGCCGACGTTCGACCCCATGCCGAGACCGAGGCCGTCGGTATCGGTGCCCTCGGGCAGATCGACGTAGACGTGCGCGTGATGCACGGCCTTCCATGCGTCGGGAATGATCTGAACCCATTTCACGTAGCGATCTTCGGTGAGACCCGGATCGACCTCTTCTTCGGGGATGAAGTCCGGCCCCGACGCGGGAATCTTGAAGCCCTTCGCCATGCGGACAACCAGATCGGGTTCGCCGTAGGTCCACTCCGTGCTCGAGGGGAACACCTTGGGCGGCGGCGCATCTGCGCGATTGCCTTCTGGTGCCCCGGCGTCGACCCACGCGGCGATAGTCGCGACTTCCTGATCGCTCAACGACGGATCGTTCGAATACTCGCCGATGCTGCGATCGATGTGCCAGGGCGGCATCTCGCGGCTCGTGACCTTGGTCTTGATTGCACGCGCCCATGGCCTTGCTTCGGCAAACGTCATCATCGACATTGGCGCCGGCGTGCCGGGACGATGGCAGGTCTGGCAGGAGCGCTGCATGATCGGCAGCACGTCCTTCGTAAAGGTAGGCGCGGCCGGAACAGCTGATTGCGCGTGGGTAACCGGCTGAGTGGAGAATAGCAGCGTGGCAGCAAAGACCGCGCTGGTGACGCCGGTAAGTCGCGAAACGGTGACCATCAGGCCTCCTGGTGCGCTTTACTTTACACCCGCGGCGGCACTAAAGTGCCGCCCTACATGAAGGCGATTTTACTCGCGCTAGCCACGGTCGCGCTCGGGCCGTTCTCCGCGTTTGCCCAGCAAAATCAGCCCATATATCCGGCATATGACGGCTTCCTGAAGAACCCGGACGGCAGCTACACGCTGTCGTTTGCCTACTTCAGCCATAACGCCGACACCGTGACGATCGCGCCGGGCGCCGCCAATTCGTTCGCGCCAACGCCCGGCGACCGCATGCAGCCGACGACGTTCCTGCCGGGGCATTGGCGTTATCAATGTGTGATGGTCGTGCCGGCTGACTTCGACGGGAAGCTGAAGTGGACGCTGACCTACGGGGGCGTCACGACCGGAACCAGTGAGCGCATGCTGCAGTCGAATTGGAATCTCTTCGATCGCGAGGGCGGCGCGCAGCTGGCGAAGCTGGATTTCGCAAAACTGCCGAAAGGCGTGTGCGTGAATCAGCCACCGATCGTTCGCGTGCTCGGTGTGACCGCGAATCCGAAGAATCCACCGACGTTGAGCGTTGGCGTCAACGAAGAGCTGAATCTCTTCGGCAGCGCGCACGATGAAGGCCTGCCGCGCGGCAAGGGTCTCGTCGTCGAATGGAAGATGCTGAAGGGGCCAGGCAACGTGAAGTTCACGATTCCCGGATCGGCGCGGACGAAAGCGATCTTTTCAACACCGGGACTCTACGAGCTCGAGCTGAGTGCGACCGATTCAGAATTCACGCGCACGACCCGGATCAACGTGAAGGTCGGCTAGTGCAGTCGTCGGGGCGGACGTTAGTCCGCCCGATCAGAGATGCGCTTGCAGCGGCTCGTGCATCCGCTTGCCATGCGTCAGCGACATCAACACGACATCTGAGGTCACCGGCGCGCGCCTGAACGCGTCGACGCCGATCGCATCGGCGATGGCGTTGAGTACGGCGCCGAATCCGGCGCCGACCGGCGGCTCACCGACGCCGCGGGCGCCGACCGGGGTTTCCGGATCCGCCATGTCGAGCGCACTCGATTTCATCTCCGGGATGTCGAGGATCGTCAGCGGCTTGTTGTGATGGAATCGCCGCGCCAGCGACAGGCCGTAGTGCGGATCGTAGACGATCTTCTGATAAAGCGCGTGCGCGATGCCGAGGCAGCAGCCGCCGTTGATCTGCGCAATCAGGCTGCGCGGGTTCACGATCGTGCCGACATCGCCGACGCTGAGGAAGTCGACGAGCCTGACGACACCCGTTTCGACGTCGACCTCAACTTCGGCGAAGCCGGCGACAAATGAATACGTGTCGCCGTCGCGTGGATACACATCTTTCGCAACGCCCATCAGTCCCAGGCCGGCGTTCAATGTCGCGGCGGCCTTCGTGACCGCGTGAATGTCCCCGGGCAGCTCATGTCCGTCGAACTTGCCGCCAAGCGTGATTGCGCGCGTTGCCGCTTGTGCGTAGGTCAGTCCTTGTGATGGATTGCCTTTTCTGAAGACGCGCTCGTTGCCGACGGCGTATTGGTCCGGAGATCCGCCCAGATCGTTCGCCGCGATCTCCTGCAGCTTCCGCTTCGCGTCCATCGCGCCTGCATGATTCGCGCGCGTCATGGCATGCGTCGTCTGGCTGCCGACCGAGAGGCACGTCCACGGTAGGCCTTTGCTCGTATCGCCCCAGTTGACCACGACCTTCTCCCAGGGCATCTGCAGAATGTCGGCGGCGACGCGCGCGAGATCGATCACGGAATGCGTGCCGAGATTGCCGACCCCTGATTGCACATACAGCTTGCCGTCAGGACGGATCGTCATCAACCCGTCGTAGCCGATCGATCCGGATCCGTGCGGACCGACCGCCACGCCGACGCCGGTCACCTTCGATCCGTTCCGCTTGCCGGCGCGAGCCGCGCGCGTGGTCCAATCGAACTGCTGCGCGCCACGATCGAGCGCGTCCTTCACGAAGGCGCTCGTGATGTGACGCCGGCCGCCCTTCGCATCGGGCGGGCCGTACAGCGCCTTGCCTTCGGGCGAGTTCATTCGCCGGATCGCGACCTGATCGATCCCGAGCCGCTTGGCGGCTTTGGTAATCACGCCCTCGCAGATTCCGTTGGCCTGCATCGGTCCAGGGGAGCGCTGCTGCGTGCGCGGCGGCGTGTTCGTCAGCACGTTGACGGCGCGCCAGCGCATCGCCGCCGGTTGATAGATCAACGACGCGGCGTTGCCGGCCGATCGATGGTCGCCCATCGGTCCGTAGGGACCGCCATCCTGCACGATGAAGAGATCGAGCGCGAGGATCTTGCCGTCCGTCGCAAACCCGGCGCGAAGGCGGCCTGCCATGTTGGTGCGCGCCCGGCCGATGTAGCTTTCTTCCTCCCGACTGATGCGCATCATCACCGGCGCATTCGCCTTCTTCGAGAGCAGAGCGGGAATCGCCATCGACACGGCGCCGCCGCCCTTGCTTCCAAATCCGCCGCCCGTGTACTCGCAGACGAGCACGACATCCTTCGCCTCGATGCCGACCCATCTGGCCACGGCGTCGACCGTGCGCACCACGCTCTGAGTGGAGCAGTGCAGATGGAGCTTGCCGTTCTGCCAGAATGCCATCGCGCTGCGCGTTTCCATTGGATGATGCCCGGTGGATGGGACGATGAAAGATTCATCGAGCACCAGGGCGGCGTTCTTGAACCCGGCGTCGAGATCGCCGAACGACCACTCCTCGGTCGCCTTGCCCATCGGCACCTGGCCATCGACGGCGGCCGCGAAATCCGCTTCGGTCCACTTCAGTTCCTGGATGGCCGGACGCGGCGGCTGGCCGGCGGGGGCGCCCCAGACGTTGCCGTCCGTGCGGGCATTGGGGCCATCAGGGCGCAGGCTCTCGATCGGATCAGTGACGTGGGGCAACGGCTCGAGATCGAGGTGAATCAGCTCGATCGCCGCTGCCGCAACTTCTTCGCTGATCGCGGCAACCGCAAGAATTGGCTCACCTGCGTATAACGGCTCCTTGGTGAGGCAGTGTTCGGTCGTGCCGCCAAGCTGCGGCACGTCGTCAGGGGTGAGGATGGCGCGCACGCCGTCGAGGCGCATCGCGCGGCTGGTGTCGATCGAGCGGACGCGCGCATGCGGCCGCTCACTCAGCATCAACTTGCAGAACAACATGCCGTCGGCGCGAAAGTCCTCCGCGTAACGGGCGCGGCCCGTCACCTTCGCGACGATGTCCGGGGTGACGTAGTTGGAGCCGACGAGCCGCTCTGCCATCACCAGCCTCCGTAGCCGCAATTATACGGGGTAACATCTGCTGGCGTGCCCCGTCCCCGCCTCGCCGTCCTGAACATCCTCGTCGCGATTATTGGCGTGGCGCTGCTCGTCTTCACGGTGCAGCGCGCCGGCGGCTGGGCGGTGATCGTGGATGGCGTCGCCTCGATCGGCTGGTGGTTCGCCGTCGTCGTGCTGCTTGGCGCGTTTCGAATGCTCTGCCGCACGCGGGCGTGGATGATCTGCGCCAACGATCCGCAGCTCCGCTTCAGCGATGCCTTCGGCGCCTGGCTGGTGTCGGATGCCGTAGGCAATCTCACGCCGCTCGGCGTGCTGGCGAGCGAGCCGACCAAGATACTGATGGTTCGTACGAAGATCTCGACCGTAACGAGCGTGGCGTCGGTCACGATCGAAAACATCTTTTACACGGCATCAGTGCTGGTGGTTCTGCTCTCAGGCACCTGGCTGTTCCTTCAGCACGCCAACGTCCCACCGGGTCTCGAGCACATTTCGGAGATCATCGTCGCGACTGTCGCGATTGCCGCGGTCGTTGGCATCTGGGCGGCGCGCGCCCGGCCGGCGGTTCTGTCGCGATTTGCCCCGCTCGTCTCGAAGATCGCCGGCAGGGCCGACGCGCCGGGGGAGGCGATTCGTGATGTCGAATCGCAGATCTACGCGGTACCGCGCTGGCCGATCGGCCGGATCGCGCACGTCTCGCTCTGGGAGGTGGCGTTTCATGTCGGAGCGGTCGCGGAGGTGTTCGTGGTCCTGCGATTGCTCGTTCCGGACATCACCCTGACGGAATCGTTCCTCCTCGAGAGCGCCGGAAGGTTCGTGACCGTGGCATTCAAGTTCGTGCCGTACCGGCTGGGCATCGACGAAGCCGGTTCCGGCGCCGTCGCGAGCGTGCTCGGCCTGCCGCCCATGACCGGCGTCACCCTCGCCCTGGTGCGCCGTATTCGCATCATCGTGCTCAACGCAATCGGCTTGCTCCTTCTTGTCCGACACAGGGCCCGCTAAAAAGGAACCTGCCACATTTTTTCCATTCGGGTAGTTCGAGCGGCGAAAAAAATGTGGCAGGTTCCTTTTTCGCGGGACCGTTCTCCGTGTCTCCGTGGTTAACCTCCGTGGACAGCGTAAAATACCGACCATGAGATTCACTCGGTTGTTGGCAGTCGCTGCGGCGCTGGCGTGGATGCTTCCCGTGTCCGCCCA
>Ga0157380_10001984_pt1 | contig 13619 bp, 9 predicted proteins | sample S35metaG_FD_119757 | JGI IMG/M metagenome (GOLD analysis project Ga0157380, IMG submission 119757) | Switchgrass rhizosphere microbial communities from Kellogg Biological Station, Michigan, USA - S3-5 metaG | ecosystem: Host-associated > Plants > Roots > Rhizosphere > Soil | place: USA: Michigan...
ATACCAGCGAATCAGCCAGTGGTGATACGCTTTCGTTGGAGTGGAGCTCTGATTTCACCCGAAGGCGGCCCCCTGGCAACCAAACGACTCGCGTACGTCGGAACTGAAGGCTCTTACTTGATGTACGCGGCGCGCTGGTTTCCATTTCACAATTACGCCGCCGATCGATCGACCAGCGACGTTACCCTGATCGTTCCGACCGGTTATCAAGTGGTTGGTCCAAGTGACGAGCCGGTAACTGCGCAACAGCAAGCTAAAGATGGGACGACGCGCTATCGGTTTGTACAAAAGCGGCCGGTCCTTCCGGGAAATTTTGCGGCCGGCCAATTCATTACCAGAACGTTGCGCTTTGGCAGTTTCGAAATTCAGTTCAACACCAAACCCGGCAGCGAGAATCGTGTCAGCACTTTCGCCGAGCCAATGGGCCGCGCGCTCGAGTACTACTCGCAACAGTACGGCCTGCCATCAAGCGGAAATAGGCTTGTCGTAGTCCAGACCGACGATGAGACGTTGGACACTTATTCGGGTTCCGGTATCGCATTCTTAGCTTCGCATTTGTTTGACGCCGGACGTCCCGTGCCTGAAGAGAAGCTGCACCGCGAAGTCGCCTATCAATGGTGGGGGCAAACCGTTGGCTTGAAGTCTTTTGACGACGCCTGGTTATCACAGGGCCTTGCGGAATGGAGTGCCTTTGCTTTTCGAGAATCGACGTTGAGTGCAGGCGCGCTCGATGGTGCCCAGCGCGAAGAGCAGGAACGCGCGCTTACATTTGAACAGACGGCATCCATCGGTAGGGCTCCTGCAGTTCTCGACGATCAATCGGCCGCATATCAGTCGATCATCTTTTACAAAGGGGCGATGGCCTTCCGCATGTTGCGCGAGACCCTTGGTCGGGAAAAATTCGCTAACCTGCTGCGCACTTTCCTCGATAAGTTCCGTGACAAGAACGCCGCGGTAGATGACTTTGAACGATTGACCACTCAGATTGCCGGTCAAAACATGCGGTATTTCTTTGCGCAGTGGATTGAAGGCACTGGAGTGCCTGAATTCACAGTCGACTATCAAATCATCCGCACGCGTTCCGGTAAGTTCCGTACGCGTGGAACTGTCAAACAGAATTTCGAGGCGCTCCACATGCCGGTCGAGTTAATGCTGCGCGCTGAGGGCGACAATCAAACAACGACCGTACGCCTCGACAGCAAAAGCGAAGATTTCGACTTTGAGTCGAACGGACCACCGATTGAAGTGATCGTCGATCCAAACAACAAGATTCTGCGAATGTCCGATGAGCTGCGAGTTTCAGTGATCGCCAGACGTGGCATTGAACAAATGAAAGAAGGCAATTATTCAGAGGCCCAGCAGCAACTCGAGGCTGCTTTGAAACTCGACCGCTCGAATTCCTGGGTCTATTACAACCTGGGACTCTTGTTCTTCGAACAGCGCAACTGGCAACAGTCGCTCGATAATTTCAACGCCGCGTTAAATGGGACGTTGAAGCCCTCGTGGATTGAAGTTTGGGCCCACATCAAACGCGGCAATGCGTATGATGCGCAGGGTAGTCGTGAGAAGGCTGTGTTCGAATATAAGCAGGCGCTGTCGACAGAGAACAACTATGATAATGCGCAGGCAGCGGCTAAGAAGTTTCTGGCCTCACCCTACGACCCGAAGTCAGCTCAAGCTGCCGAGCTCAGCACGCCATAAGCCGTAAGGTTCCTCAAATTTCAATTCTCAGATCTCAAATCTGTTCTAGTTGGAAGGATCTGAGACTCGAGATCCCAAAGAGGCTCAGATCGCGACGATTGAAATCTTCAGGTCGTTAGCTAATCGAATTGTTTCATCTCGATCGAAAATCAATGTCTTCTCCGCAGTAATACCCAGGCAGGTTGCGCCCGCAGCCTGCATAGTCTCGATGGTCGGAATACCAATCACCGGCACGTCAAATCGCATGTCCTGAGATGGCTTTGCCACCTTGACCACTGTCAACCGGCCTTTTGCCAACTGACCAGCACGTCGAATGGTTTCGTCAGTACCCTCCATGGCCTCAATCGCTACACAGGCCTTTGACCTGATTACGATAGTTTGACCGAGATCCAAACGAGCAATCTCTCTGGCAATCTCGAGCCCATACTCCAGGTTTTCCCGCTCGCGATCATCAGGAGATCGTTTCGTCAACGTGCCGGCTTTGGGAAGATAGTCGCGCAGAAAAAAGGTTGAGTCGATCAGCTCGATCCCTTCGCTCGATAACTCGTCCGCCACAGCTCCAATAAGAGCGTCCGTATTACGGCGCGGCAGCCTTAAGAGCATCTTCAACATGCGCGCATCGGGAATGGCCCGGCTGAAAATCTGAACGTGCTTAACCTGCCCCGCCATCACGGCACGCTCGACACCTTCACTCTTAAGGAAGCGAATCATCTTCCCCAATTGCCCAATCCCCACCCACTGCACGCGCTCGGCGACACGTTCTATTTCGGGATCGGTCTCTTCACGGATGGCCACTACGGAAAGAGACTCGCCCGCCCGGCGTGCGCCTGCCACGACCATAAAAGGGAATTTCCCGTTACCTGCAATTAGACCGTATCTCATTTGAACCAGGGTTTAGGGGTTCGGGTGTAGGGTGTAGGGCGTTGAATCATTGGTCTTAGAGTTTGGTGGTTTCGAGTGCAATTGAGCAAGGCCTTCTTATCGGTGAGCGCTTTCTGTTTTGAGAGATCGGATCAGGCCACCCAGCATTTTCCCAACCCGTTCTGCTTCAGCTAATAGTTTTTCGACCTGAGCAGTTGTTGCGTAATTCAGTCTCTCTGCGAGGATTGCCTGGGTTTCAAGCTCTTTGAGAGAACCTTGTGCAATTGAAAGAAACTGTAAATACTCCTTTCGAGTCGCCTCGGCCGTAACCTTCAGCAATATTTGAAGGAACTGAGATGCTCGCTCGACGGATCTGGGAAGTTAATCCATAAATTTCTTGTCTGGGAAACTCTGAGCTAACTCGATAGACAAGAAGAACCAGTTCCATCGCCCTTTGCCATACCAACAAGTCTCTATAACTCTTTAGCATTTGAATTCTCCTTTCAAGGAAAATCCAACGCCCCACCCCCGGTGGCAAATCATAATCGCAAGGAACACTTTACGGCGAGCTATCCCAAACAAAATGTTGTTGAGGTTAACGTCCTGGCGCCTTCCACTACACCCAACACCCTACGCCCGACACCCCCTTATTTGATAACGCCGCGGTCGGAGGATTCGATGAAGCGGAGTAACTCAGAAACTTCGGCAGAGTCAGTAATTTCAGCGCGGATGCGTTCGAGCGCTTGGGTCGTATTGAGCTTGGCCGACAACAGCAAGTGAAAGGCGTGATGTAAGGCTTCAATCGAGTCTTGCGAGTAGCCACGCCGCTTCATGCCAACTTTGTTCAGACCATAACAACGAGCGTGGTTCCCCACCGATAACGCATAAGGCAGCGCGTCTTTTACAACCACGGAGTAACCACCCACATAAGCCTCACGTCCTACCCGGCAGAACTGGTGAACGCCGGAATAGGCCCCAATGTTGGCGCTATCATCGATGGTTACATGGCCGGCAAGAGTAGCTCCGTTAGCCATAATGACGCGATCACCCACTATGCAGTCATGTGCGATATGGGCTTGCGCCATGATCAGGCAGTCGTCGCCGATTTGGGTCAACATGCCGCCACCTGCCGTGCCTCGATGAATAGTGACAAACTCTCGAATGCGATTTCCCTTGCCGATGCGAGTCTCAGAGGCCTCCCCTTTGTACTTCAGATCCTGTGACTCGAGACCGATGGAAACAAAAGGAAATACCTGCGTGCCTTCACCGATTGTGGTGCGGCCGTCAATCACACATTGCGACTCCAGTCGCACACCGTCGCCTAAGACGACTTCAGCCCCCACAATTACATAGGGACCGACGTAGCAACCGTTGCCGAGTTGTGCTCCCGCAGCAACCACAGCCGAAGGATGAATTACGCACGAGCTATTGATGTCGGTAACAGATTGCATCAAGTATCAAGAAATCGGGAGAGTTTATTACCGTGTAGTCTCGCGATCGGCGACTATGCTCATGATGTCGGCATCGGCGGCCAACTGGCCGTCAACCCTGGCTTCGCCGTGCATACGTTGAACTCTCGAGCCTATGCGCAAAGCCGTGACTTCGAGGATTAGCGTATCTCCAGGAACCACCGGACGACGAAAACGCGCTTCTTTGATTCCCGTAAAGAAGACCAGCTTGCGATCGCGATCTTCGATTTCTCGCAACGCCAGTACCGCGCCGACTTGTGCCAGAGCTTCTACCACCAGTACTCCCGGCATCACCGGGGCACCTGGAAAGTGTCCTTGAAAGAAGGGCTCATTAATCGTGACCTGCTTGAGTCCGACGATTCTCTCTCGTGGTACCAATTCGATAATGCGATCTACGAGGAGGAACGGATAACGGTGGGGAAGCAATTCTTGAATTGCTTGTGTGTCGAGAACAGTTTCCATGCTGCAAGAATAAAACGACGCGGGGACACGGTCAATTCCGCATCTCCGCGTCGTTGGCAATGAATGCCTGTAATCGGTCCTTATCTCGGCGTGGTTACCGCTGCCGTCGCCGGATTCTTGGTATTGAAATCGGTAATAAACGCCGCCGTGATATCGGTGGCATCAGCAGCGTAAACGACCGGAACCTGGCTGCCATCAATGATCACGTTGATATTGTGTGCTTTTGCGTAAGCTTCCAACGCCTTACCGATCTCCTCTTGCAACGGACGGAAAATTTCGGCCTTGCGTTTATTGAAGGCAGCTTGTGCGTCCTCGCCCTTGCGTTGAAAGTCCCGCTTGAGTTGATCCAATTGATCCGCTTTCGCGCGAATTGTATCAACCGAGACTACAGATGACGCCGCCTGTGCTTTAGTAAGCTCATCCTGCAACTGATTCATCTTTGTCTGAATTTGCTGAAGTTCAGCGTCGCGAGGCTGAAATTCACGATTCAAGGTATTCACCAAATTGACGAAGCGAGCGATGCCGCCCTTCGTGTCCATGAAAGCGTCAGAATAAATCATCGCTATCTTGGCATCAGGAACCGGAGCGTTTGAATTCACTGGTTGTGATGGTGCAGGTTGAGTTGCAGCCGGCTTAGGTTGTGTGGCGGCAGGCCGAGTCGCTGCGGGGCGTGTTTGCCCCAGCGCTGGAACGGCTGCACAAATTGCTATGAAAGTTAATAATAAAAAGAACCGGTTGAACTTCATGTCGTAATGCTCCTTACAAAAACAGGGGAGGGAATAAACTGACTACGGCGTAGGCGTCGCTGCCGTAGCTGGATACTTGCTGTTGAAATCATTGATGAACGCGCGGGTGATATCGACACTTTCCGCCGCATAAACCACGGGCACCTGAGTGCCATCGATAATCACCGTGATGCTATGAGACTTGGCATAGGCTTCCAGAGCTCTGCCAATCTCCTCCTGTAACGGACGAAAAACTTCGCCTTTGCGTTTGTCGAAGGCCGCCTGAGCATCTTCACCCTTGCGCTGCAGGTCTTTCTTCATCTGTTCCAATTGATCCATCTTTTGCGCGATGGTTTTTGGATCAGCGACGGGCCTGGTCTTTTCGATGTCATCATTGAGCTGCTGAGCTTTTTGCTGCAGCTGGTTAATCTCTGTCTGACGAGGCATGAACTCGCGGTTCAGGTTGGTAACGACGACACTAAACTTAGCAATGCCGGTTTTGGGATCCTGAAAAAGTTCTGAAAAAATTAGCGCCACCTTCGCGTCCGGAACATTGACGGCGGCTGCAGTCGCTGGCGGTGTTGGTTGAGCTGCCGGTCGAGTTTGCGCCTGGCTCAGGGAAACTCCAGTAACAGCGACTAAGGCAATAGCGAAAAACAGACGATCTAGCTTCATCACTTCCTAAATTACTCCTTAAATGATTGATGGGGCGCGGGCAAGACATTAGTTGTGCCTCGCGCCCGGATAGTTGGCTGAAAAGAATTAAAAGGTGCGGCCTATGCTAAAGCGAACAACACGCTTTTTCTCGTTAAAGAAGAACGGAAATCCATCGATTACCTGGTCTTCACGAGCGTTGGGATTATACGCAAATATCAGGCGAAAAGGCACGTTGATAACTGGCACTTGGACGCGCAACTCCATGCCAAGACTGCTCCGGAAGTCCTTAAACTTGGCAAAGAGGGACTCAGATAGACGTACTGCGGTATTGGTTTGAGCCTCGCCACGCAGGAAAACTTGCTGGAAACCAAACGGCAGTTGGCTCACCGGGTCGACAACGCCGAAGTTGATCGCGTTCTGTAGCTCAGCCGTAGAAACAAGTCGGTTATCACGCATCACTAGTCCCGGGATGCCGCTCGAACCGCCGACCAGGGCCAACTGGGTGTTGGTGTTGCAAGCAGCAAGCGTCGATAAACTGACAGCGGCAACGCCGCCGCCCGTCCGTGGACATCGGATCGCCCCCACAGTGGACAGGAACGGCTGATCATCAAGGAAATTACTATTGAAGAACTGGTTGCCTTTTGACCTCACGTTGAACGAAGTACCGATGTCGGCAAAAGCCGCCGCACTCACTTTGTCGCTAAAAATTGGAATGCGGTATTCGAAATTACCCAAAACTTGAGTGTCGCCACCAGTCGAAGTGAACGATCTGGGTAACTGAACACTGTTCGCACCGCTGATGCCGGTAAAGACCCCGATGAGCGCCAGATTCGGAGGAACGTTTGGAACCGGAACGGGAGCGCCCAACGGATTTGAAGCGATCACGACGTTCCGAGAAGTGATGAACGTGTCGAGCGGGGAAATAGGACTAATCGATCTAACGTTGTAGCCCCGAATGGTGAATTCATCGCCAAGGAAGAAGCGCTCGAAAATCGGGACACCATCAACGAAAGCCAATGAATTAGAATTGCGCACCTTGTCGGTCGTAGCAAAGCTGCCGACGGTTCCCGCGATTAATCGGAATCCGAATACCTCTGGATGTTCACTTCGTTTTCGTCTAACTCTGAAAAACTGCGAGTACGAGACAGTCGGTTGATACGTTCGTACATCGCCCAACAGCCCCGCAAGCGCAAACGCCAGCGATAATTCGCGGCCATCAGTCGGATCCACACTGGCATTGCGCGTATCGTACGTGAAAGTGCCGGTGACTCGACTAGTGATAATGTTCGGTTGACTATAGATGACAGGAATAAAAGACGCCGTATTGCCGGAGGTGTTGACCTTCGGATCCTCCACGGTGGTTGATGAAATCTGATAGGAAAGACCCACGCGTGAAAACTGAGTAAATGGGCGTTTGCGATAAAACTCCGACAATGGCGCACTCAGAAACAGCGAGGCGCCATACGAGGTGCGGGTGAAGAGATTCTCTTCACTGACATTCAACTGGTCAAAGGTGGTACCTAAAGCACCCTGAATCGCATTCACGTTTTGCGAAAGCAAAGTGCCCTCACCAAAGAACTGCTGCTTAAAGGCAAATATCGAAAAGCCCGCCGTGATCGGCCGATTTTTGATGTACGGCTCGGTAAACGAAAACTGCAACGATCTCTGGCGATTACCCGCCGCGAGTTGTATGGAAAGAATCTCGCCGCGCCCTAACAGATTGTTCGTGGAGTAATCCAAACCGAAGAATGAGCCTCCAACACCGGACAGACCGCCGTTGAAAGAGATTTGCTGACGCCCCTTCTCACTGACTTTTAGATTGATAGCAACAGAAGCTTGCTCTTCATCAGTTTTGAAATCCGCGTCCTTGTCTTTATCGATAGGATCGAAATAACCGAGTTGATTCAGCTTGATGACTGAGTATTCCCAGGCGTTCTGGTTATAGATGTCACCTTCGTTTATCAGCACTTCGCGACGCAACACGTTATCGCGAGTGAAGGTGTTACCGACGAATTCCAGACGGCTCAGGGTGAACTGCTTGCCTTCATCGATCGTGACGACAAAGTCCGCAATGCCTTCGTTCGGGTTCGCAGGATTGTCCTTGAAACTCGGGTTAAGTTCAGCGGTATATTCGATGAAGCCCTGAGCTCCATAGAATTTTTTGAGGTTCTCGTAGAGCGCCTTGCCGATTCTTTCCCCATTAGCGACATCGCCCTTATTCAAACCAATGACTGAACGAATCTGAGCTTCGGAAAAGATCGAGTTGCCTTCGATCTTAAGATCGCCGAGCCTGAAAAGCTTGCCTTCTGTAATCGGTACCGTTATGCGCAATCCTTCGTCAACCGACGAAAGAAATGGAAGCGGAAGAATTGGAAAACCAGTTCGTCGCTTGCCTATGCCTTCGACCCGAGGCTCGCCGTGACGCGCTTGCAGGTAGCCTTTCGAACGCATGAAGTTGTCGACCTTGCGCAAGTCGAAATCCAACTTCTCGCGGTGCAGGATGTCCGTGCTTTGGAAGCGCGTAATCAGACCAGCTTCTTTCACGTACTTCATTTGGCTGCGCAAGGACTTGTCGCTGAAGATCTGGTTACCTTCAAACTGAATGTCCATCACACGCACGCGTTCACCTTCGGTAATGATGAAAGTCAAACCGATTGAAGTTTGCGAGATATCTTCGCGGCGTTGTGTGACGGTTGCGTTTGGATGGCCGCCTTCAGAGAGTAGTTCCTTTATTACTCGAACCGCGTTACGGACTTTGACTGGATCATAGATGGCTTCTTTAGACACACCTACACGGCGCTCACGAAAGGCCTTCAAGACATCCGATTCAGGAACGCTTTTTAGTCCGTCAAACTGAAGGTCGCGAATGATGGGAAGCTCTTTGACTTCAAAGATCACCACTACGCCCCCACGAGGGCCCTCTTCCGTGTATACACGGGACTGAACTTTATCGAAAAAGGACAACGACAGTATGGTTTGAAGGTCGCGTTGAATCTGAGCTTCGCTAAACGGGTCACCTGGACGGACCTGTACGTAGTAGAGAATGTCTTCCCTGCGGAGTCGGCGGTTTCCGATTACCTGGACGTCTTCAACCGTACGTTGTTGGGCAGCTTGTTGGGCTTGAGAATCTTTTGGTGCTGAGAAAAACGTGCTGAGACCGATAAATCCACTCAGGATGAAGACCAAAAACCCGCGATAAGAGTGCATAAGCGCTTGTTCCCTCAGTAGTTCTTACCGGACTTGACGGAAGCTTTGGGGAGCGTAATAAGGTGATAAATTAGCTTAGCTTAGAAAATAAAGGCAAAAACCAACTTCGAGCAAACGTCGAACAGCTTTTATCCGAGGAACTGTTGGATTCCCTCTCCCTGAATCCAGTTGCCAGTTCGACTTCTACAAAGTGGCGCATTATACCCAACCGTCTGGCCAAAAGTAAAAAGGCTTCGGCTGCGGCGTGGTGTCCTAACCTGAAATCTGTGCATGCAGCGAGGACACAGCATTGCAGCGCCCTCGATTTCAGATTAGGACACCACCCGGCTGTAGCGTTGAGCTGGAGCTTAGGCTCAAGTCTACGCGGCACAAAGCTTGGCTGTCTGGGAATGCTTGATAGAGAGGGTGGTGAACAGACTGAAGTCCGTTCTACTCAGTGAATCAACAATTCGTCGGCGACATCTTCAACGCCGGCAGGCCGGTAATTCAGCTCATTGCCGTCAAGATAGACGTCAATCAACGATGCGCCGGCAAGATGACCTTGAATCAGCGCCTCAGAAAGCGGGTCTTCGACGTGTTTTTGCAGGGCCCGACGTATCGGGCGAGCTCCGTAGGAACGATCTGCGCAGGTCTTTTCCACTATCCAACGTCTGGCTTCCTCGGTCAGACGCACTTCGAACCCATGCCTGCCCATGGTTTTGTTGATTTGATCGATTTGAAGCTGAACTACTTCAAGCAAGTCAGTATCACTGAGTTCGTCAAAAATGATGATTTCGTCCAGGCGATTGATGAATTCCGGGTTAAAAGTCTGTCGAACGGACGACATAACCATCTCTTCCATCTTCGTACGCGTGACATCTGACGAGCCCTGGAAGCCCATCGTGCCTCTCTTTTGAATAAAGCGGGCGCCGATGTTCGAGGTCATGATGATGATTGCGTTCTTAAAGTCGATGGTATTGCCCAGTGCATCGGTCAAAATTCCGTCCTCAAAGACTTGCAGCAGGACGTTGAATATATCCGGGTGTGCTTTCTCTATTTCATCAAAAAGCAAAACCGAGTAAGGCGCTCGTTTAATTCGCTCAGTAAGCTGTCCACCTTCTTCATGGCCAACGTAGCCTGGAGGCGAACCAATAAGCTTTGAGACCGAGTGCTTTTCCATGAACTCTGACATATCAAAACGAATCAACGCACGTTCACTGCCGAACAGAAACTGCGCGAGAGACCGGGCGACTTCAGTCTTGCCGACGCCGGTTGGTCCCAGGAAAAGGAAAGATCCTACCGGGCGTAGCGGATTCTTCAATCCAGCACGCGAACGACGAATAGCTCGAGCCAGAGCGGAAATGGCTGGCCGTTGGGAAACAACGCGCTGATGCAATTCAGCTTCGATGCGAAGGAGCTTGCGTTGTTCTTCTTCTTTCAGTGAAGTCACCGGAATCCCAGTCCAACGAGCGATCACTTCTTCCACATCATCACGAGTGACCTTTGCCGAAACGATCGCATCATCGGTGTTGCGCGGGCTATCGTCATATGAAGAGCGGGACCAATCGGTCAACTGCGTGTCCCAATCATCCAGATTTCCCTGTTCGCGACGAACGCGTAGCTTGACTCTGGCTCCGGCTTCGTCGATTACATCAATGGCTTTGTCCGGCAGGAAACGATCTGGAATGTAACGATGGGACTGGTAGACCGCAGCTTCGAGCGCATCATCGGTGTAGTGGACCTGATGAAAGCTCTCATAACGTTCGCGCACGCCGTCGAGTATCTCCACAGCCTCCGCTTCCGATGGAGGTGGCACTTTAACGGCCTGAAATCGTCTCTCTAGTGAGCGGTCCTTCTCAATTGACTTCCGGAACTCCGCCGGTGTGGTGGCGCCAATGCACTGAATCTCACCGCGCGATAGTGCTGGCTTCAAAATATTAGCGGCATCCAGGGATCCTTCAGCCGAGCCTGCACCCACCAGGGTATGCAGCTCGTCAATGAAGACGATGTACTGCGGGTTCTCGATCAGCTCGCGCATGATCTGCTTGAGTCGTTCTTCAAACTGGCCGCGATATTTTGTACCGGCAACGATCAGCGACAAATCAAGAGAAAGGATTCGCTTGTTTTCCAGAAAGGAGGGAACTTCGCCGGCAACAATCCTTTGAGCAAGACCTTCGACAATTGCGGTCTTGCCGACTCCTGGTTCGCCAATCAAAACAGGATTGTTCTTGGTGCGGCGGCAAAGGATCTGAACCAAACGTTCAATCTCCGGTTCGCGCCCGATCAGCGGATCAAGCTTATCGTTAGCTGCATCTTCGGTCAGGTCACGCGAGAACTCGACCAGATGCGGAGTGTCTTTCTTTTGAGTGCTGCGAGCCTCGTGACCCGATTGTCGTGAGATCTCATCGCGCACTGCATTCAGGCGCAGACCGCGCTCGTAAAGAATCTCGGCGGCCATCGAGCGCTCTTCACGCAAGAGTCCTAAGAGTAAATGCTCGGTGCCGATGTGCCGGTGCTGCAGCCGATCGCTTTCTTCGTGAGCAAAGGCGAGTACCCGCTTGGTTTCAGGCGCAAGCGGAAGCTCAACGGAAGTAGAGATCTTCTCGCGAAGAAGTGTACGTCCTTCAATTTCTTTTCGAATTGATTCGATGGAGAGCTGGGCGCGCGGGAAAAATCGTCCGGTCAGGGTCTTGTCTTCGCGCATCAACCCCAATAGCAAGTGCTCGGGCTCAATCGCATGAGCGCCAAATTGTGAAGCCTCGTAGCGAGCGAAAAATATTACTCGGCGAGCTTTTTCAGTATAGCGTTCGAACATTTATTAATCCGGTTCGAAAGTGTGCCTATGATTACCGTGCCGGGCGAGACTACTTGCTCGCCCGGCAGTCGACCGCATTATAACCCGATTGACCGAAAGGCAAAAATTTTGTTTCCGATGCCTTCTGTAAACGCTTAACGGCTCGGGATTTTCAGGAGCCGAGGCCCTTCAATGCCGTACAAATTGCGTGATTTGCGATTTATGACTCCAGAACGTGGCCGTCGCGAAGCACCAAAACGCGGTCACAAATGGCGGCGAGATGTTCATTATGGGTGGCGATTATCACCATTGCCTGCTTTTGGCGAGCATAGTTGGCGAACAAAGTTCCTATTTCCGAAGCGATTGAGGAGTCCAGATTTCCGGTAGGTTCATCAGCGAGGACAAGGGCAGGTTCAGTAATTAATGCCCTCGCGACCGCAACTCGTTGCTGTTCGCCTCCCGACAAGTCACCGACTTTGTGAGTGGTACGTTCCGCCAAACCGACCGAAGCGAGGATCTGCAGACCGTGTTGGTGGGCCTGGTCGACTGACATTCGAGAGATACGAAGCGGCAAGCTTACGTTCTCGAGCGCACTTAAATCGGAAAGAAGATAATGGAACTGAAAAACGAAGCTGATCACAGCACGTGGAAACTTAATCTCGCCCTCGTCGGGAGTTTCCAGGCCGCCCAGCAAATGTAATAGCGTGGACTTACCGGCGCCGGATGCTCCCATAACCGCAACCAGTTCACCCGCCTTAACGGAAAAAGATATATCTCTCAGAACCGGAATCGTTTTGCCAGAGGGCGAGATAAAGCTCTTGGAAAGATTGTGAACTTCCAGCATGAGTCTCAATTGCGATCGCGCAAAATCTCAACCGGCTTCATTCGCGCCGCGGCATAAGCGGGATAAAGTGTAGCCACCAGACTCAGGACAATTGCTACGAGGGCCGCAACGGCAACATCACTGACCTTTGAATTGAAAGGTACGTTTCCGATGGAATAAACATCGGCGGGCAATCTCACCAGCTTGTAACGATTGCCGGCAAGACATGCGAACCAACCAAGCACTATTCCGATGAACGCACCGGCGCTCCCAATCAAAACGCCTTCAGTCAAAAATATCGCCAGGATACTTCCAGCTCGTGCGCCCATCGTCCTGAGGACGGCGATATCAGATCGACGCTCGATGACGACGAGCACGAGCGTTGTCGTAATGTTGAGCGCGGCAATCAGAATGATTAAGGCTATCACTACCATACCGGCGCGGCGCTCGAGCTCGAGAGCCGAGAACAGCCTCACGTTCGCCTGCTTCCAATCGACTGTTGAATAGTTTTCACCGAGGACCTGGCGCAGGTTGGAGGATACTGAATCAACATCGTCAATATTCTGAACTTCGACGCTAATTAACGATGCCGCTCTTTCCGAACCGGCAAAAATCGCGGCTCGATCAAAAGCCAGATAGATCCAGGTTGAATCGTACTCAAACAAACCGGAACGAAAGATCCCGGCAATGTGAACATTGCGACGAACGGGGGCGCGTCTGGCCACGCTCGCACTGGCGGGAATGATCTCAGCGATGTCGTCGAGCTTGAGACCGGTTTGTCGAGCTAGCTCAGCCCCGATAACGACGTTTGGCAACTGTGGTTCGTTGTGTTCATTGAGGGCCGGTTCGAACATTGAATCTACAGAACCTGATATCAAAGTCCTCTGAACTTCCTGGCGCATCGGAGCTGAGGCTGAATCGATGCCGCGAATGACAGCATA
>Ga0157380_10001985_pt1 | contig 13614 bp, 13 predicted proteins | sample S35metaG_FD_119757 | JGI IMG/M metagenome (GOLD analysis project Ga0157380, IMG submission 119757) | Switchgrass rhizosphere microbial communities from Kellogg Biological Station, Michigan, USA - S3-5 metaG | ecosystem: Host-associated > Plants > Roots > Rhizosphere > Soil | place: USA...
CGGCGCAGCAGCGTGAGCTCGCGCACCGCGAGCAGGTCGAGATGTTTGTCGGCGATGACCAGCGCCAGCTTCAGCCCCGGGGTATCCGGGTGCAGCATGCGCAACTGCAACGCGAGGCATTCGCCGAGATTGCGCGCACCGACACCCGGCGGATCCAGCGTCTGCACCAGCTTGAGCACGCGTTCGACTTCGGCGGCGTCGACGGTGATCTCGGGAAGCAGCGTGGCGGCGATGTCTTCGTAAGAGTCGGTGATGTAGCCATCGTCGTTGATCGCATCGACGATGGCGCGCGCGATGCCCAGGTCCCGGGGCGCGAGGTTGGCGTATTCGAGTTGCGCGACGAGATGGTCCTGCAGCGACAACTGCGCATCGTCGGCGACTTCGGCGGAGCGTTCGTCATCGTCGCGCCAGGCATCGGATCCGGGACTGCGCTCGGTCCAGGCGTCTTCGATGACTTCGGCTTCGACGGTGACCTCGGGCTGGGCCGGCGCATCGACGCGTTTCTCCTCCGGCATCGGATGTGGCTCGAGCGCTTCGAACGAGCCGGTGGCCTCGTACTCGTCGACGGGCTCCAGCATCACGTTGCTTTCGAGTTGCTCGCGGATGTGCGCCTGCAGCTCCAGTGCAGGCATTTGCAGGAGGCGGATCGCCTGCTGCAGCTGCGGGGTCATGGTGAGTTGCTGACCCAGCTTCAGCTGCAATGAGGGCTTCATCATCGACACGGGCGCAGGTGTCCCCAACGCTATGAAAGGGAAGGTCTTTTCCGGGCAGGCCCTGAACGCTACATGCGGAAAGACTGACCCAAGTACACCTCACGGACTTGGGGGTTGGCAAGGATTTCTTCGGAAGATCCTGAAGCCATTACCGTGCCCCCGGAAACAATGTAGGCACGGCCACAGACACCTAGGGTTTCTCTGACGTTATGGTCGGTAATCAGCACGCCGATGCCCTTGGCGGTGAGCTCGGTCATGATCCTCTGGATGTCGATGACCGACAGCGGGTCGACGCCCGCAAACGGTTCGTCGAGGAGCACAAAACGGGGCTCGGCCGCGAGGGCGCGCGCTATTTCGACGCGCCGGCGCTCGCCGCCCGACAGCGCCATGCCCAGGCTCTTGCGCACGTGCGCAATACGTAACTCTCCCAGGATTTGTTCGAGGCGTTCCTGGCGTGCGGTCTCGTCGAGGTTGTCACGGGTCTCGAGGATGGCCATGACGTTGTCTTCGACGGTGAGCTTGCGGAACACTGACGCCTCCTGCGGCAGGTAGCCGATGCCGGCCTTGGCACGCTGGTGCATCGCAAGATGGGTGATGTCGCGGTCGTCGATGGTGACCTGGCCGGCATCCGGGGGAACCAGTCCCACGATCATGTAGAAGGCCGTGGTCTTGCCGGCGCCGTTCGGGCCTAACAACCCGACGATCTGCCCGCTCTCCACTTCGACGGAGAGGTCGGTGATCACTTGGCGGCGGCGGTAACTCTTCGCGAGGTGCGTGGCCCGCAGCACGCTCATGGAGTCGACCCCGCCGCGTTGCACGGCTTGCCCGGCTTCGCCCCGGGCTGGATCACGATGCGTACGCGGCCGCCAGCGCCAGGGGGGGCGGTGCCGGCGGGCTGGGCCTGCATGCTCTGCGTCTTGATGTTGTAGACCATCTGGTTGCCGGTGATCTCGTTGCAGCCGTCGGGCGTCAGCCACGCGTTCTCGCGGAAGCTCACGGTGCCCGTGGCGGTTTCGTAGTCCATGGTGTTCGCGTGGCCGCGCGCGAGATTGCCATCCTCTCGCTTCTGTTCGAACTCCGCCGGCGCCCCCGTGATGGTGGCGCGCGAGATCAGGTTGTTGCGGAACCAGACCACGGCCTTGTCGGCCTTGAGATTGCCGCCCTCGACGCGGATGCGCACGTCGCCCGAGATGGTCCATTCGCCGTTCTCAAAATCGAGGCCGCCCTTGACATTGGCCTCGCGAGCCTCGATGCGGATGTCTCCCTGCGTGATCACCACGTCGCGGAACACGGCGGTGTTGCTGCGGTAGTTCACCTCGACGGGCACCGCGTCCATGACGATCTTCTCCGTGCTGCGCGGTGACTGCGCGGCAGCGCTGGCCACGCCTAACAAGCTGGCGCAGCCGGCGGCGAGCAGCCGGACGAACCGTTCAGCGGGGGGAGAATTCGCCATGTACGTCGGATTCTAGACGCAGCTTCCCGGCCTTCAAATCGGCTTTCATGCCCACGGCTTTGATTTCGTGGCCCGACCAGCTCATGGTCACGGGATCCTTCGTTTCGATGAACTCGGTGGGCGTGTTGATCCGCATGGTGCGGGTACTCAGCGTCAGCGGCTCGCCGCTGCCGGGCGCCGTGCCGGTGACCTCGACGTTTCCGCTGAGCTGCACATCGTCCCCGTTGGCGCGTACCCGCCCATGGTCGGAAGTGAGGTGCCAGATCTCCTTGGCAGCCGCGGCGCTGACCGGGGCCTCGCCGGGAACGGCGGTCTGCGATCCCGGGTGGTAGTCCATTTCCAGGTGTTCGAGTTCGATCACGCTGGCGTCGAGTTGCTGGCGGATCACCGCCGCCTTGAGCCGGTAACGTTCGCGCCCGTCATAGCCGGTTTCGATGATTTCGGCGTCGCGCGCGGCGTAGCCGGGATCCGGGGCCGACACCGCGGAGGCGTCGGCATCTTCCCCCCCGCGACCGGCGCGGCCGATGTAGTACGCGCCGGCAATCACGACAATGGCGGCAACGAAGCCCAGGGGACGCGACCAGGGCCTCATGGATGGGTCCTCATGCGCGCCTGCGCCTCGCGTCGAGCAACCAGTCGCATACCTCGCGCACGGCGCCCTGGCCGCCGGCACGTGTGGTCACGAGGTCGGCCACCGAGAGGGCATCGGCATGGGCGTCGGCCACGGCGATGGCGAGGCCGGCCGCCTGCAGCATCGGTGCATCGGGAGTGTCGTCGCCCACGCAGGCGGTATGCTCCAGCAGGATGGAGCGCGCGCTGGCGAGTTTCTCCAGCGCCGCCAGCTTGTCGGTGACGCCCTGGGCAACATGGCGGATGCCGAGCTCGCGTGCCCGGCGCGTCACGATCGCGGATTTGCGCCCCGAGATGATGGCGACGGTAATGCCAGCCGCGGCCACCTGCTTGATGCCATGTCCGTCCTTCACGTTGAACGACTTGAACGCTTCCCCGCGTGCGCCATAGAAGAGACGTCCGTCGGTGAGCACGCCGTCCACGTCGAGGACCAGCAGCCGCACGCGGCCCAGCGCTGGCATGAAACTCGCCACGTTGTTCGAGGAAGCCGGGCTCACAACACGCCGGCGCGCAGCAGGTCGTGGACGTTGAGCGCACCGACCAGCGCGCCGGAGGCATCCACCACCGGCAGGGCGGTGATGCTGTGTTTCTCCATCAGGTGCGCGGCCTCGGCCGCCAGTTCCTGCGGCTGCACGGATTTTCCCGGCGAGATCATCACCTCGCGCATGGTCGTCTCGTGCACGTCGATGCGCCGGTCCAGCGTGCGGCGCAGGTCGCCGTCGGTGAACACGCCGAGCATGCGGCCGCCCTCGGCTACCACGCACATGCCCAGGCCCTTCTTCGACATGATGACCAGTCCCTCGGCGAGCCGGGCCGTCGGGCTAACTACCGGCAGGTCGTCGCCGGTGCGCATGACGTCGGCGACGTGCAGCAGCAGCTTGCGGCCGAGCGCGCCGCCGGGATGCGAACGCGCGAAATCCTGTGGCGTGAAGCCGCGCGCCTCGAGCAGCGCCACGGCGAGTGCATCACCCAGCGCCAGCGTCACCGTGGTGCTGGCCGTGGGGGCGAGGTTGAGCGGGCAGGCTTCCTCTTCCACGCTCACGTCGAGGTGCACGCTGGCGGCGCGCGCCAGCGACGACTTGGGGTTGCCGGTGACCGAGATCAGCGGCACGCCGAGCCGCGATGCGTGCGGAATCAGCATCAGCACCTCGGCGGTCTCGCCGGAATTGGAAAGCGCGAGCAACACGTCCTCGCGCGTGATCATGCCGATGTCGCCGTGGCTGGCTTCCGCGGCGTGCACGAAGAAGGAGGGCGTGCCGGTCGAGGCCAGCGTGGCTGCGATCTTGCCGCCGACGTGGCCGGACTTGCCCATGCCGGTGACGATGACCCGGCCGGTGCAGGCCAGGCACAGGGTGCAGGCGCGCGCGAAGGCGGCGTCGAGCCTCGGCACCAGCGCGGCCAGCGCCCGGCCTTCGATCTCGATGGCGCGGCGCCCGGCCGCGATCAGGGAAGCCGCATCGGTCTTCGGGTCGAGGGTCGAGCGGGGGGCATTCATGCGGGAATCATACCCCCTGGGTCGCTAAACTCGCGCCATGAACACGGTCATGACCCCCGAACACATTGCCGAGCTGATCCGCGCCGGGCTGCCCGGCGCCACGGTGCGCGTCGAGTCCGACGACAACACCCACTTCGCCTCGCTGGTGGTCGCCACGCAGTTCGCCGGCAAGCGTCCCATCGCACGGCATCAAATGGTGTACGCCACGCTGGGTGAACTCGTCGGCCGCGAGATCCACGCGTTGTCCATCGATGCCCTGACGCCCGAAGAACTGGCCGCGAAGGGTCGGTAGGCGGCGATTCCCCGGGGCGCGCCCGGCACCATCCGGCGCCTCAAACCACTACACTAGCGGCCCTTTCGGCCGGCGGGACGATCCGTGGACAAGCTGCAAATCAATGGCGGGATTGCCCTCGAGGGTGAAGTGCGCATCTCGGGCGCCAAGAACGCCACGTTGCCCATCGTCGCCGGGGCGCTGCTCGCCGACGGCCCGGTGACCATCCGCAACGTCCCGCACCTGCAGGACGTCACCACCATGATCGAGTTGTTAGGCCGGATGGGCGTGTCGGTGACCATCGACGAGAAGATGCGCATCGAGATCGACCCGACCACCACGCGCGAGTGTTTCGCGCCCTACGAGCTGGTCAAGACCATGCGCGCGTCCATCCTGGTGCTGGGCCCGCTGCTGGCGCGCTTCGGCAAGGCCGACGTGTCGTTGCCGGGCGGCTGCGCCATCGGTGCGCGGCCGGTGAACATCCACGTCGCCGGCCTGCAGGCCATGGGGGCGGACATCCAGATCGATGGCGGCTACATCCGCGCGCGCGCCGGGCGTCTCAAGGGTGCGCGCCTGATGCTGGAGACCGTGACGGTCACCGGCACGGAGAACCTCATGATGGCGGCGGCGCTGGCCGATGGCGAAACCATCATCGAGAACGCGGCGCGGGAACCCGAGGTGGTGGACCTCGCGAAATTCCTGATCGCCATGGGCGCGAAGATCCAGGGCGCGGGTACGGACAAGATCGTCATCCAGGGCGTGGAGAAACTGCGCGCCACCAGCTACGAAGTGCAGCCCGATCGCATCGAGGCCGGCACCTACCTCGTGGCCGGCGCCATCACCTCCGGCATCGTGCGCGCCAAGAACGTGGAACCCGAACACCTCGACGCCGTGACCGCCAAGTTGCGCGAGGCGGGCGCGAAGGTGGGCATCGGTTCCAACTGGATCGAAGTCGACATGAAGGGCAGGCGGCCCAGGTCGGTGGACATCCGCACCGCGCCTTATCCCGCGTTTCCCACCGACATGCAGGCGCAGTTCGCGGCGCTCAACACGGTCGCCGACGGCGTCGGCACCATCGTCGAAACCATTTTCGAGAACCGCTTCATGCACATGCTCGAGATGCGGCGACTCGGCGCGGAGATCCGCCTCGAGGGCAACACCGCCATCATCAAGGGCGTGCCCAAGCTCAATGGCGCGCCGGTCATGGCCACCGACCTGCGCGCCTCGGCCAGCCTGGTGCTGGCCGGACTGGTCGCCGAGGGCCGTACCGAAATCGAACGCATCTACCACATCGACCGTGGCTACGAAGCGCTGGAAGAAAAGCTCGCGCAGATCGGCGCCCAGATCCGCCGCGTCCCCAACTGACTGGCGCACACTTTTTGCGATCCGCCGGCCACCCGCGGCGTTCGCTGACAGCCTGAAATTCCGCTGATTCGCCGTTTGTCCCTCGTGGACAGCGCGGGTGCCTGCACCATTTGTGACCCAGTTGGCGATCCGGGCTTTCCCGGGGAAATTCCATGTGCCGGATGTGACGCATTGCCGTTCAACGGCAGAGCCCGGACTTAATACTCGCCCTCACTGTCGTTCCCCGGAGACGGGCCAAGGAGGCGTGTCCCGCGAGGAACATCGATCGACATAACTAGTTCGATGAGAGGTCGAGGGTTCCATGCAAGCACGTTCGGAATTAGGCGCTGTTGCGCACTCTGATAACGCGGCCCGCGGCAATGCCGGACCGGGCTCCTTCAAATCCAAGAAGCCGCTCGCGCTCATCGCGACGCCTGACCTGGAGCTCTGGGGCCAGCTCGGCCCGATGCTCGAAGCGACCTGTGCGGTACGGCATGCCGACAGCCTCTCGACCGCCGCATCCATGCTCAAGCCCGGCGCACGCACCATCCTCGTGGCCGACCTGCGCGGCCTGAGCCCCGACGATTACGCGCCGATCTCCGCCAGCCCGCACAACCCCGTCACCATCGCGATCCGCGACGGTGCCTCGGCCGGCATGGTCGACCAGCTCATGCTCGAGGGCGCGATCCACGCCCTCGTGGACTCGCCGGTGGAACCCGCCGCGATCCTGCGCGCGGTCAGCGATGCTGCCCGCATCTCTGCGACTGCCGACGCGCTCAGCGCCGTGACCGCTCCCTCGAGCGGCAGCAGCGGTGGTGAAGAGAAGTCCGGCAAGTCGCCGGCGATGCTGATCGGCGTCGCGGTGGCCGTGCTCGCCCTCGCGGGTGGCGGCTGGTACTTCATGAAGAAGGGTTCGTCCGCGCCTGCCGCTGCCGAGCCGGAGGCTGCCGCCAACGCCGCGCCAGCCGCTGCCTCGAAGCCTGCTGCTTCCGCGCAGCCGGCCGCGACGCTCGACGAAGTGCTCGAGAAAGCGCGCCTCGCCATGGACGAGCGCCGCTACATCGAGCCGCTCAAGAACAACGCCCTCGAACATTTCCGCCAGGTGCTGGTGCTCGACCCGAAGAACGCCGAAGCCACCGAAGGCCTGAAGCGCCTCGGCGGACTGCTGATCGCCCGCGCGCGTACCGCGCTCGACGAGCGCCGCTTCGACAACGCGCTCGCCGAACTGGAAGCCGCGCGCAGCATCGACCCGAACGACCCGCGCCTGGTCGAGGTCGACGCACGCCTCGACTCGATGCGCGCGCAGACCGCGCTGGCGCAGATCCAGGCCACCCTGGCTGCGCAGAACTTCGACCGCGCCGCGGCGCTGCTCGAAGCCGCGCAGAAGGATGCCCTGCTGCCGCCCGCGCAGATCGCGCAGCTCTCGAAGGAACTCGACGGCAAGCGCCGCTCGCTGGCCATCAACCGCGGTGTCGCCAACGCCGAAGCGCGGCTCGCGAGCGGCCGCCTCGTGACCCCGGCGGGCGATTCCGCCAAGGACGCGATCAAGGACCTGCGTGACGCCGGCGCCTCGAACGAAACCATCGCGCGCCTCAATGCCGACCTCAACTCGCGACTGCTGGCTGCCGCACGTGATGCGGCCGCCAAAGGTGACCAGCAGGCCCTGGCGGCCAACCTGGCCGCGGCGCGCGACAACGGCGCCTCGGCTGCCGCCATCAATGCCGCGCAGCGCGACATCACCGCTGCCGCGCAGAAGCAGCAGCGTACCAACGACGACATCGCGCGTTACGCCAAGGCCGCGCAGGAGCGCCTCGCGGCGGGCCAGCTGCTGACCCCGGCGAACGATTCGGCCGTGTCGCATGCCGAGCGCCTGCGACTGCTCGACGTCCGCAACCCGACCACCGTGCAGGTCGTGAAGGAAGTGCGTTCGCGCCTGGTGACCGAAGCCCGCGCGCGCCTGGGCGCCAACAAGCCGACGGAAGCGGCCCAGTTCCTCGACGCCGCGGAAAGCCTCGGCGGCGATTCGGACCTGGGCGAGTTGCGCACCGCGCTGGCGAATGCCCAGGCCGCGGCCGCGACGGCTGCCGCCGCTCCCAAGTTACCGCCGCTCAAGATGACGCGGCCGCCGCGTCCGAAGTACCCCACGTCCGCCAAGGGCGTCGAGGGTTGGGTGCGCGTCGAGTTCTACGTGACGCCGGAAGGCCGCACCGAGCGAGTGCGCGTCCTGGCGAGCGAACCCGCGGGCCTGTTCGACGCGGCGGCAATTTCGGCGATGGAAAATGCGCGTTTCGAGGAATTCCCCGCGACCGAGTCCCGTCTCGCGGTCCAGCGCATCGTCTTCAAGCCGGAGTGATGAAGGGAGAACGAAGTGAATAAACCTGCTGTGAGCAAGTCCGGTAAAAAGATCGCGTCGAAGATGCAGGGCGCCCGTGCGGTGTGGGTCGCGGTAGGCATCCTGGCCCTCGCGTTCCTCGTCGGCGTGCTGGCGCCCGCCTGGTACTTCGCGGGCCGACTGGTGGAGAACAACACCGCGGTTCGCGCCATCGGCGAACTGCAGCAGCAGCCTTCGCGCATGCAGGCGGCGCTCAACTCGATCCAGGACCGACTGCGCGCCCGCGGCTTCGTGCGCGACTCGATCGAACAGCTGAAGCGCACCACGCTGCAGTTCGAGACCGAGACCAAGAAACTCTCGGCTGGTGGCGACAGCGTGTCGATCGGCGGCTTCGGCTCCGACGACGACGTGCAGAACACCATCCAGGAAATGACCGCGTCGTGGAAGAAGTACAAGCCGTCGCTCGATCCGGTGGCCAACTTCACTGCGATCCCGTACTCGGACAGCGAGCGTGAAGGCACGCAGCTCAACATGGACGGCCGCGAACTGCAGCGCTCAGTGACGGCTGCCGTGACCCAGGCGCGCGCCTATACGCCCGCCCTGGAAAAGAACCTGGCGCAGATCATCACCGGTCTGCAGAGCTCCTCCGACGCGCTGGCGACCGCGCTGCGTTCGGTGGTGCTGATCGGCGTAGGCCTCGCGGCCGCGCTGGCCGCGCTCGTCGGTTACCTCTCTCTCGCCCGCGGCAAGCAGGCCGCCGCCGCGGCAGCCGCCCGCCAGCAGACGGAAGACATCCTCTCGACGGTGCGCGAAGGTCTCTTCCTGCTCGACGCGGACCTCAAGATCGGAACCATTCATTCGGACGCGACCGCGCAGTTGTTCCAGCGCGAATCGGTGTCCGGCATCACCTTCGAAGACCTGCTGCGCGAGCTGGTGACGCCCAAGACGCTCGCCATCGCCACCAAGTTCGTCAAGGTGCTGTGGAGCGAGCGCACCAAGGAAAACCTGATCCGCTCGATCAACCCGCTCAACGAGGTGGAAATCCTGGTGGGCGAGAAGGGCAGCAAGGACGCCGAAACCCGCTACCTCGAGTTCAACTTCCACCGCGTGCGCCGCGAAGGCGCGATCACGCACGTGCTGGTGGCCGTCGCCGACGTGACGGCGCGCGTCGCCCTGGCCGCCCAGCTCAAGGGTGCGCAGGAATCGGCGCAGGGCCAGATGGACGCGTTCCTCTCGATCCTGCACGTCGACCCGAACCAGCTGTCGTCGTTCCTCGACGACTCGGACGTCGCGTTCAAGATGATCAACGCCACGCTGCGTGACCCGGCGCGCGACAGCGCCACGTTCCGCCGCAAGATCGATGCGCTGTTCCGCCAGATCCACAGCATCAAGGGCGAAGCGTCGGCCATCGGCCTCGGCAGCATGGAAGCCCGCGCGCACGGCCTCGAGAACGATCTCGCCGCGCTGCGTGAGCGCACCGACCTCACCGGTGACGACTTCCTGCCGCTGCTCACCAAGTTCGACGATCTCGTGTCGCACTCGCAGTCGGTGCGTGACATGGTCACCAAGCTGGCCAGCTTCCGCGAAAGCTTCGGCAAGCACACCCCGGCGCCGGCCGCCGCGCGTGCCAGCGCCAGCACCGGCGACAGCACGACGCGCACGCCCAAGCTGACCGAGGACGCCGTGGCCGCCGAAGCGACGCTGCAGCGCTCGGCGCGCGAAGGTTTCGTCGCCTCGGCCCAGCAGCTCGCCGACCGCATCGCCAACGATCACGGCAAGAAGGTCGTTGTGACCTGCCGCGGCCACGACCAGGTGCCCGAGACCTATCGTCGCCCGGTCAAGGACGTGCTCATCCAGCTGATCCGCAATGCCGTGGTGCACGGCATCGAGTCGCCGGCCGAGCGCCAGGCCCAGGGCAAGTCGCCCGAAGGCCACATCCGTATCAACTTCGAAATGACCGAAGGTGGCCGCGCGTTCCGCATGCAGTGCGAGGACGACGGCCGTGGCCTGACGCCCGACAAGCTCCGCAAGACCGCGGTGGCCAAGGGCATCATTTCGCAGGCCGATGCGTCCGCGTTGTCCGACCAGGAAGCCATGATGCTGGTGTTCCGCTCGGGCTTCTCCACCGCCGGCAGCGTCACCAAGGACGCGGGCCGCGGCGTGGGCATGGACGTCATCGCGGAGATTGCCGCCCGGCTCGGTGGCCGCATCTCGTTGAATTCGGAAATCGGCAGGAACATGCGCCTGTCCCTGTCGTTCCCGGCCCAGCAGAACGCGGCCGGCGTCGTGGCGGCCTGAAGGTCTAGGGAGGAAGTTTCAAGTCATGAGTGCCGTGCCCAAACCGCGCGAACAACTGCGCATGATGATTGTTGATGACTCGAACGTTATGCGGCGCCGCATCGAGCGTTCACAGCAGAACGAACGCCTCGAGGTGGTCGGAACCGCGGTGAACGGTCTCGACGCGGTGACCAAGTTCAAGCAGCTGATGCCCGACGTGATGACCCTGGACCTGACGATGCCGGAGATGGACGGTATCGAATGCGTCGAGCACGTCCTTAAAATTAAGTCAGATGTGCTTATACTCGTGGTGTCCGCCCTGGCCGACAAAGCCACCGCAGTGGAAGCGATCGAAAAGGGCGCAAATGGATTCTTGTGTAAGCCGTTTACGGACGACCAGCTCAATGAAGCGCTCGCCGAGTTGATAGGGGAGTAAGGAAATGTTGGACGCTGAAGAAGTTCGAACCTTCGTGCAGGGCACCGTGCACTTCTTCGAGACCGCCACGGGTCATCCCGCCACGGTGGGTTCGCCTTACCTCTGCATCGACAAGGCTGCCGTGGTCCAGGACTACGCCGGCGTGATCGGCATCTCCGGCAACCGCGAGGGCAAGGTGTACTTCACCGCGCCGCGCGGCATGTTGTCGGTCATGCTCATGTGCATGAACGAAACCGACACGGGCGAGCAGAACGTGCGCGACCTGGTCGGCGAAGTCGCGAACACCATCTCGGGCAATGCGCGCCGCGATTTCGGCCGCAACTTCATCATCAGCACGCCGACGATCTGCGATCGCGCCAACGCCGCGACCGCCGCCGCCACCACGGGACGTTCTTTCATCATCCCGATCAACTGGCGCAGCTACTCCGCAAACGTCGTCGTCTGTTTGCAGTAGGGCCCGGTTTCTCCGCTAGTTAGCTGACCCGCTGCGGCGGGTATCGCCGTTTCTGGCCGATCAACGTGAACGCGGCCGTTCGCTGACCGGCACCTCGCTCGAGAATTTCTCGGTTCCCCGGATTCCCGTGAGTGTCACCTTGCCGCCGGGCTTGGCGATGGCGATGCGCGTCAGCGTGTCCTGCGAGCTCTGCACCTCGATGCCGTTGACGGTGAGGATGATGTCGCCCGGCTGGATGCCGGCCGAGACCGCGGGGCTGTTCACGTAGAGGTTGGCCACCACCACGCCCGGCTGGGCGAGGTTGTTGCGCCGCGCTTCGACCGCATCGACGTCCACCGGCACGATGCCGATCCAGCCGCGCACCACGCGCCCCTTGGTGAGGATCTCGCTCATCACGCCGCGCACCAGGTTCACCGGGATGGCGAAACCGATGCCTTCGACGCCGAGGTTCTTGGCCAGCACGGCGGTATTGATGCCGACCAGCTCGCCATTGGCGTTGATGAGTGCGCCGCCGGAATTGCCGAAATTGATGGGCGCGTCGGTCTGGATGAAATTCTCGAAGGTGGCCACGCCCAGCTGTCCGCGGCCGGTGGCGCTGACGATGCCCTGGGTCACGGTCTGCGACAGGCCGACGGGATTGCCGATGGCCAGCACCACGTCCCCCACCCGCAGCCGGTCCGAATGCCCCATGGGCATCACCGGGATGTCCTTCTTCAGTTCGAGCTGCAGCACCGCAAGGTCGGTATCGGGATCGCGGCCGACGATGCGCGCGTCGCCGATGCGGCCATCGGCGAGCTGCACGCGGATGAGCTGGGCCTTGGCGATCACGTGGTAGTTGGTGATCACGTGCGCCGCCTCGTCGACGATGACGCCGGATCCCAGGCTCTGCTCGACCCGCTGGCGGTAACGCGGCCCGGCGTCGCCAAACAACTCCTCGATGGGATTGGGCTGCCGGCGTTCGGTCACCACCCGGGCGGTATAGATGTTGACCACGGCCGGGGCGGCGCGCTCCACGGCTTCGGCGTAAGAGTTCACCGCGCGCGGCGGGGTGGCGATCGCCGGCTGCACGGTCAACGAAGCGGGTGTCGCCTTGGGAGTGGTTGGTTTGGCGGGCGCGGGTGCGGGGGCCGGTGCAGGCGCCGGCGGCATGCGGCGCGATATGAGTTCCGGCCGCACCATGACGGCGATGAACGCCGCGGCGAGACCAACGATCGCCGAGGCCGTGAAGAAGGCCAGGAACTTCAGGATGGGTCGGTTCGACATGGATCGGATATTCCTCGTCCGGCGAAGGCTTTAGCGCTGATCCGCCTGTGTATAATGCGCCGCCTCCCGCGGTCTCGCAGCGGCGCATTTTGCGCCGGCCTCGCGCGGCGGGCGAAAGAACGATCCAGAGGTCCTGAATGAGCGATCACGCGGCCGACGCTGCCGTCCCCGAAGTCGACGAGAGTCGGCGCAAGTTCCTGATTGCCGCCACAGCCGGTACCGGCGCGGTCGGCGCAGTCCTGACAGCGGTGCCCTTCGTGGCATCCTGGAATCCTTCCGAGAGCGCCCGCGCCGCGGGTCTGCCCACCGAGGTGGACCTGTCCAAGATGGAACCGGGCCAGATGGCCACTTTCTTCTGGCGCAAGAAGCAGATCTACGTCGTCAAGCGCACGCCGGAAATGCTTGCCTCGCTGACCTCGCACGATGGCGAGCTCAAGGATCCCAAGTCCGAAAGCTCGGACCAGCCGGCGTATGCCAAGAACAACGCCCGTTCGCTGAAGCCCGAGGTGCTGGTGCTCATCGGTACCTGCACACACCTGGGCTGCCTGCCGAAGACCCGCTTCACCCCGGGTGATGCCTCGGTCATGGCCAACTGGCCGGGCGGCTTCTTCTGCCCCTGCCACGGTTCGAAGTTCGACCTCGCGGGCCGCGTATTCGAAGGATCGCCGGCTTCGGTGAACCTGGTGGTGCCGCCGTACAGCTTCGACGGCGACAACAAGCTCATCATCGGCGTCGACGCCGCGCCTGAAAAAGGAGCGGCCTGATGTCCGCGGTCATCGAAGGCAAGCGTGGCTTCCGCACCTGGCTGAACAAGCGGCTGCCGGTCGACGAGTTCGTCGCCACGCAGCTCACCGGTTATTACGCGCCGAAGAACTTCAACGTCTGGTACTTCTTCGGTTCGCTGGCGCTGCTGATGTTCGTCATGCAGATCGTGACGGGCATCTTC
>Ga0157380_10001986_pt1 | contig 13614 bp, 12 predicted proteins | sample S35metaG_FD_119757 | JGI IMG/M metagenome (GOLD analysis project Ga0157380, IMG submission 119757) | Switchgrass rhizosphere microbial communities from Kellogg Biological Station, Michigan, USA - S3-5 metaG | ecosystem: Host-associated > Plants > Roots > Rhizosphere > Soil | place: USA...
CGAGAAGGTCGGCGCCGGCGTCATCGAGCCCGCCGAGGTCACCGAAGCGACGTTCCCCAGGCCGCGGAGCGGCGGCGACTGTTACGCCGCCGAATTCGACGCGCGGCTGGACGGCCGCTGGTCGCGGCTGCGTGACGCGTCGCCCGACGCCGAGGAGATCGTCGCCGAGTCGGTGCGTTCGGTGTTCGGCCTCACCGCCGGCGAGATGAGCGACGACGAGGCGCTCGACCGGGTGATGAACCCGGCGCGCAACCGCTACCGGCTCGACATCTTGAACGTCTCGTACCACTCGCCGCTGATGCGGGCGCTGCACCACGCCACCTACGTGTTCGAGAAGCGCCTCAGCCACACCGCCGATTCGCAGGATCAGCGCCATCGCATGGTGCCGGCCTCGCGGCCGCTGCTGACGTTTGCCGACACGGCGCGGCCCGACTACATCACCCCGCGGCTGATCGCCGCCAACCCGCGCGCCAACGCGGTGTATCAGGAATCGATGGCGGAAGCGTGGGCGGCGAAGAACCGGCTGCTGGAGCTCGGCGTGCCGCTCGAGTTCGCGCTCTACATCCTGCCCAACGCCAAGACGCTGCGCTTCGTCGAGTCGGGGTCGCTCCTGGCGCTGCTGCACAAGTGGACGCTGCGCACCTGTTTCAACGCGCAGGAAGAGATCTATCTCGCCTCGATGGACGAGCTCGAGCAGGTGCGGGCCGCGCACCCGCGTATCGGCCGTCACATCGGGCCGCCGTGCGTCATCCGCAACGGGCTCATCTCGCCCCGCTGCACCGAGGGAACGCACTTCTGCGGCGTGCCGGTGTGGAAGGATTTTCCCGCCGCCGTTCGCAGGCTCTGACGCCACGCAGCGCCGCGCGATGCTGATCGCTGCCTGGCTGGTGCACCTCTACACCGCGAGCGGCTTCGTTCTCGCGTTTCTCGCGGCCCAGGCCGCCATCGAACACGACTTTCGCTCCGCCTTCCTGTATCTGTTCGCCCAGGTGCTCGTGGATGCCACCGATGGGCTGCTGGCACGGGCCGTGCGCGTCTCCGAGCGGTTGCCGTGGTTCAGCGGCTCGAAGCTCGACGATCTGGTGGACTACCTCACCTACGTGTTCGTGCCGGCGCTGATCGTCTCGCGTGCCCTGCTCGTGGTGGATCCGTGGACCACCGTCGTGCCGGCGGCCATGCTGCTGTCGAGCGGCTACGGCTTCAGCAACGTGAACGCGAAGACGAGCGACCACTTTTTCATCGGCTTCCCGTCGTACTGGAACATCGTGGTGGCCTATCTGTTCGTTCTCCAGCTGTCGCCCGACGTCAACGCGGTTATCCTCCTCGGTCTCGCAGTGATGGTGTTCGTGCCGATCCGCTACATCTACCCATCGAGGACGACGATCCTGCCGCGCACCACAAACCTGCTGGGCGTGGGGTGGGGTGCGATCGGGATCGCGATCTTGTGGCAGTACCCGCGGGTGTCGCGTCCGCTCGTGCTCGCCTCGCTGGCGTTCCCGGTCTACTACTTCGTGCTCTCGTTCGTTGCTCACGCGCGAACACCCCGGGCCACGGAGCCGCCCGCGCGGAGCGCGGGCGAGAGATACCGCCCTAGCGAGGCGGAGCCCGGACGATCCGAGGCGGAGCCTCGCTAGCCCATGGAGCCGATCGCGATCCACGCCCACAACCCCGGGCCGATGACGGGCGACGGCAACTGGGCCTGGCTGCTTCGCGGCCGTGTCCCCACGCTCATCGACGCCGGCACCGGCGACGGCCGCTTTCTGGATGGCGTCGCCGCGGCGCTCGCCGGCGAACGGCTGGCGCAGGTGCTGGTGACGCACGCGCACGGCGACCATGCATCTGGAGCGGCGGCGCTGGCCGAGCGGTGTCCCGGCGTCAGGTTCCGCAAGATGCCCTGGCCGGGGCGCGATGCCAAATGGCCGGTCGATTGGGATCCGATCGTGCCGGGCGAGCTCATTTCGGCCGGCGACGGAATGCTCGAGGCCGTGCACACGCCGGGGCACGCGCCCGATCACCTGTGCTTCTGGGACAGCGCGAGCCGGTCGCTCTACTGCGGCGATCTGGCGCAGCGGGGCGCCACGATCTGGATCCCGTTCGATCTGCGCGGCGACCTCGCGGACTACCTCGCCTCGATCGATCGTGTCCTCGCCCTCGGGCCGGCCAGGTTGCTGCCGGCTCACGGCGACGTGATCGACGACCCTGGGCTGCTGCTGCGCCGCTACGTCGAGCATCGGCTGGCGCGCGAGCGGCAGATCGTCGACGCGATGCGCGAGGGGGCGAGCACCGCCGACGACATCACGGCGCGCGTCTACCGGGTGCTCCCGGAGTCGATGCTGCCGATGGCCCGGCAAGGCGTGCTGTCGCACCTGGTCAAACTCGAGCGAGACGGCCGCGCCCGCCGCGACGGCGAGGCGTGGCATATCATGAGCCCATGAATCAGGTAGTCGATTTCATCAACGTCAATCGCGACCGCTACGTGGACGAGCTGAAGCAGTACCTGGCGATTCCAAGCATTTCGGCGCTGCCGGAACACGCAGGCGACGTCCGCCGCGCGGCCGAGTGGACCGCCGACTCGTGCCGCGCCGCCGGCCTCGAGAACGTGAAGCTGATCGAGACGCCCGGCAATCCGGTGGTCTACGGCGACTGGCTCCACGCGCCCGGCAAGCCGACGGTCCTCTTTTACGGCCACTACGACGTGCAGCCGGTAGACCCGGTGAACCTGTGGACCAGCCCGCCCTTCGAGGCGACGGTGCGCGACGGCGAGATCTACGCTCGCGGCGCCGCCGACGACAAGGGCCAGGTGTTCATGCACATCAAGGCGATCGAGGCGCACCTGAAGAACAACGGCAGCCTTCCGATCAACATGAAGTTCTTCATCGAGGGCGAAGAGGAAGTGGGTAGCGCGCACCTCGACGAGTTCGTGCGCGGGCACAAGCAGGAGCTCGGGGCCGACGTCGTCGTGATTTCCGACTCGCCCATGTTCGACCGCGGCATCCCGTCGATCTGCTACGGGCTGCGCGGCCTCGCCTATTTCCAGATCGACCTGCGCGGCACCAGGAGCGACCTGCACTCGGGGTCGTTCGGCGGCGCCGTGGCCAACCCCGCGTTCGTGCTGGCCCAGGTGCTGGCGCAGATGAAGGACCGCAGCGGCCGCATCAAGATTCCCGGCTTCTACGACGACGTCCGGCCGCTCAGCGACGCCGAGCGCGCGGAGTGGAAGAAGCTGCCGTTCAACGAGACCAAGTACCGAAAGGAGCTCGGCGCGCCGCGCCTGTTCGGCGAGACGGGCTACAGCACGCTCGAACGCGTCTGGGCGAGGCCGACGTTCGAGGTCAATGGACTGCTGTCCGGGTTCACCGGCGAGGGTGCCAAGACCGTGCTGCCGGCGACGGCGATGGCCAAGGTGAGCATGCGTCTCGTGCCCGACCAGCACCCCGACAAGGTCGCGCAGCTCTTCGAGGCATATTTGAAGAAGGTGACGCCGAAGACCGTCGAACTGAAGCTGACGCGCATGCACGGCGGCAAGCCGTGGATGACCGAGTTCGACAACAAGTACGTGCGCGCGGCAGGAAAGGCGATCGAGCGCGGCTTCGGCCAGGCGCCGGTGTTCAACCGCGAAGGCGGATCGATTCCGGTGGTGTCGACCTTTCAGCAGGAGCTCGGTCTACCGAGCGTGCTGTTCGGCGTCGGGCTGCCCGACGAGAACGCGCACGCGCCCGACGAGAAGCTCGATCTCGGCAACTTCCACAACGGCATCATCGCGTCGGCGTTCCTCTACGACGAGATCGCCAATCTGGAATAAACCGGTCGGTCTAAAGACCGGCCGCTACGTCCGGCGCTAGCGATGGCCGCCGTGCTGCGGGCCGCGGCCGTGCTTCCCGTTCTTGTACGAGCCGTTGTGGCGCCCGTTGTCGTGACGGCCCTGCACCACGACCACGCCGCCGCGATAGGCCGGCCCGTAATACGCAGGCCGGTAGTAGGCCGGTCGATACGGCGCTCCATACACGGGCCGGTAGGCACCGTAGTAGACCGGCGGGTAATAGACCGGCGCCGCGTAGACCGGCGGCGGGTAGTACACCGGCGGGTAGTACGCCGGCACCGGCGCGTAGACCGGATATGGCGGGTAGCCGACCGCCACGTGCCCACCGAACCCCCCCACCCCCACGCTGACGTGCACCTGCGCTGCCGCAGGTGCGGCGCTGAGCGCAAGCACGCACCCAAGCCCGAGCGCCCAACCGAGAAAGCGACCCATCTCCCGACCTCCTGCCGGATCAGCCCGGCGACTGGGGACGCGCAAGCTGAAGCATCGGACATGCCACGGCGCAACTCGCTGATTACGTCGGTTTGCCGACGAATCTCGCTGTCCATGCGGCTCAGCTTGTTCGCCGGCGGTGACGAGACAGACCCCTGGAGAGGGCAGCCTCAAGTCAGGCTGAGACGATACTGGACATATGGGAGTTGGAACGCTCGCCCCGCAAGGGCGCCCGGCGAGGCAGCCTCGCTGGCGCCGGCGGCTGGTTGGCCTCGCTGCCGCCATCGGCTGCCTCTTCGCCGCGGTCGCGGCGCAGGAGCGGCCCCTGCCGGACCTGCAGCCGTTCCTCGCCCAGGCGCGCACCCGTCTCCAGACCGACAACGAGCGCCAGCGGTCGTACATCTACGTCGAGACGCAGCGGCGGATGAAGCTCGACGAGTCGGGCCGTGCCCGCAGCGAGTCGGTAAAGGTGGTCGAAAGCTATCCGGCGCTGCCGGGCGAGGACGAGCGTTGGGAGCGCGTGCTCGAAGAGAACGGCCGGAAGAAGACCGAGGCGGAGCTGGCGCGGCAGGACGACGAACGGCGCAAGACGGCGGAAGGTGTGGCCAGGAAGGTCTCGTCTCAGACCGCCTCGGATCGGACCAAGGCCACCCGCGCCTACGAAAGCGATCGCCGCGAGGCGCTCGCCCGCATCAACGACATCTTCATCGTATATGACATCCGCATGCTCGGGCGCGAGCGCGTCGACGGACACGACACCATCGCTCTTGCCCTCGACCCGAAGCCGAAGCCGCGACCGGCGACGCGGGAGGGCAAGTGGATGCAGTACTTCAAGCTCCGCGCCTGGATCAACGAGAGTGATTACGAGCTGGTCAGGCTGCAGGTGGAAGCGATTCGCGACGCGAACGTCGGCTTCGGCATGCTGGCGCGGATGAATACCGGCACGACCATGTCGTTCACGCGCCGGTGGATCAACGACGAAGTGTGGCTTCCGGCCCGCGTCGACTACACGATCCGCGCCCGCGTGCTCATGCTGAAGCGCTTTCGCGAGGGCGGGAGGATCGACTTCTCGGACTACCGGAAGTTCACGGTGGACACGGCGACGACGATCGCGCCGCCGGCCCAGTAGCTAGCGGCTGCAGCCTTTCGTCGCTTCCTCGAACCCGTCGAACAGCCGCGCGGCGCCGGTGCCCGCCAGCGTCTCGATGCGGTGCGGCTGGCCCTTTTCCACGGTGTAGCGCGCCACCGTCCCGCGTCCGCGCAGGAACTCGGCCTCGCGCTTCATCTCGTCGTGCCACATGTAGTCGTCGTTCTCGCCGACGTAGATGAACACGCACAGCTTGGAGATGGCTTGCAGTTTCGCCGCGCTGGGCTGCCACATGTAGCCTGGGAAGGCGGTGACCGACAGGAAGTACTGCGGATTGGCCGCCGCGACGTGGAACGCCGCGATGCCGCCGTTCGACGGCCCGGCGATATGGAACCTGCCGTCCCGGATCTTGTAGTCGGCCAGGATGGCCTTGAGGAACTCGGGGAAAATCCGCGCGCCCCCTTCGAAGAACAGTTCGCCGCCGGGCGCTGCCGGCGCGACGACGATGTAGCCGCGCTTCTCCGCCTCGGCGCGGAGGTTCCGGTTGAGGACGCCGTCCACGGTGTTCATCGTCTGCGGTCCGCCGCCGAGCGCGATGATCCCGGGATAGGCTTTCGAGGCCTCGTATCCGGCCGGGAGCACGACTTTGTAGTGCACCGTGACGCCGGCGACCTGTTTCGTCTTCTCGAGGACGTCGGCCCGTGCGGTTGAGCAGGAGAGGGCCGACGCGGCCAGGACGGATATCGTGAGCAGTGTACGCACGATCGCAGAGTATACGGCTGGAGGTGGCGATGCCATGGTGGGTCTTTGCGTTCGGGTCGGCGGTGGCCGCGGCGGCCACCGCCATTCTGGCCAAGATCGGCGTCGAGGGCGTGCCCTCGAATCTCGCGACGGCGGTTCGCACCGCCATCGTGCTGGTCTTCGCGTGGGCGATCGTCCTGTTGCGCGGCGAACAGCAGGCGCTCTCGTCGCTGCGCGGCCGGCCGTTGCTGTTCCTCGCGCTCTCGGGTGTCGCTACGGGGCTGTCGTGGCTCGCGTATTTTCGGGCACTGCAATTGGCGCCGGCTTCGAAGGTGGCGCCGATCGACAAGCTCAGTCTGGCGCTGACGATCGGGCTGGCGGCGCTGGTGCTCGGCGAATCGCTGTCGTGGAGGCTGGTGCTGGGTGCGAGCCTGATGGTGATCGGCTCGTTGTTGACACTGTCGGCCTAGCCTGCGCGGCGGGCCATCGTCGTCATTCGACCAGGATGGGCGATAGCGTTGTGCGGCTGTACTGACTCCCGGAGCCGGGATAGAAGAGGAAGACCTCCATCAGGTAGATGCCGCGCTCGGTGGCGCCGAACGTCTGCTCAACGTGAAACGACGCCCGGTCATCGACGCGGCCGGTGATGCGAATGGAGTCGCCGCTCTTGCCGCCATACTTCCAGAACCGGATCATGACCGAGTCGATGTTCGGCCGCTGGCTCAGGGTGTTGATCACCCCAGACCAGATGTTTCTGCGCCCCGTCTGATAACGGGTCGGAATCGGCTGGTCGAACGTCACGCCGCGCACGTCGCCGCGGTCGAAGTCCAGGCCGTCCACCGCCCGCGCCTCGACGATCGCCGGCGCTCGCAGCGGGCGGATGGCGGTCTTCACGTCCACGCGCCCCGAGGTCGCCGCCTCGAAGGATCCGACGCCATCGAAGCCGACGACACCGGTGCGGGCCGGGTCTTCCGACCGCGCCGCGAAGTAGGTCCAGTAGTCCATTTCGCGTGCGCTCAAGAGCGTCCGCGAGACCACGATCGTCGCCCGCTGCCACTCGGACGGCACCGGCCCCGAACGTTCGCCATACTGCCCGATCACGTTGAAGATGGTGGCCGAGGTGACCCCACCCGCAAGGACATGGCCGAGGTCTGGTGTGATGGCCGCCGTCGCGTCGAACTGCCCCTGTTCGTCGAAGAGGCCGATCTCGGGAACAGACTCCTTCGAAAGCAGTCCCATGGCATACAACGTCAGCGGATGCAGCTTGGCCGGTGGCGGCGTGAGGCCGATCTGCCAGCCGCCGGGTGCCGCCTCGGCGCGCCGAGATGGCCGCAGCACCGCGCCAATGAGCGTTTCGCCGGGGGTGAACAACGGGTCGTGCGACTCGGGCGACCAGCCGGCTCGCGGCAACGCCGTCAGGCGGGTCCAGTCGAAGTACGAGCCCCACTGATGCGCCAGCTCGTGAGTGGTGCTGCCCGCCCGCGTGAAGCTCGCGCCCAGATAGATCTCGGCGCTGCGCAGCCGTCTCGAGGCGCTGCCGTACGACGCGGAACCGTCGAAGACGTCGAGGCCGATCCCGCGCACGTCGTTCTTCAGGTTGCGGTGGAAGGCCGCATAGGAAGCAGTGAACCCGTCCGCGGGCACGATCGCGAGCGTGTCGTAGGTGTCCTCGAACTCCTGGAAGAACCGCTGGCTCACCCGTGGCAGGTCGAAGCCGAGGTCGTCGCGGAGGAACCCGTCGCCGAAGTCGGGCAGCACGATGTTGACGACGTGCGACGAGTACTGCATGTCGGGCGCGATCTGGACCACGGCGGCAGGCGGCAGCGACCGCGACGCGATGCGCAACGTGATTGCCCACCCCGTACCGGGGCCGGCGTCGCCCGGCAGGAACTCGCCCCAGTAGACACCGCCGTCGTCCCATCCGAAGGGGTTGTTCTGCATGAACGCCCCGACATGCGAGCCCGACCACGACGGGTTGAAGATGCTCACCCGCCGTCCGCCCACGGTGCGCACCTCGCTGCGCGTCCACGTTTCGACTTCGGCGTTCTCCCGGTTGGGAAGGAAGCGCGCCGTCGGCACGTCGCCGAGCACCATGAACTCGCGCAGCACCACGGTGTCGTTGTAGTCGGAGGTGAGGATGGGCGGATCCTGGACGAAGGAGCCGGGGCGGCCGTCGGGCACGAACGCCTGCGGCCGGACGCCGAGTTGCCGCACGCGGTCGTCGCCCGTCGCGCAGCGATCGACTTCTGGCAACGTGCGCGAGGCGGGCAGCCGGAGCTCGGGCGCGGCCGGCGCCTGCGCCGACAGCGCGTCGCCAGACGCCAGCGCGGCCGAAGCCGCACACACGGACGCCAGACACCAGCCGAGTAGTCGAGTCACGGGGGCTGCTAGGCCGCTAGTTCATCGCCGCGACGCGGCGGCGGAGCGTCTTCACGTGCTCCCAGATCTGTTCCTGCTCTTCGCGCGTGTCGTCGTCGAGCTCGCTCATGCTCGCGAGCTTGAGATACGCCTGCAGATCGCGGAGCGCCGACGTGAAATCGTTCAGGTGATACGCCAGCAGGCCGCGGTCGCGCAGCTCGCTCAGCGACGACGGCGTGAGCGCCAGCAGCATCTCGGTGACATCGCGGGCCTGCGGAAACGACCGCATGTGCACGTAGAGGCGCTTCAGGTTCAGCAGCATGCGCGAGATCACCTGCGGCCGGGTTGCCGTGGCGAGCAGCGACTTGCTGAAGGCCACCTCGTCGCCGACGTGCCGCTGCAGCAGCATGCGGCAGTCGTGTTCGGTGAGCAGCGCCCCGCCGTGGAACGGATCGATGATGAGGCCGGCGCCTTTGCGCGGCTTGCCCTCGCAGCATCGCACCAGGAAGTGGCCGGGGAAGTTCACGCCGTCGATGCGAAGGCCGGCCCGTCGCGCCACTTCCATGTAGACCACCGACATGGTGATCGGGATGCCGGTGCGCCGCTCGAGCACCTCGTTGAGACAGCTGTTCCGCGGGTCTTCGTACTGCTTACGGTTGCCGACGAAGCCGAGCTCCTCGAACAGGTACTTGTTGAGCGCCTGCACGCACGTGGCGGCCGAGCTGCTGCCGGTGGACTCGGCGTGTTGCGCGATGCTGCGCCGCGCGGCCTCGCCCATCGCGTCGAGCATCGCGAGATACGGTTCGGGGTCGAGCCGCGGGTACTCGACGCGGGCAATCACGAGCGCGGCCTGCGCCAGGCTGCCGCCCGGCGCGTTCGAGGCCGCCGTGATCGCGTCGACGAGATCGGTGCGCGAACCCTGCATCGGCGTTACGTCCGGCGCGCGCCGGTGCACAACCGGTCGAGCGCGTCGAGGGTCAGGTCCTTCAGGCCGCTGACGACCAGTTCGGCCCCTGTGAGCTCGTCAGCCGGGTAGCTGTTGGTCACCGCTACACAGCGTAACCCGGCTCCGCGTGCGGATTCGAGCCCCCAGCGCGAGTCCTCGATCGCCACGCACCGCGCCGGGTCGAGCGGCGTTGCCGACGCCTCGCGCAGCCGCTCGAACGCGAGGCTGTACGGCGCCGGTGATGGCTTGCTTTCCGGCGTGTCGCCCGACGCGACGATGGCCGAGAAGAGGCCGGCCACGCCGGCCGCGACCACCACCTCGTCGATCTCGTGCCGCAGCGCTCCCGATGCGATGGCGATCGGCACGGCGCCGGCCGCCGATCGGATGAAGTCGATTGCGCCCGGGAACAGCACCGCGCCGGTGCTGAGCATCGCCTGCAGCTTCTGCCCCTTGCGTGTCACCAGCCCGGCTACGCGCGCGTCGTCCATCGGCACGCCGCGGTCCTCGCCGAACGCCTGGAACATGCCGACGTCGTCGTAGCCGAGATAGCGCGCGTAGTACTCCTTCGGCGACATCTCCAGGCCGTCTTCGGAGAGGGTCTGCTGGAACGCGCGGAAGTGGAGCGGCTCGCTGTCGGCAATCACCCCGTCGAAGTCGAAGATGATTCCCTGCAGAGCGGTGGTCACGAGCCGGGAGCCTTTTCCCCGGCGCGAATCTCGACCTTCAAGCGGTTGGACGCCGGCGGGAACGGGCAATCGTAGGTTTCGTTGTAGGCGCAGGTGGGGTTGTACGCCATGTTGAAGTCGATGGTGTAAAGCCCGGTCGACGTGGGGTGGATGTCGAGATAGCGCCCGGCGGGGTAGGTCTCCTTGCCGGTCGTGAGATCGGCGAACGGCACGAACAGGTTCTCGAGCGCCTGGCCCTCCTCGACGAACGCCGCCAGGCTCATCGGCTGCCCCTTGAGCGAGAACTCCAGCACGCCCACGCGCTCCATCCGTCGCAGCTTGCCAGTGGACGTCGGCATCTCGAACACCGGCCGCTGATTGGCGAGCTTCAGCTCCGCTGGCGCAGTGTACGACGCATCGGGCGGGTAGTAGCGCAGCGGGAGCAGCGTCTCGCGCTTCTCGACCGGGATGGGTTCCGGCTCTTCGCGAAAGGTCTTGTCCTTGACCGCGCGGTGGTCGAGGACGCTCTTCAGATACGCCTGTGCGTCCACGGGAGCCGGCGGCCCCGAGGAACAGGCGACGGCGGCGAGTCCCACGAGCAGCACGACGGTGACGAGCGCGAAACGGCCCACGACCCTTAAGGATACCGGATACCCCGCCCGGTCGCCGCAAGACGCCCGGCTAGGCGAAGCAGTACTTGCCCTGCGCGGTGACGGCTTCGGCGAGCTGACGCCGGAGGCGCACCGCGTTCAGCGGCGCCGGCTTGAGCACGCGGCGTAGCGCCGCGAGGAGCGTCCGCAGCGTGTCCCCTTCCACGGTGGCTGCGAGCGCGCTCCTGGCCGCCGCGTCCACCCGGGTCGCCGCCTCGCTGACGAAGACGCGCGCGGCCGCCTCGTGCAGCGCCGCGTGCGGATGGCCTGCCGCCATGGCCTGCGAGGCCCGGGCCACCGCGCTTTCGGCCGCATAGGCGTCGATCAGCACGTCGGCCGCGAAGCTCAGAACTTCCTGCTCGGTCTCGAGCCGATCGCCGAAAGTCTGCAGCGCGGTGCCGATCACCATGAGCGCGACCTTCTTGAACGACGCCGCCAGCCGGCGTTCGGCGCCGAGCGGCGCGTCGTCGTCGCCGGCTGCCTGCGGCGACGCCGACAGCACTTCGTCCTGCAGCGCCCGCGCCGCCGCGATGAGCGGCAGTTCGCCCTTGAGGCCGCGGCGCACCAGCATGCCTGGGATGAGCATGCGGTTGATCTCGTTCGTGCCCTCGAAGATCCGGTTGACCCGGGCGTCGCGGAAATAGCGCTCGGCCATGTAGTCGCTGACGAAGCCGTTGCCGCCGTGGATCTGCACGTCCTCGTCGAGCACGAAGTCGAGCGTTTCGGTGCCCATCACCTTGCAGATCGACGCCTCGATCGCGAACTCCTCGAACGCGCGGGCCTTCGAGGCGCCGCTCTGATCCGACTGTGCGATGGCGGCGTCGATGAGCCCGGCGGTGCGGTAGGCCAGGCTCTCGGCCGCGTAGGTGCGCGCCACCATCTCGCCGAGCTTGTGCTTGATCGCGCCGAACGCCGCAATCGGCTGGCCGAACTGCTTGCGGCCGGCCGCGTACTTCGCCGCGTCGCCGATGGCGCCGCGGCTGCCGCCGGCGCACATCGCGCCCAGGCTGAAGCGGCCGTAGTTGAGCGTGTTCAGCGCGACCTTGTGGCCGCGTCCGATCTCGCCGAGCACGTTGTCGGCCGGCACGCGCACGTCCTGAAGCAGGATCGTCGTCGTGGACGAGCCGTGCAGCCCCATCTTGTGCTCTTCCTTGCCCGAGCTGAGGCCGCCGAACGCGCGCTCGACGATGAAGGCGGTGAACTGCTCGCCGTCCACCTTGGCGAAGACGATGAAGAGGTCGGCGAAGCCGCCGTTCGAGATCCACATCTTCTCGCCCGAGAGCGACCAGCTGCCGTCGGGCAGCTTCGTCGCCCTGGTCTTCGCCGCCAGCGCGTCAGACCCCGATCCGGCCTCGCTGAGCGCGTAGGCGCCGACGATCTCGGCGCTGAGCAGACGCGGCAGGTACTTGGCCTTTTGCGCCTCGGTGCCAAAGAGGGCGATGGGCAGCACGCTCAGGTTGGCTTGACCGCCGAACGTGGTGGCAAACGAGGCCGAGCGCGCGATCCGCTCGACGACCACCAGCGACGAGACCTTGTCGAGGTCCAGGCCGCCGTATTGTTCCGGCGCGCCCAGCCCGAGCAGTCCCAGCTCGCCGCACTTGCGGAGCAGCGCGCGCGACAGCTCCCAGTCCTTGGCTTCGAGCCGCGGCAGAGCCGGCATGATCTCGGCCGCGACGAACTCCTCGGTCGTCTGCGCCATCATGCGGTGCTCGTCCGAGAGCCGTTCGGGCGTGAACACCTCGCCGGGCTGTTCCTCGAACAGCCAGGAACCGCCCTTGATTTTCGTCTCTGTCGTGGTCGCCATTCGTGTTGCTGCCTTCGTAGGGGCAGGTCTTCAGACCTGCCCGGAGCCAGGCACATCTGAAGATGTGCCTCTACATTCGTTCCAATATCCCGGCGGCGCCCATACCGCCGCCCACGCACATCGTCACCAGGCCGTAGCGCGAGCCGCGGCGCTGCATCTCGTGCAGGATGGTCGTGGTGAGCTTGGCGCCCGTGCAGCCGAGCGGATGCCCGAGCGCGATCGCGCCACCGTTCACGTTGAGCCGGTCGGGGTCGATCGGCATCTCACGCAGGCAGGCGAGCACCTGCGCCGCAAACGCCTCGTTGAGCTCGACGAGGTCCATCTGGTCGAGGGTGAGCCCGGCGAGTTTCAGCGCCTTGCGGATTGCGGGAACCGGACCGATCCCGAACCGCTCCGGCTCGACGCCGGCCGTGGCGTAGGTCACGAAGCGCGCCAGCGGCTGCAGCCCGTGCTCTTTCGCGAACGCCGCCGACGTGACCAGGACGGCCGCGGCGCCGTCGCTCGTCTGCGACGAGTTCCCGGCGGTGACGCTGCCGGCCGCGTGAAACGCCGGTTTCAGCTTCGCCAGCGCCGCCAGCGAAGTGTCGCGGCGCGGCCCTTCATCCTGTGCGAAGGTCACCTCGCGGACAGCCGGTGCGCCCGAACCGTTGCCCGCCTGGGCCACCCGGTTGATCAGGGGCACGATCTCGTCGCTGAAGCGCCCGGCGTCGATGGCCGCCAGCGCGCGCTCGTGGCTTCGCAGCGCGAACGCATCCTGCTCCTCGCGGCCGATGCTGTAGTCGCGGACGTGGTTTTCCGCGACCAGCCCCGTCGTGAGGTAGACGTCGGGATAGCTCTCCACCAGCGCCGGGTTCGGCGACACCTTGTTGCCGCCCATCGGCACCAGGCTCATCGACTCGGTGCCGCCGGCGACGATGGCGTTCGCCCAGCCACACATGATGCGCTCGGCGGCGAAGGCGATGGCCTGCAGGCCCGACGAGCAGAAGCGGTTGATCGTCACCGCCGACGCGTCCACCGGCACGCCGGCGCGAAGGCTGGCGATGCGCGCGACGTTGAGCCCCTGCTCGGCCTCGGGCATCGCGCAGCCCAGGATCACGTCGTCGATCTCGCG